>OHSK01000010.1_pt1 | contig 196017 bp, 174 predicted proteins | sample 1578701 | NCBI WGS metagenome assembly OHSK01 (sample SAMEA3879503, study PRJEB24766) | human gut metagenome | biome: human-associated habitat; feature: feces | place: USA | collected 1985/1987
AATATCCTTATCTAAATTATACATTTTTTGATGGTCAACAAACATATGGATATATAAATCAAAAAACATGTATTTTAACAGAAAATGGTTATCAAGAAATAGCAGGTGATTTTTTAGAAATATTAGATCATACTCAAGATGATATTGATATTGTATGTGCTTTTCATCCACAAGAAAAATTAGATGAAATACTTGAAATTCAAAAACAAATCCACCAAAAATATGTAGGTATTCATGCAACACTCAATGTTGTTTATTTAGATATTACAGTAGATTGTACTAAAGGAAGTGGACTTAAAAAGCTTTGTTCATTATTGGATCAAGAAGTGATTTCTTATTGTATAGGAGATTCTTATAATGATTTAGATATGTTTGAAAAAGCTGATCATGCTTATACTTTTAATCGTGTAGAAAAACAAATAAAAGAAAAGACAGAAAAACAAGTTGATTATGTTTATGAAGTCATCAACGATATGTTAGAAGGGGAATAACAATGAGTTGGCAAGATAAATTAAGACAAGTAGAACCATATGTAGCAGGTGAACAACCAAAAATCAACAATATTTATAAAAAATATATTTAAATTCTAAATTTCAGAACTTACACTAATTTTAAGTTAATTAAATTAAGAATATTGTAATTTTTAAACAAATGTTCTACATTATTCGATTATTTACGACAATAAGCGACACATTTAATTTAATGTTTTGCATAATCAGTTTTATATATTTTCTAATTATTACAGAGAATTATTGTTTTATTTTCAAAAAAAGACTTCGGAATCAAAATCCCGAAGTCCAAAAGCTGATAGTCGGACTCAAACCGTAAGCGTAAAATAACCCGCGTTTATTTACAGCAGAAAAAGACCTCGCCGAAAAACACAGCGAGGTTAAGAGCGTATTAGTTTTTCCATGGCAAAAAATTGTGTCATTCGGTTTTGAGAACAACCTGGTCAAGTGTTTTTCAGTGGGCAGGTTACTCATCCATTCATCATGTGTACGCTTTGCCTTGCGCTGATGCTACACATTTCTCACGGAGCTTCCGACATGTTCTTTTCCTCCTGTGTCTAATTTGATCCTACACACTCTATAGAGTTGCTTGGACTTTATTATACGCCAAAATTCAATTGTTTGGAAGTCGTGGATTTATTTTACGCTTACTTTGCTTTTAGCCTGGGCCTTTGAGAAACTAAAAAAGTTTATGCATAATATGACAAAACCCTCCTAATGTCTAGAAGGGTTCTATGGAGCTGGAAACGTGACTTGAACACGCGACCTGCTCATTACGAATGAGCTGCTCTACCAACTGAGCTATTCCAGCATATATTAAATTTTTCTGTTAGCTTATTTGATCCGCCGCCGTGTCGCTTTATCAACAACCCACGACCTGCTCATTACGAATGAGCTGCTCTACCAACTGAGCCATATCAGCACATCAGACCTAAATATTATACACCAAAACCACACATTTGTCAACATCAATTCAAGATTTTTTTCAAAGCTTTGCAAAATCCCTATCAAATAGTCATATCATATGTAACTTGTGAATATAATGTATGAAATAAATACGTTTTCTTTCCACATCGTTATTTTGCACAATAAAAAAACGCTGAAATATGCTTAAACGTTTCAAAATATCTTCGCAAACACCGAATATTCCAACTTTTCCGATCAAATGACTATCATATTTTAATATCAAGACAATATTTTAACAATATCATATGTCACAACACACTTTTCAACAATTATTATCCGAAAACGTTTAATGTATAAAGTTCTTTAATGGTTTTTGTAATTTCACATAACATAATTGTATACAAAAGAAATGTTTATATACATTTTTCACATACTACACAGCCCGGTTTCATATACCCCTCAGAAAACACAGTGCATTTTCGCAGCTTTTTGATTAGCCTGTCAGTTCCTTTGTAACAAATCGATTACAATTATCCAAATAACATTGTTAAAATGCACAAAAGTAAAGTTGAAAAATTGGCTAAACCTCCATAATTTATTACAGAGGGCATAAAAATGTGAAAAAAGACTTGAAATTATGCCGAGAATATTGTATATTTTTATTAACGGAAACGTTTGAAATAAGTTTTCATGGAAAACATCAAGCGTAAACGTTTAAAATCTACGGAAAGGCGGAAATATCATTGGTTTCCTTAAAAGACATTTCCGTTCGCTGCGGAGTATCCGTCGCAACCGTAAGCAAAGCCCTCAACGGCCATAAGGACGTAAGCGAGGCAACAAGAGAAAGACTTATGAAAGCCGCCAAAGAAATGGGCTACTTCCCAAATTCTCAGGCAAGAGCTTTAAAGACCAACAGGACCTATAATCTCGGGGTCATGTATCTCGACGAAGCAGGAAGCGGTCTTACCCATGAGTTTTTCGCAAAGGTGCTTGACAGCTTTAAGACTACGGCTGAAGCAGCAGGATATGATATAACCTTTATAAATAGAGATGTGGGCAAGCAGAAAATGTCTACATACGAACATTGCAAATACCGCAATGTTGACGGTGTTATCATTGCCTGTACGGATTTTACGTCGCAGGACGTGTACGAGGTGATAAACGGAGATATACCAGTGGTCACGATCGACCACATCTTCGATTGCAGAACAGCGATCATGTCCAATAATGAAAAAGGTATGGAAGAGCTTATCAACTATGTGACGAAGATGGGACATAGGAAGATCGCTTTTATCCAGGGCAACAGATCGGCAGTAGCCGAAAGACGTCTGGCAGGCTTCTATAAAGCTTGTATGACAAGAGGAATTTCAGTTGATCCCGATTGGATACTTAACGGTGATTATCACAACCCTGATCTGACTTATAAGCTGACAAAAGAACTTCTTAGCAGAGAGAACAAACCGACCTGCGTTTTCATGCCCGATGATTATTCAGCAATGGGAGCTTTCAATGCAGTCAAGGAAATGGGTCTTTCAGTACCGGAGGATATCTCGATAGTGGGCTACGACGGAATAGCTTATTCACAGCTTCTCTCTCCAAAGCTTACGACTTATCTTCAGGACACAGACCTTATCGGTGTAACAGCCGCAAAACAGCTGGTCTCACTGATAGAAAACCCACAGACCACCTTTAAAGAGGTGATAACAGTCGACGGAAAGCTGCTGGAAGGCGGCTCGGTAAGCGACATCAACTAATTCAAGGCATTAATTTTCCGCAGAAATGCTGCGGAGCAAATCAAATAAACTAATGCGATTTTAAGGAGGAAAATTATTATGGCAAATCTTAAGAAAGTACTTGCAGGTTCATTGAGCCTCTGTCTGGCAGCTTCAATGTTCACAGCTTGCAGCAGCTCAGATTCATCTTCAACACCTGATGCTAAGGGCGGCACAACATCAAAGGCTGGCGACAACACAGGTATCAACAAGGACAAAGACAGAGTAAACACAGCTGAACTCCACGGTGTAGATTCATCAGAGGATTCAAAGAAGACTCTTACAATTTACTGCTGGAACACAGAGTTCAAGTCAAGACTTGATAAGTACTATCCACAGGGCACATCAAACGAGCTTACATACAACGGGCTTGCTGATGGTTCTAAGGAGATCGCAACTATCAACGGCGTTAAGCTGAACTGGGTACAGGTTGAAAACGAAGGTAACGCTTACCAGACAAAGCTGGACGAGGCTCTTAAGGGTCAGCAGGACAGCACAGAGAAGGTAGATATGTTCCTTATGGAAGCTGACTACGCTCTGAAGTATGCTAACGGCGACGTTGCACTTTCTGTTCAGGACCTCGGCATCACAGACGACGATATGTCACAGATGTATCAGTACACAAAGGACGTTGCAACAGATACAAAGACAGGCGAGCTGAAGGGTGTATCATGGCAGGCAACTCCAGGTCTGTTCCTCTACAACACAAAGATCGCTGAGGACGTTCTCGGCACAAGCGATCCAGAGAAGGTTCAGGAAGCTGTTAAGGATTGGGATACATTCACAGCAACAGCTCAGAAGATGGCTGACAAGGGCTACAAGATGGTATCAGGTTTCGATGATACATACAGATGCTTCTCAAACAATATGTCTAGCCCATGGGTAACAGACAACAAGATCACAATTGACCCACAGATCAAGGCTTGGGCTGACCAGACTAAGGAATACACAGACAAGGGCTACAACAACAAGACTTCCCTTTGGGACGATGCTTGGGCTGCTGGTCAGAAGATCGACGGTGGCGTATTCGGCTACTTCTTCTCAACATGGGGCATTCCTTTCACACTTCTTCCAAACACAGTTGACGAAGAGATCAAGGCTGATGGTTCAAACGCTAAGGAAGGCAACGGCGGTTATGGTCTCTGGAAGGCTTGCTCAGGCCCACAGGCTTACTACTGGGGCGGTACATGGATCTGCGGCGCTATCGACTCCGATAACCAGGATATCGTTGCTGATATCATGAAGGTTATGACTTGCAACAAGGACGTAGCTAAGGCTATCACTGAGGGCGAGCAGGACTACACAAACAACAAGGCTGCTATCAAGGAGCTTATCGACGGCGGTTATACAAATGCATTCCTCGGCGGACAGGATCACCTTGCACTTCTTACAGAGGCTGCTGACAAGATCTCCCTCGAGAACAAGCTTTCTGCTTATGACCAGGGCTGCAACGAGAAATTCCAGGGTGCTATGAAGGACTACTTCCTCGGCACAGTTGATTCATATGAGGCTGCTCTTGAGAACTTCAAGAAGAACATCACAGACCTCTATGGTAACCTTACTTGCGATTTCTAATCGTATAAAAAAACAGTATCTAATTAAATATAGGGGGTGGAGGTTATCCCCCCCTATTATTTATTAATCTCACGAAAGGAATAGGTATACTTATATGAAGAGAAAAAGCATAAGCTATGCCAAGTGGGGATATGTTTTCCTTATCCCATTCTTTGTAGTTTACATCATCTTCTCACTATATCCTCTGTTCCAGACTTTCTATTACAGCTTTACAGACTATGTTAAGGATCAGGGCTCTATCGGCGGTGGTTGGACAAGACAGGCTGTCGAAGTAACACCGACATTCTGCGGCTTTGACAACTATTCAACGATCTTCACATCAGGAAGTGATCTGCTCCAGTCTTTCTGGAATACGATCATCATGTGGATCGTAGGATTTATCCCACAGATCGTTATCTCTCTTATCCTTGCAGTATGGTTCACTGACCTTCGTCTTAAGATAAAGGCTCAGGGATTCTTCAAGGCTGTTATCTATCTTCCAAACGTAATCATGGCATCTGCTTTTGCATTTCTGTTCTACAGCTTGTTCAGCAGAGGCGGCGCTATCTATGATCTTATCAAGGTACCACTCCTTGAAAGCGTTTGGGGATCAAGAGGTGTAGTTGGACTCATCAACTTCATACTTTGGTATGGTAATACAACAATTCTTCTTATGGCTGCTATCATGGGTGTTGATACATCACTCTATGAGTCAGCACAGATCGACGGTGCAACTTCCAGCCAGACATTCTGGAAGATCACAATTCCGCTCATCAAGCCTATCATGTCATATGTTCTTGTAACATCACTCATCGGTGGACTTCAGATGTACGACGTACCTGCCCTCCTCACAAAGGATATGGGTAGCCCTAACGGAAAGCTTAAGACCGTCGTAATGATAATCCAGGCAAATAAGCAGGGCGACATCGGTAAGGCGTCTGCACTCTGCGTAATAATCTTTATCGTTTCCGCTATTATCGGACTTGCACTTATGTTTGCATCTGCTGACCATGACGGAAAGAAGAAAAAGAAGAGAAGGGGGTAAGCTGAAATGCCAAGAAGTACTGAAATAGTTGGTGAAAAGACGAATAGTACTGGTCTTATCATACATAGGATAATAGCTTATGTTGTCCTTGTTCTTTTGGTCGTTGTTTCACTTTTCCCATTCTATCTTTTGATAATCAACGCAACACGAGGCAGATCACAGGCAGGTATCAGATGGTATCCTGACCACTTCCTCGCAACAAACTTCAAGAACCTTTTCAGCGGTTCAACAGCCGTAGCATACGGAAGCGTATGGCGTTCACTGGCTAACTCACTGTTCATATCAGCTTGTGCTTCATTGCTCAGCGTATACTTCTCAGCACTGACAGCATATGCAACACACGTTTACCAGTTCAAGCTGAGAAAGTTCGCAGATATGTTCATTCTCATCGTAATGATGGTTCCAACACAGGCTTCAGCTATCGGTTTCTACCAGTTCATGAACAAACTTGGCTGGACAGATACTTATATTCCGCTGATCATTCCTGCTGTCGCAGCACCAGCTACATACTACTTCATGAAGCAGTATATGGCGTCTGCACTTCCGCTTGAGATCGTAGAAGCCGCCCGTATCGACGGCTGCGGAGAGTTCAAGACCTTCAACAAGATCGTTACTCCTATCCTCAAGCCTGCATTCGCAGTCCAGATCATCTTTACATTCGTAACAAACTGGAACAACTACTTTATGCCAAGACTTATTCTTACATCAAAGAGTAAGTACACGATCCCTCTGGTACTCAACGCAATGCGTTATGCAGGACCACAGGAGAAGGACGTGGGAATGTTCAGCTTGTACATCGTACTTGCTATCCTCCCTGTAGTAATTGTTTACCTTTGTCTTTCAAAGTTCATCATTCGTGGTGTTGCTCTGGGAAGCGTAAAGGGTTAATACGAAGCTTCAAACAGCGTACAGTTTTTCTGTACGCTGTTTTTTTGCTCTATTCATTCCTTACTTCTCTTTCCTATTCACATAAAAGCTTCGTTTGCATACCTTTGCTATTGACCGTTATCTCCATTCTGCTCACTCTTTTCCCATTTACGCCATATCCCTTACAAATTATTTTATCCGTGATATCCTCACCGCAATACCCCTCATAAGTGATATGCTCCACCAAATACTCCCTCTCTGCAAACTCTATCCTATCTTTAAGCCCGACAGCTACATTATTGAGCCACTGCTTATCAAGACCATAATACTTCTCCCTCGTGATACCATGTGGTATAGTTTTACCGCTTGAAAAGCTATATCCATACTCCCCGTCCACGTTTTTCATATATATCTTCGACAGCATCGATCTCGTATCAAGCTGTTTGCCGTATTCAATAATACGCTGAGTACCGATATTCACCGAAAGGATACTCAGCGACACATTGACCTGCCTGTCCCCTCTGATATATGCACGCCTGCCGTAAGCCTTGACCGCATATACGCCGATAGCCTCCCACAGTGTGGACTTCTCTTTGATGTTCACATAGTTCACAGTGTCAGTTCCACTCTCGTAGGTTATCTCACTTGAGGGGCTGTAGCTCTTCATAATATCCGTCAAACTCACCTTAGACCATACCCCAGGTTCAGGCTCGTTCTGCCCCAGCATAAGTGTTATCCCACGGCTTATAAGTTCAAGAACAGTTTTTCCACCTCTCACCCTTGTTCTGATGTAATCCGCAGGACCGTAGTGCATACGCCTGCTGCCTATATAAAGTGCCACACGCCTGATATTGTTAAGATTTATGCTGTTATTCAGAACGACAGACGCTTTAAGTTCACTGTATGGCGTATAGCGGTCTTTCACAAGCCTTGCTGAAACAATGTTTCTATAGTCCAAATTACCACTGCCAATAAGTTCAAACCTGATGTATATCTTCGCCATTATTCCGCCCCCCTAAGCTTTATCATAAGGCTTCCGATCATCCTGTCAGGCTGAAAATCCATTTCTATCTCTGAGAGTATGTATCCGCTGTATAAGACCCCGTCTGCCGTGAAATTGATCGTCTTTCCTCCGTTCTCGCTTAGAGCAGCCCAAGCGTAAGCCTTGTCCGACGGAGCGATCCTGCCGCTGAACTGAAATATCTCCGCCGCCTTGCCTGAGATATTTCGCAAAATACCATTCACAGCCTTTGTTTCCTCCTGAATGTAACCTCCGCTTCGCTTAACTCCGTCCATGTAAAATGACCGTGTGCCAATGTCAAGCTTTATCTTTCTCTTTTTACTCACTTATATCCTCCTCACTGCAAATGCCGATACTAAGCTCTGCCTGCCTTTCGAGCCTGTGAAGGGGCAATGTCTGAACTGCGCCTCCAAGCTTTGCGCTCTTAACATTCAGAACCTCGCTTTTTGCAAGCTCCGCCATAACGCTTTCACACTTTTCCTGAAGCTCCTCCATGTCATCATATTTTCCTGCCTTGCCCATGAGCCGCAGGTCGATATGACATATATACTCAGTGTAAAGCTTTTTGCCGCCCTGCCCAATGACTTCATCGACCACATCATAGCCTTTAAGTCCATAGAAGCCAATTGCTTCCCCACTGTGCAATAGACTGTCAGCCGATGTGTATTCACCCATTGCAGTAAAGCCTGCTCCGTCAAGTATCTTTTTTATCTCTGCCGCCATTTCTGTCCAAACTGTCATGGCTCGTCCTCCTTCCTAATATGCGATAACGGCATTGAATACAAAGCCGTCCTTTGAGAAAAATCTTTCCGCCCTTGAAACTGCGCTGTCACGAAGCTCTCTTGCCGCCTTTATCCTGTTCTCCTCGTCAAAAGCCTCCACCGCCTTGCCCTGTGCCGTAAACATGACCTTGTATTCAGCGGCTTTCAGACAAATAAATCTGTAAAAGACCTCCGCTGCCGCCGCAAATTCGCATATAGCCGTCCCACCCTCAGCGACCATTCGCTCCTGGTCAACAGCCTTTTCCATTTCGTCAGCACACACCGTTATAAGCCCTGCATACACCTCAGCCGACGTGCTGTCAAGTCCGCTTAGCTCCATGAAATTGCTCTTTACATTGTCTTTGCTTATTGCCATTTTCCTGCTCCTTTCAAAAAATATACCCGCCCACCGTCCCTTTTTTTCATTATCCTCTCAGCTTACTTTGTTGTTTTCAGCGTCTTTACAGCACCGCTCGTAAGTACAGAGAAACCTGCAAGCACTGAGCAAACGATCTCGTTGCACTGATTAGTAATAAGCTTATCGTAGTCCACGATAACATCTCCTCCAAGCACCATTTCAACAGCACTGCTCTGGTCGATGCCCACAGCAATACCGCCTGTGAGCTGAGGGCATTTTACAAGCGTTACACCATATGGCGTCTGAACTGTGCCGCCTGCCATATAGTCGCCAATGCAGTATTTCATCTCGTCCATAGCAAGGATCTTAGCCATAACAGCAGGAGTACAGATCATGGTCGTCATGTTAAACTCGCCCATGGAAGCCCAAAAAGCCGCCAGATCAGCGTAAGTAAGCTCACTGCCAATAAGAGTCTGAGCTGTAATACCTCTTGTTATCTCAGTCATAGCAAAGCTGTTCACATCTCTGCTTATAGTCGCTCCAAGGTTTCTCAGCACCACGCCGAAAGCCTCAAGCTTCTGCTTCCTTACAGACTCAAAAGAACAGTTAAGACGTCTTGCAAACTTTGTGAGAGTCTTACTGTTGGTGCTAAGTCTGACAGTTGTCATAGGCACATTTCCACCCTCTGCCACAACGTCAGTTGAACCTGACTTTGTAACGTTCAGACCTCTGAAATCCACTCCGTCAGTGTATGAAACAGCCGCCGCTACCTTGCCCATGATAGAAGCCTCGTCCATGCCCTGCTTGACAGTGCGTCTTATGTACTCAGGAAAAAGCACTGCCGACTCAGTGGAAATGAAGAATTTTTCCACTCTGTCAGAATTTGCACCCTTTACCTTGATGTCAAAACGCTTGAGCTGTCTTTCAAAAGCGTCAAGACCTTTAAGCTCGGTGTTCTCATAGTTTGCGTCAGGATCAAGCTCAGCCAGCGCCTGTGTGAATGTCTTGCCTGTGATAGAATAAAGTCCCTTTTCAAGTTTGATATTGTTGTACATATTATTTTCTCCTTTTCGATAATTAAATTTGTCCGATTTTTTTGTACTGATTTTCGTATCATCGAAAACCATTTGTCTTTTCGGGTGAACACTGTTCGCCCCTACAGTGATGATATCACATTCTGGCATTTAAGCCCCTATCTCCACATTGTCATCGCCCCCTTTCACATCTGTCCCTTACATCTTGTAATCCCCCGTGATAAAGCTCTCCCTTTCGGCTTTGTAGACCTCCTCATTCTCAGCCGCCTGCTTTTCAAGCCTGCCACGGAAGTCAATAAGCTCCGTAACTGTCATAAGCTCCGCAAGTTCTTTCACACGCTTTGCACTCATAAAAGGCTTGCAGAAATAGCTGAGCCTTAAAACGTCCTTTTCAAAAGCTTCCCTCGCAAGGGCAAGCTCATAGCTCTTGTCGGTGCTTTCCTGTTTCTCCTTTAAGGCAAAACGCTTCGTTACCCCTGCATTCACCTGTGCAGGCACTGCCACGAACGACCACTCGTAAGCGTCAAGCGGCTCGTCAAGAATGTGATAACACAGCTTACCGCCGTATTCACCGCCCTTTTCATGGTCACAGCCGCCCTTGTACATATCCGCTCCGCATACAGAGCAAAGCTTCTTTTTCATGGTGCAGCTAACGGATACCTCTTTCTTTATTCCGCCCTGGATCTCGCTTATAAGGTCGCCGTTAGAAGCAGTTCGCACCATGTAAGCCTTTGCCATAAGCCTGCGGTAGACCTCTCCGTCTGTCGTAGTTTTCTCAGGCAGAGTTTCCACCCAAGTGTCGAATATTCTGGCAGTCTGCTTTGAGCTTTTAGGGTCATGGTCGAAAATACCCGTTCTGCCCTTAAAAAGCTCCGCAAGCTTCTCCAAAGCGCCTGATGAAAACTTTTCACCATCTCTGTCAATGTCATTGTCACAAAGCGCCACCCTGAAAACAAAGACCTTGTCCTCCGTGAGCGGCTCTCTCGCATAGCCGTTTATCTTTTCAAGCTCCTCGCCTGATACTGTTTCGCTCATTGCATTTCCTCCTTTTTTCTCTCGTTCTCTACCCTTTCGTTTTCAAGCTCCGCCGCCTTAGCCTGCGCATTGTAAAGCCTTGACTTCGCCAACGCTTCCTCGTCCTGAAGATTTATGTTGTCCCACTCTATCTCCACCCCACAAGCATATCCGTTAAGCCTTAAAAACGCCTCGCATATCTCTCTGAGTATAGGTTCAAGCAGTCTGCGGTAATATTCAAGCTCGCTTGTGAGGATATCCGATTGCTGTGCAGACATTCGCTCAGTGGTTGACCAGTTCAGCCCAAGCAAAAACGGTGGTATTGAAAGCTTCGCTACAAGCTGTTCCATAAGCTGTCTGACAGGTATCTCCGTGTCTATCATCTGATTGTCAGCGCCTATGACCTTTATGTCCACATCGCCCACAGCTACAAAATCCTGCACCGAGCCGTTTCGTGAAGCCCTCATGCCTCTGCTCCATTCCTGAGCTATCTGCTCTGCACGCTCCTTGGCTCTCGCCCTGTCGCTCTCCCCCTCAGGGTGATAAGTCACCGCATATCGTACATTTCCTACCCTGTCGAAGTTCTGCCCCATGCACTCGTAAATTCGCATAAGTATCTCGCTCAGCGCAGGCAATCCACGGAGTATAGACACTCCGTCAGGGTGCTTAGGACTAGGATTGAGCGCCGTGTAAAGCAGTTTTTCAGGACTTCTTACCGGTATCTCCTCACCGCTTCCCATGTAAAAAATACGTTTTTCAAAAGCGTTCCTGCCCTCACGCACTCTGTACAAAGTCGGGTCGCCAACATATATCCCCTTGACCTTGCCTGTCCTGTGATCTGCATATATCCTGCCTATCGCCTTGCCATATGTAAGCAGTGAATCCAGATACATATCCGCAAAAGTGTAAATGGACTTTCCCGACACCCCCACGGAAACCTCTCTGCAAAACCTGTCAAGCTCCACCTGCGCCCTCTCGTCGCAAGCCGTAACCTTAAAGCCCCCTGTGAGCCTTATTATCTTGCCGAAACAAGCGTCGATAACAGGAACGTTCGCCCTGAGTGCGTCATAAAGCTCCTGCTGAAAAACCCCCTCAGGCGCAAGCCTGTAATGAAACCCCGACTCTCTGTCAGAGCCTGCCGTGTTCGGCACAAATTCACGGACCTTCTTTCTGAAAATACTCATTTTCTCTCCTTTCTTTATGTACGTTTTTTTGTACTAATGCTCAACTGTCAGTACAAAAAAGTCGTCCTTTTCACGTCCCAGACATTCTGCTGCAAAGTATCTCATATCGTCCATGGCGTGATCGTTCTCTTTCACAGGTGCGTCCTTTCCTGCCTTATCGTCCCAGCGGTAAAGATTTATCTCACGAAGCGTATCACGACACCTGCGGTTTATCCTTATCCTGCCGTCCTTTATGCAGTCCGACACAAGCCTGACACCCGAAACAACGTCGTTCTTTGCAGGCTGAACAGTGAATTTTCCATGCCTGCGTATGCACTGTATGAACGAAGCCGCCGAGGGGTCGCAAATGACCTTTTCGATGCAAAGCCCGTCGGCAAGCTCTTCAAGCCCCTTGTAATGCTCCTCGTCAGTTTTCTGCATACCTTCACGGCGAGAATCATAGTAATACTCCCTGAGTCTGTACCATACTCCGCCACTCTCGCCCCAAAGCCCGAAGCTTGAAGGATTTACAGTGCCGTAATCACAGCTTATTACATACCGCTCGCACTGTATATCCCCCTCAAAGACGTTTTTCTCCTCGTCGAACATAGGGTAAACAAGCCCCTCTGCCGCCGTCCATTTGCCAAGCACAAAACGCTCATAAAACGTCCCCGTATATATCCTGTGATAGCGTTCTATCACCGCCCGGTCAAGGGTCGGATTGTCCTCCAGCACAAAATGTCTGTAGATAAGTCGTTTTTCCTCCGCCTTGTCTATCCACTCTTTCTTGAACCAGTGGTAAGGATTGTCAGGATTGCAGTTGAACCACAGCTTGCTCCCCGCCACCGAACACCTTGCCACAGCCTGCTCTATAAAGCTTCTGGGCATAAGAGCCGCCTCGTCAAGAAGCACCCCCGCAAGGGTCACGCCCTGGATAAGAGAGGGCGAGCCTTCGTCCCTGCCGCCAAAGTAGTAAAACCTGTTTTTCCTGCCGCAGAAGCTCACGTCCATATAGTTCTTTGACGTGACCTCCACAGCCGTCATGCCCATGGCTTTCATATACTCCCTGAGCGCAGGCAGGATATTCCTTTTCAGCGACACGATAGTTTTTGAGCATAGCCCAAAAATGCACTCGTCAAAATTAGTCATCGCCCATGTCATAAAAGACGCCGACAAACAAAAGGTCTTGCCCGATCTGACCGCACCGTCACAGATTATCCCGTCGTAATCACTAAGCTCCCGTGCCGTCCACCATCTGAAAACAAACCTCTGATTTTCCGACAGCCTTGTTATTTTCACAAGCTATCACCGTCCCTGCCGTAAATGCTCTCGATAAGTCGCTTCGACTCACCGCCGCCGTCAAGCTGAGGCGCAAGCTCCCCAAGCTTTTCCAAGGCTTTCTGCCTGTCAAAAAACTTGATCTCCAAAACGTTCTTTCCGCTGATCTTTATCTCACTCACATTGAAAAGATCCATGCCCATGATGTCCCTTGCCGTCATGTTCTCAGCGTCAAAAACAAGCTTTACAGCGTCATTCACCGCCCCGAAAGCTATCCTGTTAAGCCCTCGCTTCACATAAGAAAGGGTGTCGCTGTCAGCCTCCTCCAGCTTTTTAAGCTCCGCCTCCGTTTCTGCCGAGTGCAGAAGCTCAAGCCCCCTGTCCTCAGCCTCCTCCGCCCTTGCACCGGTGTGCAAAGCCGCTTCACGAAGATTTCTCAGATAGAAGAAAAATCTCGCAAATCTTTTCTGTTCGCCTGCCATATCGTTCCTCCTTTTTTAATTTCTGCGAAAGATGTACCACCGTATCTTAACGGCTCTCAAAAAACATCTCTCACTTATCCCGAAAAACGCCCCTTTTGTTGCATAAAAAATGCAACAATTGCAGAAATGTTGTCAAATTAAATCATTTATCATTTGTTTGCATAAATCGTCCTGCCCAAAACTGTGCAAAAGCCACATACTTTCATGAACAGAAAAACTATTGGTAAAAAAGAAATACTTTTATTTTTTAGGACGTTTCGTACCCTTACTGCACCTTATTTCAGACAAATATGTAAGTCATGCGAAACTTTCAATATACCTTATGAAAAAAAGTATATATTACTTGACAAAAGCCGAAAAAATAGTACAATAGTAAGTGTATGACACAAATTTGAAGAACAACGCAGGAGGTAAAAATATGAAAATGAGAGGTATCTATTCCTCAGTAACAGATATCAGACGAAAAGTCTTTACAGAGGTGGCAAGACTTGCCTATGAAGAGGGCGATTATGCCGAAAAAATCGCAGAGCTTCCTTATAAGATAGTACCGGGAAGCAAGGCTGTTTACCGTGAGTCTATCTTCCTTGAAAGAGCTATCGTTGAAGAAAGGCTCCGTCTTGCTATCGGTCTGCCCCTAAGACCGATCGAGGAGCATAAGTCTGTGGCTGACGGCATTGAAGAAAGTGCGATCGCAGAAAAGTATTACGATCCACCGCTTGTAAACATAATCAAGTTTGCCTGCAACGGCTGTCCTGAAACTCATTATCATGTTACCGACTGCTGTCAGGGCTGTCTTGCGCACCCATGTCAGGAAGTCTGTCCAAAGGGTGCCATAACCATCAAGCATGGCAAGTCAGTAATAGATCAGTCTAAGTGTATAAAGTGCGGCAGATGTCAGAGTGTCTGTCCATACAATGCAATAAACAAAATGGAAAGACCATGCGCAAGAGCCTGTGGCATGGACGCTATCGGCTCAGACGAAGAGGGCAAGGCAAAAATAGATTATGACAAGTGCGTATCCTGCGGAATGTGTCTTGTAAACTGTCCATTCGGCGCTATCGTAGACAAGGGACAGATATTCCAGCTTATAACAGCAATGAAGAAAAAGAAGAAGGTCATCGCTATCGTAGCACCTGCATTTGTAGGTCAGTTCGGACCAAAGGCAAGCCCTGAAAAGCTCACAGCGGCAATGAAGAAGCTTGGCTTTGCAGACGTGGTCGAGGTAGCAATAGGTGCAGACCTTTGTTCCATCGAGGAAGCAAAGGACTTCATGAGAGAAGTTCCTGAACATCAGCCATTCATGGCGACATCATGCTGTCCTGCATGGTCAGTAATGGCGAAGAAACTTTTCCCTACCCTTGCCCCATACATTTCAATGGCTTTGACCCCAATGGTACTTACAGCAAGAATGCTCAAAAAGGACGATCCTGACGCTTGTATCGCATTTATCGGACCATGTGCGGCAAAGAAGCTTGAAGCTTCAAGACGTACTATCCGCAGCGACGTAGACTTTGTGCTTACCTTTGAAGAACTCATGGGAATGTTCAATGCCAAGGGCGTAACATTTGAAGACATTACAGATGAAGAAAAGGTAGATCTTTGCGAGGGTACAGGTGACGGACGTGGCTTTGCAGTAAGCGGCGGCGTAGCAAAGGCAGTAGCAGACGTTATCCACAAGCTTGACCCAGAGCGTGAGGTCAAGGTAGTATCAGCGCAGGGACTTAAAGACTGCCGCAAGCTTCTCACACTTGCGAAAGCGGGCAAATATGACGGCTATCTTCTCGAGGGCATGGCTTGTCCGGGCGGCTGTGTAGCAGGTGCAGGAACGCTTCAGGCGGTAGAAAAGAGCACAGCGCTTGTAAACAAATATGTAAAGGACGCACCTTTACAGAACTCTCTCGACTCCAAATACGAGATCAATCTTGATCTTATCACCGAGTCGCATGATGACAAATAAGAGATAGAATTGAAACGGGCAGCGTTATGCTGTCCGTTTTTTTGTACTGTCACTCGCCGTGACGGGCATTTTACGCCATACATTGTGGTATAAAACACTTTTTCACCGCTTTTTGAATTCGTATAGAATACTACACATTGCAATTATCACACACCCCCTGATACCCCCACAAACGGCAGTAGGGGCGAACAGTGTTCGCCCGTCGAAGAAACAAGCCCACGATTATATCATTGTTGGATAGAACTGAAAACTATCCAATCACATCTTCAGGGTAGCGACGCAATATTCTCCACACGGCACGTCTACACAACATTGTGATAAATTCAAACCTTGCCGTTCCCCTAAACGGGACGTCGAGAGCGCCGTCCCCTACAATGCTGAATTTACAGCAATTTCTGAGCATGGGCGAACGCTGTTCGCCCCTACAAATATTCGTGCAAGTTTCTGTCACCGCAAAATCGTTTCGCTCGGTACTTTATTTTACTTCATGCTTGTAATTTTCTTTGGATTGCTATGCCAATTCCTCATTCCTCACTCCTCACTCCTCACTTAAACTCCCCTCCCCCCTTGATTTTTCCCGTAATATGTAGTATAATAAATGAAATAGTGCATAATAACAGAAAAATTCTTACAGAGAGGATCTTTATAAAATGGAAATAATCAATAAGTCCGATGAAAAACTCCTTGCAGAATATGAACAGTTCGCAAGCACCAGCAAATACGGCAATTTCATGCAATCCCTCAAATGGCCGAAGGTAAAGGACAACTGGGGCTGGGACGCTGTTATCTCCCGTGACGCTGACGGCAATATCCGTGGAACTTGCCTTATCATAATCAAAAAAGTGCCTATTTTCGGTGTTACTTTTATGTATGCCCCTCATGGCCCTGTTTGCGACTGGTCTGATAAAGAGATCATGACCGACCTTTTCGAGGGCGTAAAGGTGCTTGCAAAGAAATACAAATGCTACCAGTTTATGTGGGACCCTTGTTTCGAGGAGGGCGACGACAAGTGTACAAAGCTTATCGAGGACATGGGCTTCAAGCACATACACAAGGCGGCTGAGCTGACCACTATTCAGGCTCGTAATAACTATATGCTCAGAAATATCGAGGGCAAGACCCCTGACGAGGTCATGGCGACTTTCAAACCTGACTGGAGAAACCGTATCAGAAAAGCCCCTAGAAAGGGCGTTTACTGCAAGGCTTGCGGCACTGAGGCTCTTGACGATTTCTACCCTCTCATGCAGGCAACAGGTATCAGAGATGGCTTCTCTATCCGTTCAAAGGAGTATTTTGTAAAAATGCTCAATGGTCTTGGTCCTGAACACTGCCGACTTTTCATGTGCTATGTTGACGAGGACGGCAAGCAGATACCGTTGTCAGGTGCAGTAACAACACAGTATGCAGGCAAGACCTGCTATGTTTACGGTGCTTCCGCAAACCACCACAGAAACCTCTACCCTAACTATCTCATGCAGTGGACGATGATAAACTGGGCTTTGGAGGGCAAAAACTATATCTATGATTTTCAGGGCATACCATTCTACAACGATGAAACAAACCCTAACTACGGCGTATACAAGTTCAAAAAGGGCTTTAACGGCGAGGTCGTTACCTATGAGGGCGAATTTTTCTACATTTTCAAGCCTTTCATGAAGAAAGTCGTAGACTTCTGTGAAAAGATAGTTATGGATAGACACGAACGCAAAAGACAGAAGCTTCTCAAAAACAGAAATAAGGATATGCAGTAGACGGCAATAGATTAAATTTAAAAATTTTTGAACAGTTTATACATTTTTACCCATTCTTTACACAGACAACATTTGATTTTTACTTATATGTGATATGATTTACAAAGAGGTGAGCAAGGTGCATAAAGGCGTTATAAGGACCTTGTGGCTCATTGCCGCATTGAGCCTGGTGCTGAGTTATGCTGTGATGTGCATTGCATGGCTTTCAAAGGGCTGCCGCTATGGAGCGCAGTTTTGCATAAACGTTTTTATGAGAGCGCTTCCTCTTTGTCTTATATTCCTGTGCATCGTCGAGCTTGCAGGGCTTTTCATATGGGTCTTCAAAATAAAAAAGCTCGAAAGGCTCTACGCTAAAAAGGGCGGCTGTGACGAATATTTTGAGCTTCTTGAAAAATATCTTCTCAGACAGAACAAAGATAAGGGTCATGGACTTTTGAAGCTTGCCGCTGTTTACATTTCAGAAAAACGCTTTGAAAACTGTTTTCTCACACTTGACCGTATAGCTTTTGATAAGCTTACCCCCTCAGATCAGAACAAGTATTTTGAACTGCTTCTTTACGGCAGACTCATGTCAGGTGATATTTCTCAGGCAAACGAGATATTTGTTTCGGCAGAGCATTACTTCAAGCGAGGTCTTCTCGATAAACGCAATGGGCAAATGCTTTTCACCATTGGTCTGCTAGAATATTTCAACGAACGCTTTGAAGCAGCGGTGAAGTTTTTTGACAGCGCAGAGAAAAGCCGTGACGCTGACAAGACGCTTCGGTGCAACTGTGAGCTTTACAAGGGCGAGTGTTTTCTCGCTCAGGGTGATGTGAGATCGGCAAAGGCTTCGGCTGAAAAAAGTGCGGCGCTCGTTAGTGACGATAAGCAGGAAGCACAGCTTGGAAATCTGATGACACAGGTAGAAAAAGCTTACATCAGAACAAAAGAAAAGTCTGCTGATACAAAAGCAGACAACACCACGGAAGGAGGATATGCCTTTTAAGGCATAGAAACAAGTATGATAATAAACGCACTCAGAGGCTTTTGCATGGCTCTTGCGGACAGCGTTCCGGGAGTTTCAGGCGGAACTATAGCGTTCCTGCTGGGCTTTTATGACAGCTTCATAAATTCCCTTAACGACATAATGGGACGTGACAATGCAAAGCGTAAAAAAGCATTTTTCTTTCTTATAAAGCTTGGTGTGGGCTGGGTGATCGGTATGCTTCTTGCAGTAAGCGTTCTTGCCAACGTGTTTGAAAGCGGAATCTACAAGGTAAGCTCGCTGTTTCTGGGCTTTATCATTCTGGCGATACCGGTCATGATAATGGAAGAAAAAGAGAGCATTAAGGGCAAATATTACAACATCGTATGGGCTGTTATCGGCATTGCTATCGTTGTGGGCATTTCCCTTATAAATCCCTCCGGCAGCGGTGCTGACGTTTCTCACATGAATATAGGCACAGTGATATTCGTTGTTCTTGCAGGAATGTGCGCAATATCTGCAATGGTGCTTCCTGGCATTTCAGGCTCCACCATACTTCTCACATTCGGTCTTTATATGCCTGTTATCACGGGAATAAAAGAGTTTCTTCATCTGAATTTCGAGTATTTCGGACTGCTCTGCTCTTTGGGTATCGGCATTATCCTTGGGGTGTTCATTACACTCAGGCTTATCAAAAAGGCTCTTGAAAAGTTCAGAAGCCAGACTATCTATTGCGTTATCGGCATGATGATAGGTTCACTGTACGCCATAGTTATAGGTCCTACAACGCTTAAAGAGCCGAAAAACCCTATGTCCTTCGGCACATTCAGCATCGTATTTTTTATCATCGGTGCGGCGATCGTGTTCGGTATTCAGGTAGCAAAGAGCGTGTATGACAAGAAACAGCTTGCAAAGGCTGAAGAAAAGATAGAAGAAGAATAAATATTATATCAAAACGAACGAATATATAAAAAGGCTCAATTTCTGCATCATAGAAATTGAGCCTTTTGCTGCAAATAACGCAAGTACACTTTTTCTGAACACATATTGTATGGCCTATATGCCCACCTAGCAAATTCATATTCTTGTGATTATATAAAAACTACCGCCCCTACTGTCCCCTTTTGCTGTTCATTCTTCCAAAATCAGCATTTTATACAATTGAACGCCTTGACAATTATGCAACTATACCATATAATAAAATTAGGCAAATGCAATATCCTGTATTATATTCCAAACATAATATGACAACTATTGCAGAAATAGCATATCAGCGTCTATGATTTCTACAAATCATACGCCTGCCCTATGTAGAAAGTGTTTAAATTTCAGGGGTGTTTGGCATTTTTTCTTGCAAAAATTGTCGGCTTGTGGTATAATTATCAGGAGCAGGGGCGTGTTATTCCCCAAAACGGGTGAAAACTATCCTTATTTCTCAAACGTTTTCGCCAATACAGTAATAAAGGTGCAGAGCGCAAAGCTCGACTTGAAAGTATATAGGAGGTAAAGATTTATGGCAAATAGTGCTGTAGAAAAAACAATTTCCACGCAGGAACTTAAAGAAAAGCTTCTTGACGTTCTTCACAACGATTTCCAGACAACACCTGAGGACGCTTCCGATCAGCAGGTATACGAGGCTCTTTCTAAGATCGTTGTAGGCATTCTTAAAGCTAAGAGAAGAAAGTTCACCGTTAAAACTCAGTCTGAGGGCAAGAAGAAGGTCTACTATCTTTCAATGGAATTTCTTATGGGAAGAAGCCTTAAGACTTCTCTTTATAACCTTGAAATGCAGAAGCAGGCTACAAAGGTCCTTAAGGACATGGGCATTTCTATAAACGGCATTTACGAGTGCGAGCCTGACGCAGGTCTTGGCAACGGTGGTCTTGGAAGACTTGCTGCCTGCTATCTTGACGCTCTTGCTGCCGACGGCTATCATGCTACAGGCTATTCTATCTGCTATGAATACGGTATCTTCAAGCAGAAGCTTGAGGACGGCTGGCAGACCGAGCTTCCTGACAACTGGCTCCCAGGCGGCTCTGTATGGCTCGTTCCTGTTCCGTCAAAGGCTGTCGAGGTTCGTTTTGACGGCGAGCTTAAGGAATACTGGGACAATCAGTATCACTGCGTAACTCACGAGAACTACACATCTGTTATGGCTGTTCCATACGATCTGTTCGTATCAGGCTACAACAGCGAAGCAGTTTCAAAGCTCAGACTTTGGAAAGCTGAAATGGCTGACTTTGATATGTCAATGTTCAATCAGGGCGACTATCAGAAGGCTCTTAGCAAGAACATCATTTCACAGGCTATCACAAAGGTGCTTTATCCTAACGACAACCACGCAGAGGGCAAGTCACTCAGACTTAGACAGCAGTATTTCCTTTGTGCTGCTTCTATCGGCGATATCGTAAATCAGCACATGAGCGTTTACGGCACACTTGACAACCTCCATGAAAAGGTAGCTATCCACATCAACGATACTCACCCGACACTTGCTATCCCAGAGCTTATGAGAGTTCTTCTTGACGACTGCGGCTATTCATGGGACAAGGCTTGGCACATCGTTACAAACACATTTGCATACACAAACCACACTGTAATGCCTGAGGCTTTGGAGAAGTGGGACTGCAACCTTCTTAAGAGCGTTTGCCCTAGAATCTTCTCTATCATTATCGAGATAAACGAGCGTTACTGCAAGGATCTTTGGGAGAGATACAAGAATCAGGCTAAGGTTTCACATATGTCTATCGTTGAGGACAACAAGGTGAAAATGGCTACACTTTGCGTACACGCTTGCCACAGCGTAAACGGCGTTGCAAAGATACACTCTGAGATCATCAAGAAGGAAACATTCAAGGACGAGTATCTTGACACACCAACAAAGTTCAAGAACGTTACAAACGGTATCGCATACAGAAGATGGCTTTATCAGTCTAACGAGGGTCTGACAGATCTTCTTTGCGAGAAGATAGGCGACGGCTTCCTCAAGAATGCTGCTGAGCTTTCAAAGCTTGCTGTATTCAAGGACGACAAGGACGTTCTTGACAGACTTGCAAAGATCAAGCTTGACAACAAGAAGAGTTTTGCAAAGTATGTAAAGAACCAGTACGGCGTTGTTCTCAACACTGACTCTATCTTTGACGTTCAGGTAAAAAGACTTCACGAATACAAGAGACAGCAGCTCAACGCTTTGAACATCATAGCACAGTACAACTACCTCAAGGCTAATCCAAACGCTGATTTTGTACCAAAGACATATATCTTTGCTGCAAAGGCTGCTCCTGGCTACTACATGGCAAAGCAGATCATCAAGCTTATCTGGAACATTTCTCAGGAGCTGAAAAAGGACAAGAAGCTCAACGAGAAGCTCAACGTTATCTTCCTTGAGGACTACAACGTATCACTTTCTGAGATACTCATGCCAGCGGCAAACATCTCTGAGCAGATCTCACTTGCTGGTACAGAGGCTTCAGGTACAGGTAACATGAAGCTTATGATAAACGGTGCTATCACACTGGGTACTCTTGACGGAGCAAACGTTGAGATACACGAGCAGGTAGGCGACGACAACATCATTATCTTCGGTATGAACGTTGACGAGGTAAACGCTTGCAAGTCAGGCTACAAGCCTATGGACATCTACAACTCCAACGCAGTTGTTAAGCAGGCTATCGACACACTTCAGTACGGCATCAACGGACAGCAGTTCAACGAGATCGCTGACAGCCTGAAGAACTCTGACCCATACATGGCTCTCAAGGACTTCGATTCTTACCAGAAGGCACAGGCTTACGCTTCTGAGTGCTACAAGGATCAGACAAAGTGGCAGAAAATGAGCCTTGCAAACATTGCAGGCGCAGGCATTTTCTCCGCAGACCGTTCTGTTGAGGACTACGCTAGAGATATCTGGGGTCTTTCAAAGTAATTTATTAATACAAAAAATTATCGGACAGTTGCTTGGTGCGACTGTCCGTTTTTTTGTACATATAACGCAATTCATAAAGCGATAGATTTGTAGGGCGACATAACGGGCGAGAATATCGGGACGTCGGGGGCGCCGTCCCCTACATTGTTTGTGCAATATTTATACAATGTGAAAATCAACATAAAAATAGTGACGTGCGAGAAAAGCGGGCTGTCGAGGACGCCAGCCCCTACAGAATTGCAAAAAAATGACGGTGCAAGACCGCCATTTTTCTTATATAAGCATATTTTAGTCCTTGTCAGCAAGTGCAAAATCTATCTTGCCGGAGTTTACATTTGCGTTTATCACCTTTACTCTGATAGGGTCGCCCACACGATATTCCATTCCGTTTGTGAGGTTTTTCAGGCTCACCATATCGTCGCAGACATATTCGCCGTCAGGCATATTGTCAGTGTGAAGAAGTCCCTCGCAGGTGTCAGGAAGTGCGATAAAAAGACCGAACTCAACGGCTGAAACCACTGTTCCCTGAAACTCCTCACCGATATGAGCGTTCATATACTCAGCCTTGTAGCAATCCTCACAGCTTCGCTCCACCTGCATTGCGGTAAGCTCCGTCTTTGTGGACTGGTCGGCGGAGGCGTAAACGAACTTGTTGAACTTTGTGGCGCACTCCTCTGCACTGCTGCCACTGAGAAAAGCTGACATTATCCTATGGATAGTCAGGTCAGGGTAACGTCTGATAGGCGAGGTGAAGTGGGCGTAATCCTCCAGCGCAAGTCCGAAGTGACCCACAGGCTCGGTGGAATATCTTGCCTTTGACATGCTCCTCAGAACGATATTGTTCATGATAAGGTCGATATCAGTACCCTTTGCGGCTTTGAGTATCTCCGACATATCCCCGGGGCAAGCCTTTTCGCCCAGCTTATACTGGACGTTGAGCTTGACAAGTGCCTCTCTCAGGGATTCAAGCTTCTCGTCTGACGGCTCTTCGTGGATACGATAAACGAACGGCAGGTTATTATCCATGCCAAATCTTGCGGCACACTCGTTTGCAACAAGCATGAAGTCCTCTATTATCTCCTCGCTTCTTCCACGGGTACGCCTCTCAACGCCCACGCAGATATCCTCGTCATTGATGATAAGCTTGCTCTCAGAGGTTTCAAGCTCAGGACAGCCACGGTTTTTCTTGTTTTTGTACAAAATATCCGCAAGCTCCTTTATAATAGGAAGCTGACCTGAAACCTCGGCATATTTTTCTTTAAGTTCAGCATCGTCACTGCCTGCCAAAAGTGAATTTATCTCGGAATAAACGCCCTTTACACGGGAGCGGATAACACTTTTTGCAAACTTATACTCGGTGATGTTGCCCTGCTTGTCAAGCTCACAAAGGCATGAGAACGCAAGTCTGTCCTCATTCGGATTAAGGGAGCAGATGCCGTTTGAAAGCTCCTTTGGGAGCATTGGTATAACACGGTTTGCGTAATAGACGCTTGTGCCACGTTTGAAAGCCTCGTTATCAAGCTGTGACTTAGGCTGAACATAGTGGGAAACGTCGGCAATGTGAACGCCAAGGAGATAACCTGTTTTTGTTCGTTCAACAGAAATTGCGTCGTCGATATCCTTTGTATCTGCGCCGTCAATGGTGAATATCGGCTTGTCACGGAGGTCAAGGCGGTTGGGTATCTCCTCTTTTATCCTTGAATAATCAGACACTTCCCTAGCCTCATAGATGACCTCGCTTGGGAAAACAGGGGTCAGACCATTGACCTCAAGGACGCTCATTGCGCAGGCAGAGGCTTTCATGGAGCTTCCATAGCTTGAAACTATCTCGCAGACGTGTTCAGAGTGCCTGTTTCCACGCTTTGTGACCTGCGCCACCACCTTGTCACCCTCATGTAGCTCAAGCCTCATAGGGTTTTCAAAGGTCATTGCATATTTTGACAGCATATCAGGAACGATTTTCAGCACGCCGAACTCGCTCACAAGCTCCCCTGTGAACTTAGCAAAATTCTCCTCTACGATGCTCATGACCTCGCCCTCGGTGCAAGCTCCCTCGCCCTTGAACGTTCTCACAAGGACGATATCGTGTGGCATTGCGCCTTTGAGGTACTTGCCCACAACAAAAATTTCCTCGTCAGTGTCAAGATTTTTCACAAAGCCGTAGGTCTTATTGAGCCTTACCACCTCGCACTTGACGAATTTCTTAGGGTCAACGAGCCTTATGCCGAACTTATCTTCCATTATCTCGCCGTTTTTCTTCATTTTGTCAACGGTTTTTGTGAATTTTTCAAACTCAAAGCCCTTTCCTCTGCATGATCTCAGCAGTTCTTTGAAAGTCAGTGGCTTTTTGCCTGCTTTTTTTAACTTTGAGTATATTATTTTTCTGTAATCCAGTTTCATAAATTTCCTTTCTTTTACTTATATTCCAACGCTATGTATTCATCTCTGAACACAAAGCCCATTTTCTGTGCTATTGAAAGCGAGGTGAGATTTCGTGCGTCCCAGTGAGGTGTAAGCCCACGGCGTACACATTCCAGCAAAAACGCCGCCGCAGTTATCTGTGCAAGACCTTTCAGGCGGTATTCTTTACGGGTTGAAACTTCTATCTCAACGCCTTTATCGTAGTATGAAAACGCAGAAGTTCCGCTGACTATCCTGCCATTATCAGTGAGCACAAAGCCAAAGCCATGGGCTGAAAAGTCCGCAAAGTCTTTGAAATTGCACACAAAGGACTCCGACCACTGCTCTGTTAAAGCTTTCTTATAAAATTCCTCATCTATCATTGATAATCTAAACTGTCCCATATTTTGTGCTCTTGATACTGTTTCACGCAGTCTGTCAACATCAAAGCCGTTTTCAGGCGGACATGTGTGATATCTTTTCACCATTTCAAGCTGTCCGTCACAGGCACACAAAGCTTTTGCAAGCTCCTCGCTGTCAGGAACTATGACTGCGTTTTTGTTGTCGCTGCAAAATGTGAGCATATCAGCAGCACAGCTTTTATCCCCTGCGGCAAAATAAAAGTCGCCGCAGCATATGACCGCCGCCGTGGGTGCGGTTGTATCGTCGCAAAAGGCAGTGCCGAAAACGCCGTCAAAATAGGAGAACATCAGCGAGTCGTAAAACCCCGCAAAAAGCGGTCTTATCTTATTCTTTGCACCGTTTGCACATTTCATTACATTCTTTTCCCCGTTCTTACTTTCTGCAAAGAAAAAGCCCTGCACGGAGCAGGGCGGGCAATTATTTCTTGATCTGATAAATGATATTTACAGCAAGAGTTATCACGAATATCAGTATCGCACTTATCCTTGTCAGTCTGTTAAGCTTAGCGTCCTTGGTGTTTGAACCGTTCTTTCCATAGAAAGAATCGTTATATCCACCGCCGATAGCAGATGTAAGACCCTGCTCTTTGGTGTCCTGCGCAAGAACTACAAGTATGATAACGAGGCTGGCTACGATCAGCAGTGCGCCTGCAACGATCTCAATTACGCTCATTTTTGTTCCTCCAAAACATAATTATACATTTTAATATATTATAGCACACATCTTCTCAGATTGCAAGGGGTTTTCAGAATTTTTTCAATTCTTTTTCTTTTTATCGGTGCTTTCAGCCTTTGAGGTGGTATCTTTCTGCTTCTCCACCTGCTGGATAACTGTGACGTTTGACACGTCAAGACGTTTTTTCAGAAGCTCTGTGACAGTTTTGAGCTGTTCATCGGTAAGAGCCTTGTTCTCATATAGCACCACTGTTACGCCATTAACTGTTGTGGGGGAGCCTACTGAATGGCTGCTCATGTGACCGCCTGCCGCACCTGTTATGTTGGGATAAACGATAGCAAGCTCCTCGGCGATATCGCTCATGTCTATATCATAGCTCTGATAGCTGTCAAGCTGTGCCTTCAGATTTTCATTCTCGGCTTTAAGGTCGTCGTTTTCTTTCTGCGCTAGCACCTGTGCCACCTTGTTCTGTGTTTCCTCATCGTCGGCGTTCTTTTCAAGCATCTTTTCGACCTCGTCAGCGGTAACACCGCTTTCCACCTCGGTCTGTGTTATCACAAGCTTATAATCTCCCAATCCGAAAGCTTTCAGCTCACTTTGAAGCGCCTTTGTATCGGCAGTGCTTATCTTCTTGCCAAGAAGTGCCACTTCTATCATACGTTTATCGGTATCTATTGTTTTCTGCACTATCTGAGTGCCGTCAAAGTCAAAATTCTCGGTGATAAACTTCTCTGCACTGCTGTTATCCATTGTCTTTTTCACAATATCATAGCCAAGATAAATACTAGGCAGCATGGTAATAACTGTGATAAAAGCGATATTTCTGTGTATCTTTTTCAAAGCCTTCGGGGAAATATCGTTGCCATGAGGCAGCCTTAAAAGCTTCAGCACAACGATAGCCGCAAGGCAGATGAAAAAGCTGTTTATAAAGAAAAGATACAATGCTCCGCCAAAATAGTCAAGGCGGTGTCTTGCCAAGCCGTAGCCTGCGGTACAAAGCGGCGGCATGAGTGCTGTTGCGATAGCCACGCCGGGGATAACGTTGCTTTTCTCCTTACGGGTCTGACCTATTATGCCGGCAAGTCCGCCAAAAAGGGCAATAAGAACGTCCCACGCTGTAGGTGTGGTTCGGGCGAGAAGCTCGGAGGAGGCTGTGGTGATAGGTGAGATAGTAAAGTAAATAGTCGAGGTGATAAGGCAAATGACCACCTGTATGCCAAGTCTTATTGCCGCACCCTTTGAAAGAGTCAGGTCATTGGTGGCGATTCCGTAGCCTATGGCTGTTATACCGCCCATAAGAGGTGAGATGAGCATAGCGCCGATTATAACGGCGGTGGAGTTCATATTCAGACCTATGGAAGCTATAAGTATGGCAAGCATGAGGATACACATATTAGTACCCTGAAGCTTTGCGCCAGATATTATCGTATTATGTATCTCATCAGGGTCAGCCATATCCCAGCGCAGGCTGAACATATTTCTAAGCCCTTGTATAAATCTGCCTTCCTGTAATTTCAAATCTCAGACCTCCTCTGCTTATTTTACTGCACCCCATGCGATGTTCTGCAAACGCCTTGCAGAATCGGTGGTGCCTGCGCCTGTCTGCTGGATAAAATATAGTATGCAGAGCTGTTCTTTTGGGTCAATGCTGAAATAACAGCCCATCCAGCCGTCCCAGCCGAAAGAGCCTTCTGACTGGATAAGACCTGCGGTGGAAGGGTCGTCAAGGATACGCATGAAGTTACCGTAGCCGTGACCCTTTGTGCTGTCCCAGTTAAGGGTCTTGCGCTGTTCAGGGGTCAGACCGTTTCTTGCCATGAAATCGACCGTGTTTCTGCCGAGTATCCTCACGCCGTCAAGCTCGCCCTTGTTCATAAGCATTTTGGCAAACTTTGCATAGTCCTCTACAGTAGAAACAAGACCTGCTCCGCCCGACTCAAAGGCAGGAGGTACAGTGTAATCAGTAAGGCAAAGGTGGAAGTGAGTGAAAGGCTCGTTTCCGCCATTTTTATATTCATAACACTGGGCAAGTCGGCTGTACTTTTCCGCTGGGATATAGAAGCCTGTATCGTTCATACCGAGGGGTTCAAAGATCTCTTTTCTGAGAAAATCTCCGAACTTCATGCCAGAAACCACCTCGATAACAGCACCCATGATGTCAGCAGACGCACCGTACATCCACTTTTCACCAGGGGAGAACATAAGAGGACGCTTGCCCATTTCCTTTGCGAAGCTCACAGTATCCAGGAGCTTTTCGCCCTTGAGATATTTTTCAGACTGCTCGCCCCAAAGCGCACCCATTTTCTGACCTGCGGGAGTGCCGTCAGGATAAGGGATACCAGAAGTCATGGTGAGCAGGTCGCCTATAGTTATATCTCTGTCAGCAGGACGCTCACCGTTCTCATCAAGAACCACAGGGTCGGAGAACTCAGGGATAAACCACTTGAGCGGATGACGAGTGTCGAGCAGGCCACGCTCGATAAGTATCATTGCGGCAGCGGCTGTGACAGGCTTTGACATAGAAAAAAGTCTGAAAATGCTGTCAGTTTTCATAGGGATATTTTTCTCCTTGTCAGCAAGACCAAAGCTTTTGAGATAGACAGTTTCACCTTTATGGATAACGCTGAGAACTGAGCCTGAGAAAACACCGTTGGTTATCTCTTTTTGTGCAACAGCGTCGAGATATTTAAAATTTTCGTACATGATAGACCTCCGTGTTATGATGTTTGATATATAGGATTATAACACAGTTCGGGTGGAAATGCAAGATTTTGTGTGGCAACAAAAAGCCATGACGGACAATGCCCGTCACGGCGAGCATCAAACCCCTCCCAGCGTATCATACCTATGGGCGGGAGCAAAAAAATCCGCTACCATAAATGATAGCGGAATTGGGTGCAGGAGCAAGCTCCTGCTGGCGGAGATGGAGAGATTTGAACTCTCGCTACGGTTTTGCCGTACTACCGCATTTCGAGTGCGGACCCTTCAGCCACTTGGGTACATCTCCTTGTGTCAACTATACTATTATACAAGTAATCACAAAAAAAGTCAAGCCCTTTGTGCAAATTTAAGCACAAAGAGCTTGTCCATTATCTATTGCTGAGCACGCCTCTGCATCTCCTTAACATATGCAAGCGTTTCAGGAGTGTAGCCTACCATTGCGTTGGGACAACATTGGGAAAGCAATTGCATAAGCCCCATGGCGGTGTCCTTGCCCTTGGCATATACGTTAAAACGCAGTACATTCTTCTTGTGCTTCGTGCAGACGATTATCTCGTTGGTGTAGCTGATGAAATTCATACTCGCTGTGTGCTGGTAAATGCCGTAGGCTTCCTCTCGCCAGCACATCTGAAATGGCACTTTCTTGTTGGCAAGCACCCTGTCGGATACGATAATATGATCGTCCTGATATTGTATGTTGGCGTAAAGCTCATCAGCCTGCGGTAAAAGATCGGGATTGGCTTTGAATATGCCGCTCTTTTCAGGGTGCGTCCTCCGTGACGTACCAAATATAAGAAATATAACACCAGGCGTAAGCGCAAAAAGTCCAAGTATCAATACGCTGTATTCACCGGCTACTACCGCCGCAAATGAGATAAATCCACCCATTAGCGTGAGTATCACACCGCCAACTATCATTGCTATCATTCTTTTTCGTATGTTGGCAAATACTACTTCTCGTCCCATTTTCGTTACCCCTCTTTACTTTTTATCCGTGATTTTGCTTTGCCACAAGGCTCTCGCCGCAGTATATCTTCCTGAGCTTCGGCTTCTCTATCTTGCCCGTCGGGTTTCTCGGTATGTCTGCAAAAATTATCTTGTGCGGACGCTTGTATCTCGGAAGCTTCTGGCAGAACGCCATTATTTCTTCCTCTGTGCATGGGTGGTCTGGCTTTAGCTCGATTATTGCCGCCGCTATCTCGCCCAAACGCTGGTCAGGCAGACCAATTACTGCCACGTCCCTGATAGCGTCATGACTTCTCAAAAAGTCTTCTATCTGTACAGGGTAAAGATTTTCTCCACCACTTATAATAACGTCCTTTTTGCGGTCAACAAGGTAAATAAATCCGTCCTCGTCCTCCTGAGCCATGTCGCCAGTGAAAAGCCAGCCGTCTTTGAGAGTTTCAGCCGTCGCCTTTGGATCTCTGTAGTAGCAGGTCATAACGCCAGGACCTTTTACGCAAAGCTCGCCCACTTCGCCACGCTTTACAGTGTTGCCCTTATCATCAACTATCTTGACCTTCCAGCCAAAGCCTGCCTTGCCTATTGCGCCTACCTTGTCAATGTTATCCATGCCAAGGTGTACACAGCCAGGACCTATAGATTCGCTAAGACCATAGTTAGTGTCATATTTGTGGTTAGGGAAAACCTTTTTCCAGCGTGCAATAAGTGACGGCGGAACAGGCTGTGCGCCTATGTGCATAAGCCTCCACTGTGAAAGCTCATACTTTGAAAGTGTCACCTCGCCGCTGTCGATAGCGTCAAGGATATCCTGCGCCCAAGGCACAAGAAGCCATACGATAGTACACTTTTCCCTTGATACAGTATCAAGTATAAATTCAGGCTTCACGCCCTTGAGAAGCACTGCCTTGCCCCCTGAGATAAGGCTTCCGAACCAGTGCATTTTCGCACCTGTGTGATAAAGCGGAGGGATACAAAGGAAAACATCGTCCTTGGTCTGACCGTGATGATTCTGCTCAACTCTTGCGGCGTGCATAAGGCTCTCGTGATTGTGCAGGATAGCCTTCGGGAAGCCTGTTGTGCCTGACGAGAAGTAGATAGCCGCATCGTCTTCGTCAGTAAGCTCTATGTACGGAGTAGTGCTTGCGCAGTTTGCAGTGAGCCTGTCATAATGCTCCGCAAATGACGGACAGTTCTCGCCAACATAGAAAAGAAGTCTGTTCTTGCTTATCTCATCAGCTATCTCCTCAACTCTGCCGATAAATTCAGGACCAAATACAAGAATATCCACCTCGGCAAGGTCAAGACAGTATTTTATCTCCTCCGGAGTGTATCTGAAATTCAGCGGCACTGCAAGCGCACCCGTCTTGAGGATACCAAAATAAATAGGCAGCCATTCAAGACAGTTCATAAGCAGGATACCCACCTTGTCACCCTTTTTTACCCCACGGGATAAAAGCAGATTGGCAAAGCGGTTAGCCTTTTCGTTGAAAACGCTCCAGGTTATCTCACGGCGATAATGACAGACTGGGTTAGGCTCGATAAGCTCATATTCCTTCCAAGTCACACGTCTGGTTTCTCTGATCTCAGGATTGACCTCTACCAGAGCAACATCGTTTCCGAACTCTCGTGCATTACGCTCCAGTATCTCGGTTATAGGCATACAAAAACTTCCTTTCATGATTAAAAGCTTGAAAGCTAGAAAACTTAAAAGCTTAAAAGTATTCACAAACATATATGTTATTATTTTATCATATGATGACAAAAAAGTAAAGAGATTTAAAACAGAATAAGTGACAAAGTGAAGAAGCAATAATTGTGGAGTTTTTACAGAAGAAAAGTGTTTGCCCCTACCTGAATTTGAGCGAATACCGTAAAAAAGATAACCAACAAAAAAGACAGCCCCACATGGGAGCTGTCCCTTAACTTAAAAAGTGTACCGTTTCAGATCTTATTCTTCTGCCTTTTCTTCCTCTTTGCTCGCCTCAGCCGCCTGCTGTGCCTTGAGAAGATCCCTGATCTCTGTAAGAAGCACTATGTCCACCGGTGGCTCTGCAGGCTTTTCAGGCTCTTCATGCTTGCCAAGTGACGCAAGCTTGTTTATGACCTTCATTATTACAAAAATAACGAACGCCATGATTATGAAGTTTATCACTGCCGTCAGAAATGCGCCGTAGTTTATGTACTGATTTCCAAGCAAATGTATCTTGCCCTCTACGTCAGCACCGCCTATACAGCCTATTATCGGGTTGATAAAATTCTCCGTAAATGACGTCACGATACCCTGAAACGCAGCGCCTATGATAACGCCCACTGCCAAGTCCATGACGTTTCCTTTGAGAGCAAACGCCTTGAACTCATTTACAAACTTCTTGATAAATCCTTTTTTCTTCTCTTCCATAACGGTTACGACCTTTCGTTTTTTGTTCCGAGCCACGCTCTTATGGTCATTTTATCACATATTTTGACCATTTTCAATAGTTTTTCTACAAAATCGTACGGTTTTACGTCGTTTTGCCCATATATGTTAATACGCTGTAAATGTTTTGTAAACAAATATGAAAAGGTATTGCATTTCTCGAAATGGTGTGCTATAATGATTAAGCTATTTGAGTGAGGGACATGACGATGGGATATAGCCAAGAGGTAAGGCAGCGGACTTTGACTCCGTCATTCCGATGGTTCGAATCCATCTATCCCAACCAAAAACAAGCTAAATCGAACAAACATTGGGGTGTCGCCAAGTGGTAAGGCAACGGACTCTGACTCCGTCATTCCGAAGGTTCGAATCCTTCCACCCCAGCCACAAAAGACCGTAGATTTTTTCTGCGGTCTTTGTTTTTTATACATTCTTTCAGCAACCAAAAGATAGGTTTTGCAACTGAGTATAAGTAAACATAAAAAACAAAATGTGAACAAAAATAATTCGGAATTGCGTGTTTACAAACTGGTAAAAATGTGTTATACTTAAAGTGCAAAAGAATTTCATCAAAGGAGGTCTGAAAAATGAAAAAGATAATAAACAGAAAAAATGCAGCGGCAGTGGCTTGTGCCGCTATGATGATATGTGCGGCAGGTGCTGTGCCTGACAGCGTGCTAAATGTGAGTATGCCTGTGCAGGCGGCAGAAGCTGTGGAGCAGACAAGTCTGCCTCAGGTCACAGGGCTGACATCTAAAACCCCTGATATAAGCTCCATAAGACTTAGCTGGAACGCCGTGAATGGCGCGGACGGCTATTCTGTTGGAATGCGTTCAAAGGGTCAGTATCCTGAGATAGCTGACGTTACGGACACTACATATCTTGTTACAGGTCTGCCTGCGGCAACGAGGGAGAACTTCAAGGTAAGAGCCTATAAGATAGTGAATGGTCAAAAGGTCTATGGCGACTATTCAGTGAACTACAATTCCGCCACAAATCCGCGCCCTATAAGCGGTCTTAAAGCTCAGACGGGCAATGCTTCTGTCAGCCTTTCATGGAAAAAAGTAGGCTGTTCAAACTATCGTGTGTTTATGCTGAAAAACGGCAAGTGGAAACAGATAGCGCAGACGAATACAAACAGCTACACTGTCATAGGACTTGACGCAGGAAGCTATAAATTTACAGTAAGAGCCTGCAAGCGTGACGATAAGGGCGCAAATCACTACGGCAAATATTCTCAGGAGATAACGGCACAGGCTGTCACGGTGAACAAGGTCACTGGTCTGACATCTAAGACCCCTAACACAAGCTCTATAAAGCTTAGCTGGAACGCTGTGAGCGGTGCGGACGGCTATTCTGTGGGAATGCGTTCAAAGGGTAAATATCCTGAGATAGCTGACGTGAAAGGCACGACCTACACTGTCAAGGGTCTGCCTGCGGCAACAAGGGAGAATTTCAAGGTAAGAGCATATAAGATAGTAGACGGAGTTAAGATATACAGCGACTATTGTGAAAACTACAATTCCGCCACAAATCCAAGGAAGGTAACAGGAGTAAAAGCTTCTGACATCACCGCTTCGACACTTGACCTTAACTGGAAGTCTGTAGGCTGCACAAGCTACAAGGTGTTTATATACACAAACGGCAAGTGGAAGAACATAGCTTCATCTACGGTAAATTCCTGCGCAATAAACGGACTTTACGCAAAGACTACATACAGATTCAAGGTAAGAGCCTGCAAGACGGACGATAAAGGTTCAAATCACTATGGAGCATATTCCGAGGAGATAACCGTCAAGACCCCAGACCACACTGTCGAGGTCATAAACGGCATGAGCTATGTTGACGGAGTTCTTTTGGCGAACAAAACATATTCTCTCCCTGCAAGCTACGACCCAAAGGGTCTGACCAAAGAAACATCAGCGGCATTCAAAAAGATGCAGACCGCTGCATATAAAGACGGCATAAGCCTGTGGGTATGCTCAGGCTACCGCTCTTATTACGATCAGAGGTACCTTTATAATATGTACTGCAACCGTGACGGCAAGGCTGCGGCAGACAAATACTCCGCAAGACCCGGCTACAGCGACCATCAGACAGGCATGGCAATAGACGTAAACAACGCCAGCGACTCATTTGACGGCACAAGAGAAGCCAAGTGGCTTGCCAACAACTGTGCGAAATATGGTTTTATAATTCGTTATCCAAAGGGCAAGGAGGCTTACACCGGTTATCAGTACGAGCCTTGGCATATAAGATATGTAGGCACGCCTTTAGCACAAAACATAACCAACAGCGGACTTTCTCTTGAAGAATACTTCGGGATAACTTCGCAATACAAGGATTGACATATGGTTCAGACCGCTGTTCACGGGCATCTGTGGGCAGCGGTTTTCTGTTATTTTCCTTGCTCACTTATCACTTGAAATCTTGCATTTCAACATGATCTGTGTTATACTATATTTAAGGCAATACCGCACAAAGATTGTGCGTCAGATGCGTAGTCAGATTTTTTGTGTGATATGACGGAAAATCTGCAAGCAGATGGCGTGCAAAGCCGTCAGGCGGGCTTTGTGCGGTGTTGCCTTATATATTTCCACTAAGGAGGTCATCTCTATGCTTCTTTCGGGTAAGACGGTCGTTCTCGGCGTCAGCGGCAGTATTGCGGCTTACAAGATCCCAACCTTAGCAAGGCTGCTTAAAAAGCAAGGCTGCAATGTTCAGGTACTCATGACACAGAACGCCACTCAATTTATAAACCCTATCACTTTTGAATCCCTTACAGGCAACAAGTGCCTTATAGATACTTTTGACAGAAATTTTCAATACAGTGTTGAACACGTTGCTCTTGCAAAGCAGGCTGATCTTGTTATGGTCGCTCCTGCTTCCGCTAATGTTATCGGAAAGATAGCATACGGCATTGCTGACGATATGCTCACCACCACTGTCATGGCTTGCCCTTGCAAGAAAATGATATCCCCTGCCATGAACCACAATATGTATCATAATCCTATTGTGCAGGACAATATCCGGAAGCTTGAGCGTTTCGGCTACGAGATGATCGCTCCTGACAGAGGTATGCTTGCAAACGGTGATGACGGCGACGGCAGAATGCCTGAGCCTGAGGTGTTGTTTGAATACATTCTTCGGGAGCTTGCTTTTGAGAAGGATCTTGCAGGCAAAAAGGTTCTTGTGACTGCTGGTGCGACCATGGAGGCTATCGACCCTGTGAGGTACATCACTAATCATTCAAGCGGAAAAATGGGCTGTGCAGTGGCTAAAGCGGCTATGCAAAGAGGCGCAAAGGTGACGTTGGTGGCAGGTCATATGGAGGTTTTGCCGCCTATGTTCGTGGACGTTGTGAACGTAAAATCTGCGGCGGATATGTTTGAAGCTGTCACAAAGCTTGCTCCTGAGCAGGATATTATCGTAAAGGCGGCGGCTGTGGCTGACTACACGCCTGCTGCGGTGGCTGACAACAAGATAAAGAAGTCTGACGATGACATGAAGATAGAGCTAAAACGCACGCAGGATATTCTTGGCTATCTAGGTCAGCACAAACGTGACGGTCAGGTCATATGCGGTTTTTCCATGGAAACGCAGGACGTTATCAAGAACTCTGAGAAAAAGCTCACCAACAAAAACTGCGATATGATATGCGCAAACTCACTAAAGACCGCTGGTGCAGGCTTCAAGACGGACACTAATGTTATCACCCTTATCACTGAGGGCGGTGCTGTGGAGCTGCCTATTATGACCAAAGAGCAAGCCGCTCACAGGATACTTGACGAGCTTGCGAAAATGATATAAGTGTACTATAATATGTACAGATAAATAGATCACGGAGGGAAATATGCCAATATGAAACGTATTGAGATATATGAAAACGGCATTAATATAGTATTTGAGATAACAGACGAGAACGAGGCGAAGCTTCTGCACTTCTCTGCTCTGCCTTTTGATGAAGCCAAGACGGCTTCATACATGGGGCTGATAACTTTCAGACCTGTAGAGATACAGGCGAGCGGTATCGACCGCCCTGACGAGCGTCACGGAAACAAATATATCGTGACCGCACCAGGTTGGAGAATGAAGTTCAAGGACTTCCGTGATGTGAACAATGACCATGGCAGAAAGCTTGAGCTCGTGACATTTGATGAGGGCACAGGTCTTGAGGCTGTGTCCCACTATCAGTTTTACACCGGCACGTCTGTTGTACGCTGTTGGACTACCCTTACAAACAAGGGCAGCGAGGTACAGACCATTGAATATATGTCTTCCTTTGCGCTGACGGGCGTAGAAAAAGAGGGGCTTAAAAAGCCTGAGGACAAGATGAAGATATGGGTATGCCACAACTCATGGCAGCGTGAATTGCAGTGGCAGGACTACACCCTTGAACAGGTGGGGCTTGCTTCATCTGCTAAGCCTACGGAACAGCGTTCATCAAAGGTATTTGCCTGCACAAACGTTGGAAACTGGTCGGCAAAGGAATACATACCAATGGGTGTGCTTGAAAACACAGAAGCAGGCTCGGTGCTGTTTTGGCAGATAGAGCAAAACGGCTCTTGGCACTGGGAGCTTTCGGACGTGGGAGGACACTTCTATTTACAGCTTTCTGGGCCGTCGGAGATAGAGTCCCACTGGTATAAAAACCTTGTGCCTAACGAGAGCATAGAAAGCGTGAAATGTGCAGTAGGCTCGGTGACAGGAAGCTTTGATAAGGCTATGGGCGAGCTGACGAAATACCGCAGAAAAATACGTCGCCGCAACAAGGATAATCAGAGGCTTGCGGTAATATTCAACGACTACATGAACTGTCTGTGGGGCGACCCTACGGCAGAAAAGGAGTTTCCCCTTGTGGACGCTGCGGCAGAAGCAGGCTGTGAATATTTCTGCATTGACGCAGGCTGGTATGCTGACGGCTTTTGGTGGGACGAGGTCGGCGAATGGAAAGAGAGCAGAAAGCGTTTCCCTAACGGCGTAAAGGAAGTTGCCGACTATATCCGCAAAAAGGGCATGATACCTGGGCTTTGGCTTGAAATAGAGGTCATGGGAATAAAGTGTCCGCTTGTGGACAGCGTTTGCGATGACAGTTGGTTCTTCACACGTCACGGCAAGAGAGTCTATGACAGAAGCCGTTATCAGCTTGATTTCAGGAATCCGAAAGTCCGTGCTCACGCTGACGAGGTAATAGACAGGCTCGTTTCGGAATACGGCATTGGCTACATAAAAATGGATTACAACATAGAGCCTGGTATAGGCACTGAGCAGAACTGCGACAGCGTTGGCGAGGGTCTGTGGGGTCATGAAAAGGCTTACCTTGAATGGCTTGACGGTGTTTTTGCTCGTCACCCTGACCTTATTATAGAAAACTGCTCCAGCGGTGGACTCAGAATGGACTATGCGATGCTTTCAAGATACTCCATTCAGTCCACATCAGATCAAGACGATTACAAAAAATACTGCACCATTGCGGCGAACTCCCCTACTGCCCTTTGCCCTGAGCAATCGGCTATCTGGGCTTATCCTATCACATCAGGTGACAGAGAAGAAGTTGTTTTCAACATGATAAATGCAATGCTTCTGCGTATCCACCAGAGCGGTCACCTTGGCAACATCGACCCTGAGCGCAAGGCGCTTGTTAAAGAGGCTATCAGCGTTTACAAGAAGATAAGGGCGGACATAAAGGAAGCAGTGCCGTTCTGGAGCTTGGGACTGTCCAAATTTTCGGACGACTGGGTATCTCTCGGTCTGAGAAACGGCAACAAGGCTTATCTTGCCGTATGGAGGAGAGAGGGCAAGAGCGACACCTGCGTTTTGCCTATCGACTTCCTCAAGGGTGTTGACGCAAGGGTGAAGTGCATTTATCCTGATTTCAGCGAAACCCCTGTGGAGTTTTCAAAGGCGACAGGCAATGTTTCTGTTAAGTTTGACAGACCTTATATGGCTAGACTTTTTGAGATAGAGTGGTAAAAAAAGTTACCTGCCAATAAGGGTAACTTTTCCCCACACCGCACCTTTTGATTTGTCCGATTTTACGGACAGTTGCTCGCCTGTGGGAGATATTATCGCTGATATTCCGCAGTTTCCTGCACGGAGGACATATCTTCTGTTCTCAACGGCTCGCATTATGCAGTGGCGGTAATGCTGTTCACGGGCGGAGCTTTTGCCAAACCATGAATCGTTGGTGGAAACGCAAATTATCTGTGCGCCCTGCTCTTTCTGTCGGCTCACAAGGCTTGGAAAAATGGACTCTATGCAGATAACAGAGCCTATGGTCATGCCGTCTGAGGCGAGGGGCTTGGTGCGTCTTTCGTCTGCACATTCGCTCATAGTGTCAAGGTGGAAAATGCCTGCAAAAGGTGTCTTTTCACCGAAAGGCACAAGCACTTGTTTCAGGTAGGGCGAAGACGCAATGCCGTTTTTATCATAGGCGAAAAGAGCGTTGTAATCCTTGCCGTTTTCAAGATAGAACGAGCCTGTCACAAGGGTACACCCATGGGTGGCGGCAAAGTCTGATATAAGGGAAAATTCTTTTAGCTGTTCGTCATAGTCTTTCGACACGGCAGTTTCAGGAAGCAGAACAAGATCAGTACCCCACCGCCAACAGCTTTCCATTATAGAAAGATAGGAGCGTGCTGAGTCAAGGGCTTTACGGTCTGATTTTTCCCTGCCCTCCAGACTATCCTGTGCGCAGATAACGTCTATCTGAGGGTAGATGTTATCAAGCTTTTTGTCGAGGTTTATGGAATAAAGTCCATAGCTTAAATTTGCCCCCTGCAAAAGCAGTGCAAAGGCGGTGTAGGCAAAACGCTTTTTGCTTGTATATATCTCCCCATGCAGACCGTTGAGCAGGAAAATTATAAAGCTTGTAAGTCGGCAGCTTATGAGCGTGGCGGATTGCAAAAGCAGCGGCGAACTTGTTACAGCTAGCCATGCCGCAGACCACGGAAACGCCAAAATCGGAACTTTCTCTTGAAGCCACTCCCCTGCTGTCAAAAGCAGGCAGAGCAAAACTATCTCAGACAAACGGTGTTTGAGATGCGGTCGCAGGGGCAGGAAAAGGCTCAGTGGAAGATACATAAGGATACACTCCCACAAGGTCAGACCTAACCACGCTAAAGTGGCAAGAGGTATAGAGGCAAAGGACGGTAGAGGACATATTTTCCATATGGTGAGCATAAAAGTGAGCTGAAAAAGATAATATGGTACAAAAAAGCACAGAAAATCAAGCCTGAAAGCCCTTTTTTCATGGCAGACTGACAGGCAATGCACCATTGGAGCAAAGATAAAAAACGCAAGCCACGGCAAATTCAAGATAGATTGCATAAGTGCGCTCACTATACCCGTGAGGGCGAGGAACGCTCTCCGTGAGATTTTGGGGTCAATTATTTTCGAGATATTCATGTAAATATTATGACCCGAAAGTCCCACATAATTCACAAAACTATAAAGGGAGGCAGTAAATTGGAGATCTTTATTCCGCAGTTTGTCAAGACGGCTCTTGACAGGCTGAATGAGTGCGGCTACGAGGGATATATAGTCGGTGGCTGTGTAAGAGATAGTTTGCTTGGCAAAAAGCCTCATGATTACGATGTCTGCACAAACTGCACCCCTGACAAAATGCTTGAAGTTTTCGCAAATTTCCGCACTATTGAAACCGGGCTAAAGCATGGCACGCTCACTGTTTTGATAGAGGGCGAGCCGGTGGAGATAACCTGTTATCGCAGTGACGGAGAGTATATAGGGCATAGAAAGCCTGCTCAGGTGACATTTGAAAGCTCGCTGGAGGAGGACTTAAAACGTCGTGACTTTACTGTGAACGCTATGGCATACTCACCAAAAGAGGGGCTTATTGACCTTTACGGTGGACAAGGCGACCTTGAAAAGGGCATTATAAAATGCGTTGGCGAACCTGAAAAGCGTTTTGACGAGGACGCTCTGAGGATATTAAGAGGGCTGAGATTTTCTTCATGCCTTGGGTTTGAGATCGAGGAAAAGACCTCAAAGGCTATACTTGAACAACGTGAGCTTTTAAAAAGCATTTCTGCCGAACGCATTGCGTCGGAGCTTAAAAAGCTTCTCTGTGGAAAGGGTGCAAGGAAGATATTGCTTGACTATCGTGAGGTCATAGCGGTGTTCATACCTGAGCTTCGGGAAAGCTTTGATTTCAGGCAGAACAATCCCCACCATTTTCTTGATGTTTACGGTCACATTTGTTTGAGCGTTGAGAACGTCAGACCACAGTGGCAGATGAAGCTTACTATGCTTCTTCACGATATCGGCAAGCCGAGAATGCACACTGTTGACGAGAACGGCATTTCGCACTTTAAAAAGCACCAGTTCGAGGGAGCTTACATGGCGGAGAAGATATTAAAAAGGCTCAGGATAGACAACGCTTCGGCAAAATATATTTATGAGCTTATATGGGAGCATGACAACAGGATACCTGCCACGAAAAAGTCGGTGCGGAGATTTATGGCTCAGCATGACTTTGACTTTGTTATGGATTATCTGGAAGTTCGCAGGGCTGACACATATGCCCAGTCTGACTACAAACGGCAGGAAAAGCTTGCAGAACTTGACCATATCGCAGAGCTTGCAATAGAGATAAAAGAGGACAACGAGTGTATCCACATTTGCGACCTTGACATAAACGGCAAGGATCTTTTACAAATGGGCTTTGGCGGAAAGGATATCGGCATCGGGCTGGAGCTTGCATTGAACGGTGTTATAGACGAAAAGGTGGAAAACAAAAAAGAGGAGCTGAAAGGCTACATTGAAAGCAACTTCAAAAGGCAGGATAAAGATAATACTTAAAGGGTCGGCACTTGTGCTGTGGTGCGTGGTGATATTCATGTTCTCGGCAAACAATGCTGACGAGTCAAACAAGCAATCAAATGCGGTGTTTAACACAGTGATAGAATTTGTCAACCCTGTATATGACAGCCTTGACACTACAGCGCAGGCGGAATACAAGGACACCGCCACGTTCATCATAAGAAAGCTTGCGCATTTCAGCGAATACGCCTTGCTTGGAATACTGGCGTTCATCAATTTTTCAAAGGTGAAAAAGCTTGGATACAGAGGGCTTTTTGCGGCAGTTTTTTCTTGCGTCTACGCTTCAAGTGATGAGATACATCAGCTTTTCGTGCCGGGGCGTGCAGGGCAGGTGCGTGATGTTCTTATCGACACAAGCGGTGCAGTGGCAGGAATTTTACTTGCCATATTAATACGAAAAATATGGCTCAAAAGCCGTGAGAAAAAATCGTGATAACAAAAAATATCCGTGGGGGCATTTCGCTCTCACGGATATTTCATTCTAGCAAAACCTATTGCAAATCATATCGTGACCCATTGGTATCGCCTCATTCAAAGCCTAGGCTTTACTTAAATCACTTTATCTCAAGTCTTTTGGTTTCAGGCTTTACCTCCTGCATCTTTGGCAGGTCAAGGGTCAGGATACCATTCTTGTACTCTGCGGCGATATTGTTGGTATCTATGCCTGTAAGGTCAAAGCTTCTCTGATAAGAACCGTATGTCCTCTCACGGCGGATATACTTGTCTTTCTTATCCTCTGTCTCTGCCTTATGCTCAGCGGTAAGAACAAGATCGTTGCCTGAGATGTCAAGCTTGATATCGTCCTTATCAAAGCCCGGAAGCTCTGCTTCCATTACATATTTGTCGCCCTCGTCCTTGATATCGGTCTTGAAGCTCTGGAGTGCATTTTCTCCAAAGAAATCATTCTCAAAATCATGGAATGCGTTAAACAGGTCGTAGCTCTTTCTTTCAAATGGTGTAAGTCCAAACATATAAATTCCTCCTTGATGTGTTATATCTTAAATTGTCTTGTAAGCTTTTATCATTTATTCTGCTCTTCCATTGGTATCATTTCCTTTCTTCATTGTCTTTATGATACCCCTGCTATGTGTTCATTGTGTGAAGATATTGTGAACATTAGCTGAATTTTAGCATTCTCATTATATGAGTGCTAGCGCATTAACTTTATGAGTGCTAAAACAATGTCATGACATAATATGATAATCAGCGGGCGAACGCTGTTCGCCCCTACTGCGTCAACGCCTATCACTGCTTATCGAAGCGGTCTTTAAGAAGCTTCAAGGCTTTCTTTTCTATCCTTGAAACATAGGAACGTGAGATACCAAGGCGTTTTGCGACTTCTCGCTGCGGAAGTTGTGGCTGACCGAAAAGACCATAGCGCAGAGTGACTATCTGTCTTTCACGCTCATCAAGAGAGCTTTCGATATAGCGGTAGAGCTGTTCACTGCGAATGGAAAGCTCTATTTTGTCGGCAACGTCCTCTCCGTCTGCGATTATGTCGATAAGGCAAAGCTGATTGCCGTCCTTATCGGAGTCAACAGGCTCGTCAAAGTGGATATCGTTGGCAGACTTTTTCTGGGATCGGAAGTGCATTAGTATCTCGTTCTCCACGCACCTGCTCCCATAGGTGGCGAAGCGACAGCCTTTCTTGTGGTCAAATGTTGACACAGCTTTTATTAGACCGATAGTGCCGATAGAGATAAGATCCTCCTGATCTGTGGAATTTGAATAATACTTTTTTATAATATGTGCCACAAGACGGAGATTGTGTTCGATAAGCTTATCCTTTGCCGCCTTGTCACCCTGCGCCATTCTCTCAAAACACTCACGCTCCTCCTTCGCTGAAAGCGGTTTTGGAAACACGCTGCGGCTGTCAAAATGCAGTGCGAAAAATAGAAAATTCCCCGTAAGCAGTTCAAACAGTGCTGAAAACATATTTGTCCCTCCTTATATAAAGTATCGCTCATACGCTTTTTAATCATATGATTTTTAGGGATTGTACTATTCTGATTTTGACATAAGGTCGCAAAATGTTTCTGATTTGTTAAATTTGCTGAAATATTGATTGTCTTGTTTGCTAAAATCACGAATATTGTTAACGTTTTGTAAACAGACGGCATTTTACTTTTATCGTTAATCAAAGGGTGATATAATTATATCAGATAGGTATGTTTTTTGGGGGTGAGCGCTCATGATAAGCATAAAAGGACGATCGGTATTCGGAAGCATTGCAAGAGGAAAGCTGACCTTTTATCATCGTGACGAATTTATCATCAACAAGATAAAAGTGTCCGACCCTGAACTTGAATACAAAAAATATGTTAAGGCTAAAAACGCTGCCCTTGTGGAACTTGGGGAGCTTTATGACCGTGCAAGGTTAAGCGTTGGGGAAGGCGACGCTCAAATATTTGTGATACACCAAATGCTTATCACCGACGAGCAATACGACAGCAGTATTCGCACAAAGATACTTGACGAGCATTTCAATGCCGATTATGCAGTTGCAAGCACTTCAAGAAGCTTTGCGGAGATGCTGGCACAAATGGACAGCGAATATATGCAAAGCAGAGCGGCTGACGTCAAGGACGTTTCAAACAGACTTTTAAGACACATTTTAAACTGCGCCGACACGCTTCCCATACTCAGAGAGAACGCCATTATCTGCACCGGTGACCTTATGCCCTCAGAAACCCTGCTCATGGACAAGACGAAGATAAAGGGCTTCTGCACAAGGTCCGGTTCTGTGAACTCTCATACTGCGATACTTGCGAAAAATCTTGGCATACCTGCCATTGTGAACGTTGGAGCGGAGCTTTCTGATGAATACGAGGGCAAGGAAGCCGTCCTTGACGGCTACAGCGGAACGCTTTACATAGAACCTGATGAGCATACTCTCAGACAGCTTGAATACAAGGAAGCCGTTGAGGGCAGGAAAAAAGAACTTCTCACAAGGCTCAAAGGAAGAAAAAACATCACTCGTGACGGACATGAGATAAAGATATATGCGAATATACTCAACTCTGAGGAGCTTGAATCGGCGGTAAAAAACGACGCAGGTGGGATAGGTCTTTTCAGAACGGAGTTTATGTGCTTTGACAGACCTGCTTTTCCTGACGAGGATTTTCAGTTTTACACCTACCGCAAGGCATTGGAGGCAATGGAGGGTAAAGAGGTCATAATAGGCACTTATGATATAGGTGCAGACAAGATACCTGATTGTGCAGACATGAGTGCTGAGAGAAATCCCTCTATGGGCTGTAGAGGCATACGATTTTGTCTTGAAAGAGAAAGCATATTCAAAACACAGCTAAGGGCGTTATACAGAGCGTCTGTTTACGGACAGCTTTCAATACTTCTGCCTATGGTCATAGACGTGAGCGAGATACTGAGGGTGAAAGAGCTTATCGTGCAGGTCAAGGCAGAGCTTATAAAAGAGGGCAGGAAATTTGCCGACAATGTTAAGCTCGGGGCAATGATAGAGACCCCTGCGGCGGTGATAACAAGCGATATCATTGCCAAAGAGGTGGACTTTTTCAACATCGGCACCAACGACCTTGAACAGTTCACCTTTGCACTTGACAGGCAGAACCCATGTTATGACAGGGTATCACCGAAAAATCACAGGGCACTGCTGAGAATGATAAAAATGGTTTGCGACAACGCCCATGCAAACGGCATAAAAGCAGGCATTTGCGGTGAGATAGCAGGCGACCCAACGCTCACGGAGATATTTTTGGAGCTTGATGTGGATATGCTGTCGGTAGTTCCGTCAAGGGTACTGCCACTGAGAAAGGCGGTAAGGAGCATAAGTCTTAAAGACCCGAAAAAGGCAGAGAATGACCTGAAGCTGTTTTTATAAAAAGGATAATTTTCCTCATTCCATACAGGCGGTGGGATACGCTATCGTGCGTGTTCCACCGCCTTTTTGCTTTGCTTGCAAATACGCTAATAAGGATAGCGAACTGTTCGCCACTACAGATATTTAAACAAAGAACGTATTTTATCTTATGATCTGTATGGTTGTCTTATGAAAATCTTAAGCGTTTCTTAAAGCGGTTGACAGTTGAAAAAGGCTATGATAAACTTATATATGCCACTAAAAAATACGTCTGAAAAAGATAAAACACAAGGAGGAGAAACAGTGAAACTAAGAAACATAAACAGAGGTTTGGTTCTTGGCGGTGTGCTTGCGCTGGGCGTTGTATGCTACACAGTGTATGATAACAACCAGTTCAAGACTTCAAAGCCTGAGATAGAACAGACCATGAGGGATTATATCGCAGACTTGACAAGTGCAAACGTTGGAAGCAGTGATAAGTTAAAAAGTCAACTGACAGATTTTGTGAATAAGCATTATACTGACTACACCACTTCTGACAATGAGTACGCTTCGTCAAAGTCAGGACTTCTGGACGAAATAAACCAAGCTGAAGTTGCAACGCAAGGAGGAGATATCACCTCGGCTGAGTATGACATAAAAGAGATGTCAATAAACAAGAGTGGAGCTGACGGAGCAAAGGTCACTATGATATACAATGTGTGCTATGACGTATCAAAGGGCGACCCAACTTTTCTCACAACCAACGGCATAAACACCATGACAAGCGGTAACTACACAAATTCCGACAACTATGAACCCAGCACATCTTCATACAAGGCGATTTTCAGTTATGAAAATGCTGAATTTTATCTTTTGCGTACATCTGACGGCTGGAAGATAGCAACGTCCAGCGACTATGGATATGGCGAGGATTACAGCTTTGATGATAACAACAGTGACAGCGTGGCTGATGAAAGCAAGGCTGAGTCTGAGATAGTTCCGGACAGCAGTGCAGAAAATACTGACAGCGAGGGGGCAGACAGCGTTGAGTGATACTATTCTAAAGATAAGGGGGCTTAACAAGACCCTTGGCAAAAAGCAGATACTTCACAGCATAGATATGGAGTGTTACAGTGGCGAGGTCTACGGCTTTCTCGGTCCTAACGGTGCAGGAAAGACCACAACTATAAAGATAGCAGTGGGACTTTTACAGCTTGACGAGGGGGAAATATCCATTAACGGAAAGGATATCAGAAAAGACTTTGAGGGCGCAATGGCAAACGTTGGAGGCATTGTTGAAAACCCTGAAATGTACAAGTATCTTTCGGGCATGGAAAATCTCCGTCAGTATGCAAGAATGAGAGAGGGAGTAACTGAGGAGCGTATCAAAGAGGTGGTGGAGCTTGTAAGGCTTTCAAACCGCATTAATGACAAGGTGTCGAAATACTCTCTGGGTATGCGTCAGCGTCTTGGCGTTGCGCAGGCTATCCTTCACAGACCAAAGCTTCTTATCCTTGACGAGCCTACAAACGGTCTTGACCCGCAGGGCATAAAGGAGCTTCGTGACATACTTAAAGAGCTTGCTCACAAGGAAGGTACTTGCGTTGTGGTATCGTCACATCTCATGAGCGAAATGGAAATGATGTGCGACAGAGTGGGCATTATCGCAAACGGAAAAATGATAGGCTCATACACAATGGAGGAGCTTATCTCACAGTCTGACAGCTCAATTGCTGAATATGTACTTGAAGTTGACGACCCACAAAAGGCTATGGGTCTTATAAAGCTCGCAGACGAGGGCAAGCGTATCGACAAGGAAACAGGTGCAGTTGTCCTTTCTATCCCTGCGGAAATAGAGAAGAAAAAGATAGCCTCGGTGAATAAGACGCTTATCGAGGGCGGAGTTTCACTTTACACTGTTCACCGCAGAGAGAACAAGAAGCTTGAGGACGTATTCATCGAGCTTACAGGAGGAAAGGAAGGGGGCGTACAGATTGGCTAGATTTTTCAGACTTGTGAAAAACGAGTACATAAAGGTTTTCAAAAAGCTATCAACAAAAATAATGATCGTGCTTATAATAATATGTGCGCTTGGACTTTCAGGCATTGCACTTTTTGCAAAGCACAATATGGAGAGCAATAACTATTCAAGCTATGACGCAACTGGTGATTATCAGGAAACCATAGATTGGCTCAAAAACACAAACGGCGACCCTAACGAGATCGCAATGTGGCAGTATCTTATGGACAACGATATCGACAGCGATGATTGGAGATATGACGTACTGTCAGTCATGTTTGCAGACGGCACTGGTGATATGTCAGGGATAAAGAAATATCTTGACGACAACGATTGGCGTGGCTTCTGTCAATACAGGCTGGATAATGACATACTCACAGAGGGTGAAAAGTGGGAATATCAATACAGGTTGGACAAGGATATTTCCTTTGACAAGTCAAACGAGAAGAAAAACGATCTTATCATGACAGTTGCAAACGCAAAAAACACCATTGCGACCATGGGCGACGCAAAGTCTGACGGACAGAACAGCAAAGCAAAGCTGGAGGATAATATAAAACTTGCACTCTATCAGCTTGACAATGATAAGCTCGACAACACAGCAAACCAAATGACGCTGTTTGAAACAAACGAGCCTGAGCAGATAACATTCTGGACAGTGTTCCTCACAAGCACTTCCCTTGTAACAGTAGTCGCACTGCTTGCTATCGTTATCGCAGGCGGCATTGTGTCCTCTGAATTTTCACAGGGAACTGTCAAGTTCCTGCTTATAAACCCTGTTAAACGCTGGAAGATACTGATGTCAAAATACTTCACTGTCATCACAGTGGGTTACATAATGCTTTGCATACTTTTTGTGGTAATGATACCTATTACAGGGCTTATGCTCGGCTTTGACGGCTTCTCAACGCCTTATATCTATGTAAGCGGCGGCGAGGTAAAGGAAATGCCTACACTGCTTTATGCGGCAGAGCAATATCTGATGAAAAGCGTTGAAATGATTGTAATGTCAACACTGGCGTTTGCTATCTCGTCACTCGTAAGAAGCACAGCCCTTGCTATCGGCGTCAGCGTATTCACAATGTGCATAGGCTCAACGGTCACACAGCTTTTGGGTCAGCTTGGACAGGATTGGGCAAGATTCCTTGTGTTCGCAAACACAGACCTTGCTTCTATCTCAAAGGGCTACTCAATATTTGCCCAGCACAGCGTGACCTTTGCCGTAGGCGTTCTTATAGCACACATGGTGGTGTTCCTGCTCACCGCATGGGACGGCTTTACAAAGCGTTCTGTATAAAACAGAATAAAAACATCAAACGGGCGGAGAAATTTCGTCCGTTTTTTGTTGCTGAAAAGGGTAAACAAATGAACAGATTATCATATAAACATAAGATTGACAAGGGTGAATAAATATTGTATAATAGTCGAGTTGATACAGAGATCGTTTTAATGGATATTTTACAGGAGATAGATATATGTTTGAAACTTTAGTTGACGTTTTTCTTGACGCATTAATAGACAGCCTTAAGATCCTGCCTTTTCTGTTCGGTGTTTATCTGCTTATAGAGTATATAGAGCATCGTTCTGCCGACAAGCTTGGAAAGGCTCTTAGAAAAATGGGACCTTTTGGTGCAATAGGAGGAAGCATACTTGGAGCAGTGCCACAGTGCGGATTTTCCGTTGTGGCTTCCAACCTTTACTCAGGCAGGCTGATCACAATGGGAACTCTCATTTCGGTATACCTTGCCACAAGCGACGAGGCAATACCAATGATGATAGCAAACCCTGCGTTTGCCGGCAAGCTTTGGCAGCTTATTCTTATAAAGGTAGCTGTGGCTATAATAGCAGGTGTGCTTGTTGACCTTATCTTAAAGCTTATGGGCAAAAAGCAGGACGAAGAGCCTTTCAAAGAGATATGCGAGGACTGCGACTGCGAACACCACAGTATTTTGCACTCGGCACTTCACCACACTGTAAGCATAATACTTTTTATATTTGCGGTAAACCTTATTCTCGGTGCGGTAATGGAGTTTGCAGGAGAGGACACAGTAAAGACCCTGCTTATGTCTGACAGCATAGTTCAGCCGTTCATAGCAGGAATAATAGGCTTTATCCCGAACTGTGCGGCTTCTGTTGTTCTCACTCAGCTTTATATCGAGGGCGTTGTGAGCTTCGGCTCGCTTATCGCAGGACTTTGCACAGGAGCAGGAGTGGGACTTCTGGTGCTTTTCAAGACCAACAAGCACAACATGAAAGAGAATTTCGCCATAATGGGAATACTTTATGTTTTCGGCGTGGCAGCAGGCTTTGTGGCAAGTCTGTTCTAAAACATGATAGACAGATAAAAGGAGCAATTCGCAATGAACTGCTCCTTTTTGTTTGCAAAAAATCTTCGTATGTATAATGGGCTGTGATAGGCGGGCGACCCAAGGTTGCCCCTACACTACATCATATCCTCAATAAGATAAGGCAGGCTTATGCGGAAGCAAACGCCGCCTTTTTTCATATCGTTTTCTACCTCTATGCTTCCCTCGGAAAGCTCGATTATCCTTTTTACAAGTGCAAGTCCAAGACCGTTGCCCTCTGTTGCACGGGAGCGGTCGCCCTGATAGAACTTATCAAATATCTTCGCCTTTACGTCAGGGGCTATAGACGGACCGTTGTCCCATATCTCCGCTGAAATATTTTTCTCGTTGCGGAAAAGCTTCACGCTTATCTTTCCGCCCTCCGGAGTGAACTTGATAGCGTTGTTGATGATATTCTGCCATATCTGTGCCATAAGCTCCTCACTGCCCACATACATGATATCCTCAAGGTCGATATCAAGGTCGATTTTTTTCTTCGACCACTCAGGTTCAAGCACAAGAAGTATTTTTCTTATCTGCTCGTCAAGAGAAAATCTTGTCTTTTTGCCCACTGTTTTCTGATTTTCAAGCTTTGTGAGCCTCAAAATATTTGACGAAAGCTTTGAAAGCCGTGATGTTTCGTCGATTATTATCTGCGTGTATTCCTCACGCTCCTGCTCGGTTATATCGTCAGATTGCAGAAGCTTTGCAAAGCCCTGTATGGAAGCCAGAGGCGTTTTGAACTCGTGGGAAACGTTTGAGATAAAGTCACCTCTCAGCGTTTCCGTACCTGCAAGCTCCTCAGCCATTTTGTTAAAGTTCTGCGCAAGTATGCTGTATTCAGGATCAGACGGCTCTCTTACTCTTACCTTAAAATTGCCCTTTGCTATCTCAGCCGCCGCCGCACTAAGATCTCGTATAGGCTGTATAATGCTTCGGCTCATGAACGCTGTTATAATAGTACCGATAACGATACAGACCATAAAAGCTATGATGACAACAAGGTTTACTACCCAGTAAACGCTGTCGCTTGAAAAGCTGTCTATGATAACGAACTTATCATAGACCTGAGAGATTATAGTTGCGTTAGGCACAACACCCTCTGAGGACACATAATATCCCTTATGCACGATATCTGCAAAATGGTCGTGTACTCTTGAATCGTTTTTATCCACCACTGACAGACTATAGGCTGAATTGTTCACAATGGAAACTATCTCGTCCACAGTGAAGCCGCCCTTTTCTTCAAGCTGATCCATTGCCATGGAAAGCTCCACCAACTGCTGTTCGGCATTGCTTTTCATTACAGGACTGCACACCATTACAAGCACTGACACCGATATAGAAGCCGACACCAGCATCACAAAGAAAAACATAAGAGTCAGCTTGAATTGCAAACTTGTTTTATTTTTGGTCTTTTTCTTATCCAAACCCCTCACCCCTCAAGCTTATCCCTCACTGCTTTTTCACAGCCTTATAGCCAAGTCCACGAACCGTGACAATATCAAATGACTCACAGCTTCCGTAACGCTCTCTCAGCCTTTTAACGTGAACGTCAACAGTACGCTCGTCAACGTCCTTGTCCATGCCCCAAAGCTCGTCAAGGAGCTGGCGGCGTGTGAATATCTTGTCAGGGTAGCTGAGCAGTTTAAATAGCAGCTTGAACTCCATTTGCGGTATAGTTTCCGCCGCTCCGCCGTCAACCGCCACGCTCATAGCGTCATAATCAAGCACGCAGTTTCCCACAGTAAGAGAATGTTCCGATGCCATTTTTGAACGCCTTAAAAGCGCACCCACACGAAGTATCATCTCATTTATATCAATAGGCTTTACCATATAATCGTCTGTGCCGGCAGAAAAGCCCTCCTGCTTGTCCTCGAAGGTCTCCTTTGCGGTGACCATAAGTATAGGCAGGTTGAAATCAGCCTTTCTGAGCTGTCTTGTAAGCTCGTAGCCGTCCATATTCGGCATCATTATATCTGAAATTATAAGGTCTATATTCGTTTTTTCAAGAACGTCCAAAGCCTCCAGACCGTCATTTGCAAGAAAAGTCACATAGCCATGCTGTTTAAGTGCGGCAGACATGAGCTTTCTAAGGCTTGCGTCGTCCTCCACCACAAGTATCTGAAACATAAAATATCCTCCCTCGTAAAAAAAATTCCCCAATAATGACATTATAGCTTATAATTGTGAACTGGTGATTAACATTTATTTTTTTCAAAAAACTCTCCGAAATCCCCTGAAAATTCATATTCGGTTCACACAGAACTGGTATTATATAATCACAGCAGAAGATACAAAAAAAGCTTTGGTAATTGGTAAAACTTAAAGTCAGGTTTTTGTCTTCTTTCCCTCTGCGATTCCCCAAGTCGCTGATACATTTCCTCGTCTTTAGGTTTTACCAAATACCAAAGAATCCCTTTCATAATTCTATAAAAAATTAATGCTCATTTCAGCCGATGGAAGTGGGTATTAATTTTTTTTTGCTCTTTTAGATGCGACAAAAAACCGCAGAAGCCATATAAAATGACCTCTGCGGATATTTTTTTTGCCTTTATTAGCCGTTAGCTGCAAAGCTTTTCACGAAGCTCAGCCGCCTTTCCAAGAAGCGCACAGATGTAGCTGTCCACATCAGGCTTTGCAAATCCACCAAGCGCTGAGCCTTTAAGCTTTCGCTGACCTGTTTCTCCGGGGATAACAAAGTTATCACCGTTCTTTTTCTTTTCGATAGCCGACTCCAGCATATAGATCTCGCTGGTTATGGTGTCGATATATTTTAATGTATCAAGCTTATCATAGCCGCCAAAAAAACACGTTTTCAGACTATCCATTTTTCTTCCCACTGCCTTACTGCTGTTTTGCACAGCAATTGTTATCAAAGCCTACAATCTTTATTTGATTTAATTATATCACAAATACTTAGCTTTGTCAATAGGTTTGAAAATGAATGTTCACAGTTAAGTAATTTTATATGAATTTTCGTGGCGTTTTATGTTGAATAATTATAGATATAAAAAAACGCAGCCCTTGCAGACTGCGTTTTTACGTTATATAAGTCTTTTGATTATAGTGATGTTGTTGTATCTTGAAAAATACTCAACATTTGAAATAACGATACCAGTGGCAGTGTTCTGGGCGTGTACCATTTTGCCGTCGCCGATATAGATAGCAACGTGGTAAATGCTCGAGATCGACGCTCCGCCAAAGAAGATAACGTCACCCTTCTTCATGTTGTTATATGAAACTGTAGTGCCGTATAAAGCCTGCGAAGCCGCATAGTGCGGAAGATTTATTCCCACCTGTGCGAACGAGAGCATCACAAGACCCGAACAATCCGTTGCACCAAACTGTGAACCGCCCCATACATACGCTCCGCCCACCATGCTTTTGGCATATGAAACAACAGTGTCTATTTTAGAACTGCTTGAATTATCAGGCTTAGGTGCAGGCGCTGCTGTTGTTGTGGTAGTGGTCTTTTTGCTTGTTTCAGGCTTTGGCTTAGCTGTTTCCTGCGGAGTTGTGGTAGTCTGAACCGTAGTTTCGTCAGGCTTTTCCGTCTGAGCCGGCTTCTTCGTGGTAGTGGTCTTTTCACCGCTGTTGCCACTCTTTTTGGTGGTGGTAGTCTTTTTCTTGGTGGTGGTCGCAGTCGTGGTGGTATTCGCCTTTGAGGACACCTCCGCATACTTATTGTCCACCTGCTGTGACTTATTTTCAAGGTCGCTCTTATCGTTCTTTATCTGCTCGATAAGCTTGCCCGACTCCTGCTCCATTTTCAGAAGCTCCGCCTGCTCGCCCGCCAAAGTTTTCTGCTCCTTGGCATATTCCTCAGCCTTTGCTTTGAGCTGTTTTATCTGCTCATCAAGCTCCGCCTTGGTCTTTTCAAGCTTTTTATACTGATCCAAAAGCTCGTTAAGCTCGTCATTATCGTGCTTTGCAACTCTCGTCACAAGCTCTATCCTCATAAGAATGTCATAAAAATCAGATGAATTTATCAGCACGTTCGTGTACGAATCTGCTCCTCCTGCAACATACATTGCACGAATACGCTCCATAAAATCGTCCTTGCCCTCGTTTATTGCAGTTTCCTGCAAGTCAAGGCTGTGCTGAGTGTCAAGCTGTTTGCCGTCAAGCTCTGCCATTTGATCTTCAAGCTCAGAGGAATATTTCTCTGAATTTGCTATCTTTTTCTGTATGGACTTATATTTTTTCTTTATAGCCTCAAGGTTGTCCTGCTCGTCGGCAAGCTTTTTGTCAGCGTCAGCTATCTGCTTATCAAGCTCCTGCTGTTGCTTTTTTAGCTCTTCAAGCTGACTGCTGTATGTATCGTTATCCGCCAAAGCGATATCACTTACGCTTCCGTCAGAAAAACCAAAGGCGGCAAAAGCTATGCACAGAGCCATACAGCCTGCGGCTATTCTTTTCATGGGGTAAAAATTTTTCATAATATCAGTTCTCCAAAATATGAGCGTATTATATATTTCTCACGCTGTAACGTTTATGTAGTCCTTTTCATTATAACGCAAAACCCCGTTCTTGTCAAGAAACCAGCCGCTAAAAGCCGTATTTTCGGCATTTTAAGACAATTCGCCACACATATTTTGTGCGTTATTGCACCTATTCTCCTCCGAACATCTCACCCAAGGTCTTTCCTATAAGCTCGCCTGTATACTGTGCCTGAGTGATAGAATTGCCGTGACTTCCCACCTCTATAAGAAGCGAGCCGGTGGTCAAGTCCTGATTATAGTGGCGATAGTCAAACAGAATAGGCCGTGTAAGCCCCTGCCAATCGCTCTCCAAAGCCGACTGCAAGGCACAGGCAAAGTGAAAATTCTTCATATAGTCAGGCATACCCATAGTGCCGTCATCACACCCTGATATTATCATAAGCTGAGCCGCTTCCCTGCCCTCTATCTCCGTCACAGGTGCGAGCCTTGTGCCGTCCTCACGCTCTATGCCGTCACGGTGAACGTCAAGACATACCTTTATAGAGGGGTACTCCTCCAATATCTGCTTTACCGCCATTCGGCTTGAATCGTAAGAGCCGTCATAGCTGGGATAATCATGCACAAGTGTATCGTGGATATACGCAACGCCTGCTTTGTCAAGCTGTTCGCATATCTTGTCCCCTACCGACAGCATATTCATTTCAGGATTGGTGGTCTTGCAGGAAAAGGAGCTGTCATAGTGGTCTTTGTCTGTGGGCTCAAAGCTTTCCGTGGCGTGGGTATGATAAATAAGTATCTGCGGTTCAGAGGAATTTCCGTCTATTTGAAAATCATATGGCTTTGAGCTTTCCTCATAAAGCTCATCATTTGAAAGCTCAGTGCAGTTTCTCACCTGACCGCCGCCGTCAAGGTCGAAATACTGCTCGCCGTCATATCTGCCGTAGGTGTATTTTTCTATAACACCGTCATTTCCCTCCATGCTTGCAGGATATGGTATCTTGTCCGTCACGTCCTGAGCAGGCAAAGGACTTGGCACTTCTGCGCTTACAGAGGGCGTTTGCTTCTCCTGTGGCGCCATATCCATATCCCATATGCTATGCTTTGACACCACTGCCGCTTCAAGTTTACTTGGATATGCGGTCTGGGCAGTTGCTTTGCTATCATCATCAGCGGAAAAACAAGGTTTGTATTCTCCCATCGCCACCCCTGCCGCCACAGCCGCCACCCTGCCGAACCTGCTTGCAGATCTTGCATAAAGCCATATCCCCGTGGGCATAACGAACGCCACAATTATAACTGCAACACAACGCAGGCAGACTTTCTTTATATCCAATGCTGTCACTCCCATATACATCTTAGTATTATAATGTATATGCAGGACGAGCCGTCATATTACCTGCCCAGCTTCACCTTAACAGGCTTGCCCACTGTCATAGAGTCATGAGTCACGTTGCAGTCATAGCATAGTATCTTCACGCCCTTTCGTGAAGCTTTCTCCAAAGCCTCTCCGAACTCAGGGTGAGTGTCATAATTTGGAGTGAAATATTTCACATCGCTCATCTGAACGAGTATCATTATATAAGACTCATACCCCTCATCAAGACAGTGAGAAAGCTCCTCTATATGCTTCACTCCACGGAGGGTAGGAGCGTCAGGGAAAAGCACAACGCCGTCTTTCTCCAGCGTACAGCCCTTGACTTCCATGAAGATCTTCCTATCCTGCGACTCTAAGTAAAAATCAAAGCGTGAATTGCCGTATTTCTTTTCGGGATAGACCGAGAAACCCTCGCCAAAAGGCATTTTTTCTCTCAGCCACTCCCCTACCGCCTTATTCGGGGCTTGGCTGTCCATGTTTATGAGCCTGTCACCTTTTTCCACTGCAACAAGGTCAAAAGCAGTCTTTCTCGATTCGCTGTCTGAATGTTCAAGCCAAACAGTACACCCCTCAATCAAAAGCTCTTTGCATCTGCCCGTATTTTTCACATGGCAGACCTCGGCTTTGCCGTCTATCTCAACGTTGGCGATAAACCTGTTCGGTCTTGATAGAAATTTGCCTTTATGTATATTATCGTATCTCATAATTCGCTCCTTTTATTCTTACTATTCACATTATACCACAAATATGTTTGATTATAAATACCTAAATCATGCTTTCTTAGCTTTGTTGATTTGTGGTTCGATACGAAAAGGGAAAAATATTTCACAAAATCTATTGACGCTATTTTTGAAATATGTTATAGTTTTGAGTATAGGTTATATAACAATAATAATTTATTAAAATTTTAGAAAGAGGTATTTATAATGAAAAAAATAACTGCACTTCTCGTTTCACTTATAATGTCATGCGCAGTAATGGCAGGCTGTTCTGACAGCAGTTCTTCAAGCTCATCAAAAGCAGACAGCACATCAAAGGCAGAAACAAGCGCAGCCGCTGACGAGTCAACTGCTTCAGAAGCAGGCACAGCCACAGATCTCGAGGATACTCTCACAGCGCAGTATACAAAGAAGATACAGGGCGAGAGCCTTGCTATCGACATGACAGTGGCAAGCGAATATGACAATTCATCAGCTGTTGTTGAGATAGCAGGCGGCAATATGCACATGAAAATGAACTTTATGGGCGTGGATATGGACATCTATAATATCGACGGAGTTATGTACACACTTGACAGCGAGTCAAAAACGTATTACACTGTTGATATGGAAGAATCTATCGACGACTTCAAGAGTGAGATAGGCTACGGCATTAACGACAGCTACAAGTTCATAAGCTCTGAAACAACTGACGACGGTCTTATCTGCGAAACTTTTGAAAGCACAGAAGATCCTGATATCGAGCTTGAATCAGGCGTAACTCTCGACACAAGCGATTCTGACGATTATTCTTTCACAACAACATTCAAGTATTACTTCAATGCTGACACAAAGGATATTGTTAAGATAGAAACTATCTCTGACGGCTCAACGACTACTGTTACAGTAAACTCATTCACAACTGAAAACGTTGAAGTCAAGCTCCCTGACGATTTTGACAGTTGGACAGAGCAGTCTTTCGATAAGGACACTGAAGATATCCCTTATGACGCTGAACTCGATGTTGAGTCAGGCGCTGAGTCAGCCGAGTAATTCTTGTCATTTTTTCGGAGGCAAAATATTATGAACAAGAAAATGGTAACTATTATTGCAGCTTTGGCAATGTGTACAGCAATGGCAGGCTGCACTGGGAGCGATACTGCAAGCTCTTCAAAGGCTGAAACAACTACTACAACAACGGCTGCCGCAGAGTCTGCCGCTCCTGCTGAAAGCACTGCAGACGAAAGTGCTGTCACAAATGTTGGCACAACAGATTATGACGTTGACGGCGATTTCAGAGCTTTCGAGCAGATGAAAGACAAGTATGAGGGCAACTATCTTGCTAACCTTACAGGTCAGATGACAAACAACGGCACAAAGTATACTATCTGCATAAAGGACGGCAAGGCTTATCAGGCACTCACAGTTCAGGGCATGAAGTCATACACAGTTTGCCCTGGCGACGGAAAGCTTTACAACGTTTCAGAAGGCACGACCACCTACAGTATCGAGGACGACGACGGAAATCAGTGGAAGTCAGCCGACATACTTTTCGGTGCGACACTCGATTTTGACCACGCATATATTGACACAACAACAAACGTTGTTCACGAGTATTATAACCTCGACAGCAGTGTTTCAGGCGGTGAGGGTCAGATAGTTTACGGCTTTGACGGCGCTACATATGACCTTAAGCAGGTAGTTCTGCTCCCAGAGGGTGCTGACGAATCAAGCGCAGTTTACTTCACTGTAGATTCCATAGGCGAAGCAGACGACAGCCTGCTTACTGTTCCTGATCTTTCTGCTTATACAAAAGAATAATTTTATCTGATCTTTTTCCAACATCGGGCGGACAGACCACTGCGGTCTGCCCGCTTTTTTGCATTTTCAGCAAAGTGTTGTGCAATATGACGGAAAAGAAATTCAAATATTTTTAAAATTTGTGAGAAAAATAGTCTTAAACCCCTTGACAAAATCGTCAAAAGGGTATAAACTATACTTAGCACTCGAGAAGAAAGAGTGCTAACACTTAAATACAATAAGTGCTAACAAGAAGAACGGGTGGTGAGCAAATGGACGACCGCAAGCTGAAAATACTTTCAGCGGTAGTCAATGAATATATCGTAACTGGCGAGCCTGTAGGCTCAAAGGCGATAATGGCTCACGTCAAAGCGTCCTCAGCGACCATAAGAAATGAAATGGCAGAGCTTGAGAAGCAAGGCTATCTCGAACAGCCACACACCTCCGCAGGCAGAATACCAACATATAAAGGCTACAGGCTTTATGTTGACCAGCTCATGGAACAAAACCAGCTTACAGCAAATGAAAAGAAGATGCTGGATTCAATGATACCGCAGGAATATGTCACAGAGGAAGACCTTGTGAACAAGGCTTCAATGGCATTGGCGGATCTTACGAAATGTGCGGCGGTGGTCGCAAACGCAACGCCAAAGTTCTCGCTTATCTCAAAGGTAGAGGTAATACCTACAGGAAAGAGAATGTACGTTATTTTGATGATAACGTCCAACGGCTCTATTAAGAATAAGGTTTGCCGATTGGAGTTCGACCTCAGTCAGGATCAGCTTGAGTTTTTTGATAACTTCGTAAAGGAAAATCTCAACGGCGTGCCTATCGACAGTCTTTCGGACGCTTATCTTGAAAAGCTCACAGAAGCAATGGGAACGTACATGATGACCCTTTCACCGCTTGTTTCCGAGATAATGAAGATGACAAAGGAAATGAGCAGCGTGTCTATCAAAGGTCAGAGTAATCTTCTCACCTGCAAGGACTTCAACCAAAATGAGATAATAAGCTTTCTCGATAATCAGAAGGAGCTTAAAGGATTTATTGACGAAACGTTCTCAGGGCTTCACGTTATGTTCTCCCCTGAGCGTGACGGGTTTGTTATCCACAACTCCTCTATTATAACAGCTCCGTTCTCAAAGGACGGCAAAACAGCAGGTGCGCTGGGGCTTATAGGTCCTATGAGGCTCGACTATGCGAAGTTTATCCCATATCTCGAGTATTTCACAGGAAAGATATCGGAAATGATATCCGAAAAGCCACAAGAGCAAAACAAAGAAGATGACGAAAACGAATAAAAAGAAAGGCAGGCGGCGTAAATTGAGTAAGGAAACTGAAAAGGACACCGAGCTTGAAAAAGAGGAAAACACCTCTGCTGAAAGCGAAGAAGTGAAAGAAGCGGCGGATACCGCAGAAAATGCCACTGAGGATACAGAGAAAAAGGCGGAGGAGAGCGAAACAGAAAAGCTGAAAAAAGAGCTTGCCGAAGCAAATGACAAGTATCTCAGACTTATGGCTGAATATGATAACTTCAGAAAAAGAAGCGCAAAGGAAAGACTGGAGCTTACAGACACAGCAAAGGGAAATGTGATAAACGGCTTCCTGCCGGTGTTTGATAACTTTGAAAGAGCGTTAGGCACAGAAACTCAGGACGCAGTTTATAAACAGGGTGTTGAAATGATCTTCAATCAGTTCAGCGACGCTCTGAAAAAACTCAACGTTGAGGTCATGGAGCTTGCGGGCAAGGAATTTGACCCGAACGTTGCAACGGCGGTCAGCACAGTTGACGACCCTGACCTGGGTGAAAATATTGTGGCGCAGGTGCTTCAAAACGGCTACACCATAGGCGGCAAGGTAATAAGACACGCAATGGTAATAGTAGCAAACCCATAAACAAAGACATCGGGACTTAAGGTCTTGATATAAATTAAGTAAATTTTGAAAGGACTTGATCTTATGAGCAAAATCATCGGTATAGATTTAGGTACAACAAACTCTTGTGTAGCAGTTATGGAGGGCGGCGAAGCCGTTGTTATCCCTAACAGCGAGGGTGCAAGAACAACTCCGTCAGTAGTTGGCGTTTCAAAGAACGGCGACAGACTTATCGGTCAGGTAGCAAAAAGACAGGCTGTTACAAACTATGACAACACTGTAATTTCTATCAAGAGACATATGGGCTCTGACTACAAGGCTCACATGGGCGGCAAGGATTACACTCCACAGGAAATTTCAGCTATGATACTTCAGAAGCTGAAGGCTGACGCTGAGGCTTATCTGGGCGAAAAGGTAACAGAGGCTGTTATCACAGTTCCTGCTTACTTCACAGACGCACAAAGACAGGCTACTAAGGACGCAGGTCAGATCGCAGGTCTGACAGTTAAGAGAATCATCAATGAGCCAACAGCCGCTGCACTTTCTTACGGTATTGATAAGGAAGAGGATCAGAAGGTCATGGTTTACGACCTGGGCGGCGGTACATTCGATGTATCTATCATCGAAATGGGCGACGGTGTTACAGAAGTTCTTGCTACAGCAGGTAACAACCACCTGGGCGGCGACGACTTCGACCAGAGAATTATCGACTGGATGATTGCAGAGTTCAAGAAGACTGAGGGCGTTGACCTCTCAGGTGATAAAATGGCAATGCAGAGACTCAAGGAAGCTGCTGAAAAGGCTAAGATAGAGCTTTCTTCTACTGCTTCATCAACTATCTCTCTCCCATTCATCACAGCAGACGCTACAGGTCCAAAGCATCTTGAAATGACACTTACACAGGCTAAGTTCAACGAAATGACAGCAGACCTTGTTGAGTCAACAATGGGACCAGTTCGTCAGGCACTTTCAGACTCAGGTCTGTCAGCTAACGAGCTTCAGAAAGTCCTTATGGTCGGCGGTTCTTCAAGAATACCAGCCGTTCAGGAAGCTGTTAAGAAATTCCTTGGCAAAGAGCCATTCAAGGGCATCAACCCAGATGAGTGCGTAGCACTTGGCGCTGCATATCAGGGCGGCGTTCTCGCAGGCGACGTTAAGGACGGTCTGCTCCTCCTCGATGTAACTCCACTGTCACTTGGTCTTGAAACAATGGGCGGTATCTGCACAAAGATCATCGAGAGAAACACAACTATACCTACAAAGAAGTCACAGATATTCTCAACTGCCGCTGATAATCAGTCAGCCGTTGATATCAACGTACTTCAGGGTGAGCGTGAGTTCGCTAAGGACAACAAACAGCTCGGTATGTTCAGACTTGACGGAATCGCTCCTGCTCCAAGAGGCGTTCCACAGATCGAGGTAACATTCGATATCGACGCTAACGGTATCGTACACGTTTCCGCTAAGGATCTTGGCACAGGCAAGGAGCAGAACATCACGATCACTTCTTCAACAAATATGTCTAAGGACGATATAGATAAGGCTGTCAAGGAAGCTGAGGCATATGCAGCAGAGGACGCTAAGAAGAAAGAGGACGTTGACGCAAGAAACGCTGCTGACCAGCTTTGCTTCCAGGCTGAAAAGTCACTGGGCGAGTTCGGCGACAAGGTAGACGCTGCTGACAAGTCAGCTTGTCAGGCTAAGATAGACGCTCTTAAGGAAGCCCTCAAGGGTACTGATATCGAGGCTATCAAGGCTAAGCACAAGGAGCTTGAGGAAACATTCCAGGGCGTTGCAACTAAGGTATATCAGCAGGCTGCACAGGCACAGCAGGCAGCAGGCGGTGCCGCAGGCTTTGACCCTAACAACATGGGCGGAGCAAATGGTGGCAACAACGGCGGCGCTTCAAACAACGGTGGCGACGACGTTATAGACGCTGAATTTACTGACGCAGAATAAATTATAACGGCTGCCTCTGCTCCGATTTTTCGAGCAGGGGCTATTGCCGTATTAAAAGGCTGTGTGAAAAGCGTGAAAGGACTATACTTACAAAAAGGAGGCAAGCCCATGCCCCAAGACTTTCACGATCTGCAGCTTACAGAGCATGGGCGTTTATATGGCTGAAAAAAGAGATTACTATGAAGTGCTTGGCGTTTCTAAAACTGCCACAGACGATGAATTAAAAAAGGCATTCCGTAAGCTTGCAAAGCAGTATCACCCTGACCTTCACCCTGGCGACAAAGAGTGCGAGGAGAAGTTCAAGGAAGTAAATGAAGCTTATGAGGTGCTTTCAGATAAAGATAAAAGAGCAAGATATGACCAGTTTGGTCACGCAGGCGTAGACCCGAACTACGGTGCAGGCGGTGGAGCAGGTGCAGGAGGCTTCGGCGGATTTGGCGATATGGGCGATATTTTCGATTCCATTTTCGGTGGATTTGGCGGTGGCTTCGGTGGCGGACGTTCTGCTAACCCTAACGCACCAAGACGCGGCGAGGATATAAGAGCGAACGTTGTTCTTGACTTCATGGAAGCCTGCAAGGGCAAGACTGTGAAACTTCGCATAAACAGAGCCGAAAAATGTCCTGACTGTCACGGCACAGGCGCAGCCGCAGGTTCTTCGCCTAAGACCTGTCCTGACTGCCACGGCACTGGTACAGTAAGGATAACACAGAGAACGCCTTTCGGAAACATCGCTCAGACCACGACTTGCAGTCGCTGTGGCGGTAAGGGTCAGATAATCGACAACCCTTGCCATACCTGCAACGGTCAGGGCAGAGTAAAGAAGGTATCTGAAAAGGAGATAAACGTTCCTGCCGGCATCGACGATGGTCAGACACTTAGAGTAGGCGGTGAGGGCAACTGCGGTATAAACGGAGGTCCTAACGGCGACCTGCACATCAACATTACAGTTCGACCTGACCCTATTTTCGAGCGTGACGGCTATGACGTGTGGACAGAGATACCGCTTACTTATGCACAGGCTACTCTCGGTGACGAGATAACAGTTCCTACAGTTGATGGCAAGGTAAAATACACAGTGCCGGAGGGTACACAGACAGGCACAGTGTTCCGTCTGAGAGGCAAGGGCATAAAGAAGGTAAACAGAAACGACCACGGCGACCACTACGTTCGTGTAACAGTTGAAGTTCCACGCAATCTGACCAAAGAGCAGAAAGAAAAGCTCCGTGACTACGAAAAGTCTCTCGGTGAAAAGAACTACGCAAAGCGCAAAACATTCTTTGACAAGCTCAAAGACAAATTCAAATAACAGAAAAAGGAGAACGGCACAAAGCTGTTCTCCTTTTTGTTTGCAATAAAAAATGCCGCAGGAAGGCCCACGGCAATTATCATCTTATCAAGCCATACCTGTGTGCTTTTTGATAGCCGCAAAGGACTCCGCACTGATAACGTGTTCCATACGGCAAGCGTCCTCTACTGCAACTTTCTCGTCAACACCAAGCTTTATGAGCCACTGTGAAAGCAACGTATGACGCTCATACATTTTCTCGGCTATCTCCAAGCCCTTGTCTGTCAAACGAATATAACCGTCCTTATCGACAGTTATATAGCCGTTCTCACGGAGATTTTTCATTGCCACACTTACGCTCGGCTTTGAAAACTCAAGTTCGTTTACTATATCTATGCTTCTTACCTCGCCTTTGCCCTTGCGCTGGCTGAGAATAAGTATCGTTTCGAGATAATTTTCAGCTGATTCTCTTATCTGCATTATAACGTCCCTCCCTAGAACAAGTTTGTCATCAGGTCATTACGACTATTATATCACATTTCAAACCGCATTTCAAGTGCAAGCACGCTTTTTCAGCGATTTCGATAAACTTTACATCAATGAATTGTGTTGATATACAAAGGCACTGCTCACAAAAAGCAGTGCCTTTAAAGCTGTCTGTTATTTACTGTATACCGCACTCCTCATAGTCTTTCCACTTTTCGGCATGCTCCTTATCCTCAAAATATTTGTATACAAAAAGCGCAGTTGACGCAACAACAAGTATCATCGCACCCATTAAAGTCCAGAACGACTTTTTTCTTGAATAGTTTGACATAACAAAACTTCCTTTCTTTCGCAATAGCATACAAAAACTTGCGGCTATCGCTCATAGCTTTGTTATAATTATACTACACAATGCTCTTTCTGTCAATTATTTTCACAGGATTTTCAGATATATTTTTCCGAGTAAAAGTGCAGAAATTCCTCAAGGCAAAGCCCGCCTGCGGCAATGATACGAGCGGCTTCAACGCCCACATAACGATAATGCCACGGCTCAAAATCAATGCCGGTCATCTGCTCTTTAAGGCGAGGATAGCGAAGGATAAAGCCGAAATCTGCGGCATTTGCACAAAGCCACCGTGATTCAGGCGTCTTGTAAAAATCGTCGCTCACATCATTGTCACCCTCTCTGCCGAGATCCACAGCAAGCCCGGTGTTGTGTTCGCTTGACCCGGGGAGAGCGAGAGTTCTGCCCACCTTTTCCACAGCCTTTTCATAACTCAGACCGCCCCACATTTCGTGAGATACTTCACGCTCCCAAAGCATCTGCTGATATTCAAAAGAGCGATAGGCGGAAATAATTTTCAGCTTTATGCCGTCAGCTTCCGCCTTTTTGAGCAGAAGCCTGAGCCTGTTTCCTGCCTGAGATTCCATAAACTTGCCGTTCACCTCTGTCAACTCCACACGATCGTAAAATCCCATATCTATGGGATTGAATTTATCCACAAGCATAAGATAATCCATATACTGACCTCCTTGTCCTGATGGGGAAAAATGTTTTAACTTAGTATATGCAGATGTGTGTGGAGAGTATACACGGCGAAGCTAAATGAGGAGTGAGGAATGAGGAGTGAGGAATTGGCATAGCAGACCAAAGTTGTACACAAGCATGAGGTAAAAATAAAGCACCGAGCGTAGCGATTTTGCGGCACAACAAACCTGCCCGAATAATCTGTAGGGGCGAACATCGTTCGCCCGTTCTCAAAACTTGTAGAAATTCAGAATTGTAGGGACGTCGCATTTCTGCAAAGCAGAAATTGCATCGCTCCCCTACACATTTCAAAAAGCGGTGCAAAATTACATCATATCACAAATTGCAGCGTAAAATGCCCGTCACGGCGAGTGACCTATATCCAGCAACCGTCAACTCTGACGACCTGCCCGTGAATGTAATCTGCTCCCTCTCCACTGAGAAAACGCACAACATTCGCCACATCTCTCGGCTTGCCTATCCTGCCTGCCGGTATGTCATCAACTATCACACGAACATCTTCCTCCGTCAGCTCACCGTTCATTTTCGTGTCTATCATTCCGCAGGATACGCAGTTCACCCTTATACCGCTTATGGCAACTTCCCTCGCCAACGCCTTCGTAAATCCTATAAGCCCAGCCTTTGCCGCCGAGTATGCAACCTCGCAGGAAGCTCCCTTTTCGCCCCATACGGAGGTTATATTTATCACATTTCCACTGTGTTCCCTTATCATCTCAGGAAGCACCGCCCTGCTCATACGCATTACGCCAAGCAGATTAACGTTCATCATCTCGCATAGCTTCTCGTCAGTCATGTCAGTGAAAAGCTCTATATCCGCTGTGCCTGCGTTGTTTACAAGAAGCGTAACAAAGCCCAAACTGTCCCTGACTTCCGCCACGCATTTATCTATACTGTCCTTGTCGCCAATGTCGCAGTAAAAAACCTCTGCACATAAGCCACGCTCTTTAAGCTCAGATACCAAAGCTTCCGCCGCCGCCCTGCCATTCTTGTAGCATACAGCCACCTGCCAGCCGTCCTCAGCAAGCGCCCTGCATATCTCCGAGCCTATCCCACCAGAGCCACCTGTTACCAATGCTGTCTTTTTCATAAAAATACCCCCACAGATCATGATATACTGTAATTATATCACACCTGCGGAGGTTTTTCAACGGCTACTTTTCGTTCTCGTCTACCCATTTTCTCGCCCAGCCTGCATTTTGCTCCTGACGATTGTATACTCTGCCGTTTGGCGCAGTGTAATTGTCCGTCACAACATATTCCTGTCCTGCCGAGATAACGTCATGGGGCTTGTATACCTTTGTGCCGTCTGAAGCCTGCGGAAAACGGCTCTTGTCACGCTTTTTCATGGCTATCACTCTCCTTTTTATGTTATTATCCTGCCCGAAGCTTTTGTGATTATCAGATGAAAAATCTGCATAATGGTTGAAAATATCACGATAACGTGGTATAATCATCTTATACTATTTTTATCGGGAGTATTAAAATGGAAAAATACAACAAACAAAAAGCCATACTCACTGCACTGCTGAAATGGGTTGAAACAGAGTTCTTCGGAATTTTCGTATTTCTCTTTTTTATCGCAGTTGCAAAGCCTTTCGGTGCATTGGCAAATATAATTTTCGGTCTTACAGGACTTCTCACAGTGGTCTGCCTTATGGCTGACTTTGGTCTGAAACAAGGCGAGGTCGCCCGAAACAAGGTCACATACCACGGGGAAAAGGATTGCCCTGACTACGGCTTCACCCTGGGTCTTATTGCAAGCATACCATGCTACATAACAATGATACTGCTGATGATATCAAAAATCAGCGGTTCGTTCAATTTCATGCCTGCCTATAAGCTCCTCGATTCCTGCTTCTATCCTCTCATAGATTGGGCTGCCCACTCCGCCGATGTGAAAGATATGTCCCCGTTCGTTTTCATCATGACCGCTGTGTTCCCTCTTCTCTATCCGTTCGCCACTTGGATTGGCTTCAAAATATCCTACAAGCAGATAGACGTAAAAGAGCGTGTGGTCTACAAGCACAAATAAAAACAAGCCTGCCGTATCATTTCGATACGACAGGCTTTTATTATCGGGCGAACTCAGCTCGCTCCTACCGCTTCATTACTGAAAATCTATCTCTATATCTTCCAGTGAAGCATAGTTTACAGCATTGCCGTTTTTATCGCTTGCAGTGTTTGCGATAAGGGTTATCTTTGCCGTGCCTTTCACATAGTCATCTCCAATATCCGTCTTGTAATCTTTCGTGCAGCTTTCTCCAAAGCTTGCGGATTTGCCCTTGCTGTCCTCAGTGGTGATTTATTGGTCTGTGGTGAAGTCAGCTATATCTGAATCGTCCTTAATAGCATAAGTTACAGTGTAAGAAGGCACGTCCTCCTCGCTGGGCTCATCATCATACACATTGTTCGTGGTCTTGTCTACGTCAGTGTATTCGCAGTTCTCATCGAGCCACTTTTCTATCGCCTTTACATTTTCCTTGCCCAAATAGAACTTCTTGTTGCCGCCTAAGTTCACTTCATAATACATATTTCCACTGTCAGTGAATGTTATTTGACCCTCAATCTCAAACATATCAACATTGACATATATCGTTATGCCGTTTGAAACATACCAATCATTGTCTTCCGTTGTGAAATAATCAAGTGGCGTATCATGTACGTCATCATAGTTCACGCTGTCGTCGTTTTCTTCAATGACCTCTCCGGCGTAGTTTCCGTTCTCATCTTTTATCACGTCAAGCAGCTTTCCCATGTCAACATCATTATAGACCCTAAGCTTGCCCTGACCGATATAATTATAAACTTTCTTTATCTTTGCGTTCTTGTCAAAGCCCATGTCTTTCACCATGGTGTCGAACTCCATAGGGTCATAGTCAGACGCCTGATACCATGCTATGCTTCCGTCATTAAACTTCGCCGCAAGAAAAACATCTTGTGACATATTTTTTATAGTGTAAATATCCGCCTTTGTTGTTTCCTGTTTTTCCGTGTCAGTGTTCACAGTTTTAAGAACCTGCGTTTCAAGCTTTTGGTCAAGACAGCTTTCTATGGGCACAAAGCCCCTTGAGCTGTAATCCACGCCGTTGTATTTTATGAACTCATACTTTATGCCCATAGAAAGCTCGTCCCAAGGAACTTTACATGCATCTGTGAATTCATCGTCGCTCGCCTGCTGACCGGCATCGACCTTTATATCTGCACCTACCTTTATATCTTTATCCGACTTGCCTGCAAACATCATAACTCCCGTCGCCGCAGCAATAACACCGCAAGCCGCCACAGCTACCCATTTTGTCCATATGGTTTTTATCTTTATGCCGCTGCCGCTCTGTCTGCATTCTTCAATGTAATGCTCGTCAGCATTTTCCAAAGCCTTGAAAATATCCTCTCCTGTTGTTTTCATAAAAGAACTCCCTCCTTTTCAAGCAAAGCCTTTAACTTATTTCTGCTTCTGAAAAGGCTCGCCTTAACTGTGTTCAGGTTCATAGCATACTTTTTTGATATCTCTTTTATAGGCGTTGCAAACCAATATCGCTGGAGAAATATATTTCTGTCTCTCTCCTGCAACTCACCAAGAAATTCGTTTATAAGCCCCTCAAGATGTCTGCCGTCGCAAAGACTCTCGGTGGTGTCCTTGTCAGGTATGCACTCGTCAAGCTCCTCCAAGACCGCCGCTATCTCACCTTTTCCACGCTTTGCGGTCTTTGACGCACGATATCTGTCAAATGCGATATTTCTTGTTATCCGCCCGAAAAATGCCGACAGCATTCTGGGTTTCTGTGGCGGAATGGAGTTCCATGCCCTGAGCCAAGTTTCGTTCACGCACTCCTCCGTGTCCTCCCTGACTCCAAGAATATTGTAGCCCACAGAATAACAGTATCCGCCGTATTTCATATCCGATTGTGAAATAGCCTGCTGATCTCTGCTTTCATAAAGCTCAATTATCCTGCTGTCCTCCATTTTTCCGCCCCCTTACATTTAAGCAACACCTCACAAGGCACGCCTAACTTCATTGAAAGTCCTTTCACCTATAATGACGAGATATCCGCCAAAAGGTTTTATGAAAACATAAAATAATTATAACATATGATAAAAAATTATGCAACACAAAAACGACGTCCCACATCACTATGGAAACGCCGTTTATATGAAAGAATGATTTTATGACATCGTTTTATGACAACTCGTTAAGAAGATCCATGTACAATTCGTTGTAATCTGTTCTGTTATCCTTCAGGAATGCGATAGCCGCACGAGGGTGGCGGTTGAGCGCACCTGTGAGCATATAAGGCACGTCATAGCCCCACTGTGAACCCTTTGCCCTCTCCTCAGCAACGTACTTTTCAACAAATTTCAGTGTAGGAGTAAGCTTGTAGTTAGGGTTTCTCAGGAAGCTGAGCATCTGCTCCATAAAGCAGTTTCCTGCACCTCTGCCCATTCCGCTCATTGTAGCGTCCGCAAAGCTTGCGCCGTGAGAAATGCTCTCGATAGTGTTTGCAAAAGCGAGCTGTTGGTTGTTGTGCATATGAACGCCCACCTTTTTGCCACTAGCCTCAGCCACCTCGCAATACTGCGCAGTAAGTCTTCTCACCTGCTCTGGGAAAAGTGAGCCGTAGCTGTCAACAAGATAAATAACGTCAACAGGGCTTTTTGCCACAAGGTCAAGAGCCTGTGCGATATCGTCCTCACGGCTTGCAGAAACAGCCATTATGTTGATAGTCGTTTCATAGCCCATATCGTGGCAGTAGTTTATCATCTCCAGCGCACCAGGCATCTGATGAGTGTATGTTGCAATCCTTATCATGTCGATAACGCTCTCGCTCTTTGGCAGGATATCTTTCTTGAAATCACATCTGCCAACATCAGCCATAACAGAAAGCTTCAGAGGGCTGTCATTCTCGCCCACGATAGCTCTGATATCCTCCTCATCACAGAACTTCCACTTACCGAACCCCTTGACGTCAAAAAGCTCCTTAGAAGCTTTGTAGCCGAACTCCATGTATTCAACGCCTGATTTTATGTTAGTTTTATAGAGTTCTTTTACAAACTCGTCTGAAAATCCAAAATTATTTACAAGACCTCCGTCACGGATAGTTGCGTCCAGAAGCTTTATATCAGGACGATATGACATAAGGTCACCTTTCTGATTTATCGTCTTTGCCTGATTTGCCATTGTGATTACTTCCTTTCCAAAAGCAGGTTCTTATCACGCCTGTATAAAATTTATCACTTTAAAGATTTTATGCTTTTAAGCTTTTATGTATTAAAGTATAACACTATTTTTCTTCCCTGTCAATAGCCCCAAAGCCCTTTAAACACATTTTTTACATTTTAATAATATTTCTCGTCATTTTACACCCAACTTTTATATACTTCTCCCTATGAAGCTTCTGCCCATTTGTAAAATTCGCCGAAAAATCATCATACGACTTGACAAAATACCCCCCTCAGAGCCACGCTCCAAGGGGGTTTTATCTTTCTGTTCTCTATTAATCCATGACCGCATTAGCAAGCATAAGCTTGATACGGTTCTCCTGATTGACCTTTGTCGCACCCGGGTCATAGTCGATAGCGACTATATTTGCGTCCGGATAAGCCTGCTTGATAGTCCTTGACATACCTTTTGCAACAATATGGTTAGGCAGACAGCCGAATGGCTGAGTGCAGATTATGTTTTTTGTGCCTGTTTCTGCAAGAGCCGCCATTTCAGCAGTGATGAGCCAGCCCTCGCCCATTTTTACGCCCTGACTAATATACTTGTCAGCACACTTTCTAAGGTGTTCAAAATCATGAGGCGGCTGGAAAATGCCCTGCTCGTTGATGACCTTTATCTGCTGCTTCTGGAACTTGTAAAGCACATCATAACCAATGCCGTACATAAGAGTGCGGCTGGTTTTCTTGTCATAAAGCTTCTCGTCATTGATAGCGTCCGACGCACAGTAAAGCACGAAGTCCAACAGTCCAGGCACGTTAGGCTCACAGCCCTCAGACAGCAGAAAATCGTTCAGGTGATTGTTCGCAAGGGGTGAATACTTAACGTATATCTCTCCCACGATACCGACCTTAGGCTTCTTCTCCTTTGTCCTGGGAAGCGCCGCAAAGTCTTTGAGCATAGCATTGTAAATGCTCTTTGTGTGCATATATCTGCTCGGGGTAGCAAACAGCTTTCCAAGCCTGTGCTGCCACCTTGCCAAAAGCTCGTCCGTAGAATTTTTCTCTATCTCGTAAGGCTTGCACTGATTGTACAAAAGCATGAGCATATCACCGTAAAGTACCGCATAAATAAGCTTCATTGCAATGGCAGGGGTGATATCTATGGAAGCGTCCTTTTCAAGTCCGCTGAAATTCAGCGACAGAACAGGCACTTCAGGGAACTGCGTTGACAGCGCCTTTCTTATAAGGTGGATATAGTTTGAAGCACGACAGCCGCCGCCCGTCTGTGACATAAGCAGAGCCGTGTGTTCAAGGTCATATTTGCCGCTTTTGAGAGCGTCCATAAACTGTCCGATAACAAGAAGCGCAGGATAGCAAGCGTCATTATGTGTGTTTTTAAGTCCCTCGTCTATAACGTTTCGTGAGCAGTTTTGCAAAAGCTCCATGTTATAGCCATATTTTTTGTATATCGCCATGATAAGCTTGAAGTGTATAGGAAGCATATCAGGTATAAGTATAGTGTATTCCTCACGTCTTGACTTGTCAAAATAAGACCTTTTTACTCTGTCCGAGCCTGCGTGTTTTATCTCTTTTTCAGCCATTACATTGCCTCCTTGTCCATTTTCTTCTCAGCATTTGCGCTGGCTTCTTTTTCCTCCAGTGCCGCCGCCAAAGACCTGAGTCTTATCTTAGCCGCACCGAGATTCGTTATCTCGTCTATCTTTAGCTGAGTGTAAAGCTTGCCCTTTTCTTCAAGTATCGCTCTCACCTCGTCTGTTGTAACAGCGTCGATACCACAGCCGAAGGATACCAGCTGAACGAGCTGCATATCATCATTTTCGCATACATACTCTGCCGCTCTGTAAAGCCTTGAATGATAAGTCCACTGATTAAGTACGTCAAGTGGAGGTGTATCAACCTTCATTGCCACGCTGTCCTCAGTGATAACAGCAAAGCCAAGAGAAGCGATAAGCTTGTGTATGCCGTGGTTTATCTCAGGGTCGATGTGGTAAGGTCTGCCTGCCAGAACGATTATTTTCTGACCCTTTGCCCTTGCCTCAGCGATTATCTCCTGCGCCTTAGCCTCGATATCCCTATGGTATCTCACCTGCTCAGAATAAGCCTTGTTAAGCACTCCAAGCACCTGCTTTGCAGTGATGTTATACTTTGAAAGCGCTCTTGCCATTGCCTTTGCAACGTGCTTTTTGATGTTTATGTCAAGATAAGGCATGATGAAATTATCATCATTCAGCTTGTCATTGTTAGCCTTTAGAAGCTCAGGATAATAAGCAACAACAGGACAGTTATAGTGATTGTCCGACTGACCCTCGTCAGCATTGTAGCTCATGCAAGGATAGAATATAAAGTCCACGCCCTTGTCAAGGAGGCTCTCTATATGACCGTGACAAAGCTTTGCAGGATAACATACCGTATCAGACGGAATAGTTTGCTGACCCTTGTAATATGTATCTCTCGTTGACTCCTCAGACAGCACCACCTCAAAGCCAAGGCTTGTGAGCAGTGTTGAGAAAAACGGCATAAGGTCATAATAAGACAGCGCAAGCGGCAGACCTACCTTTGCAATAGGCTTTGCAGGCTTGTTGTCAGCATAAGAAAGTATCTTGTTATACTTATACTCTATCATGTTTTCCGTTCTGTCGGTTATCTTTATGCCTGCACCCTTTTCACAGCGGTTTCCGGAAGTAAATCTTCTGCCGTCATTAAATCTTATTATAGTAAGGTTACAGTGCGCACCACAGCCACCGCACTGAACGGCTCTTGAATTGTAAGCAAATTCTTCAAGCTGAGCCTTTGTAAGAACGCCTGACTTGCCGTCCCTGCCCTGAGATTTTTCTTTTGCGAAAAGCGCACAGCCGAACGCACCCATAAGTCCCGCAATGGCAGGTCTTATAACGTTTCTGCCAAGCTCCATTTCAAATGACCTGAGCACAGCGTCGTTAAGGAATGTTCCGCCCTGAACGACTATATTCTTGCCAAGTTCGTCAATAGACTTGGCTCTTATTACCTTGTAAACTGCGTTCTTGATGATAGACGAAGAAAGTCCTGCAGAGATATCCTCAACGGAAGCTCCGTCCTTTTGCGCCTGCTTTACAGATGAGTTCATGAACACTGTACATCTTGAACCCAGCTCCACAGGTGCTTTTGCAAACAGACCGAGCCTTGCAAACTCTGCAATATCATATCCCATTGCACCTGCAAATGTCTGAATGAACGAGCCACAGCCTGATGAACAAGCCTCGTTGAGCATAATGCTGTCGATAGCGTTGTTTTTTATCTTGAAGCACTTGATATCCTGTCCGCCGATGTCGATGATAAAATCAACGTCAGGGCAGAAATAAGCCGCCGCCTTATAGTGCGCAACAGTTTCAACTATACCATAGTCAACGCCCAGACCTGCCTTTATAAGATCCTCACCGTAGCCTGTTACCGCAGACGCCCTGATGTTAAGCTCAGGGGTAGCAAGACTGTAGATCTCCTCAAGCTTTGAAGCGATTATATCCAGCGGCTGACCCTTGTTTGAGCAGTAGTGCTGATAAAGAAGCTTTCCGTCAGGTGTGATAAGCACAAGCTTTGTGGTTGTCGAGCCTGCGTCGATGCCAAGATAAGCGTCGCCCCTGTAAGTTCTGATGTCTTCATATTTAAGGTCAGACTTCTTGTGTCTTTCCACGAAAGCATTATATTCCTCACGGCTTGCAAACAGTGGCTTGCCTACCACGATATTGTCAGTAGCCTTTGCGTTCACTATCTTGTCAAGGGCTTCGTCTATAGTCATTTCCTCAGCAAGAGTGTCAGCATGAAGTGCCGCACCGAAAGCCATATAGCATGAAGAATTTTCAGGAAGTATAGCGTGTTCCTCGTCAAGGTTTAAAGTAGTTCTGAATGCCTTTCTCAGTGCACTGAGATATGTAAGCGGACCCCCAAGGAAAAGCACCTGACCGCCGATCTTTCTGCCCTGCGCCAGACCTGAAACAGTCTGATCCACAACAGCCTGAAAGATAGACGCAGATATGTCCTCTTTTCTTGCGCCCTGATTAAGAAGCGGCTGAATATCAGACTTTGCGAAAACACCACATCTTGAAGCGATAGGATAAGTCTTTTCAGCCTTAAGAGCAAGGTCGTTCATCTCGTCAGGGGTAACGCCCAAAAGTCCTGCCATTTGGTCGATAAAAGCACCTGTGCCACCTGCGCAAGAGCCGTTCATACGCTGTTCAACGCCCCCTGTGAGGAAGATTATCTTAGCGTCCTCACCGCCAAGCTCAACCACAACGTCAGCCTTTGGATACTTCTTGTTTACAGCGATAAAAGCAGAAAAGACCTCCTGCACGAAAGAGATACCGCTTGCCTCAGCGATGCCAAGACCTGCCGAGCCTGTTATGGCTATCCTGAACTTGTCCTCAGGATAAAGCTCTCTGATAGCACGCAGCTGCTCAGCCACCGTTTCCCTTACCTTTGAAAAGTGTCTTTCATATTTGTTATAAATAAACTCGCCCTCGTCAAGAATTACCGTCTTGACCGTGGTCGAACCTACGTCTATGCCTAAATCATAAATCTTGCCCATAGTAAAAACCTCACTGATTCTCGTTTGTACACTCTTAGTTATTATATCACACTTTTTCGCAAATTACAAGCTTTTTATATTAACAAATATGTATGCGTTCAGCTCAAAAGCCATTCAAAAACCAAAACGGGCGAACGTCCGTCACCCCCACTCTGTAGTAAAACATTGCAGAGGAGAACAGTGTTCGCCCGTGTGATATTCATTTTGTATCTATGCTTATTCCTGCTCTAAAAGACAATCAGTAAGATTAAGGTCATAGAGATTGTTGTAGGTAGGCTGCTGAACAGGCTCACCTGCAAGTCTGTAGAACTGCTCTGAGCCGTACTTCTTGATGAAGTTTGTGGTGTGGCAATTTATTTTCAGCTCCTCGATAAACTTCTTCATAACATTGCTGTCAGCGCCATAAGCATTCTCAAGGAAGTCAAAAGCATATTTCAGACCATTCATAGACTGCTGTGTAACGTTGTTTGCGCCATGGAGCAGATTGTTGAAGGAGTTCTGCAAAATAACAGTACAGCGGTTTTTGTTATCTCTTCCCTCGTTGGTACACTTATCAAGATAAGCTTCCAGATTGTGGAGTATCCAGTGCTGGATCTTCTTGTTAGACGGCGAGATGTTTCTTGCTCTTACCGCCTTGTCAAGGCTCTTGTTGCAGTCCATGATGTGTTCACTGATTATCTGACGGCATGAAAGACCATTGTTTATTTTCACAAGGATATCTTCCATTCTCGGGTGGATAAGTCTTATCATCTTCTCCATTTGGATACAGCTTCTCATTGTGTATGTGATGCCGTCCATAAGCAGATTCATAAGAGCCACAGCTTCCTCAGTGCCTGCCGCTCTTGCGTCAGCAATGTTCTGAGCAGTTATGCCGCCCTCGAGGATAGCGTCAACGTCATATTTCTCACGATAGTAGTTGAATCTGTCATAATATTCCGCAAAGCCCTTTGAGAACTCTGGGTTCTGTACATACTGAGCAGCCAGAGCGTGGTCAACAAGGATACCGCTCTCCTCATAAAGCTGCATCATTTCAGAAAGGTCCTCCCAGCCACGGGCAGTAACAAAGCGGTAGTTGTTCTTATCGCTTGCGTCTACCATATAATAATGGTCAGGGTGAAGCTCAAGATATGATATGATAGCTGGGTGAACGCCTGCATAGTAAGCATATTCTTTCCAAACGTCGAAATCAGGCTGACACTCGACCCTCTTAACACGGTCGAGAGTAACGATATCGAACTCAGAAACAGACTTGTTGAACTCAGGCGGGTTACCTGCTGTAACAACTACCCAACCTGCCGGAACCTGATGAAGTCCGAAAACCTTATACTGCAAAAACTGGAGCATTGCAGGAGCAAGGGACTCGGAAACGCAGTTGATCTCATCGAGGAAGAGAATACCCTCTTTGATGCCAGTGGCTTCGATAGTGTCATAAAGAGTAGCCACGATCTCACTCATCGTGTACTCGGATATCTGCACGTCAGCACCGGTGTAGTTTCTATGTACAATAACAGGAAGACCGAGGGCAGACTCTCTTGTGTGGTGGGACATCGAGTAGGTAACAAGGTTTACGCCAGTTTCCTGAGCTATCTGCTCCATGATAGCGGTCTTACCGATACCAGGTGCGCCAAGCAGGAACACAGGTCTCTGATGTTCTATGCTAATTCGATAATCGCCAAATTCGTCTTTAATGAGATAGGCTTGTATTGCATTAAGTATCTGTTGTTTTGCTTCTTTAATATTCATAAACATTTCTCCTCAGTGCAGTCTGAAGCTGTGAACAAAAAGCACTGCACAATTAAATAATCTTACCATTTTATTATAGACTATCTCCAAATTAAAGTCAATAGTCATCACAAGTTTTGTCAGCTTACACAAACAATTGAAAATATTTTAGTTATTCTGTATCAAAGTCATAAAATTTAACTGTTAAAATATTGATATCAGAACAGAATTTTCAACAGACCTTTAAGTTTTTTCAAACGTTTTCGTCCATACCCCAGCCGACCTCATAACCTCACTGCTCACTTGGTTTTGACATCTCCCAAACAATGTGCTATAATAATAAGGTATAAAATTTTTCTCTCGGAGGTCTGATCTATGCTTTATGAAATAAAAAATGATAAACTCTCTATCTCAGCCGACACTTTCGGTGCTGAGCTTCACTCTATCAAACTGGACGGCAAAGAATATCTCTGGCAATGCGGTGACGCTTGGAAACGCTACGCTCCTATCCTCTTCCCGTTCATATGCTCCCCTAAAGACCGCACCTACAAGGCTGGCGGTCAGGAATATCACATGGCTGCAAACCACGGCTTCGCCCGTGACAGCGAATTTACATACGCTGGAAGCACCAAAAATTCACTGAGCTTTCTCCTCAAAGACAATGACGTGACACTTGCTCAATACCCATACCACTTTGAGCTTGAAGTCACCTACTCCATAAAAGGTTCAAAAGTCACCGTCACAAACACAGTAAAAAACACTGATGAAAAGGCTATGTACTTTTATCTCGGCGGTCACCCTGCTTTTATCTGCGATATCCAAGGTGGCAAATGCACAGTTGAGTACGAGAAAAACGAGCATATCGTTCAGCCTATCCCAAACGGCGAGAGGACTATCCTTGACGGTGAAAAGACTATCACTCTCACAAGAGAGCTTTTCGACTATGACGTTATCATGAAAGACCACCCTGCTTCAAAGGCTGTCACCCTGAAAAAGTCTGACGGCGGTTTCGTAAAGCTGTCATTCCCACACTCTGACTGCATTGCCGTATGGACTTCCACCGGTGACCCTGATGCTCAGTTTATCTGCCTTGAGCCTTGGACTAGCGTGCCTGTTTACGAGGACGACGCTTTTGAGGATATCGAAAACAAGCCTCACGCTATCAAGCTTGCGCCTGAAGCTGTTTACACCTACAGCTACACCGTGGAGGTGGGCTGATGAGAGCGGTAATACAGAGGGTCACAAGTGCAAAAGTTGAGGTCGAGGGCAAGGTCACAGGCGAGATAGAAAAGGGCTTTCTGATACTTTTCGGAGTAGGTCAGGAGGACACTGAGGCTGACTGCGACAAGCTTGCAGACAAGATATCAAAGCTTCGCATTTTCGCTGACGAGAACGACAAGACAAATCTTTCTATAAATGATGTTGGCGGAGATATTCTTTGTGTTTCACAGTTCACCCTCTATGCAGATTGTCACCACGGCAACCGCCCGTCATTTATCTATGCAGGCAAGCCTGATGAAGCCAACAGACTTTATGAATACTTCTGCAAGGTCTGCGGTGAGAAAATTTCAGGCAAGGTAGAAAAGGGTGTTTTCGGTGCAGACATGAAAGTTTCACTGCTCAATGACGGTCCTTTTACTATCATTCTTGAATGCAGAAACGGAGAGATAATTCCATGAACATACAGATATTCGGCAAGTCAAAATCCTTTGACACCAAAAAGGCTGAGCGTTATTTCAAAGAGCGTGGAATAAAGTTCCAATCTGTTGACCTGCCTACAAAGGGGCTTAGCAAGGGCGAGCTTAACTCAGTGCTTGCGGCTGTCGGCGATATCGACAAGCTTATCGACCCAAAGGCAAAGGGCGAACAGGCAATGCTCATAAAATATCTTGGAAGCACCGAAGAGAAAATAGAAAAGCTTCTTGACTATCCCGAGCTTTTTGCCGCACCTATCGTAAGAAACGGCAAGAAAGCCACAGTAGGCTTCTGCCCCGAGGTGTGGAAAAGCTGGGAATAGCCCTAGATGAAAATACTGTGAAAATTGCCGATATTCGTTGAAAGAAGCTTGAAAGTGTGGTATAATACCATATGGAAAAGTAATTTCAGAAAGAGATGTTTTAAATGGTAATTGATTTTCACGTTCACGCCTTTAATCCAAAGGTAGCGGAAAAGGCTGTTGAAAAGCTTCAGGCTTGCAGTGGAATAACTCCTTTCACAAGAGGCACTGCAGAGGAAACCATACAGCGTTTTGACGAATGGGGCGTTGACAAGGGCGTGCTGTTATCAGTGGCAACAAAACCTACTCAGCAGAGAGTTATAAACGATTGGTGTGCCCAACAGGACGGCGGAAGATTTATAAGCTTCGGTGGAATACACCCTGACGCTGAGGACTATGAGCAGGAGATAGCCCACATAAAGGAGCTTGGACTTCACGGCATAAAGCTTCACCCTGATTATCAGGGCTTTATGATAGATGATGAGCGCATGGACAAGATATATGACGCCATTGAAAGGGCCGACCTGCCTGTTATATTCCATTCGGGCTATGACTGCGTTTCCCCTGACCTTATCCACTCCACACCTGAGAGGGCGCTGAACATGATAAAAAAGCACCCTAAACTCAAGGTCATTCTTGCACATCTTGGTGCAAACATGATGTGGGAGCATGTGCGTGACGTTTTGGCAGGAGTTGACGGTGAAGTTTATTTTGACACCGCTTTCACAAGTATGTGTCCTGACGAGCTTATGCAGGCTATCGTTGAAAAGCATGGGGCTGACAGGATACTTTTTGCAAGCGACTGCCCTTGGGACAGTTCCTACCTTATAAAAGAAAAGATACTGCACTTGAACATTTCCGAGGATAACAAAGATAAAATTCTCGGCGGCAACGCAGAAAGACTTCTTGGCTTAAAATAAAATTGTGTAAATTCTGAAAAGAGGATATAAAAAATGAGATCAAAACTGCTTGTGGCTGTGCTGGCTTGTTCTGCGGTTTTCGGGCTTGCGTCATGTGGGGCAATGCTTCCAGAAAGCTCCTCCGAAACGGAGACCACCACGGGTACTGCCGCCCAGAGAGTTATAGAGACCACAAAGACCGCCACAATGGGCGACGATTATGATGAGGACGATGAGGATTACGAGGGCTACACCACCACCACTTCTGTGACGGCAGGTACACTTGAAAACCCTGATGTGAGCATTGACGAAGGCTACGACCCTGACATAATCGCAACGGCAACAAAGAGGACGACCACCACCACAACCACAACATCTGCCGAAACAAAGGCGACTAAAAAAACCACCACCACAAAGTTCAAAAAGGACGCACTTTTCCCTTTGGGTGATGATGTGAAATACCCTGATTCTATCCCATTTCTTGTAAAGTCAGACACCTCTTACCTTAATCTCAGATACGGTCCGTCAAAGAAATATGACGTGATAGAAAAGATACCTGACGGAAAGACCATAAACGGCTACGGCGAGAGAACAGACGGTGACGGAAACATATGGGTATATGTAAAATATAACAATAAAAGCGGCTGGGTAATGAAAGAGCTTCTCAGCGGCACTGAATAAACGGAGGACAAATAATGGACAGCTTCAAGGAACAGATAGTTCGCAAGATTCCCACAAAGAACGATAAGATACAGAAAATTTTCATCATGATAGCAAGCGTGGCACTTGCCGCACTGTGCTTTATCTTCCCTTTCGGCACGCAGTTTTCTGTAATAGGCATTTTTCTTGCCGCCGCCGCACTTTATGGCGGTTATTATCTTACAACAAAACTCGATGTGGAGTATGAATACATTTTCACAAACGGAGAAATAGACGTTGACAAGATAACGGCTCAGCGTTCAAGAAAACGCCTTATCACATTCCGTTGCGGCAGTGCGACAGATTTCGGCATTGCTGACGAGAATTTCTCTGTACCTGAGGGCGCAACACAGGTCCTTGCCTGCGCTTGTGACGATAGCCTTACAGACTACTACATAACATTCAACCACAAAAATCTCGGGCTTACAACTGTTATTTTCACACCAGATGACGATATGCTGGCACTTATGAAGCCTGCGCTTCCGAGAACACTGAGGAAATAAAAATGAAAATATTTGTCGGAACTGATCTTATTGAGATCGAACGCATAAAAAAAAGCTGTCAGAGCCGACGTTTCTGTGAAAGGGTTTACTCCGAAAAGGAGCTGACCCTTTTTTCACAGAAGAAAAACCCATACGAATCCATGGCGGCGAATTGGGCGGCTAAGGAAAGCTTCGCAAAGGCTTTAGGCACTGGGGTCGAGGGCTTCGCCTTAAACGAGGTGTCCTGCTTGCGTGACGAGCTTGGCTGTCCTTATCTGGAGCTTACAGGGAATGCGCTTTTGGCGGCTGAAAATAGGGGGCTGACCTTTGCGGTGTCACTTTCCCACATCAAGGATATCGCTTCGGCAGTGGTGATAGCTTATGAAAAGGAGGATAAAAATGGATAGGATATTAACAGTGGAGCAAATGACATTTTGCGAGCATGAGGCTGAAAAATATGGCGTGAGCCTTGCTCAGCTCATGGACAATGCGGCAGCACAGCTTTCGGAGGTCATTGCAAGCAACTCGTCTTCGTCCTCAAAGATAGTGCTTCTTATTGGCAAGGGAAACAATGGCGGTGACGGACTTGTGGCGGCAAATTTGCTTGCGGAACAAGGCCTCAAGCCTGCGGTGGTCCTATGCTGTGGTGAGCCTGACACTGACCTCTCCTCGGCAGCGTATGCTAGGCTCGATAAGAGCGTAGAGGTGCTGAAAGCTGAAAATGCGCTGGATTTTATCGAGGGTGCAGACGTGCTTGTGGACTGCATTTTCGGAACGGGTTTTCACGGAAGCCTGCGTGAAAATATCCTGCCAGTGTTCAGAGCTTGTGAAAAATGTGAAGGCATGAAGATAGCCTGCGACCTGCCGTCGGGAGTCAATGCACGGAATGGTCAGGCTGACAAGCTATCGTTCATGGCTGACGTGACAGTGACCTTTCATCGTGGCAAGCTGGGTCTTTATTTACAGCCTGCGGTGGACGTTTGCGGTGAAATTCTGGTAAAAGATATCGGTATTGACGAGCGTTGCGAGAATACCCTATACCCTGTTATAACGCCTTTTGACGTGGTAAAAGCAAGGGCGGCACTGCCTTTTAGACCTGCTGACGGACACAAGGGCACGTTCGGCAAGGTGGTGAGCGTGGCAGGCTCGGAGAGCTATATAGGTGCGGCAGGACTTTCAGCAATGGCGGCAATGCGAACAGGCGTGGGGCTTTTTGAGCTTTGCACTGCAAAAAGCGTAGTCAACTCCCTGTCGGCTGGTATGTATGAATGTACATACTCGGCAATGAAAACCGACAAGGACGGCTTTATGGTGGCTGAAAATGCGGAGACGATACTGAAAAAGTGCGAAAAGGCAAGCTGTTTGCTGATAGGCTGTGGGCTTGGTCACACGGCTCAGACAGAGAAGCTTGTGGCGGAGCTTATTGAAAATGCGGAGATACCCATAGTTTTGGACGCTGACGGAATAAATTCACTTTGTCCGAATATAGATGTACTGTTGAAGAAGAAAAGTACAGTTATCCTCACCCCTCACCCTGCGGAGCTTGCAAGGCTTTGTGGCGTGACGGTAGGCGAGGTCATGTCGGACAGACTTGGGTTTGCATATCGGCTGTCAGAAAAATATGGTGTGACAGTGCTTGCGAAGTCGGCTGACACCTTTGCTGTGGACGGTGGAAAGGTTTATCTTTGCACCGAAGGCACAACTGCGCTTGCAAAGGGTGGCTCAGGGGATATGCTTGCAGGCATTGTTTCCTCCTATGTAGCTCAGGGGTGCGACGCTCTCGATGCAGCCGCACTTGGGTCGTTCACACTTGGCTCGACGGCTCTACTTGCAGGATACAAAAGATCTGAGCGTGGAATCATTGCAAGAGATGTTATTGACGCTTTGCCACGATTTTTGTATGACCTTGAAAACGCCGACTAGGCTGTACTAAAAACAAAGACCTTCTTCTTATGAAGAGGGTCTTTTTTAATGGAGGGCAAAATGAAAAGAACAAAGGCATTTTTTCTCACGATTTTGGCGGTAATGGGCTTATGCTCATGCGGTAAAAGCACCGAAGTCAAACCCGTAAAGCTGGCAGAGGATTACAAGACCCCGGCTGAGTTCACCATTGACGGCACGGAATACGTCGCAAGCTTCACCCGTGAGGGTGCAGATATGTGGGAGTGTGAGATAACCGCGCCAGAAACTGTCAGCGGTATGGCGATAACCTGCTCAGGAGAAAGCGCACGACTTGAATACAAGGGTTTGACCTACGAAACTGACCGAGGGAACATACCCGAAAGCTCCGCTGTCACAATGACTGCCGCTGTGCTTGACAAGCTTATTTCGCAGAAAGGCGTGACGTATCTCAAAAATGACAAGGGAGATATCACCGCCACGGGACAGATAAAAGGGCAGGATTTTTCGGCTAAAATCAAAGGCGGAAAGGTAAAAAGCTTGGAGATATCAGGGGAGATAAGCGTAAAATTCACATAAAAAAAGGTGCAGAGAAAATCTGCACCTTTCTTATGTATGGAAATGAATTATTTACCAAACTTTGCACAAGCGATAACGTTACCGTCCTCGTCCTCAAATCTGAGGTCAGCAATGTAGAAATCAGCCTGGTTTGGAATGCCCCATCTCATAAGTGAAACATACTGTGGTTCAGTTGAGTTTACAAATGTAGCGCCGTCCTTGATACCAGGTCTCATTGTAAGCTCATAGGAACCCCACTCAGAAGTCCACTCAGCCTCGCCGAAGTCATAGAGGTCGTTCCAACTGTTTTCACCTTCACCTGTTGTAGGCTGTGTAACGAATGCACCCATGAAGTTACCAGGAACGAGTGATTTTGTGCCGTCGTCACCAGTGAACTCGCCAACTGCCTTTGTAACTACGTCAGCCTTGATAGTGAAGATCTTCTCAAGATCAGCTTCCTGACCCTCGAAGAGCTTCTCCATGTGGAATCTAATCTTAGGGATCTTGTAGTTGCCATTATCCTGATCGAGAGTCTCGACCTTGATCATTGGAATACCTGCAAGCTCCTCAACAGAGATATTTACATGAGACTCATCGTTCTCGTAATCCTTCTCAGCGAAAGGTTCAACGATAGAAGCAACGTCCATATCCTTCTTGAAATATACAGAAGCCTCCTCATAGTTCTTCAGAGTAGCTGGCATTTCGGAAATATCCTTTGCAGCCTCGCCCTCAGACTCTGTGCCGGAAGCGGCTGTTGAATCAGCTGTTGACTCAGGAGCGGCTGTTGTTGTAGTAGCCTCTGTTGTTGTAGCAGCTGTAGTTGTTGTTGTAGTAGTTTTTGCCTCAGCCTTTGATGAAGAATCATCAGAGCTGCCGCAAGAAGCGAACATAGCACTTGTAAGTGTAAGTGCAAGAGCGCAAGCTAAAAACTTTTTCATTTTAATAACCTCCGTTTAATTGTCACGCTATACACATAGCCTGACCTATATTTACTTTTGTATTATAGCACAATTGTCACATATTTTCAATATACTATTTGCACAATTTAAGCACATGATTTCATATGTTTTGCACAGAAATCGTTTACAAATTAGTGCAGGTTACACAAACGAACAAAAAACAGAGCTTCCCGAATGACAGAAAGCTCTGTATAAATTCACTTATTCAAGTGTGTTATCTGTGAGAGATTACTTTCTCTTAGAAATAACGATAGCTGCACCAGCAAGTGCTACGCCAGCGAGTGCAAGACCTGCTGTTGCGCCTGTAGCTGCTGTGTTGTCAGAAGCTGCTGCGGAAGATGTAGCTGTTGTAGTTGTTGTGCCAGCCTTTGAAGATGTTGTGCCAGCTGCTGTTGAAGATGTAGCTGCTGCAGAAGACTTGTCGTCCTTCTTAGAATCGTCCTTCTTAGAATCTGTGCCTGAAGGTGTTGAATCAGTCTTAGAGCTTGACTCCTCAGCTACTGGCTTCTTCTGAACTTCCTTCTTGTCCTTGTTAGAACCAGCCTCGAAGAGAACGTTGCCGTCAGCGCCAAGAACCTTCATACCTACAACGTCGATACCCTTAAGGTCTGCTGCCCAGTTGTTGATACCAACTGCTGCGTAATTATCAGCATCGCCGTCTGTTGTTGCGAAAACAGGAGCGTCGCCGAGGTATTCAAGAACGTATGTGCCTTCCTCTTCTGTTGTGTAGCAGAGAGTATCCTTTGGCTTATCGTCCTCAACCCATGAGCCGCCAGCCCAGTCCTTAGCGTTCCAGCCACCAGACTTTGAGTTGAAGTTGATTGATCCGCCACCGCCGATCGTGTTCCAATCGTTGTTGTCAACCTTGATTGTGAATGAAGCACCGTAAACAGCTCCAAGGTCAGAGATAGCATCCTTGTTTACAGCACCCTCTGACTCATCGCCATTGAAGAATACAGCAAAAAGGTCATCCTGAGTCTGTCTGCCGATTGCAAGAAGGTCATCGCTTACGTTGAGCTTTGTGCCTGCTGCAGATGCTGGGATCATTGCCATAGAAGCTACGATAGCTGCTGCTGACATACCAGCGAGAATCTTAGAAATTTTCATCGTTAATCTCCTCCATATGAATATAATTTTATGAATTGTCATTCAATTCTAGTCTTATTATAGCAGACTTTCTCCCTAAAATCAAGGGGTTTTCACTTTTTTTATTCCAAAAAGTGTTGAAATTTCTAACAATATTGTCACACTTCTTTTGTGCATTAATCACAGAAAACGTTATCACCTCTTATATTTTACAACATTTTCCCGTTCTATCTGTCATTGAATCTCTGCAAGAACTGCTTTGTTCTTTCGTTCTGGGTCTGACCGAAAACTTCCTCCGGAGTACCCTCCTCCACGATATAGCCGTCGTCCATAAAGATAACATGGTTTGCCACATCACGGGCGAATGCCATTTCATGGGTGACGATGACCATGGTCATTTTCTCTTTGGCGAGCTCTTTTATTACCTTTAATATCTCACCTGTAAGCTCAGGGTCAAGTGCGGAGGTCGGCTCGTCAAAGAAAAGTATCTGCGGTTTCAAAGCCAATGCTCTTGCGATAGATACACGCTGCTGCTGACCGCCTGAAAGCTCGCAGGGATAAGACTTACCTTTAGTTTCGAGTCCCATTTTCTTTAAAAGCTCCTCACAGTTGGCTTTTGCCTCCGCTTTTGGCTGTTTAAGGACATGGAGAGGGGCTTCCATTATATTCTGATTTACAGAAAAGTGCGGAAAAAGGTTGAAATTCTGGAACACAAGACCTATTTTCAGGCGTATATCCCTGAGGGTCTTAGAGGGTGCATACGCCGCCTTGCCATTTTCTGTATGGAACATATTCACGCCGTCAACGTTTATCTCTCCACCGTCTGCTTTTTCAAGCTGGTTTATACAACGCAGAAGCGTTGATTTACCGCTTCCTGACGGACCTATTATTGCGACTACCTCGCCCACCTCAACGTTAAAAGAAATATCTTTGAGCACCCTAAGGCTGTCAAAGCTTTTAGAAATATTTTTCACTTCAAGAATAGCCATATGAGTTCTCCTTATTTATAATAGTCGAATTTCTTTTCGATAACGGCAAATGCCACCGTCACGATAGCGTTGAGTACGAAATAGAATGCGCCTGCGATAAAAAGCGGTGTTATTGAGCTATACAGGTTCATCTGCTGTTTTGCCTTCATTGTTATCTCAGCGAATGCGATAACGTTTGCGAGAGAGGTATCCTTTACAAGGACGATGACCTCATTCGATGTGGCAGGGATAACACGCTTTGTGACCTGCGGCAGGATTATTCTAAAAAATGTCTGCATTTTCGTCATGCCGAGCATTGAAGCCGCTTCGTACTGTCCCTTTGGGATAGCCTCGATACCGCCTCTGAATATCTCTGCGAAATACGCCGCATAGTTAAGGACAAATGCCGTAACAAGGGCGATAAACATATAGTTCTCATTGTTTTTTATATTGGTAAGCACGTCATAGATACCGCCTGTTTTGCCCTGCTTTGCAGCACTTGCGATAATAAGCGGTACTGCATAGTAGATAGCGATTATCTGAAGCATGAGCGGTGTGCCACGCATGACAAGTATATAGAGATTTGTCAGCCACGAGATAGGCTTGAAGCGGCATTTTTTCAGCATTGTCACAAGCACTCCCACAGGTATTGAAAGCACGATGGTCCATGCAAAAAGTTTCAGTGTATTAGGCAGGAACTCCAGCAGGATCTCCGTGACCTTTTTTACTTCCTCAAAAGTCATAAATATTCATTCCTTAACAAAATATTACGATAACACGTCACCGTATCAGCGTATTAATACATTATACTACATATTTTGCGACTTGTCAAACGGAAAGAGTGAGGAATGAGGAATGAGGAATGAAGGTATCGCCTGCGGCGATGATTTTTTTCATTGCGAACTGCGTTCGCACAATTAACTCACCAACGTTCTTATTAATTTACCTCTTGGAGTATCTCAAACCACAGCTATGCTAATTCCTCATTCCTAATTTCTCATTCCTCATTTGTCATTCCTCACTCCTCATTAGAGCGTTCCGCTCAGTTCTCTTCGTTCTTCAAAGCCAAAACCGCTTCACGGACTTTCGCCATAAGCTCTTCGGGGGTTTCGCCATTAGGATAAATAGGCTCACCATAAACGACTTTTACTTTATATTTGCTAAGACGCTTCCAGTTGAAAAGCCTTGGGAGCTTTCTGTCTGGCGGGAATATCTCGTGTCCGCCTTTGATGTAGGCTGGTACTATAGGCACATTGGCTTCGATAGCAAGGACGGCTGCACCGCTTTTGAACTTGCCCATTTCACCAGTTTTGCTTCTTGTACCCTCCGGGTGAACTAGCACACCCCATTTCTGACCAAGCTTTTTACGCAGAGCCGCCATTGTTTCGTCTACTCTGCCGCCCCTGTCAACAGGCACCATACCGCCTATTCTTACTATAAGTCGGCTGGCTAAACTGCCGTTGAAAAGCTCCTTTTTCGCCATACAGCAGAATTTTGCAAAACGCTCGTATCTGAAATTCAGGGTGAGGAAGATAAAATCAAAGTTTGAAACGTGATTTGCACAGATTATATAACCGTCCTTATCAGGTAGATTTTCCTCGTTGGTGACCTTGACTTCATAGAACGCTGTCACAAGATTTCTGTAAAAGCGGTAAATACGATAGTCTATCTTTTTCTTGTCCAGAGGATAGAGCATTGATTTCACTGTTTGCGGCTTTATGCGGTTTGGGTTTTGAACGAGGGCGATAAGCTTGCCCACTGTCATATCTTTATCCATACAGCCGTCAACACGCACACCACTGAACTCCTCTATCTCCAATGCAAGCTCGATAGCTGAGAGGGAGTCTATGGTGAACTCCTGCAAAAATTTTGTACTGAGCTTGACTTCATTCGGCTGAACGTGTGCTATTTTTGCCACGGCGTTTCTCACCATTGACGGGATATCCGACGGGTCGATACTATTTTTCGCCTGCTTTGTAAGGCTGTCAAGGTTATCCTCCATGACCATTTTCTTCAGCAGATAACGCTTTGGCTTGCCGATAGCTGTTCTTGGTATAGAATCCACAAAATGTATGCCGCTTAGCTTCATTGCCTGACCTGCGGAGGAGCTTATCTCTTTTAGCTTTTCTTCCGTCTGCTCACGCTTATCCTCAGCACAGACCACAAAGGCGTGCACCTCGTCATAGCTTCCCTCTTTCGCAGGCACTCCACAGACCACAAGCTCGTCAACGCTCTCGATGCCCCTATAGACCTGTTCGATATCGTCAGGGGCGGCTTTTTTGCCTGTGGATAGGACGATGTTTTCTTTACATCTGCCGAGAATGACGATATTTTTATGCTTATCGAATTTTGCAAGGTCGCCTGACTTGAACCAGCCGTCAGGATTGAAAGCTTCATCTGTGGACTTTTTGTCGCCATAGTAGCCTATCATCATATAAGGTGACTTTATGAGAAGCTCACCACTGCGGTCTATCTTCACTTTGATATCGGGGTACGGCTTGCCGCAGGTGTCAGCATAGACGTGCTTGCCATATGTGCCGATAGTTGGTATGCTCGTTTCGGTCGCACCGTAGTTGTTCACAATATTAAAGCCTGTGCCGTAGAAGAAATCAAATGTATCCTTTGACATTGGCGAGCCTGCGGAGCAGAGAAATCTAAGCTCACCGCCCAAGGCTTTGTGTATCTTTGCAAAGATCTTTTTGCCGCTGTTTATGCCGTAGATCTTACGCTGATGAAGCGCAACAGGAAACATTTTCTTGAAAAGTGCTGAAGATACTTTGCTTGCGTTGATCTGCTGCATTATCTGGGTTTTCAAAAGCTCATAGACCTTTGGCACGCCCGGGAAAACTGTCGGCTTGAAGTTTTGGAAGCCTGCGGAAAGACCCTTTGCGGAGAGGGACTCTATAAAGCACACTGTTCCACCTGTGAGGAGAGGGGCTAAGACCTGTGCGAAAAGCCCGTAGATATGGCTGTTTGGCAGGATTCCGAGATAGCGTTCGTTATCGGTTATTCCGTTGCACTGGCAGACCATTTTGCAGGAATTTATCTGAGAATCGTGGGTGTGCATGATGCCTGAGGCTGTCCTTGTCGTACCGCTGGAGAAGATTATCACTGCGATATCAGGGTCGCCTACTTCACCTTGGCGGAGTATATTTTCCCCTGAACCGTCAAGTCTGTCAAGCTGGTTTTGGATATCGAGAACAGGTATATTTTTCACGCTTGTAAGCTTCTTTGCCGCCTTTTGAGAAGCCACAACGCACACAGGCTGTGACTTTTTCACCAGTGCGACAAGCTCTGCCGCAGGAAGCGAATAATCCAAAAGGACGGCTGTGGCGTTTAGCTTTGCACAGGCGAGAAATGTGATATTCCACTCAGGTCTGCCCTCAGAGGCGATACAGACCCTATCCCCTGCCACAACGCCCATGGCTTTAAGGCGGCTGCAAAAAACATCTGCCTGCTGCAAAGTCTGTCCGAATGTATATTCCTTTGTTTCACCCTCGTCATTCATCATCACGAGAGCGGTCTTGCTATAGCGGTTTATTGCCGTTTTTCTAAATTCGTTATAAATGTTCATGGCAGTTTCCTTTCCGCACCTCAGACTTTCTGAGAGTTGCCTTTCATTGTATGTTCAAGCGCCTCGACAGCTTTTTCGGAGCTGTCAAGGAGGTTTTTGAGATTTTCCTCGCCCAGTGCGTCAACAAACACGCTGAAATATTTTTCAAGACGCTGCTGCTTTTCTTCAATGGATTTTTCACCTTTTGGGAGGAGTTTCACCTGCACACGGCGTTTATCCTCAGGGTCACGCACAAGGCTAACAAAGCCTTTTTTCTCCATTGTGCTGAGCACTGACGTTGCTCGCTGACGTGATATCATAAGGTCACGGCTTATGTCTGAGGGGTAGACTATGCCCTCGGCTGTGCTAAGATAGACTATCACTTTGCTTTCGCCCTGAAAAAGCTCTGCAAGGTCGTCCATATATCCTGTTTCAAAAAATCGTCTGAAAACTTCTCCAAAACGCTGGGCTGTTTTATCGTTCATTGTTATTCCTCCAAATGTCAAGGCAGTTGATTGTCAACACTGTTGATTATACACCCTGTTGACAGATTTGTCAAGTGCATGGCTTGTTATGGTACAAATGCCCTTGACAAAATGTCTATATCATACTATAATAATATGGTATAAATCTTTCGGCAAATGCCGAGACACCGAAAGGAGGATATGCTTTTCAAAGGTCGAAAGGCATGATCTGGATATGATAAAGGACGTACAGGAAAAAATTCTTCAGTTAAAGAAAGAAAACGATATTTGTATACTTGCGCACAGCTATCAGGCTAAGGAGATAGTGGAGATAGCAGATATTACGGGTGATTCATACAAGCTAAGCGTTGAGGCGCAGAAGGTCTCAAACAAAAACATACTTATGTGCGGAGTGCATTTTATGGCTGAGGCGGCAAAAATGCTCAACCCTGACAAGAACGTATATCTTGCAAATCCATCGGCAGGCTGTCCAATGGCAGAGCAAATGGAACCTGAGATGATAGAAATGATAAAGGCGCAGGAGCCTGACAGAAAGGTAGTATGCTACATAAACACCACAGCTGCACTCAAGAGGGTTTGCGACGTTTGCGTTACTTCCTCGTCTGCGGTGAAGATAGTAAAGAACATGGACGCTGACAAGATACTGTTCATTCCTGACTGCAATCTTGGTGCATTCGTAAAAAAAGCCTGTCCTGAAAAGGATATAATGCTTTTGCAGGGCGGATGTCCTGTTCATGCGTCGGTAACAAAGGCTGACATGATAGCGGCTAAGACGGCTCACCCTGATGCACTGGTGCTTTGTCACCCTGAGTGTATCCCTGCTGTAAGCGAAATGGCTGATTATGTTGGTTCGACTTCCGGCATAATGAATTTTGCGGCTGAGTCTGACGCAAAGGAGTTCATCATAGGCACTGAGATATCTATTGCGGAGCATTTGCAGTACAGATTCCCTGAGAAGGAGTTTTACATACTCTCGAAGAAGATACTTTGTCCTAACATGAAGCTCACCACTCTTATGGACGTTTACAAGACTTGCGAGGGCATCGGCAACGGCGGCGGTTTTGAGATAAAAATGACAGACGAGGAGATAACCTCTGCAAGAAAATGTATCGACGAAATGATACGTCTTGGGGGCTGATATAATGGATAATTACACCATAAAGATCGCAAAAGGGCTTGCAAACAACGCAGACGCCAGACTCATAAGACAGCAGGTATTCGTTGAGGAGCAGGGCTTTGTGAACGAATTTGACGATATCGACCATGAGGCTTATCATGCTGTTATTTACACGGGCGGATATCCCATTGCAACAGGCAGGCTGTTTGACGAAAATGGCGAAGCGCACATTGGACGCATCTGCGTGAGAAAGGCATATCGTGGCAGAGATCTTGGCAGAATGATAGTGGAAGCCCTTGAAAAGCAGGCTGAAAAAGCGGGCTACAAGGAAGTCAGCTTATCGGCGCAAACGAGAGTACAGCAATTTTACGAGAAGCTTGGCTACAGGGCATATGGTGATGTTTACAAGGACGAATACTGTCCGCACATTGCAATGAAAAAGACCCTTTCAGGGGAATAGATATGAAAAAGGACGACTTGGGGTCGTCCTTTTTTTTGTGGCGTTTAATGAACAAAACAGTTTGTGATTGAAACGAACGAGAGTGGCGGGACGTCGAGGGCGCCGTCCCCTACACAAAAAAATTGCGCCGCTCCCCTACATAAATGTATTGATAAAAAACGATAATAATATAAATTTTTGTAGGGGCGAACAGCGTCCGCCCGTTTACCGCAAGATTGCCCACCGCTCGCAAGATATCAATTCGCCCCACAAAAATTGCACATAATTTGCGCACACAAAAAAAGGACGGAATCGCTTCCGTCCTTGATTTTTTAGCTATTTACTGTTTCCATGATAGCGTCGATTATTTCAGGGAAATACCAGCCACCCTCGGATCTGTTGAGAAGTCCGAAGTTCTCACCGTTTCCTATTCTTGTGCCGTTATCCCACCAACAGCATGGTACGCCGTACTGCTTTGCGGTGCTGAGATAATCCTTTACACACTGAACTCTCGCTTCTGTATTAACCTTATTTACAGAGCCGAACTCACCGATTATTACAGGTATTCCCTTGCTGAGGAACACTTCATTGATATCGGTAAAGAGTGTTGTGATAGAAGAGTCGATACTTGTATACTGGTCTGTGCCTGCGGTATCAAGTGCAAATGAATATGGCAGATAAGCGTGGATAGAAACTATTATCTTATCGTCGCCCTGCGGAACTTCCAAAGCTTCCATGTTCTGCTTTGATGATGAAGCGGCATATGGTGTTACCATTATACACCTGTTAGGGTTGTTTCCGCCTGAGGCACGAACTGTTTCGACGAACGCCTTTGCGTACTGATTTACGACTTCTCTTGACTCGGCGTCGCCTATCCACTCGTTGCCCTCGCCTCTAAGTCTAGGCTCGTTCACGCCCTCGAAAATGAGGTGCTCGTCATAGCCCTGAAATCTGTCGCATATCTGCTTCCAGAGGGCTTTGAGCTGCTCTATATCCTTATCGGCACGGTCTTTCTTAGGCATATACCACTCCTCGTGGTGGGTGTTGAGGATAACGAACATTCCGTTGTCGATACCGTAATCGACAATTTCCTGAACTCTGTTCATCCATGCTTCGTCAACTGTATAGTTCTCGTCCATGTGAGTACCCCATGAAACAGGAAGTCTGAACACGTTGAAGCCTGCGTCCTTGACCTGGTCTATCATCAATTTTGTGGTTTCCACATTTCCCCATGAGGTTTCAGCGTCAAGACCTGAGCCGCCTGTGGCGTCCATGGTATTGCCAAGATTCCAGCCCACTTTCATCTGAGCCACAAGGTCTTTTGCAGTGGTCACTGTCATAGGGTCATTGGTATGCTTCTGAGTATTTTCTGTAGCTGAAGAATCGTTTTCAGCCTTTGAGGAGCTGTCCGAACTGCCGCAGGCTGTCATCATTGATACGCCCATTGCAAGGGAAAGCACTGCTGCAAGTAGTCTTTTGATTTTCATATTTTGGTTTTCCTTTCTCACCATATAAAATAATAATATTTATATTTTAGCTCATTAATGTGGATTTGTCAATAGGAATAATAAAATTAGATAAACGCACAAAGTTCTGTTGAAATGTGACTATATATACAAAATATGTTTTTTGTTATTCATTTTGCCAATTGACAATTATAATCATAAACTGTATAATTTAAACATAGAGTATTTAATTTGAAAATTATATGGGGGTACAACTATGAAAGCTAAACACGTTGGCATAATAATATGGGTAGTTATTGCCGTCGCTTTTATATTTTGCTTTTGGTATTTTGGCATAAGACATATTTTTGCTGATAAGGATACATCAGAGGAAGAAGATCTCATAGTGGGCAGCATGGCTGAATGTTCTCACGGAGATGATTTTGTTGAGCCGGTTTTACAAGCTGGCGATTATTACATTGACGGAAACACTGACAATAACGTATTCTATATTCACATCGGAGATGATGAAACATACAATGTTTGCGGAGATGTTGAAAAATATATTGATTCTTTTGCAACATTTTTTGATGACAATTTGAAAGCTGAATCCATTGAACAGTACAGCAAACCGATGCGATATAGGATCATGACCTATCATGAAGCCGGGGACAGAACACTTATACAGCTTGAACAAAAAACTGAAAATGGTATAGGCTTTTCTACAGGTCCAAGTTACATAAGCGAAACTTCCTTTAAAGACGGCGACAACATCTACAAACTTGTGTCGGAAAGCACAAGTTCAAATTTGGATAATTAAACACAAACAGGCAGATTCTGCACTATGTGCATAGTGCGGTAAAAGAAAGCAGAAAATTATATATATTGCCAATTGACTTGCCTTTTATTGTATGGTACAATATATTTACAGTTAAAAGCTGTGATAAAAATATATAATTTACAGGAGGACAAAATTATGAAAAAAATTATCAGTTTATTCATGGCAACAATTGTTGCGGCGGTGTTACCGTTCACTTGCTCGGCGGCAAATATTCAAAACCCCAAGTATAAAGGTGTATATTGGGATACTAAAAATGATTTGGCGTATATCGATATACAAACAGCCAAATGTTATGCAATAATTGTATATTCGCCTGTTAATAACAAATTCATTAAAGGTTCTACAACTGATTTCAGTATAACGGACAAAAGTTTTACCGCTGATTTTTCAAAAGTAGTTTTTGTAAACCGTTCAGGAACGGTCACTGGCAAAAGTTCCGTACCATTTGTAATACAAGGCGCTGTAGACGTTCATAGTGAGAAAATAAGAATTAAAATAGGTAATTACACATATGCAAAATAGTAACCGCAAATCCGAATGGGTCAAGATTTCCGTTTGGCTTGTGTTAGCCGGATTATTTGTATTGTTTTTCTGGATCACTTGCTTAAAGAACATAGTTTCTTCTGATGAACCTGAAGATGATGAAAGCGGAATAAATACCTTTAACTACAGCTGTCCCCATGACGATACCTATCAGGAACCAACGCTGAATATGGGAAAATATTATCCAAACGGAGATACAAGCAAAGATTATTTTATAATAGGAGAAAACAACACTCTGAAATACAGCGGAGATTCGGAATATCTTTGCAATAAGCTGTTTACGTTTTATGACGAGACCGCAAAGCAGGATACGATAAAAATGTGGTCTGAAACCAGAACATATACTATTAAAACCTATCACGAAGCAAGAGATCAGATACTAATTGAATTTGACTATGGAAAACATGAAAATGCTTTCGCTTTAGCATTTAATTATGTTGATGAAAACACATTCGTCGCCGTAGATACTTACATTCGTGTTCCCGACGATTCTGCCGCTGAATCGGAATCTTATTCCGACGATGTTTCGGTAAATGAAAGCAAAATTTCATAGTAAAAAAACTTCAATGGCAAAAAATGTCATTGAAGTTTTTATTTATGTTTTATGTTTCAGCCGGCTTTTCCGGAATTATCGGGGTAAGCTTTCCGTCACGGAGAAATTCTATGTAATCTTCTATGGAATTGATCGGCTCGTCAGTTGCAACACCGCTGATACGGCTGTCCTCCACCCACAGGTGGTGATTGTCCGTACCGCCCGTCTGTGCAAAGCCGAACTGCTCGGCATACCATTTTGCACGCTGATTATAGACCTCTTTGCCGTTGCCGCTGTTATAGACCTCAACGCCGTCTATCCACTTTGGCAGGAGCTTTATTTCATGAATATACCAATCTGCCTCACGAAAAGGGTGGGCATGGACTAACACGCCACCTGCTTTATGCACTCTGTCAGCAAACTGATAAAAGCTTATATCACTTATGTTATCATTGGCAAGAAGAAAGTCCTTGTCGATACCATAGGTCAAAAGGTCTGCACCGAAGTAGGAATACTCCAGACCGAAAAACACTTTCAGACCTATCTTGTCACCCTCCTCTTTGGCATTCTCATAACCCTTGCAGAACTTGTTCACTCTGTCCTCCCAACTGTCAAAGTTGGTGACAGCACAGTTGCCGTTGAAAAAGTGGTCGGTGACGATGATCCCGTCATAGCCAAGGGCTTTATAACGCCTTGCCTGCTCTGCTCCGCTTGCAGAGGCACAGGCGCTTCCCTCGGCGGTATGCAGGTGTGTTTCATACCTGAACATCAGAAGTCCACGCCTCTGTTGATGACTTCCATGCACATTCTGCCGTTATGATAAGGGCATTTCCATGGACCTACTATCTCTTTCCAATCGTGGGGTTTATGGTCATAGGAAACCTCGGCATACCACTCTGAGCCTTCTCTCTTGTCGATTATCTCAGCCTTGATATATTCCCACACACTTCTTGCACTTTCAAGGAACTTCTTTTCTCCGCTGTGCTGATAAGCGTTGATGAAGCCAACAACAGACTCGGCCTCTACCCACCATACACGCTTCTTGTCTATCTTATCGTTCTCACGCTCGTTGTTCAGTGCGCCGTTATCAAGAGCGATATTCTGGATATTATGAGAGATCTTAAGATCCATTTCAGCAAACTGCTTTTTAAGCTCCTCGTCGCCAAGAGTATCGCAGGCAAGATCCATAAGCCATGTTGCTTCGATATCGTGACCAAATGAATGTATATCTCCCACAAGGTCGAACTTTGTGACAAAGAAAACTTTCAGAGCGTTAGTTTCAGGAGTATAAACAATATCTCTCATCTGACCAAGCTGGAATTTAAGCCTTTTAGCAACTTCCTCGTTGTGGTCTGCCTTATAAAGCTCGGTATAAGCTTCGATAAGGTGGAGGATAGCGTTCATGGTCTTATCAGCATGCAAGCCATTCTCAGAAAGAGCGTCATTTGATACCAAATTCCACTGTCTGTCAAAAGCTTCTCTGTAGCCGTACTCATCGAGAGTGTTGTTCTCGATATCGTGGAAAAGCTTATAGGCAAGCTCCAGAGCTTCCTTATCTCCGCTTGCGTTATAGTAGCATGACAATGCATAGATAGCAAATGCGATGTTGTATGTATGCTTCATAGTGTCGGCAGGCTCGCCCTTATAGTTCATCATCCAATAAACTCCGCCGTACTCATAGTCAATACAGTGGTTTTTGATAAACTCGTAAGCGTGGCGTGCGTTGTCAAGAAGTGTCTTATCGCCCAGAGTGATATACGCTTTTGAATAGAACCAAAGTATTCTTGCGTGGAGGATAACGCCCTTATCAGCCTGCTTATCCAGCTTGAGGTCATAGCTCATAAAACCGTAAAATCCACCGTTCTCATCATCTCTCAGCTTGTTCCAGAAGGGAATGATATGTCCTGTAAGTTCCTTTTTGACTTCTTCAATTATCATCGTAAAAACTCCTTTTAAAATATATTGTCTACGATTTTTCTATTTCAGTATTTCTTTAATGTTTCTATTTCAATATTTTCCTTGCCTCAACATAAAATCTCTTATCCTCGGCATGACCCATGGAGAACGTTTTTCTTGGCAGTGCGCCGTCAACGATAACTGTAGGGAAAAGCTCTTCCTTGCCCATGTCAGGGAGCATAAAGCCTATGGAATTTTCCTTTGCGGAAAGCTCTCTTATGACCTCTGCACCGTGGATATAGTCCACCTTGCCGCCTTTTTCCTTGATATAGCTGTCAAGGAAATTCTGCAATGAGCCGACAGTGAGCTTTGAAGTTGGCTTATGTATATAGAGAGTCTTTTCCGTGCCATTGTCGCAGACAACTATTGCCTGCTCTGACCTTTCCTCAGAAAGCTCAAGAGCCGCTGTCATTTCGCTCATAAGAGCCTTTGTGTCAACGTCTGTAACTATCCTATGGATAGCTTCAAATTCAAGTGCATGTGAATGAAGATTCACTATCTCCACAAGGGCATATCTGCAAAGAGCATTGCTCATGTCCTTATCAGGGTTCTCTCTCTTCTGCTCCTCGTAAAATTCCTTTGCAGTAGCGAGAGAATGGTTGCCGTCACCCATTGCGTAGACAAGAGGTGAAGTTTCCTTAAGACCATACTTTGTATTGAAAGCGTCGATATCACCAAGCTTTTCAAGTGCGGCTATTATCTTTTCCTGCATAGGCTTTTCAATAAGATAGCCTGCGATATGACCACCCTTTTTCATAAGGTCAAAGTCATAGAGCTTTTTCATTTCTCCCTTGTGAGCTTCAAGCGGCTCAACAACGCTTTTTTCTGTATCGTCAACGAGTATCATGATATGCGGCAGCTCAACAGGTGCGCCACGTCTTACCTTTATTCTAGGCGGTATTCTCTCCACAACTGTGGCTTCTGTTGCTCTTACGGCAGACTTCGAGCCTTTGCGGTAGTCATACTCTTCAAGGTCGATAGCGCCAACAATGCCCGCTCTGACCTTTCCGTCAGACTGTGTTCTTTCAACGTATATCATAGCGTCCTTATACTCTTCAAAAACGCCCTCGCTGATATAGCTGTCCATATTCTTATGTATGTCGGCTATTCTTTCATCAACGTTATCGTCCTCCAGATAGACCTCAGGCAGGATAAGGTTAAGTGCGCTTTTTGCACCCTCTGTTATCTTTTCCACGTCAGCCCAATACTCAGGCTCAGAGGTATACTGGTCGCAGGCAACCACTGCCCATTTTGACATATCGGCGTTCTTAGGCAGAAGTATATCTGCACTTTTAAATGCTGTTGACATTTCACTACACTCCTATTATTCTTATATCCAAAACAGGACGGCTGTTTTCACCGTCCTGCATATTGTTTTTATTTCTCAGAGCTGTCAGAGCTATTCTCTGCCTGCTCGGCTTCGTCAGCCTGTACACCGTTTCCGGCACCGCAGCAGTTCTTATACTTCTTGCCGCTTCCGCATGGGCAAAGATCGTTTCTGCCCGGCTTCTTAGCCTTTCTTACGGTCATGTTATGATGCTCGCCCGGCTTGAGAACGTCCTCTCTCTTTGGAGCGGCGCTGTTCTTTCTTACCTGAATGGTGAACAACATTCTTACAGTGTCCTCACGGATAGATGCGACCATATCGTCGAACATATCCATACCTTCCATACGATACTCAACTACTGGGTTCTTCTGACCGTATGAACGCAGACCGATACCCTTTTTCAGCTCGTCCATATCGTCGATATGTGCCATCCACTTTGTATCCACAACTTTAAGCAAAACGACTCTTTCTATCTCATGGAGAAGTTCCTGACCAAGGTCTTCCTCACGCTTTGCGTATATCTTCAAAGCTCTGTCTTCAAGGAGGTCGATTATATCCTTCTTTGTTATCTCGTCAAGCTCCTGTGGGGTATAGTTGAAGTCGTCCTCAACTGTGATTATGCCCATAAGTCTGTCCTTAAGACCCTGCAGGTTCCAGTTATCCTGAACGTCCTCGTCAGTGATATACATATTTACAGAATCCTCAACAAACTCCTTTATCATGCCGAGAATGTTGTCATGGAGATCCTCTCCGTCAAGCACCTGCTGTCTTTGCTTATAGATTATCTCACGCTGTGTGTTCATAACGTCATCGTAGTTAAGGACGTTCTTTCTGATGTTGAAGTTTCTGCCCTCTATCTTCTTCTGTGAGGACTCGATAACACCCGTGAGCATTTTTGACTGTATTGGAGTATTCTCGTCAACTTTGAGAGTGTCCATCATAGCTGTTATTCTCTCGCCGCCGAAAATTCTCATAAGGTCGTCTTCAAGTGAGAGGAAGAATGTGCTTTCGCCCGGGTCGCCCTGACGGCCTGAACGTCCTCTGAGCTGATTGTCGATACGTCTTGACTCGTGTCTTTCTGTACCGATGATATAAAGTCCACCTGCTTCTCTAACCTTTTCTGCAAGCTCCTTTACCTCTTCTGAATACTTTGCATAGAGTTTCTTATACTCTGCTCTTGCAGCCAGAACTTCCTCGTCCTGAGTATTTGAGAAGCCTGCTGCCTCGACAGCCACTTCCTCAGAATAGCCCATTTTCTGGAGGTCTGCAAGGGACTTATACTCAGCATTACCGCCAAGCATGATATCAGTACCACGTCCTGCCATGTTAGTAGCGATAGTAACAGCACCGTATTTACCTGCCTGTGCAACTATCATAGCCTCACGGTCATGGTGCTTGGCGTTAAGCACTTCATGCTTGATGCCCTTATTTTTCAGCAGTCTTGAAAGATACTCTGACTTCTCAACGGAAACAGTACCAACGAGGACAGGCTGTCCCTTTTTATGGCACTCTATCACCTGCTCGATAACGGCATTGAACTTGCCCTTTTCTGTTTTGAAAACAACGTCTGGGTGGTCAATTCTGATAACAGGCTTATTTGTCGGTATCTCGATAACGTCGAGCTTATAGATCTCTCTGAACTCGTCCTCCTCAGTAAGTGCAGTACCTGTCATACCTGACAGCTTGCCATACAGACGGAAGTAGTTCTGATATGTTATAGTAGCGATAGTCTTTGACTCTCTTGCTATCTCAACGCCCTCTTTTGCTTCGATAGCCTGATGCAGACCGTCATTGAAACGTCTACCCTGCATGATACGGCCTGTGAACTCGTCTACGATAAGAACTTCTCCGTCCTTAACAACGTAGTCGATATCCTTTTTCATAACGCCGTTTGCCTTGATAGCCTGATTGATGTGGTGAGCAAGGGTCATATTGTCAGCATCCATAAGGTTTATAACGTTGAACGCCTTTTCTGCTTTCTTAACACCGCTCTTTGTAAGAGTTGCGGTCTTAGCCTTTTCGTCGATGATATAGTCGCCGTCAAGAAGGTCGTTATCTGCCTTATCGTCCATTTCAACAACTGTAACAGGCTTCAGGGTCTTTGCAAATCTGTCGGCAAGTGAATAAAGCTTTGTTGACTTGTCGCCCTGACCTGAAATGATAAGCGGAGTTCTTGCTTCGTCTATGAGGATAGAGTCCACCTCGTCCACGATAGCGAAAGCGTGCTCTCTCTGAACCTTATCTTTCTTATAGATGACCATGTTGTCACGGAGGTAATCAAATCCGAACTCGTTATTTGTACCATATGTAATATCAGCGTTATAAGCTTCCCTCTTCTGCTCCTTGTTCATGCCTGTGAGCACAACGCCGATAGAAGTGTTCAGGAAGTGGAACACCTTGCCCATTTCCTCAGACTGGAACTTAGCAAGATAGTCGTTTACTGTTACAACGTGAACGCCATTTCCTGTAAGGGAGTTAGCATAAGCTGCCAGACAGGCAACGAGGGTTTTACCTTCACCTGTTTTCATTTCGGCGATACGTCCCTGATGAAGAACGATAGCACCGATTATCTGAACAGGGTAAGGCTTTTTGCCAAGCACTCTGAACGCAGCTTCACGGCAAACCGCAAGAGCGTCAGGAAGAACGTCATCAAGAGTTGAAAGCTCGTCCAGCTTGCCCCTCAGAATGGCAGTCTGTCCGCCCAGCTCCTCGTCAGACATATCGGCATACTTACTTTCAAGCTCGAGTACCTTATTCTTTATAGGCTCGATCTTGGCAAGCTCTTTTTTAGAATAGTTGCCGAATATTTTATCAAATAATCCCATGTTTCAATCCACCTTTATTTATTCTCCTGCCAGAATTTACGGAAGGAAAAAGTTAAAAAATATACTATGCTATAAATACACTATTATATTATACAATATCCCCTTTTAAAAGTCAAGCAATTTATGTAACGTTTTACAAACAAAAAACGACGGACAGTGTTTTCTCACTGCCGCCGCACCAATGGACTATTTTTGCATTAGCCTGTATTTGCTGATACCTGTCAGCACTGTAAACGCCACCTGACGCTGATAGTCCTCGTTCTCCAATTTCTGAGCCTCCTCAGGGTTTGAAAGAAAACCACACTCTATCATAACCGCAGGATTTTTGGTATTATTAAGTAGATAAAGCTCGTCGCCCACGGGTTTAGTTTCTCTGGTATTGTCAGGCTGCAAGAGGGCAACGAACTGTTTTTGCATCACTCCCGCAAGCTTTTCACCCTCGGCATTGTCTTTAGAATAGAACATCTGCGCACCGCTGTAGCGGCTGTCGGTAAACTGATTTTGGTGTATGGAAACTGATATGCCCTCGGAATATTTCGAGAATATGGCAAGGCGGTTTTTCATATCGGACTTTTTCTGCTCCCCAAGCCCCTCTGTGCCTTTGTCATAGATAGAGATATCGCTTTCACGGGTGCAAACAACGTCATAGCCGAGAAGCTTCAGACCGTCACGGAGGCTTTCCGCCACCGCAAGGTTTATCCCCTTTTCAGGCGTGCCGTCAACGGATACACAGCCTCCGTCCACACCACCGTGACCTGGGTCGATGACCACCACAGGCTTATCCATGGTCGTTTTCACCGCCCCACCTGTCATGACGGCTTCGCCGTTGTTTTTGCCATACCAGCACACTGCCGCAAAGCCTGCTATCACCACACAGCACAAAATATTCTGCAATCTTCTGAACATATATCCGCCCTCCTAGTTTTTGTCCTTTGTACAAGTTATGCGGACAAAGAACGGCTTATGCAAAAAAATCACCGCACCACGAGAGGGTACGGTGATAAAATATTCAGCACACAGATAATATGCCAATATACGGGTGAACGCTGTTCACCTCTGCATATATTAGGCTGAAAAGACTATTTCTTTTTACGCTTTGCACATATCGCCAAACCTGCTCCAGCGGCTATTATTGCGACTGTAACGCCTGCCGCCGCACCTGTTGACGGATTTGTTGACGAATCGGTATTATAATTCTTTGAAGCCTGAGAGCCTGCTGTTTTGTCAGGGTTAGAGATATCATTTGAAGTGTTCTTCTTTTCTTCATATGTAAAGTTTGCTCCGCCCACAACGTCCCCAAGCTTATAATCGTCATACGACTCTGCAAGGGTGCCTTCATTATTAGGGACTTTGTTTTCGCCCATGGTGCTTATTGTTACAGAAAGCTCATCATAGTCGCTGTTAAGCTTTGCAAGATACGCCTGAAACTCCTCTGATGTGGCTTTCTTTCCCTCGATGGTGTATGAAGTCACGCCTTTTTTGCTGTCATATTCTGCGGTGCAGATATCAGCGGTGAGACATTCACCAAGACAGCCAAAAAGCTTTCTCACTGCGTAATGCTCCTTGCCGTCCTCTGCATATCTATCCTCTGAGAGGTATGTTTTTTCGCCAGTCTGCTTGTTTACATAAGGCTTGAAGCCGAAGCCGTTCTCACCGTCGCCATGGTCGTTCGACACATTGGTATCCGCCAAAAAGCCTGCATTGCCCATACCGATAACGTCATAAAGTCTTAAAGCAGTACCTTCATCTAAGAGGTCTGCAATACCGCCGATAACAAAGTCAGGAACGCCGTCAAAGTTTAAATCCTCAAACCAACTGTTATAGCTCCAATCAACATCATCAGCAATTTCAGAAGGAACGTCAACCATCATCTCTTTAAGAAGATCGACCATCTCGACTATTACGCTTATCATATCGTCCTTTGTGTTCTCCGCCGTCATGACAACGCAGTTATAATCGTTATACATTTCCAGAAGCTTATCAGCGTCAGCCTTTGCAGTTTCATCTGATGTCAGCTCTGTATTTTCCACTTCAAGAGGGATAAATCTGCTGAGGGTGGATTTATAGTTATAATACTCGCTCTCGCTGACCTCTTTGCCGTCTGTTTTGTAAACAGTGCTGTCAGTTTCCAAATCGTATTCTTCCGAGCAAAGCTCCTTTTCAGTAACGCCTTTTTCAGGGTCAAAGGTCATAGTTTTTATCTTATCGTTACTTGAAAAATATGATACCTCCCCTGTATAAAGATCTCTGTAAGGCATATAATCAAAGCCCATAAATCCCGGAAAATACTGTCCGTTTGCAACAGTGTCATCTATCTTTATCTCCTTGCCGTCCTTGGTAAGAATAGAATAATGTCTGTCGCCGTCAGCCATTTCGCCACCTATTATAAACTCAGGCACACCGTCATAATCCAGATCCATGAACCATGAGCCATAGTCGAAGTAGGTCTTATCGCCGTCTGCAACACTGTCCATACTCTTTAAAATATCAGGCAGCTTGCCGTCTATGAAATTGACGAAGTCTTCTCCTGCGTCCTTATCAAGAACATAGGAAGCATCTGCCGAAGCTGTAGTGAACATCATGCTCGCTGACATAATGACCGCAATTGCCGCCGCACTTATCTTTTTTATCATACATATCACCCCATAAAATAGTTTTCATACATATACCTACTTAATATTTCATACATATACCTACTTAATATATAACATATATCAAATAAAAAGTCAAGAAAAAAACTGACCAAAGCACACACTTTGGTCAGTTTATCACTTTTTAGGAAAGAATATTTAGCAATATTGTATTATTGCAGATCGCCTCTGTTAAATTCTGAAAGCTCAAGACCCTCGTTTCTTTCAAGCGCCCAGCGGATATTCCACTCGCTTGTGAAAAGAAGCAGATAGTTGTCACGGAAGTCCTTGACAAGCTTTGTGTCACTTGAAAGTTTCAATGTCTTAGGGTCGATATCCTTGTTATCTATCCAACGGATATAAGAATAAGGCAGACCCTCTTTGAAGAGGTCAACGTTGTATTCATTTTTCATTCTGTATTCAAAAACTTCAAGCTGAAGAACGCCCACAACGCCCACGATAACTTCTTCCATACCGCTGTCAGGCTCATGGAATATCTGTATCGCACCCTCTTGTGCGATCTGTGTTGTACCCTTTACGAACTGCTTTCTCTTGAGGGTATCCTTCTGACGGACTCTCATAAAATGCTCAGGTGCAAAGGTCGGGATAGACTCGAACTCGAACTTTTTCTTTGGCGAGCAGATCGTATCGCCAATAGCGAAGATACCTGGGTCAAACACACCGATTATATCTCCTGCATAGGCTTCGTCGATTATCTCTCTTTCCTGAGCCATTATCTGCTGAGGCTGAGAAAGTCTGAGCTTTTTATTGCCCTGAACGTGGAGAACTTCCATATCCTTATCGAACTTGCCCGAACAGATACGCAGGAAAGTGATACGGTCACGGTGAGCCTTGTTCATATTAGCTTGTATCTTGAATACGAAAGCCGAGAACTCAGGGTCGAACGGATCTATGATACCGGCAGAAGAATTTCTCGGAGTAGGAGAAGTTGTCATTTCGAGGAAGTTTTCCAAAAACGGCTCGACGCCGAAGTTTGTAAGAGCAGAGCCAAAGAACACAGGCGAAAGCTCACCCTTTCTCACCTTTTCGATATCAAACTCATAGCTTGCGCCATCGAGAAGCTCGATATCATCGCAGAGAGTTGAGTGGAGATCCTCGCCGATAAGGCTGTCAAGTGACGGGTCGGAGAGGTCGACTTCTGTAGCTGCCACCTGATGCTGTCCACCGCTTGCCTCAAAAGAGATTATATGCTTTTTATCTCTGTCATAAACGCCCTTAAACTCTTTGCCTGAACCGATAGGCCAGTTCACAGGATAGGTCTGGATACCAAGCTCAGACTCTATCTGCTCCATAAGATCAAAAGGATTTCTGGACTCACGATCCATTTTATTTACGAAAGTAAATATAGGGATATGGCGCATAACGCAGACCTTGAAAAGCTTTCTGGTCTGATTTTCCACACCCTTTGAAGCGTCTATTACCATTACGGCTGAGTCTGCAGCCATAAGAGTACGGTAGGTATCCTCAGAGAAGTCCTGATGTCCAGGAGTATCCAAGATATTTATACAATAATTTTTATACTGGAACTGCATAACAGAAGAAGTAACAGAGATACCTCTTTGTTTTTCTATTTCCATCCAGTCTGAAACAGCATGGCGGGAGTTCTTTTTACCTTTTACAGCACCTGCCTGAGCTATCGCACCACCATAGAGCAGAAATTTTTCCGTAAGAGTTGTTTTACCTGCGTCAGGGTGGGAAATTATCGCAAAAGTACGGCGGCGTTTGATCTCATCTTCAAGCTTACCCAAAATTATTCCTCCATATTTCATTGCATTTTTAAACATACCTTGTTAGTATAGCACAGTATCGCTTAAATTGCAAGAGATTTTTTATGAAGAAAGCGGCGTTTGTAGAATGAGGAGTGAGGAATGAGAAATGAGGAATTATGGTATCGCCTGTCGGCGATAAATTTTTTGTAGAGGCGACCGCTGGTCGCCTGTTTCTTGTTTGCCCATACATTCCTGCGATATCCACACATTATTTATGTTTTCACAAACCATGTAGGGGACGCTACTTTGCCGTGCCGCAAAATCGCTTCGCTCTTTGCGGATTTTACGTTGTGCAGGAAACAACAAAAGCGGTGCAGGTCTTATTCTTCGATACTTATTTGTTTAGTGATTTAGTTTGTATTTCTTCTTTTCACCTCTGCACCGCTTAATCGGCTTGCGCCGAATGAGGCTCTGCCTCAAACTCCGCTAGGGGCTTTGCCCCTAGACCCCACAAGCCCTCTAGCGCCGGGCTTGAGCGTGCGCTTTATCTCTCGCTTCGCTCGGTGCTTTATTTTTACCTTATGCTTGTAATTTACTTTGGTCTGCTATGCTCATTCCTCATTCCTCACTCCTCACTCCTCACTCCTCACTTAACTCCACTCCTCACTTAACTCCACTCCTCACTTAACTCTACTGTATCCTAATATTATTCAAACAATCCACCTTACTAGGCGTTGAACAGCTCGTCAACGATATTGCAAACAGCAGGTCTGTGCAACCCACTTCTTTACAAAAATCAATTGCGTTTATATCAAAATATCTGAAATCACAAACATAGATTTTTGAGAAACCATGGGTGAAAAATGGTATCAGAGCATTTCCAAAGCTGTCTTTGAACACCACAAGCACTCTGCCATTGTCCACGCCCGTGTCTATCTCAGCTATCTCCTGATCCACGTTGAGTATCGCAGAATAACAGTTCACGCCCTCTGCATAGTCAAAAAACAGCGTAGACTCCACAGGGTTTTTAAACTCCGTATCATAATACTTTACCGTCAAATCATCATTATTGTCAGGCTTATAGTAAATGAACTTGTCAGGATATTTTTTCAACTCACTGTTGTAATTGCTGTAAGCATACATCGTTCCCACAAAGCCGTCTATCTCCCATTTATCGTAGGTATCAAGGTCTGGAAAATCTATTCCCGACTGATCGGCAAAAACCTGCGCCGCATAATATGCTCCCAAAGGCTGCCAGTGATGATCCGTTCTTGAGTAGATATATTCCTTTGTATGCTCAGCCAGAGAGTCATAAACATCAGTGTTGATTATTCCGTTAAGACCTGCGGCAATGTTGTCGATATTGTCTTTCTGATCTGAAACAGCGTCCTTGAGATTGTTCGGCATATAATAAGCCGCCGAAGTCGGGATAGACATATTGTATACGTTCACGCTGTCCCCAAGGTCAGCCTTCCATTTGTTTATGGTGTTCGCATACTTGTCACCGTTCTCGAACGTGCCATAGTATGCACCCATTGCACGGACGTTTTCACCCTTGCCGGATACTATAACGTCACCCTCCCACTGACCGTCGTCAAGATTATCAGGCACGTCAACTACCTTTTCGCTTTCCGTTGTTTTTTTCGTAGTTGTGCTTGTGTCGGTGGTCTTTGTATCCGCAGTGGTGGTGGTCCTCGAACCTGTAAAAGCCGTTACAGTTGTTGTTTTTGCGATCTTATCCTGATCCAACTCTTCTTTTTCCACCGTTTTGAAATCGCCAGTTATAACAGTATCGTTGAGCTTTATTCCAAGCATATTCGTGAAATCAGAGCAGAAAGATTTAAGCTTTTCTCTGTTTGGAACAGTGTCGGTAAAATATTCGGTTATTCCGCTTGTGAAGTCACCGTCAAAATATGATGACAGCGAAAATTTCGGAAAAGTCGCAAGGTTTCTGTTTTCTGACTGTATAAAACCGCTTTCACGCTTCATCACAAGCAGTGCCGCAAACACGCCGAAAACAATAAGCAGGCAAACAACAGAATTTATAACATTAAACTCTAGCTCGTGAATATTGTTTTTCTTAGCCTTTTCACGTTCCTCACGACGTTTTTTTGCCTTTTCGATGCCTTTTCTGTAAGCTTCCTCTGCCTTAGCGTCGCTTTCTTCTTTTTCCACAGGATCAGGTTTCGGCTCAGATTTAGGCTCAGCCTTTTTTTCAGCTTCCCTGACAGGCTTCTCCTCTTTCTGAACAGGCACTCTGACATTTATTGTCGCCTCTACCCTGCTGGGCTTCTGAGCATTCTCAGGCTTTTTCTCAGGGCTTCTCTTGTCGATTATCTCGACCCTTTTTCCTGCGATAACAGGGCCTTTATCCTGTGCCGCTGCGTCATATTCCCTATAATAGCTGTCAGGGATCTTCAGCACGAAATTCTTCTTATTCGGCAGCTTTTTCACAGTTCCGTCTGCTGAAACTGCCACAGATATCTCTTTTTTAGTGCCGTTTATGTGATTTTTCTCTTTGGAAAATGGTATAATGACCTCATTATCAGAAGCCTTTTCCTCAGCATTTTTCTCCTGAGCTTTTTGTACAGACTGAGAATTTTCAACTTTTTCGGCTTTTTTCTCAACTTTTTTCAATGCTTCTTCATTATCATCATCAGTATTTAGCCATACGCTTTTCTTTGGCTTCAAAACAGGCTCGTCCGTCCAAATGCTGTGGCTGAGAGCCTTGTTTTTTCTGACTATCTTTTCCACTATCTCGTCATGGACAGTGGAGCTTTTCTCCGTTTCGTCAACTTTTGCCATGCTGACAGCTTCAGGCTTTTTCTTTTCCTCGCCTATGGGCTTTCCACCGAAAGTAACGCTGTCAAGATACTCTGTATAGGCTTCTGAAAGAGCCTTTGTATCAGGCAGTTTGAAGTCCTTTTCAAAATCTTTATTATTTGCCATACTCTTTCACCTGCCTAAAATCTGAAATACAAGAACGGATTGTTTGTTGTGTTCACAAGCAGAACGCTTGAGAGAACAAGTATCGCCGCATTGCATATGATACCTGCTGACTGCATAAAATAGGCTGTACCCTTTGCAGAGAGCGCCTTTTCTTTGATCTTTGGTATAACAGGCATTGTGAAAAGCACTGCCGCTGCAAAAAGCCAGATATTGTTCATGAAAAGGTGCTGTGTAACTGTGTCGGTCAGCTTGTTTCCATTTGCGCCAACAAGTGCCTTGAAGAACGTACCCAGCGAGCCGAGGTTCTCAAAATAGAATATTCCGAAGCCTATGAAAATAACAAGCTTTGTATAGATATGTGCAAGGGGTACGGGCATTTTCTTCATGCGCTTTTTGCCTATGAGCATTTCAAAGAATATGAACATTCCATAGTAAAGTCCCCAGAAAACAAAGTTCCAGCTTGCGCCGTGCCAAAGTCCTGTGCAAAACCATACAAGGAAAAGTCCTCCGTATTTTCTTCTTTTGCCGAAGATAGGGAGATAAAGCACATAATCTCTGAAAAATGAGCTAAGGGAGATATGCCACCTCTGCCAGAACTCCGAGATAGTTTTGCAGATAAAAGGATATTTAAAGTTCTCATCAAAGTGGAAGCCGAATATCCTGCCAAGACCGATAGCGATATCTGAATAGCCTGAGAAGTCAAAATAATACCACAGACCCACAAGAATTGCGCCAAGCCATGTGCCTGCCACAGAGAGGGTCTTTATATTTTCATAGCCGTTTGAAGCAGAGCCGAAAAGGGCTGTTACAATGGTGCTGAGATTATTTGCGATAATGACCTTTTTGCCAAGTCCGAGGATTATTCTTGAAAAGCCGTCGGAGATATCCTTGGCGGTGGTCTTTCTTTCGTTTATCTCCTCGCCGATAACGGAGTATCTTACGATAGGTCCTGCAACGAGCTGTGGGAACATGGATACATACAAAAGAAATCTGCCGAAGTTTTTCTGCGGCTTGACCTTGCCCCAATAGCAATCGACGGTATAGGAAATAGTCTGGAACGTATAGAAAGAGATACCGATAGGCAAAACGATATTAGGCACCGGTATGCCTAGACCGAACCAATTGTTGAGATTTTCCACAAAGAACGCCGTATACTTGAAACCGAACAGCACCCCAAGGTTAAAGACAAGCGACCATGCAAGCGCCGCTTTTGCCTGCCAGCCTTCGGGGTGTTTTTCTATCACCCGACCATTTATGTAGTCCACAAGGGAGGAAACTATGAGGATACTAACCCAGACAGGCTCGCCCCATGCGTAAAAGATAAGTGAAAACACCACCAGCACTGCATTTCTTATGGCTGTACTGCGTGTGATAAAATAACATATCAGGCACACAGGCAGGAAAAAATACAAGAAAAATAGATCTGCAAATACCACAACAAAACTCCTAACAAAAATTGATAAAACAGCCATTGTCGGCTTATTCCGACAAAAGGCGATACACATTTAAGTATATCACTGAACACTCTAAAAGTCAATTAAAACAGAGGTCTGCGGAAAGTTTTTCGGTTATGCACAAAAAAAGCCGCACAAATTGTACGGCTTAGAAATATCTAAAAATCATGTGCAAGTGACCGATAACGGGCAAACAATGTCCGCCCCTACAGAAAGTCACGCATTTACGCTGTTTAATACTTTATTTTCAGGGTCTTGCCCGGAACGCTCACGCCGTCTGACAGAGTGATAGGGAGCTTTTGCTCCTCAGAGAAGCCGATAGTTTCGCCGTCTTTAAGCTCAACGCCCTCAGAAAGCACATACTCGGAGATAGAAAGCAGGAAGCCTAGTAGGTCGTTAGGCTGTTTTGGAGAGTCAACTATCTCCATTTCCTCATATCCGAAAAATCTCATGCCTGATGTGAAAGCGCAAAGACCAGTTTTAGCAAGATACATACCGGTATAAATAAGTATAGGCATTGGATATTCGCCATCTTTGATAGTTTCAGCGAAGTTCACATAGAAATTCTTCTCATAAACTGTCGGGTCTTTATAGATACCGATAGCGTTATCGAGCTTGAGCAGTGAGCTTGCCACCTTTGCAAAGAGGATAGCCTGCTCAACAGCGCTTGTTTTATTCATTACAGCGAGCATAACGTGCGCCTGATGCTTAGCGACCTCGTTTGCGCCCTCTTTCCAAAGAATATTATACTTTGCCGCATTTTCAGCTTCCTTGTTAGGAACTGGGTTAGGCATAAGTGAGCAGGCGACCACCATATCGCCAACCTTGAATACCATAGCGTTGTCTTTTACATCGTCCTGCGGAACGATGTTCCAATCGTCTTTCAGAAACTTTTTAAATCTGAGCCAATCCATGTTAGCGTCTGTGTAGAGAACGAAGCCTGCAAGGACGTTGCCTTCCTTTTTATCGTCCTTGGTTTCCTGAACGTTTTTGTTTTCTTCTGACATTTTGTTACCTCCATAAGATAAAGTCTGTTGAGGTCATTATAGCACACTTGGGGAGAAAATGCAACAGGGGGGAGGTAAATGAGGAATGAGGAGTGAGGAATGAGGAATTATGGTATCGCCTGCGGCGATGATTTTTTTGTCCTTTCTTTATCACCCTTCCCCTAAATAATTTGTATACCATGTACCTGCACAAAAACGCCGTTCCGACTTCTCGTCAGAACGGCGTGGTTATTATTCTGTTACCGCTGTTTCCTCAGCCTGCTGTGTTTCAGGCTCGTTGAAAGGCAGCTTCACTGTTATGGTCGTGCCTTTTCCCAGTTCGCTTTCAAGCTGTATTTCGCCGCTGTGATATGCGACTATATGCTTTACTATAGAAAGCCCTAAGCCTGTGCCGCCTATCTTCTTGGAACGGCTTTTATCAACTCGGTAAAAACGTTCAAAGATTCGGCTTTGATGTTCGTCGGATATGCCTATGCCTGTGTCGCTGAACACTGCCACGGCTTTGCCGTCCTCTATGCCGACCGTTACTTTCAGGCTTCCGCCCTCATGATTGTACTTTATGGCGTTGTCCATTAGATTTAAAAACAGTTCTGTGATGTAGCTCTGATTGCCGTATATCTGAACAGGTTCGCCCTCAATGGTCATTGTGACCTCTCTATTATCTGCCTTGTGACGGAGTATCTCCTCTACGTCATGGGCGGTTTTCAGCAGGTCTATCTTATCGTTTAAAACGTGTTCCTGCTCCTCTATCTGGGAAAGCCTGATAATATCGTTTATAAGATACAAAAGTCTTTCGCTTTCACGATATATCATACCGCCGTATTTCTTCACGTCCTCTTCCTTGGTGAAAATGCCGTTTTCAAGAAGCTCGCCAAAGCCTTTTATGGTGGTAAGCGGAGTTTTAAGCTCGTGAGATACGTTGGCTGAGAAGTCACGGCGTATCTGCTCGCTTTGTATCTCCTCTGTTACGTCAACAAAGAAGATTATGATACCAAAATCAAGGGTATTTTCGCTGTAGACCTTATTTGCAAAGGTACGGTAAAAACGGCTTTTTTCTGTGATGATACCTTTTGCTGCACCGCTTTCCTTGGCTTCTTCAAGCAGACCTATTATCTGCTGATCGTTGGTCATATGGTTTATCTTGGTATGCTCCGTAGGATCAAAGCTGTTGCCGAGAATTTTCAAGGCGCTCTTATTTACAGAAAGCACTGTCATGTCCTCGTCAAGAAGTATCATGCCCTCAACCATATTTTCAGTGATAAGTGATATTTTTTCTCTCTCTGCCTTTATTTTATTCATGTTCTTATGTATTCGTCCCATAAGAACGTCCGCATTTTTTATGATAGGTTCAAGTTCTTCATAAGGCGTTTCAAACTGACCGATATTCTCGTTCCTCAGATCAAGCTGTTTTACAAGGGAATTTATCGGCTTTATCATGCTTTCTGAAAGCTTTATGGAGATTATGGTGGTGATAAAGATTATTCCTCCTGCGAACACCACCAGCATTGGTATCACTGCAAGGAACACCCCTGCAAGGTTTGCCTTATCTGTAGAAAATCTCAGCACACCGCCGTTATATTTTATGGCATAATAATATGTACTATATCCAAGGGTTTTGGAAAATCTTGTGGATTCGCCCTCGCCATTTGCCATAGCCTCTTTGAACTCCTCACGGTCTGAGTGGTTTTCCATTTTGGCGGGATCTGCTTCAGAGTCATATTTTACACTGCCCTGTGCATCGATGAAGGTGACACGGACATCATATTCTACTGATCTTTCCAAAATATCAGCCATTTCTGAGGGTTTATTGTTTCCTGCGGCAACGAGCTTTGCGGCGGATTTAAGCTCATTTTTAGTGAAACGCTGATAGGTAGAATATCCAAGAGAGCCTGCTACTAAAAGGAAAAACAGCACTGTACATGAAACAAGTATCGTCATGACTTTATAGAGTTTTTTCTGCATATGCTGTTCCTCCTTATCTGAAAATTTTTATATTTTGTAGCCTATGCCACGGACTGTTTTGATAAGATCCGTACAGCCTGCGGCTTCAAGCTTTTGTCTGAGGGTTTTTATGTGCATATCAACAGTTCTTGTTTCTCCTGCAAACTCATAGCCCCAGACCATTTCCATAAGCTTATCACGGCTCACGGCTATGGACTTATGGCGCATAAGATACATCAAAAGCTCAAATTCCTTATAGGTCAAAACGACCTCCTGACCGTTATATGTACAGATACGTCTTGAAGCGTCAAGGGATACGCCCTGTTCTTCTATGACATCGGCTTCGGCATTCTGCTTGCCTGCACGTCTTAAAACAGCTTTTATTCTTGAAAGCAGTTCCATTACGCCGAACGGCTTTGTTATATAGTCGTCTGCGCCCATTTCAAGACCTGACACCTTATCAAGCTCGCTTGATTTTGCGGTAAGCATTATAACAGGGACGTCCTGAGTGTGGCTGTCTTTTTTGAGCTTTGAAAGTATGGAATATCCGTCCTCGTCAGGAAGCATTATATCAAGAAGCACCAGCGAAGGCTCTTTGTTTCTTATCTCTTCATAAAACGGTTTTGCTTTTGGAAATGCTTTCACCTCATATCCGCCTGATTTAAGTGCGCAGGATATAAGCTCTCTTATTCCGTCATCGTCTTCTACACAATATATAAGTGCCATAGATCTTACCCCTTTTCGTTAAAACTCTTTAGCAGGCAGAGCGTATTTCTCGCTGTAGCGCTTGACCTGTCCGTCAAAGCCCTCGCCTGAATTTTTAAGCATCTGGACATACTCGTGGACGTCAAAGCTTTCGTCATTTTCCTGTATAAGACAGACCGCTATATTTGAGCAATGGTCTGAAACTCTTTCCAAATTTGTGAGCAGATCGGAGAACACAAAGCCCATTTCTATGGTACACTCGCCTGTTTGAAGCCTTTTTACATGGCGGTTTTTAAGCTTTGTTCTTATCTTATCCACCACTTCCTCAAGCGGTTCAACTCTTGTGGCAAGCTCCAGATCGTGCTTTTCAAAGGCTTCCATGGCGATATCCAAAACATCTCTTACAGCACTGCACATGACTTTTACTTCGGCTGTTGCCTGTGATGTAAAATTCAGATCCTTCTGCTGTTTTTCCTCGGCAACGGACACCATATTCATGGCATGGTCGGAGATACGCTCAAAGTCGCCTATAACATGAAGTATAGTTGAAACTGACTGAGAATCCTTTGCAGAAAGATCTCGGCTCGAAAGCTTTACAAGATATGTGCCGAGTCTATCCTCATAGAGGTCGACGGCTGCTTCATTTGCGGCTATCTGCTCTGCCTTTTCCTTATCGTACTTATCGACGCAGATGCTCATTGCCATGTCTATGCTTTCTTTTGCTATCTCGCCCATGCGGTTTGTAAGCTCTCTGCACTTTTCAACTGCAAAAGACGGTGACTGGAGAAATCTTTCGTCAAGAAGCTTGAACTGCTCTTCGATATTGTCCTTATTTCCCTCCCCCTCTTTGTCTTTGACAGTGAGGTAGGCAAGCTTTTCAAGGACTTTGATAAATGGCAGAAGCACGATAGATGTTGACAGGTTGAATATAGTATGCACAATAGCTATCTCCTTTGCGCCCACAACTCCGTCAACGAACGAGAAGCCGATAAAGGCATTGAGCAGATAGAAAACTGTAAGGAAAAGCAGTGTTCCTATTATATTAAAATAGAGGTGGACAACTGCAACACGCTTTGCGTTTTTGCTTGTGCCTATTGATGAAAGCAGTGCTGTTACGCAAGTACCTATATTCTGTCCTAAAATTATAGGAAGCGCTGAGCCGAAGGTTATTGCACCTGTGGCTGAGAGAGCCTGCAAGATTCCCACTGACGCTGAGGACGACTGAATGATAGCGGTAAGAAGTGCGCCTGCAAGAACGCCCAGAATAGGGTTTTTGAACCAGAGAAGCACTTCTGCGAACTCAGGAACGTCTTTAAGAGGTGCGACTGCACCGCTCATTGAGTCCATTCCGAACATGAGCACTGCAAAGCCTACGAGTATAGATGCGATATCCTTTTTCTTATCGTTTTTTGAGAATGTCAGCATTGCAACGCCTATTATCGCAAGGATAGGCGAGAACGAGGACGGCTTGAGCATATTGATAATAAAGCTGTCGCCGTTAAGTCCTGACAAAGACAATATCCACGCTGTTACGGTAGTCCCAATATTTGCGCCCATTATAACGCCTATGGCGGAATGGAGCTTCATGATGCCTGCGTTTACAAAGCCCACCAGCATTACTGTAGTGGCTGAGGAGGACTGAATGACCGCTGTTACAGAAAGTCCAAGCAACATTGCCTTGATAGGGTTTGAGGTGAGCCTTTCAAATATTTTTTCAAGCTTTCCTCCTGCGAGTTTTTCCAGCCCGTTACCCATTACATTCATTCCGTAAAGGAACATTGCAAGACCGCCTATAAGGGTCAGAACATTAAAAATCGTCATACTGACACTCCCTGATAATAATTTTACACTATTGTTACAATGTTTACAATGAACATTATACAACATAATTGTAAAATAACAAATCAGGCTGAGTAAAATCTGAGTAAAATCGTACAAGAAGAGCAAAAAGGCGGTATTTCCGCCTTTTATAATGATATTTTACATGATTCTTTCTGTTTTATGGACGCCTGTTACGGAGAATACCACCCATTCTGCGATATTTACCGCATGGTCACCGATACGCTCGAAGTATTTTGCCACCATGAGGGTATCTATAGCTTTTTCGCTGTTTGCTTTATCGGCTGCTATCTCGTCGATTATCTTATCCTTGGTCTTTACAAAAAGCTCGTCTATTTTATCGTCAGAGCTTATGACCTTTCGGGCGAGGTTCTCGTCGTCGTTCACATAGGCGTCGATAGCGTCGTTCACCATTTGTGTGGCGGCCCTTGCCATTTCACTGATATCGCTAAGATCCCATTTCTGCTTTTTCTTTATAAGCTGGATATTCAGATCTGCAATATCTGCTGACTGATCGCCAACACGCTCGATATCGGTTATCATTTTAAGTGCAGCGGACACACGTCTGAGATCCTCGGCAAAAACAGGCTGCTGCTGCAAGAGCAGGTTAAGACAGATCCTCTCTACCTCACGCTCCGCCTCGTTTATCTTGGCGTCAAACTCCACCGTTTCACGGGCAAGCTTTGTATCCTGCTCTTCAAGAGATTTTATTGACATTGCGATTATCTGCTCTGTCATTGCTGCCATAGAAAGCAGCTTTTTGTTAAGCTCGCTGAGCTTATTGTCAAAATTCGCACGCATAGATATTTCTTCCTTTCACCTATATTTCCAAAGCGTTTATCCGAAACGTCCTGTGATATACTCGAGAGTTTTCTGTTCCTTAGGATTGGAGAAGATACGCTGAGTTTCGTCGAACTCGACTATCTCGCCATGGAGGAAAAAGGCTGTTTTATCGGATATACGGGTCGCCTGCTGCATATTATGGGTGACGATAACGATAGTGTAATTCTTTTTAAGCTCTGTGGCAAGCTCCTCTATTTTGATAGTGGAGATAGGGTCAAGGGCTGATGTAGGCTCGTCCATGAGGAGCACCTCCGGCTTTACGGCGAGTGCTCTGGCGATACAGATACGCTGCTGCTGTCCGCCTGACATACCCAGGGCTGACTTTTTAAGTCTGTCCTTTGTTTCGTCCCACACGGAAGCCTGACGGAGAGTTGTTTCGACTATCTCGTCAAGGTCGGCTTTTTTCTTTATGCCGTGAGTTCTTGGGCCGTATGCGATATTATCATATATGGACATCGGGAAGAGGTTTGGTTTCTGGAAAACCATTCCCACACGCTTTCTAAGCTCGGTTATTTCCATATCTTTATAGATATTCTCCCCGTCAAGGGTAAAATCGCCTGTTATCTTACAGCCCTCTACAAGGTCGTTCATACGGTTGAGGGATTTAAGAAGAGTAGATTTTCCGCAGCCTGAAGGGCCTATGAATGCGGTTATCTCCTTTTCGGCTATGGACAAGTTTATATTTTTGAGAGCCTGAAAATCTCCATAAAAGAGATCGCAGTTTTTCACCTGCAGTTTTGGCTGTGTCATTTATCAGTTTCCTCCTTTGGAAAGCTTTCTGGCAACAAGGGACGCAAGTCCGTTAAGAAGCAGAACTACTGCCAGCAGGACAACTGCTGTAGCGCTTGCTTCGTTCATATAAAGTCCCTCGTTTGAAAGTGAATACATATGGATAGAAAGGGTACGTCCTGAGTCTGTAAGGCCTGCATACTTGGCGATAGTTCCTGCGGTATAGATAAGAGCGGCTGTTTCGCCGAAAATTCTTCCCATTGCAAGGATAACGCCTGAGAGGATACCGCTTATTGCAGGAGGCAGAACGATAACGAAGATAGTTCTGAGCTTTCCTGCACCAAGTCCGTAGCTGCCCTCACGGAAGCTGTCGTCGACAGATTTCAGCGCTTCCTCGGTAGAACGGATTATGAGCGGAAGCACCATTATCGCCAATGTGCAAGCGCCTGAGAGCATTGAGAGCTTCCAGTTAAGGGCAAGCACAAAGAACATATTTCCGAAAAGTCCGTACACTATGGACGGGATACCTGAGAGTGTTTCTGTAGTAAGTCTTATGACTCTGACGAATTTATTGCCTTTCTTTGCATACTCAACGAGATATATTGCGCAGAATATGCCCAGAGGTGCGGCTATTGCCAGGGACACCAGAAGCATTTCAAAGGTGTTCACGATAGCGGGGAGCATTGACACGTTTTCGGTGGTATAGGTCTTTGCGAAGAGGGACGGTTTCAGATAAGGAACGCCCTTTATCACCACATAGCCCACGATAAGAACGAACACGCTTATGGTAAGCACAACTGCTATTTTGGTTAGGATATTAAACACCAATGACATGGGGTGTGTTTTATAGGTTTTCATTCTGTCTGACATTTTTATCACCCTTTATCCTTTCTGTTTGTGACAAGGTTAAAGCAAAGGTTCAGAAGAAGAATGAACACGAACAGCACAACGCCTGTTCCGATAAGGGCGTCATAGTGAAGTCCTTCGGCATAGCTCATTTCTATTACGATATTGCCTGTGAGGGTACGGACGCTGTCCAGGAGGGAGTGTGGAATGATAGTGGAGTTTCCTGCTATCATGATAACTGCCATTGTTTCGCCTATTGCTCTGCCCACTGCAAGGATAACGCTTGCCAGTATGCCTGACTTTGCGGCAGGGAAAACGACTGTTGCAACCGCTCTTTCGTGTGTTGCGCCAAGGGCGACTGCGCCCTCATAGTAACTGTCAGGAACGGCTTTAAGTGCGCTCACGCTCATGCCCACGATAGTAGGAAGTATCATGATACCAAGGATAATGGAAACTGTAAGCACGCTGTTTCCTGTTCCGCCGAAAAGGTTTCTTATGATAGGAACTACAACTACCATGCCGAAAAAGCCGTATACAATGGACGGTATGCCTGCAAGAAGATTTATTGGAGGCATGAGCCACTTGAAAAGCTTTTTAGGACAGAATTTTGCCATAAATATCGCTGTTAAAAGTCCAATCGGCACACCAATTATTATTGCTCCTGCGGTGCAGTAGAGAGAGCCGACTATCATAGGGAAGATACCATATGAAGCAGGGACGTTTCTAGGACTCCAGTCTGTTCCGAAGAGGAAGTTTCCCACGCCTATTTTTGCGATCGCAGGACAGCCTTTAGCGAACATGAAGATACATATTACTATTACTGCCGCAACTGAAACGCAGGCGCAAAGGAAAAACAATGCTTTCATCGCTTTCTCAAGCAGGTGGGAACTTTGTTTTGCTGTTGGCTTCTGAGCGGCTGTATTCGCTGACACCGCTGTGTTTTCCGTCAACGTAATTATCACCTCTGAAAATTTTTCACTTGTTTTTTGCTCAGACAAAGGGGGCGACAATTTGCTGTGCCGCCCAAAGTTTTGTCTTGTGCAAATCTTTATGGAGAATTAACTTGATAGCTTATTTGCTTTCGTCAGACCATGTTGTCTTTGAGCCTGTATAGATAGCCTTTATCTCGTCCATTGTGATATCTTCAACTGCGTTATCCTTATTTACGATAACTGCGATAGCGTCCTGAGCGATAGTTACAGACTTGATACCCTGTGAAAGCTCGTCGTCTGAGATATCTCTTGAAGCCATACCGATATCAGATGTGCCGTTGATAGCATCCTTGATACCTGTTGATGAGTCTGACTGCTGAACGTCTACTGTTACGTTTGTGTTTGCCTTCTGATATGCTTCTGCAAGCTTTTCCATAACCGGTGTTACTGATGATGAACCGCTGACTACTACCTTACCGGAAGCGTTGTTTGAAGCGTAAGCTGCTGCGCTCTTGTCGATCTTTATGTAGCCTGCCTTTTCGATGATATCCTGACCATCTGAGCTGAGGATATAGTTCTCAAAGTCCTGAGCGGCGTCTGAAAGTCCGTCTTTAACAGCGATATTGAAAGGTCTTACTATTTTATAGTCGCCGCTTTCGATAGTTGCCGTAGAAGGCTCAACACCCTCTACTTTAAGAGCCTTTACTGTATCGTTCAGTGAGCCGAATGAGATATAGCCGATAGCGTTTTTATCTCCTGACACCTGAGTAAGCACAACGTCTGTTGACTTACAGATAAGGGCGTCTTTCTTTGTGTTATCGGTCTTGTTGCCGTTAGAGTCTTTTTCCTCGATACCTGTCAGCTCGATGAATGCGCCTCTTGTTCCTGAGCCGTCCTCACGGGAGATAACTGTGATCTTATCTGAGCTTCCTCCGCAGCTTGCGAGCATTGTGGCTGCAAGTGCAACTGATGTAAAGATCGCTGCCAGTTTTGATGTTCTTGTTTTCATGATATAAAACCTCTTTCTTATACTTGCCCTTTGGGCTTTTTGATTTGCACCTTTTCTCTCTGCACCCTGTGTGCAGGTCTTCATGTTATTTCTATTCAGGTGATATACTTATGATACATCAGCATTGTAAAATCAGTAACCGAAGTAAAGTAAAGTCATTGTAAGATGTTTGCAAAGGAATTTACACACAAAAACGGGCTTTACACTGCTATGCACAATGTAAAATACTTTTGTATAAACAAAAAGTGCGTTCTCACAAGGAAAACGCACTTTGTAAAATCGGTGATATTCTATTTAAAATCAGTAGCTCTGTACAAGTACAACTGAGCCGTCTGCCTTATTATATGCGGCGCTGTAGCCATGACCGTCTTCTGTAAAGACGTAATAGTACATGAAGCCTGCGTCCTCAGTTCTGTATTCATATGAAGACACCTTGCCGTCTATCTGAGCTGTGATAGCGGCGACAGCCTTTGCAGAATCTCCGCTCTCGGCTGATGTAGTTGTTGTAGTTTCGTCAGGCTTTGAGTCTGCTGTAGTTGTGGTAGTTGTTGTAGTTTCTGTATCTGAGGCAGTTGTTGTGGTAGTTGTCGTTGTTTCTGTATCAGGTGCAGAGGTTTCGGTGGCTGGTGTTGAGCTTTCGTCAGCCGGCTGTGAGGTAGTGGTATTTGTGTCAGCAGAAACTGCACTGCTCTCGGTATCGACGAACACGCCTCCCTTACTGTCGTCATCAGCGGCAACAGTTGTTTTTGGCTTTGTAGTAGTAGTGGTCTTATTATTTGTTCCGCCAAAGCCGAAGATCTTATAGCCTGCAACTATAGCAAGAATGACCACCACAAGTATACCCACTGTGATAGTGGCAGTAATTGCAAAGAGCTTCTTTCTGGAAGCGTCATCGTTATCCTCTGTATCATCATCGGAATAATCGTTTTCATCGTCAGAATAATCGCCATTATCATAATTATCCTGATAATTCTCAGAGCCGTCATTATTATCATGGCTATCAGCTATTGGTGTGGAGAAAAACTCTGTAGGCTCTTCCGGCTGTTTAGGCACAGAAAAGGCTCTTGTTTTCTCTTCATACTCCTGTGCCTCCTGCTTTGTGAACACTCTTGTTCTGTCAGCATCGTCAGCAGAGGTGAAATTCTGCTCCTCCTGCTTGCTATCTTCCGTAACAGGTGTGCTTTCGTCTATAAGCAGGTTATGGCAATACTTACAGAGTATTGCTTCTTCGGATATTTCCTTATGGCAAAAAGGACATTCCTTTGTTTTCATTTTTACTTTCCTCCCGAATATTATCTGTTAAATATAATGATAACACAAACCATTTTAAAAATCAACAGGTTTCACCAAAATATCATCAAATTATACCATTCTTTTAAAAAAGGCTCTTTTATGGACATTATTTTTGATGTTTTCGTATGATATCACGGTATAATTTGTTGAATAATGATATTTGTATCGCTTTTAAGCGGGGTGTAATTGTGCAAGTATACAAAGTGATAAAAAACCTATTGACAAAACAGGCATTGGGGAGTATAATAATTAAGCTGTCTGATGACGCAGACAAATGCTTCACAGAAACATCTATGAAGCTCAAGGCACACAAAGCTTGGAACTTTTCCGTGGCTGGAGACTTTTCCCCACCGTGTGCAACGTCAACTACGAGGCGTAACTCAGTTTGGTAGAGTGCTTGGTTTGGGACCAAGATGCCGCAGGTTCAAGTCCTGTCGCCTCGACCACTTTATTAAAAAAATGAAAACAAAATAAAAAATGCTTGACAAGTGCTTGGAGATATGATATAATAGATATCGTCAGTTCGACAGATCAAGCAATACAAGCTGGTGTAGCTCAGTTGGTAGAGCAGCTGATTTGTAATCAGCAGGTCGGGGGTTCGAGTCCGTCCACCAGCTCCATTATTTTGTTTTCATTCATATGGGAGAATTCCCGAGTGGCCAAAGGGGGCAGACTGTAAATCTGTTGCTTCTAGCTTCGGTGGTTCGAATCCACCTTCTCCCACCAAAAAGCTCGCAGACTTCTGCGGGCTTTTTTGATGTTTAGAAAACGAAAAAAAGGGAGTCGAACCCTACACAACAAAAAATATCGAACATAACGGCAGACTTTGAGCGGATTCCGCTCTGAGCCTGCCGATTTGTTCTGAAAAAATATTCACAAAGTTTTAAAGGCTGTTTTGTCTATTGTCACGAATTTAAGTGACGATGATAGAACAGCCTTTTTTCATTTGTAGAAAAAGGAGGGATGTGTAATGTATTACGATCAAAAGAAAATTGAATGGCTGAAAGAACGGTATCCCGAAGGAACTCGCATCTGCCTTGACCAAATGAACGATGACCCGTTCCCTGTTGAGTCGGGGACGTTTGGCAAGGTCGATCACGTTGATGACATCGGCACTTTGCATTGTATCTTTGACAATGGGAGAACGCTCGGCGTGATCCCAGGCGTGGACGATTTTCACGTTATCAGAGAAGGATCGGAACAAACCGAGGAAGAAGAAATGAATATGTTAATGTAACGGTCAAGTTAAGAAAGCTTGGCCGTTTTTTTTATTGAGGAAAGGAACGTGGTAAATGATAAAATATTTCGATATCTTTGCAGGTATCGGCGGATTTCGCTCAGGACTTGAAAAAGCAGGCGGCTTTGAGTGCGTCGGTTACTGCGAGATAGATAAGTATGCAAAGAAAGCATACGAAACGTTGTATGATACGGAAAACGAGGTGTATTACGATGACGCAAGAAAAATTGACCCAAACGAACTGCCCGATCTCGACCTTATATGCGGAGGATTCCCTTGTCAAAGCTTTTCAATCGCTGGAAAAAGGGGCGGCTTTGACGATGCAAGAGGAACTCTCTTCTTTGAAATTGCCAGAATTGCCGCCGTCAAAAAACCTAAATATCTGCTGCTTGAGAATGTTCCCGGACTGTTATCGCATGACGGCGGCAGGACGTTTGCGACCATCCTCGGTACATTGGATGAACTGGGGTACGATGTCGCATGGCAGGTGCTTAACAGCGCAAATTTTGGAGTTGCCCAGTCAAGAAAAAGAGTGTTCATTGTCGGATTTCATAGAGAAAAGTGTTCCGGAAAAGTATTGTCTTTCACAGACGCAAATCCAAAAACTCTTGTCAAAAGAATTTCAGGCAGAGAGGGAAACAGGGTATATTCAGCCGACGGACTGAGCATAACCCTTACAAGTCAAGCTGGCGGATTCGGCGGAAAAACAGGTCTTTATGAGATAATCGGCCTGCCGATAAAATCAAAAACTAAGTCAGGCTATCAGATCGCTCTGCCCGGTGACAGCATTGACCTTGCATATCCAAATATGAATTCAAGGAGAGGACGAGTGGGCAAGGAGATAGCTCATACCCTTACAACAAGCTGTAATCAGGGATATTACGCATTTGGGATAGATATGAATCCTGAGCCGAAAGTCACAGAGCTTGCAAGATGTATAACCGCAAGGCAGGACAGCGGTATCGGTCATCACAAAGGCGAAAAATCCGGAGTTGTCCTCATAACAGACCCGATAGCCGTGCTTGATCCTGCAAAAGTAGAAACAAGACAGCAAGGCCGAAGATTTAAACTTCCAAACGAGCCTATGTTTACTTTGACCGTTACCGACAGACACGGCGTTGTGTACTGCGGATATATCAGAAAGCTTATGCCGTTGGAGTGCTGGCGGCTGCAGGGCTTTACCGATGAGCAGTTCAACAAGGTCAAAGCCACAGGAATGTCCGATGCACAGCTTTACAAACAGGCAGGAAATGCGGTGACAACTAATGTTATCGAGGCTCTGGCAAAGTATATTTTAGATATCGAAAAGGAGAATACAAATGGATAATATGGTGAAAACATTTGTGAATGAGGAGTTTGGCTCGGTGAGAACTATCGAGGAAAACGGGAAAATACTTTTCTGCGGCTCTGATGTTGCAAAGGCATTAGGGTACAGAAGGCCAAAAGATGCGATAAATGCTCATTGTAAGGGGGCTGTAAAACGCCGCCTCCTTACAAATGGCGGTACACAGGAAATGAAAATGATATCCGAAGGTGATGTTTACCGCCTTATATCCCACTCCAGACTTCCCTCTGCTGAAAAATTTGAAAGCTGGATATTTGATGATGTCCTTCCAACTATCCGCAGAACAGGCGGCTATGTTTCAAACGAAGAAATGTTTATTGAAAACTACCTGCCTTTCCTCGACGAACCGTACAAAAAACTTTTCCGTCTGCAAATGACGTTTATCAGCAAATTGAATGAACGGATCAGAAATGATAAGCCACTCGTGGATTTCGCTCTGCACGTTGCCGACAGCGATGATCTAATAGATATGAATGCTATGGCAAAGCTTGCGGCTGATAAAAATTTCAATATCGGCAGAACAAGACTGTTTCGCTGGCTGAAAGAAATGGGAGTGCTTATGTCAAACAATCTGCCGTATCAGAGATATATTGACCGCAGATATTTTGTTGTAAAGGAGTCGGTGTTCGAGGTCGAGGGTATGAAAAAGACTTATCGGCAGACGTTTGTGACGGGAAAAGGTCAGCTTTTTATCATAGGTCTGCTGAGAAAATATTACGGAAAGGAGATTTCGTGATGTCCAAAAAGCCAAAATGTCCGCTGATAGGTCAGGACGGAAATATATTTAATCTTATTGGCATAGCCTCAAAAACGCTGAAAAGGAACGGAATGTATGATGAGGCAAAGGAAATGTGCAGCAGAATAACATCTTCGGGCAGTTACTATGAGGCCTTGAATGTTATCGGCGAGTATGTTGAGATCACTTCTATCGATGATGAACAGACAGAAGATGAGGATATGGAAATGGAGATGATGTAAATGACGTATTTGTTCATTGGAATGATGATAGGTTCTCTTGCCGTGGCTTTTAAGTCTGCTGAAAAAGAGATCGCACGTCTTGATAAGGAGGTCAAAGATGCACACAAACAGAGTTAAAGCCAAAGTAGACTTCAAGTTCTGTATGGGTAATATTCCTGCAATGCTGAGAGCAACAAAGCCTGTGCTTTCGGAAAAGCAATACAAGGAGCTGTGTAATGAGGTAAACAAAGCCGACGGCTACCTTGAACAGAAACGCATAATATTCAGCTATGTTGACCCGATAATCAAGGGCTGAAAACAGCGTAAAATCTAATATTTATTAAGGTCGTTTTGCCAACAGCAGATCAAAAATCTGGTGCTTGCAAAGCGACTTTTCTGCTGTTGGTTCTAACGGCAGAAAGGAAAAACATGAACAGTTTTATGTCATGGGTAGGGGGAAAGAAAAATCTTCGTGACGAGGTTCTTGCAAGATTTCCGCCTTACTATGAAAGGTATATAGAGGTGTTCGGCGGTGCAGGCTGGGTGTTGTTTCACAAGCCGCCAGGTGCAGATTTTGAGGTGTATAATGACTTCAATTCAAACCTTACGAACCTGTACAGATGCGTCAGAGATAAACCGAACAGACTCAAATACAAGCTGAGATATGTGCTCGATTCAAGAGAGGATTTTGACCTGACTTCAAGCCTGCATAAGCGTGGAATACTGCCAAGGCTTTATGACGTTGACAGAGCGGCTAAGTTTTATCAGCTTATACGTTACAGCTATGCAAGCGGTCTTGACAGCTTTGGAAGTCAGCCACATTCAATGTGGTCTGATTTTCCGATGATAGACCTTGCGGCAAGGCGTTTGCAGAAGGTAGTTATCGAAAACAAGGATTTTGAAAAGCTTATCAGGCAGTATGACAGACCTGTAAGCTTTTTCTACTGTGATCCGCCGTATTTTGCTACAGAGAATTACTACAAGGACGTAGGTTTTACTGCAAAAGATCATATCAGACTGCGTGACGCTCTGCTTGACATCAAAGGCAGATTTTTGGTTTCGTATAACGATTGCCCTGAGATCCGTGAGATATGGCATAAACCAAACATTCACATTGAAGAGATAAGCAGGCTGAACAATTTGGCACAGCGGTATGACGGCGGCTGTCAGTATGCAGAGCTGCTCATATCAAATTATGACACAAGCGAACGTGCGAAAGCTATCAAACAGCTTTCGCTTTTTGATTAGGAGGTTTTTATGAAGAAGATAATATTGGCACAGGTTTTAACGACGAAAGGCAAAACAGAATTTTCAGGGCTTTATGACAGGCACGGAAATGCTGTAATAGTGGAGGTCGAACGTGACAGCAGCGGTGTTTCACTTATCATATGGCAGAACGAGCAGAAAAAGCAGCACTTTGACTGTGGGATATCCGAAGAAGAGATACAGCGTACCTGTGCGATGTTTGATGACTGCGGCGATTGTCCGCTGAAAGAGTATTGTGAAAGTGAGGCAAAAGAATGAGGATACTTGTGTTTGAACCTCTGAAAGAACCATATGTAAAGGATATTGAAGATGATATCCATGCCATGCAGGAAGTTGTGGGCGGCAGCATCGAGTCAATATATTTTGAACCAAAGCAGGATGCTATTTGCTGGTGCAATGATGAGTTTCTGCTGAACGGTTCAAAGCCTAACAGGATAGTTGGAAATACTCTTGTTCACGGCACTTTCTATATTTCAGGCAATTATCGTAACGAATACGGCGAATGGGACAGCTGTTCACTTACCGATGAACAGATAGAAAAGTACAAGCAGCAGTTTGATCATATCATAGTAGATCTGCCCGAGATCGGGCTGGTTGCTGTGAGAGAAACAAAGCCGGAAGTGATCCAACCGCTTGAAGAATATGAAGAAGAACCGGAAATCGAACAGACAATGTAAAGGAGAATGAAACTATGAGAATACACGCATCTATCAACAGAATGGTAAACAAAGAGGATTCAGCAATCAAGGCATATGCCAGCGTAACAATGGACGGTATGTTCGCCGTTCACGGACTTAGGGTCATTGAGACCGAAAAGGGCAGATTTGTCAATATGCCCTCCACCTCATACACCGATAAGGACGGCAACAAGCAGTACAGCGACACCTTCCACGCCATAACCAAGTCGGCGAGAACTGCCGTAAATCAGGCTGTGCTCAATGCTTATGATCTCAAGCTGCAGCAGGTTCAGCAGACGGATATCGAGGTGGAGAACACTCCCGATGAGGAAATGTCGGAGCCTGAAGATGAACCTGAACCGGAGATAAGTATGTAGTTTGCTAAAGCTTATGCTGTGCAAATTGTCACAAAGGTAGAACTTCAATAAAAAGTCTGGATTTTAAAGTACTAGTGTGATATATTGCTTGTCAAGGAGCGTGATAATATGAAAAAAGCAATGGTCATATCAATATTTTGTGCTGTATTTTTATCTGGCTGTGGAAATGTATCAGAGTCCGCAGAAAGAGAAAACTCTTCAGTAGCTAGTCAAACTACGACCACGGCTATAGTTTCCGCAAAAACATCGGCAAAGGAAGAAATTGATACAAGTGAAACCACAACGACCATTAAAAAGAGTTCGCAGACGGTATCATCTTCCTCAAAGCCAACAGATACTGAGGTAACTGCGGCTAAGAAATCAAGCACTTCAAATACAGGCTGCAATTCGGTTCAGGGGCAGAATAACGCTGTACAGGGTAATAACCAAGCTGTGCAGAATAATACTCCATCCAACAATTCTCAGGACAATAACTTAGCGGAGCAGAACGCCCAGCCGTCCAATGAGAAGTCTCAGAATAACGAGCCGTCTGCCACCCAATCAACAACGGCAAAGCCGTCATCATCGGCAGTGTCTGCGGTAACAAATCCGCCTGTCACAACGACAAATCCGCAGACTACAACAGTGCCGCAGACTCAACCACCCTTGCCGGTGCCCACTGAGGAAGAACGATATATGGATATCGGCAGAAGCTTATCTCATAACGGCTCTGATTACAGCAAGGCAGAGGCGGTATACAACTGGATGACTGAAAACGGTTCGGGCACTTGTGTGAATTATTCGTGGCAGACCTACTATTTGTGCAAAGGTACAGATCTGGAATGCTATCTTGCATGGACGCCGTCAAAACTGTATGGTCATGTAGCAAATGTTGTTAAGGTAAACGGAACATGGTTTGTTCTTGATACGCAGGGGCAAGGATTTCTGCTGAATAACGACTGCGGATTCAGCGAAATAATAGATATTGATGAATCATATGTATCAGGGGCGGATTTGATAAGCAGCCAAAGATATGATGAAATATATTAAAATGTGCAAACGAAAGAGCCGAAATCCGGCTCTTTTTCTTTGCAAAAATGAAAAGGAGAAATGCATTTTATGTTCAAAAAATCGAAAATATTAAAGAAGCTTGGGCAAGCGAATACTTCGCTTCGTCTTTTACGTTTGCGTGCTTGCCCTAAGAGTTTGCCTGCGGCAAACTCCCGAATTTTACGTAGGCTTACCACAGGGTTCATGGCAGGACTTTGCGCTTTTTCTATGCTCGGCTCATCTATGAGCGGAGTTATTACGGCAAATGCCGCAAGCACACCTATGGAAAACCCGGCATTCCCGTCAGCGGATACGGTGATCGCAAAGGCGGCGACCTTGCTGGGTACACCGTATACCTATGGAAACAAGGGCTACTGGTATGCGTATGATCAGGGTCAGTACACTCCGCTTTCTGTTGAAACGATAAATAATCTCGGCATTGACTGTTCGGGTCTTGTGTACTATACTCTTACGCAGCTTGGATACAAAACATCGGGGTTCAGTTGGAACAACCCTGTGCCTGTTGATACAGATCATTGGCTTACAGTCAATGATAACTGCACCATAACTTACGACGGAAAGACTTCAAAGGTCGAAGTCGAAAAGAAAAACATCAAGACAACGGACCGCCCGTATTGGGAGTGTGCTGACGGTTCGGTTATTACAGCAGGTTCTGTGGTGGTCGCTCAGAATCCGGTTGGTGAGGATCACGCTTGGATATATATGGGCGAATTTGATTCAAGAAACGATGTAATAAGCTACCTTAAGTCTATCGGCGTTTCGGAAAGTCTTATCAATTCCAGAACAGTCGGGGACGGCACAGGCACAGGAGGTACACACTGGAGAATCGAATCAAGCGGTTCTGAGGGCGTTGTTATCAACAACAAGACTGACGGTAAGACTGCTACCGCTATGAATATGTCGGCGTTCAGGATAACAAAAAATGATGTGAAATTTGAAATAACTAAGGTTCTTGCTTCAGACAGAACGGTTAAGATTTCAGGCACAAGCAAGGTGGACGGCACGGTTGCAAAATACGGAGTATATACCGATAAGGCTTGTAAAAACAAGGTCGGCGAGATCACTATCGGCAAGGACGGAACAGGTTCCATTCAGTTACCTGAAAAGCAGTATTACGTTAAGGAGATCTCCGCACCGACAGGTTACAGTATCTCTGAAGAAGTGTTCGCATTAAAGGCTGACGAAAATATATTTGTGACCGAAGATTTTACGAGAGGCAAAATTAAGGTCAATAAGACCGCCGATGACGGGATCGTAAGCGGCAGAGAGTTCAAGGTCACAGGAAACGACGGCAGCAGTTACACCAAGAAAACCAATGCAAACGGCGTTGCCGAATTTAGCGGATTAAAGGTATACAACACATCTACGGGCAAATCGATCACCTACACCGTATCCGAGATCAATGTAGATACAAGATACGAAGTTCCTAAGGCTCAGAATGTTACGCTGACAAGCGGAGATGTTGATCTGACTGTGAATGTGAAGTTCAACAATCAGCTTAAAACGGGTTCAATAAAGATAAATAAGCAGTCCGAGGACAATCAGAACGGCGACAGAGAGTTCACTATTACGGGCAACGGTAAGACCTACACAATAAAAACAGGTTCGGACGGTATTGCAATCCTTTCCGATATTCCTGTTTACAACAGCAATAATGAGAAGATCGTGTACACCATTTCCGAGAAAAATGTTCCAATAAGATATGTAGTTCCTGCAGAGCAAACTGCAACCCTTACGGCAGACGCAACCACAACTAAGACATTCAAAAATATCCTCAAGAAATTTACTGTAGAGTTGACAAAGCAGGATTCCAAAACAGCATCAGCACAGGGCAACGGAACGCTTGCGGGAGCAGTTTACGGACTGTACAAGGACGGCGAGCTCGTAGATACCTATACGACCGATGAAAACGGATATTTTAAGACCAAAGAGTATGTCTGCGGAAACTACACTGTTCAGGAAATTTCACCAAGCGAGGGCTATCTCATTGACAAAACAGTTTACTCAGTAGGTGCAGAAGCTGAGAATTATTTCATTGAGCATAACCCACTTTCTATGACAGTGACTGAGGACGTTATCAAGGGAAATATCGCAATGATCAAGCATTCCGATGACGGCTCTACTCAGATAGAAACTCCGGAAGTGGGAGCTGAATTTGAAGTGTATCTGAAATCTTCGGGTTCTTATGCAAATGCTGTTGAAACAGAACGTGATCATCTGACTTGCGATGAAAACGGATTTGCACAGACCAAGGATATGCCATACGGAATTTACACGGTTCATCAGACCAAGGGCTGGGAAGGTACTGAGTTTATTGCTGATTTTGATGTCAACATCAGCGAAAACGGACAGACCTACCGCTATCTTATCAACAATGCAGAGTTTGAAAGCTATGTTAAGGTGGTAAAGGTCGATTCCGAAACGGGAAAAACAATTCCTTACGAGGGTGCCGGATTTGAGATATACAATGCAGACGGAGAAAAGATGACTATGATGTATAGTTATCCATCTCCTACTGCCATTGATGTGTTCTACACAAATTCCGAGGGTTATCTTATCACTCCCGAAGTGCTCCCATACGGGGAGTATTCACTTGTTGAAGTGCAGGCGCCTTACGGATATGTGCTTGATAAAACTCCAGTATCATTTTCGGTTTCCTCAGAAAATGCAGAGGAAGAAAACTCGCTTACTATCGTCAAAGTTGAAAAGCAAAACACCGCCCAGAAAGGTAAGATCAGCGTTCATAAAACGGGAGATATTTTCACAAGCGTGGCAACGGCTTCCTCCGCATACACAAATGAAAACGGTGAAATGATCGTGAATCCAACAACTTACACTCCCGTGTTTGCGAACGGAGATCTCAGCGGCGCGGTATTTCAGATAACAGCAAAAGAAGATATTGTTACGCTCGACGGTACGATCAGAGCTTATGCAGGAGATGTTGTTTCGGAGATCACGACAGACGAGAACGGCTATGCTGAAACCGAACCGCTTTATCTTGGCAAGTATGAGGTCAGAGAGATAAAAGCTCCCTATGGATATGTGCTGAACAATGAGCCTAAAGATGTTGAACTAACATATGCAGGACAGGAATTTGAGGTGAGAGATACAGTGAATACAGCTTTTGAAAATGAGTATCAGAGCGTGAGGATATCGCTTTCTAAGGTTATGGAAAGTGATGAACTGTTCGGGATCTACGGCAAGGACTGCTATACAAGCATTCGTTTCGGGCTATTCGCCGCAGAAGATATTACTGCCGCTGACGGTTCTGTTATTCCTGCGGACGGACTGCTTTCAGAGGTTTCACTTGCTGAGAATATGACTGCAAAATTTGATGTACAGATACCTTTCGGAAGGTATTATGTCAAAGAAATTTCTACTGATGAACACTATGTTCTTAACGGAGAAAAATATCTTGTAAACTTCGAATATATGGGACAGGACATCCGGACTGTGGATATTGACTGCGGACAATTCGTAAATCTTCTCAAGCGTGGCAGGATAGAGGGTCACAAGGTAGATGACAAGAGCGAACCTCTTGAAAATGCTGTGTTCGGTCTGTTTACTACCGACTGTGTGAAGTTCAGCAGAGATACTGCAATAATGACTGCCGCCTCAGATGAGAATGGCTGTTTTGAGTTTACAGATGTTCCTTTCGGACAGTATATCGTTCGTGAGATAGAAAGTCCAAGGGGGTATATTCTTAGTGACAAGGAATATGCTGTCAGCATTGCAGAGGACGGAGAAGTTATTGAGATAACTGCGGAAAACAAACCTATTACTGTTGAGATCTCCAAACGTGATGTGTACGGAAACGAACTTGTGGGTGCTGAAATGGTGCTTGAAAATGCTGACGGTGAGATAGTTGATAAGTGGACTTCCGACGGCACAAACCACATTGTTTCAAAGCTTGGTGCAGGTGAATATATGCTTAAAGAAATTGCCGCTCCCGACGGTTATGTGATTGCAACGGACATTAAATTTACTGTTGATGTTTACGGCAATGTTATGGTAGAAAACGTTGATTTTACGGCCGTTTCAGATAATGGCAATCCGCTTATCGCTATGGTGGACGATACCACTAAGGTTCGTATTTCAAAGCGGGACATTACAACAGGCGAAGAATTGCCGGGTGCTACTCTGCAAATTATTGACGAGAACGGAAATGTTGTTGAGGAATGGGTATCCACGGACGAGGCTCACTTCATCGAAGGCAAGCTGATCGCAGGCAAGGAGTACACGCTTCGTGAAACTATCGCTCCCGACGGTTATGAGATCGCAAACGAGATCAGTTTTACTGTCAACGAGGACGGTTCTGTGACCGAAGTCGTTATGTACGATGAGCTGACGCCTAAAACGGATACTCCGTATACTGGCGATAACCATAGTGATTTTGCAGCTTTTGCACTTATGGGCGCTTCGCTCGTAATCTTTCTTGTGCTGATCATTAGCAGAAAGAAAAATGATGACAAGGAGCCTGAAGATCATTCAGCTCTTTGCCCCGAATTTATTGAAATTGATGAGGATTGATCTATGACTAAGAAAACCAAAGCTATTCGCACTATTGCGGCTGTGACCGCAGCCGCCCTCCTCGGAGGAGGAATTTATCTTCTTGTAAAAAACGATGTTGCTCAGAAAATCAATTGGCGGGATATTCTGATCTATGCTCCTACCCCGATAGCGAGAGAAACGCTTGACGAAGCGGTAAATAACGATTCAGAAAAACCGTCGTCTGACAGAGTTCCCGAGGATACCAAAGAAGAACTGACCGAACAGGTACGTCAGCTTTCCAACGAGCATGACGATTCTGTGGGTTGGCTGTATGTTCCCGATACAAATATCGATTATCCGATCATGCAGTCGGGAGATAACGATTATTACACACGCAGGGCGGCGGACGGTTCATATTTGTATGCAGGATCACTGTTTATGGACTATCGCTGTTCAAGCGATTTTTCTGACTTTAATAGCGTGATCTACGGTCACAATATGGGAAACGGAACGATGTTTGCGGATATTCCGAATTACGAAAACGAGGAATATTTCATGAATCACAGCTACGGCTGGCTGACCACTGAGAACGATGTCAGGCTTATAGATTTCTTTGCGGTTGCAAGAACTTCCGATACAAGCGGACTTTATCTTGCTGCTCCGAATTTTAATGAATGGGATAATCAGCTCAGAAACTGTGCAAGTATTTACAAGGAGATCGGCATTTCCGAAGAAGATAACCTGATAACGCTGTCAACTTGTACTTCTGCAGAGGGTAACAGCCGTACAATTCTGGTAGGAAAAATTATCGAAAGCAGAAAGGATGATGTGTAATGAGATCTAAAAAGAAATTGATCGCAGCAGCAAGTTCGGTGTGCTTTGCGGCTGTGATGTCGCTAACTGCCTATGCTTCGGGTGATGTTGCGGGGGCGGTCACAAGCACTTGGAACACAGCCAGATCGCAAATAGTGTCGGTGGTGAACAATGTTGTTTTTCCGTGCCTTGATGTTATCCTTGCGGTATTGCTGTTTGTGAAGATAGGTGCGATGTATATGGACTACCGCAAGCACGGACAGATAGAATGGACTCCTGTTGCGATAATCTTCGCCTGCCTCATATTCACCCTTACCGCTCCGTTGTATATCTGGTCTATTGTGTAAGGAGGTATGACAAATGAAGAATATTCTTATACTCGCCGTACTGTCTGCGGTGATCCTTACAGGCTGCGGAAATATCTCGCCGCCGTTCAAAGCCGAGCAGACAACGGTCACAACAGCCGCTCCGACAGTAAGTGCGGCTGCCTCTTCGGAGGCTGAAAGTACCGTCGATGAAGAACAGGTAAAATATGATACCTTTATTGCGGAGTTTTTCGATTCAAATATCAGCTTTGCAGATACAAGCGCATTGGTAACAGAAGCAATGAAAGGCTGTTCTTTTGATAATGAAATCGATGATTCAAATGGTGTGCAGAAGATAACGCTAAAAGGTACAAACGGCGGCGGTTCTATTGAGGTGATGTGTATTGATCTGAGTAAAAGCAGTCTTCCTTATGATATGGAATATATCCTTGAAAATTTCGGAGATCATTACTTCAGGCAGACTGCTGCTCAGATGAGCGGTATCACCGAAGATGACTTTGTTTCGAGTTACCGAATGACAAGCAGTGTTGTTTCAAAGGGCAAGTATCAGCAGTACGGCTCTGTTCAGAAATCCGACGGTATGGCGACTCAGTTCGGATACACAGAAACCTATGCTGTGCTGAGTGAAAACAAGCTGACCGTTGTGTCGGGTGCATTTCTCAGTTCAGATATGATGGAAAGGCAGAGCTTTTCTCAGTTGATGAGCAGATTTGCGGAGAATGTGAAGTATTAAGGTGGTGATAAAGTGCCCTACATCCCATTCACAGACGAACAAAAACAGCTTGCCAACAGCGTAGACTTGGCAGAATACCTGCGTGTGCGTGGTGAAAAGCTTGAGCGTGTCGGCAGAGAGCATAAGCTCATTTACTGTGACAGCTCCGGCAGGCACGACAGTATAACCCTCCGTGGCTCGACCTGGTTTGACCACAAAAATCAGGTCGGCGGAGGAGCAATAAAATTCATGCAGGAATTTTATGATATGGACTTTCAGACTGCGGTACAGGAACTGTTGGGACAGAGGGTAACTCCTCTGTCCCACAGTCCGCCGAAAGTATCGGCAAAGGAAGAAAAGAAAGAGTTCAGACTGCCCCAAGCAAACACAAATATGCACAGAGTGTATGCTTACCTCATAAAACAGAGGTTTATCGCACCGGATATTATATCGTATTTCGCAAAACAGCACACGCTCTATGAGGAGAAGGAACATCACAATGCGGTGTTCGTAGGCGTTGATGAAAACGGCGTCCCAAGACAGGCACACAAGCGTTCAACAAATTCTTACGGCAATAGTTTCAGGATCACCTGTCAAGGTTCTGATACAAGATACAGCTTTGCACACTTCGGAAAAAGTAGTCGTCTTTATGTGTTTGAAGCTCCCATAGATATGATGAGTTTTCTTACGCTTTATTCGAAAGATTGGCAGCAGCACTCATATATTGCAATGAACGGAGTCTATGAAAATGCCGTTTTAACGGCTTTAAAGAATCATTCTAACCTCCGTGAAATTGTGCTTTGTGTAGATAACGATGAGGGAGGAATCGAGGCGGTGGACAGGCTTAGAGATATTCTTCATGAGAACGGATACCCAAACGTTAAACGTCTTGCACCTGAGTTTAAGGACTGGAACGAATGTCTGAAATCTCAGAATGGTGTTGAGCCATTGCCTGCTGTTCCGCATAAAAGGAAAGACGAATATCTGAAAGAAGTAAGCGAACTGGGGTATCTAAAATGCCGTCCCGATAAGCTGACCTCGCAGATTTATGCCACATTTAAGAACGGGCAATACAAATATCTCGCTGAGTATGCGCTTGCGTTATACCATTAACGAAGAAAAATAAAAATGAACCGAATAGGAGCTATTACAAAGCTGTTGTATGTCACCATAACCATACAACAGCTTTTATCATTTGATTGGAAACTCCAATTCCAGAACAAACTCCGGGAACTGCTTTGGTATTCTCATCTCTCCGCCAAGCTTTTCGACAGTCCTGCGAATGTTGTATAACCCAAAGCCGTGATTATCTTTGTCGAGCTTAGAGGTTTCTGTGGAATTTTTGTTGTCTGGATTTGGATTTGATAATTTAATCACCTGAACATTCTGTACAACAGCACATTTCACCGTTATAACAGCCGAATCGGTTAAGCTGAGTTTTTCACAAGCCTCGATAGCATTATCCAAAGCGTTGGAAAGCATTGTACATAGATCGACTGCAGGAATCTCATCGGAAATAAAACCGCTGAATTGAATCTGAGTGCCGATATTTGCGGCTGATTCGCTTTTCTCCGAAAGTATCGAATCAGCGATCTGATTTCCGCTTGAAAACTTATTTGCATCAATTATCTCCTGCTTGGTTATACTTTTTACATAGTCAAGTGCTTCATCAAGCTGTCTTTTCTCAAGCGTTGCCTGCAAACATATCATATGATTTTTATAATCATGACGAAATTCTCTCAAATCGTCTGTAAGCTTATTGATCTTTTGGTAATGCTCAACTTGACCTACCATCTGTTTTTCCATTATTCCTAATATGCTTTCGTAGTATTGCCGTGAAATACTGCTGAATACAAATGAAATAATAATTGTCAAAAAAGCCATAATGGTCAGCACTGTCAAGAAACTGTTTATTTTATTATCAAAGAACAACTCGCTAGATTCAACAGCCATGTTTCCACAAAGCTCTCCGATAAAAACCAGGACAATTAATATCAATATATATAATCGTTTTGGCAGTAATCTTATGCTGTTCCTGATTTGATTTTGATGATTTTTTTGAAGAAATCTGAGTAGGATTAATACAACAATATTAAAAATCATAGATGAAAAATTTAAAACCGTTGCTCTGTCAAAATCTTGTACAAATAAATCAATCAGTATGCATCCAATTGATTGGAAAATAGAATCTAAAATCAGTACAATAACCGAAATATATACAGACCATAATTTTTTTGATTTGAATATTGACAAAATGCAAATTAGTAGAAATGCATAATAACATATTGTTGCCGTTAGGAAAATAACAGGTTTGTCATGATTTCTATACCAGGAGCAAATAATTCCGGAAATCAAATACATAAGAAATACAGTCACATATTTTCTCCTGTACTCTTTGGTTCCATAAATAAGACTCATGGTTTGGATAATCGTAAATAAATATAGTATAGATATTACTGTAAATTCAAATGTGTGTACTAAATTCATTTCTATTCTCCTATACTTTTTCTTTTAAGATAATTCAGATATTTGCTTTTAAAGTCCTTGAATTTAGAGCTTGAAATAAGCGCTTTTTGACCGTTAGAAAATTCAATTTCCTTTTTACTGTAGCCGATTATGTAATTGAAATTGACGATATACGAGCGATTTGAGCGATAAAAATACGCCTCATTCAATTCTTTCTCCAACAAAGAAATTTTGTTTGAATAAAGAAAAATTCCTTGAGCTGTGACAACTTCCGCATAGATATTGTCGGCTTGTGCATATATTATTTCGTTTTCGGGTATCGTTATATTCTTTTGATTAACAGTATCCTTAACTACTATATAAGCAGTTTTTGCTAGATTTTTTATAACAGAATCCAAAGCTTCGTACAAATCCTCTTTTTCAAACGGTTTAACGAGAAAGCGAAAAGCATTAACTTTCATACTGTCAAAAACAACGTCCTTATAGCTGCTCACAAATATTACGGTAGTATCAACATTGCGTTTCCTCAATACCGAAACGGTATCGAGTCCGTTTTTATCTGTCATTTGATGATCCATAAAAATCAAGTCAAAGGACATATCGGCAGCTAAGAGTTCCATGCCGTCGGAATATTCGTATATAATAAAATTAAGACCATGCTTATCTGCATATATGTATAATTCTTCAGACAACGTTTTTCGAAAAAAAGACTCATCATCGCAAACTGCTATATGCATAATAACCTCTCCCTATTATTTTCTGATATTTTTTGTTGTTCTTATTATACAATATTTTGACATTAATTTCAAGCTATTTTGAGCTTTACAAGAAAAAAAGGGGTGTTTACAAGAATTTTGTAGCCTGTTTTAGAAATCGGTGTTATCTTAATGGCATCGATTTGTAAAGGAGGCAAATAATATGTTCTATAATTTTTGGCTTGCATTTTATAAATTCTTCAAGTAAGGCGGTGCGGTTATGCCGATAGTTGAACACCAGTATCTACATTATAAAAATGTTTTATGTTTTGAAATGCAGCTTGATTACGGAGAAATAGAGGACTTTGCCCAAAGAATCGATTATAGTCTTGACGTTTTAGATCTATCCCGTGACGGGAAAATTGTTATTACTCAAAAATCCCCTTTTCTTGAGTTTCTGATTCCTGTAGATAAACAATTTTCAAGCAGCAAGCATTACCGCTATAAACCGGAGTTCAAACTTGTAAATGCTATAAGGACAAGACATTACGGTTCTTTCGACAGTATTCAAAACAAAGTGGAGGAGCTTAAGAAGTATATTCAAGACCAGTCTTTTTTGCCCGCTACCCCTCCGTACTTCATTGTTCAGGATATTAAAAACAAAATTTATGATGTGTATATTGGTATCAATGAGAACATTTTATGAAATGCGAAAACGAGGTTGGATTTTAGTAATCTGATCTCGTTTTTGTTCCTTTACAAGGAAAAAGGGGGTGTTTACAAGAAATTTGTTGAGAACAGCATGATTTTGTGGTATTTTTATGGCGTTAGTAAACTAACAAGGATTTTAAATTATGGAGGTAAAAGTTATGATCAAACAGAAAACAAAGTCACGGCTCAAGCGAACGCTATCCGGAGTACTGGCTTTAGCTATGACAGCGAGTGTGGCAGCTGTCATGCCGGCAGCGGCTGAGGAAACCGCCAAGTATCCCTATGCTGTTTTTGCCGCAGACAATGACGCAGGCATCACAATAAACACTGACAATTTCACACTCAACGGCAGTGCATATACAAACGGTGTGTTTGGGGCAACCGCTCAGTATCCCAATATCAACGGTACTGTTACAGATATTGACGATATTACAGATGAAGACAATACAGAGGGAGAAGAAACCGAAGATGTATTTGATGTAAGCTGCGATATGATACTTATTCACACCAAGCTTGCAGACAAATATTTTACAGAAAACTGCGATACATACGACGAGGATTACACATATTCCGATATGAATGTGAATATAAATGACCCGATCTATGTAACAGGCAGACTGAATTTAGACGGCAATATCAGCTTGAATGACGCTGTGGGTGCTGTTTCGGACGTTGATCTTACAGGCGGAAATCTCAACGGAAATAATACAGTTATCTATTCAAAATTCGGCGATATTGATATCTCAAACAGTCAGGCAACTGTAAACGGTCTGATCTATGCTCCGTTCGGAACTGTTACCATAGACTGCGACAATTTCAATATGAATGGACTTATCATTGCACAGAATGTTGTTATCGACGGTTATGGAGCTAATATCAACTACAGCAGTTCATGGGCTGAATTAGTTGGCACAGAGAGCGAAGAACTCAGCTGGACAATGGACGATTGGCAGTACCTTGCCGATACAGACGAGGACGGTTTGCCTAACCTTATTGAAAAGGAAATCGGCTCAGACCCGTACAATCCTGACACAGATGGTGACGGACTTCCTGACGGATACGAGGCATTAACGCTTGGAACAGATCCAACAAAGCCCGATACCGATGACAACGGCGTCCTTGACTGCGATGAGGATTTTGATGAAGACGGATTAACAAATCTTCAGGAGTATGAACTTGGTACAGAGCCTTATAATGATGATACGGACGGCGACGGACTTAATGACGGCGAGGAGATCAACACTTACATAACTGATCCGCTCAAGGTTGACACCGATGATGACGGACTTGAGGACGGTGACGAGATCTACTTTGAAACAGATCCGCTGAATCCCGATACAGACGGAAACGGTATATTAGATGGCGATGAAAAGCGTTTCCAAACATTTATTCATAAGGTAGAAAACAAGGATTGCGCCGTTACCGAAGTTCGTGTGTCTATGGAGGGTACGGGCAATCTCCAGAAAGCCACTACTGTTGAAAGCATTATGAACAAAGATGTTCTCTGCACTGATGTTGTGGGGCTGGTCGGAGAGCCTTTTGAGATTGAAACGACTTCGCAGTTTGATAAGGCTACGCTTACTTATGTGGTGGATAAATCCAAACTTGGAGATACCGAGTTTGACAATCTGCTGTTTTTATGGTATGATGAAGAAAATGACAATTTTGTTGAGCTGGATACCATTCTTGACGAGGAAAATTCAACTGTAAGTGTGGAGACTAAACACTTCAGTAAGTATATGATCGTTGACGGAAAAGAATGGTATAGAGCATGGCAAGATATTTACACTAAAATAAACGAATCAAAAGGCCAGCATATTCCAAATGCATTGTTTGGCGGTGATTCGGGAGCGCAACAGTATAACCTTTTGGGTCAAGAGAAAGCTGAATGGTTTTACAATAAAAGAAAAATATAAGGAGATGTTTTTTTTGAAAGTATCCATTATGAATAACATTCTCACATATAACGATAAGTCGGTAACTATGAAAAGAAAAATAATAGATTATATCGTTATGTCAGAGTATCTGATTATACTTGAGGACTTCACAGGCGACGACTATAACTTAGTTTATTGCTTTGATAATGAACTTCACAAGTTGTGGAAAATCAAAAAGCCTGACAGCAAATTTATTGGTCAAAAACAGCTTCCGTATGTGGGCATCACAATAACCAAAGGGTTGACAGTCGTTGATACTTTAGGAAGATACTTGATAATAGATATGGATACAGGGAAAATCACAGATATGTTTTGCAATAGATTTTAACCAGCACCCAGTACAATGAAATAGAGCATATCAATAATCAATTTCGGGTATTGCTGTCCGCAATGTAAGATTGATCCAAACCACGAAGGCTCAGACAGTAAGAATCATTTTAAATATACAAGAACTATTTCAACAGTTATTTGGATAAGAGATGGAAATATGTTGTATTATAACAAAACTTAGTAACAAACGGTGGTGCAGATTATATTGATACATCAACAAATAAAAAATATGATATAAAAAGCTTTCGCTCATATCCAAATGGTCAAACCGCTCCAAGAAAAGGCGCATTTAAATTACAAAACGCAACGGCGGATGTTACAAAAGAAATCAAGAAAGGTTATTATGTAATAATAGATACTGTTGGTTTAACAAATGAGCATTTGTTTGAACTTAAAGCTGCATTGGAAGAAATGGGATATTCTGAGTATATCTTGTGGTACTATTAATGGAGATGCTATATGTTTAGGAATTACGAAAATAAATCATTTTCTTATCTTAGTGAACCTCATTACGAATCTATTTATGTTGCAGATTGTAATTTTTTTAAAGTAAATCATAGCAATTTTGAACTATATGATTCAATGATTTTCGAAAGCCAATTGGATTATTGTACTTTTTCAACTGCTCGTATTGGTAAAAATAAATTTGGGTATTCATCATTATCTAATTGCAGTATTTGCCATACTAATTTTATAAGAAATGAGTTTAATGATATTAATCTTAGTTCTATCTCCTTTTTTGATTCATTAATATGTGGAAACAATTTTGAAAAATGCAAATTTGAATCTGTTATGTTTGAAAATGTTAATTTCGAGAATAGTTATTTTTCGGATTGTTTATTTCACGATATTACAATAAATAACTGTAAGGGATTAAAAAACGCATTTTTTGAGAACATTAATTTTGGAACAATCGAAACACCCGTAATATTATCGGATGAAAAAGCTCTTCAATATCTACTTAACTATAATATTTAGCTATTGCTATTATTTTTGCCGTACAGACTAAAATCTGTACGGCAAAAATAAAAAGGAGAACTTACATGAAATTGCAAATTATACCTGGGGAAAGTGTTGGCAAATATAAGTTGGGAATGACATATCATAAGTTGATAAAAACTATTCAATTAGAAAATATTGCGTATAAGAAGATAGTATTACCAACTTGTATCAAAATTGTAACAAAGAATATGATGTTCTTACTGGTTAATAATGTTATTATGCAGATTACAGTATATGGGGATTTCAAAGGAACATTTAATGATACCATAGGTATAGGTTCTTCCTTGGCTGATGTTAAAGAATACATCGGTGACATCAAAACCGGTGAATATGATATTGTGCCGACTTATGAATTACGAGATATATCGGGTATATGCTTTGAATTAAAAGATGAAGATAACTGTGATGAATATAAAGTACCTATAGATGCAATCAGTATTTATTATCCGTAGGGGTTTAACTTGAGATTATGTTGTAAACACATAGGCATGCGCGTATATCAGCCAGAACCAAATGATTTGAAATATGATGTGCGGAGATGTGAAAAATGTGGCAGTGTATATTTGTTCAAAAACAATAAAGATAAGATTCTATTTATTTGATTGCTATAAGTGGAGTAATGATTCTTCGGAAGGTGATTTGTATAATTTACATTACTATGGTCTAGCACATTCCTTTAAAGATTACGGGTGTTATGAAACAACTGTGACCTGGAAACAGGGATCGAGATATCCTAATAAACTGACCGAGAATGAATTAATGACTACATACTTTAATGGTATAGTAGATTCTAATTTAGCAAACGCATATATAGAAGGATACAATTATTATAACAAAATTAGCGCTATTATGTAAAATAAGTTACTAAGAGGTCGTTCTTATGAAAAAATATAATGTGCTCACTAAGATAAATACATTTTTACTGATTTTCATTCTATTGTTGCTATTTGTAAACAGGTATTACGAGCTATTCAGCGACCATATCAGCGTATTGCTTTTATGCACTTATCTGTCGTACCTTGTGATAGCATTGACGATCGTAAAGCTAATAAAATACCAAAAAGGTGCCCTGTCAAAGATCGAAATATTCGGCTTATTGATAATTGCGGTAATAATCAGTTTTGTTGGTAGAGATATGTTTTCTGACTGGAAAAATCATATCATATATTCATCTGATGATATATCAGTAATTGCCCGTGTGAACAGAACAATGTTCGGAAACAGGTGTGATATATGTATTTGCAGGAACGGAGCAGTAATGAAAAAAGTTGATGAGCCATTGGCTTTGCAAAGTGACTATGATCCGATTGAAAAACACTATTATGAAGTCCTAGAAGATGAACAAGAGCTGACTATTAGAGTTAAATGTTCCGAAGATAGTAGTAGATATGAAGAAGTGACAATAGAGATTTAATAGAAGTTTGTTACTTATATCAAATATGGAAGATTATCTTTACACTCGTACAAATTGATGACAATATCTCAAACTTAATAATGTTCCTAAAGACAGCCGTACTCATAAAGTGGAAGTCAAGGGCGGGGATTTTTTAGTCAAGCACACCAAATCTGGTGGGCTTCGCTCGCAGGGGATCGTCACGATGCTGTCACCTCCCTACCATAGTCCTATGCTGTCAAACAAATGACGCTGTGAGATGTTTTCGGCAACTCTTATCATTACTTTATCATAGTCTGACATAAAGCTGTCCACAACTTCTATGATGGTGAAGCCGCTGTTGTTCAGGGCTTCTGTGAGCTTTTGTTTATCCTTGGTATAGGCTATATAGGCAGTTTGCAAGGACCTGTTATTTTGCACTGTGATAAGCTGTGAATATGGTATCTTGCTGTTTTGCAACTGCTTTTCTATTGCTTCACTCTCGCCCGAAAAGACTTTGAGGGGCTTCCCTTTTGCGGCTGTGATAAGATAGCCTTGGCAGGTGAACTTTTTCTGAGCAGACTTTATGTGAGATATCACAAAGCTTGCGTCTGTGCGGTACGAGCATTCAAATATCTGCACGGTTTTGTTGTACCATTCTTCGTTGTTCTTTTCAACTGATTTTGATGTTACCATGGTATCGCCCCTTTCACTGATATTATAATATCACAACCTATGTGTGCAATTTAGGACATAGGAAACGGTATTATCATATTGAGGTGAATAATATGATATACAAGGGAATATTCTGGCTTATCGAGGGTGAATTATATACAAAGAAGTTAGAGTGCGACAAATCGGGAAATGTTATTGGTGACGGCAGTGGACTTAACTCAAAGTCGGGGGATAATTTCAATCACAGGCTGACTTGGGAGGGACTGCCGAAAAACGTAACACATGGGAAAGAGTACAATTATTATCCTCGGGGCAGAGTGGAGATAAAGGGCGGCAAGGCTGTGATATATCTTAATCCTGCGCTGAACAGTGAGGAGATGTTGGCGGAGCTTACAAGGCTGTTCGGGCTTGATGAGCTTGATTTTGTGAGGGTCAAAAATGACGGAAGCAGGCACTACAGAGCGTATGCTCCATAGTGCCTGCGCTTTATTTTATCTCATAGATATCGTCATAGAGAAATCTCACGTTGCCCACAGTACGATCTAAATGGAAATGTCCGCAGAGCCACATTTCATAGACAAGCTTATTTCTTATTTTGGAAAGAAACTTTTCGTTATCATAATGCCGTTTGAAGCACTTGGCGGTGTTCAGGTCAGGGATATAGCGGTCTGTTGGTCTATACTCATAGGGGCAGGTATGGGTCACAACATAGTCCACTTTCCAGCCATACTGCTCGAGATTGAATTTTGCTTTATCTTTGACCACTTTTTGAGGCTTATCGGGAATAAACTCTATGCCAAAGATATCTGACCGCCACTGTTTATTCTGCATACAAGCTCCGCCTATGGTGAGGATAGCTTTATCCTCGATAACAAATATCTCGCCGTCATTGGCATAGAGGATATTGGGATAGGCTTCTTCATAATCACCTTTGCCACAGTTCCATATTTTCTGTTTATAGCTGTTATCGTGTATCTTGCCATTTGTTATATGAAGATGCCAACGCTCTGATTCTGTATAGGTAATAGAATTCAGTGCGTCAAATTCTCCTCGGACGCAGAGAAAATTTGTGGGGATAGCCGCAAGCTGTTTTTTAAGGCTTGTGGCAAACATTTCATATGTGCTTGATAGTCCGGTATCTCCGAGGAGGATAACTGTATCGCTTTTACTAAGCTTCTTATCCTCATGGAGCTTTTTTATTTTTGAAAGATCTCCGTGGAGGTCGCCAACTACATATATCATCTTTTACGCTCCTCACATAGTCTAAGTCTGGTGATAAGGTTCATTGGAAGTTCTTTAAGGCCGGGGGCGTATTTTCTCATAAAGAAAGCGTCCTCTATATTATAGGCTACATCGTCCTGATCGCAATCGAACTCCTCATCGTCACAGTAAATACAGTACATATCCACATCGGGCAGGTATGTTTCTATGAACGAAAAGAGTATGCCCTCTCGGTGGGAAAGAATATATTCAAGCTCCTTTCGGGTGTTTCCGCCAATGGTGAAATGGTGATAAGATTCGCCTACATGGTCGCCTGCGGGGTCGCTTGAAACATATATATCCTTATAAAAAACTGCTATATGCCAATATCTGTTCATTTCATCATCATATTTTCTGTCGGGGTTGCCTTCCTCATACCTTACAGCTCTGTTATAAAGCTCTTCTATTTCTTCAAGCATTTCTTCGGTGGTGAAATATTTTATTTTTGCAGGGTTGTTGCCTCCCTCAGGAAAACACTTGCCTATATCAAGCTTGCCCTCCTTATAGCTTTTGATATGATAACCCTTTGGTATCTTCCAATCCTCGTGGCCTTTGAATATTATTTCGGTCACTTCTCCTGTTTTGCCTGTATTAAGTCCTCTGCCCCAGCCATTTTCAAGGGTCTTTATGGTGGTAGGGAGAACGAGCTTTTTAAGGCTTTTGCAGTTGTCAAAGGCATTCCACTCTATTTTCTCAACACCCTCGCTTATCTCGATATTTTTTAAATTGATGCAGTTGTCAAATGTATAGCTTGTGATCTCTTTGATACAAGGGGGAACTGTTATGCTTTCAAGGCTTGGGCAATCGTCAAACCACGCATCCATTTTGGATATTTTGTCGCTGTTTATTGTGACTTTTTCAAGAAATTCATTACGGGCAAATGCAAAACGGTCGATACTCTCAACGTTTGGTGGGATAACTATTTCTGAGATATTAGTGCTTGAGAAGCTATCCTCGCCGATAGCTTGAAGAGAATTTGGTAATATCACCTCGTCAACAGGCATATGCTCAAAAGCACTATCGCATATAAACGTAACGCCCTCGGGTATTCTGGCAATAAAATCTTCATATGGGTCTTTTCGGTTAAGGATATAATCTGCGTAAAGCTCTTTGGCGTTATATCCAGTAAAAACATATCTTTCGCCGCCATACTGCTCATTGGCACTTATTACGCCATACTCTGCGAAGTGTTGTGCTGTTGGCTTCGTGGCAAAGGCAGAAAGGTCTATAGGCTCGTGGGAGTAGCAGCAGTCGATCTTTATATCAGGGTTTGAGAGTATAGTCAAGTCAAGGTGTTCGTCTTCATAAAAGCTCTCTGAACGTGCAAAAGCGTCTCTGCCGATATATTTTACGCTCCTCGGTATTTCGATACTGTATGTGCTGTTAATGTCAGTAAGACTTATGCAGTTATAGAAAGCACGATCACCTATATATTCTATAAGGTCATACTCAAACTCGACATTGTGGAGGGATACACAATCCTCAAAGGCACTGTTGCCTATATATCTGACCTGTTCAGGAAAACGCACCTCTCTCAGTCTGCAGTTTTTAAAGGCGTTATCCTCGATAACTTCAAGGGACTTAGGGAATATCACAGTGTCGATATCCATATTTTCGAAAGCGCCCTTTTCTATCCTTGTGAAGCCCTCCGGTATAGCAAGTCCAAGAGAACTCGAGCCAAAGGGAGTCTTTATTTCATAAGCTACCATTCTTTTTGCCATATCCTGTGTAAAAACTTTTGTCATAAATATTATCCTTTCTTTATCTGTTAAATCCTATATGCTTTGGCTCTTCTTCGAGGGTATCGTCCTCGGTGAGGTCAAAGTCACGGGCTTTTAGGGTCACGATATCGTCCATTGTCATGGTGCTGAAATTCTGTCTTGTGAGCCTGAGTGCCTGACCGAACAGTGCTCCCTCTATAAGATTTCTTGCAAATCTGCCGTTGCCGAAATTCGGCTTCTTGCAGACCCTTTCAAGAAAAGGCAGGAGGGTTTCGTCAACGTCGTCGGCAAGCTTATGTTCATTGTTTTTAGCCATAAGATGGACGATACTAAGAAGCTCCTCGGCGGTATAATCCTCAAAATTGACGTGGAACGCAATTCTTGATCTCAGACCAGGGTTGCGGTCGAGGAAGTCGTTCATTTCCTTTGGATAGCCTGCGAAAATGACTACCATATCGTCACGGTTGTTCTCCATTTCCTGCACGATAGTGTTTATGGCTTCGTCGCCATAAGAGCCTGAGCGGTCATCGCAGAGGGAATAGGCTTCGTCGATAAAAAGCACTGAGCCTTTAGCTTTCTTGAACATATTCTTCACCTGAACAGCTGTCCAGCCAACATATTTTCCAACAAGGTCGGAACGTCCGCACTCGATAAGGTCGCCTTTGGAAAGCACGCCGTTTTCTTTGAGTATTCTTGCAAACAGCCTTGCAACTGTGGTCTTTGCTGTGCCGGGGTTGCCTGTGAACACCATATGCATGGCTGTTCGGCTTTCTTTCATGCCCTTATCGGCAAAAATTTTCTGCGCCTTTGAATATGTTATCGCCTTTTCGATAACGCTCTTGGCGGAATCAAGTCCGATAAGCTCCTGAAGCTCGCTGTAGGCAGAGCCTTTTATCTCCTTGGCTTCTTCCCTGTCATAAAGCTTTTTGAAGTTTGAATACTGGGGATAGATTTTTGTTTTCAGGACATTTGAATACCAAGTATCGTACATACCCATAAGCTCGCTTGCTCTATATGGGGTATCCTTTGCGCACAGGGAAAGGAGGTCTTTATCGCAGGAGGTATTCTCTTCTCTGCAAAGCTTTCTGAGATATTTATGTGCATCTTCGTTTTCTACAGTATCGTCCGCAAGCTTCACGAATGTGATAGCGCCGAGCTTTTCTTCCACAGCGTCAGGGAGAGAAGGTCCGTCATTTGAAAAGGTAAAAATAAACTGTATCTCGTTTTTGTAGGCATTGATGAGGTCAAATATAATATCGGGGATAGTTTCATCGGCTGTACAATTATCGCTGTTGGTACACTTTAAACCACAACAATTCATTATGATAGTAGAGCCGCTGCAAACACGGAACAGTTCACGGATATCTGAGCTTCGGGCTGATAAATTATAAAGGTCGAGGACGGTATATCTTGCACAGCCTAGTCTGTTATTTGAATACAGGGAGCTTACAAGGGTATCGGCAAGCCTATGGGCATTATCGCTTTGGATCAAATAATGTACCGGTATGCCTTTTGTCACACCGACGCTGTTCTTTCTGAATATTCTTTTAAGCTCAGGCTCAAAGGTATCTGAGCAGAGATATTTTTTTGCTACGGCCAGTGCATCTTTTTTATCAATGGACTTTGTGATATTTTCGTTTATGTACGATCTTCTATAGTTACTGAACAGGTCGTCCAGTTCATAATCATTCAGCAGGTCTTCATCGAACTTGAAATTATCATGATAGCCGTTGGGGATCATTCTTTTGAACGTTTCCACTGTTATTTCCTCGAAGCTTATATCCACGCACTCAAGCTTTATAAAGGAGAAAAAGTTCTTTACATAGGCTTTCACGTCGGCTTCAATGTCTGTCATCATTACCCCTATGGTCGCCTGATCTTTTACGGCGCTTGATATAAAGGCACAGCTTCTGTTGGGCATGGTGCGTGCCATTTCATTGAACTCGTTTATAAGCTGGTTTTTCTCATCAAAGAATATATCGTACTCTTCTTCATTATCCCTTGTTCTTCTGATAATAGACTCTTCAAGTATACATCTTGCTCTGTAACAACGCATAAAAATCCGCCTCCGTGGTCTTTTCTCATTCTTGTTTTTCGTCTGTATCTGCATTATAGCACCTGGAATGTTCAAAAATGTGGACATAGCGGAAGTTTTTAATATCCGAAATTTTACCCATGGTGGGTGGTATGATAAGAGCAACACAAAAAGAAAGGACTTGATACAATGGATAAGAGCAAGATATACACCGCAGAAATGGCGGCGAGGAAAATATGCTGACAGCGGATTTCGGGCACAGGCTGCCTATTAGGGTGCTAAAGCAGGTGATGTATCCTTTTATGATACAAAAACTTGGCGGCACACAATTGACAAAATAAAGCAAAAGTGATATATTGAAAGAAAGATATCACAGAACAGGAGGGCAAAAATGTCATATACAAAAACAGATATGCTTTCGCACAAGATCATTGAGATACTCAAAGAACACAGTGACGAAAAGCACCCCCTTACTCAGCAGCAGATCTGCGGTTATCTTGAGGAAAAGCTTGGCATAAAGCCTAACCGCAAGACGGTGGCTCAGCATTTGAAGAGCATAATAGGCAATGAAAGCTGCAATGTTTTCATCGCAGACAATGACAACGATGATGATGATAAAAGCGATAAAAAATACATCACAGATATTTACTACGCCTCTGACATCACCGCTGAGGAATATGAGTTTCTGGCAGACAGCATCATATACTCGCCAATGCTCCCTGCGGACTATGTGAGGGATCTGATAAAAAAGATAAACATCTTATCTACGGGTAACACAAAGAGCAAGGAAGCCAATCTCAGAGAGACCTTTCACTATGGCAACAAGAGCATTTTCTTGGTGATAGAAAATATCAAAGAGGCTATGAACACCAACAGGAAGCTTGATGTTACCATAAGCGATTATGACAAGAACGGCAAGCTTCTCACTAAGAGCGACCCACAGAGCGGTATAAAGCTTCAACGTGTTATGCTCAGCCCTTATGGCATCGTTATGGTAGACGGCTTTTACTATCTCCTTGCAAGTGATGTTCGTTACAATGATCTTCGTCATTTCAGGATAGACAAGATCCTAAAGGCGAGTATCTGCGAAGAGGACGGCTCTATGAGAGATGTAAAGACGCTTAGCAATGTTCCGAGGGATCTGAAGCCTGTGCAATACAAAAATCTTAACAGGTATATGCTTGACGGAACTGTGGAGCGTGTACATATCAACATAAAAAAGAAAGACATAAGTCTTGTGCTTGATACATTCGGGAATGAGTTCACCTGCAATAAGGTCATAGGTAATGACGATATCTATGACGTGACGTTCAGGGCAAATATCCAGACGGCTGTACGCTGGGCGATAGCTAACAGAAAAGCTGTGAAGCTGACCTCGCCAAAGAGGGCTGTGGATATTGTAAAAGAAGAGATCTCGGCATTGTCTGAGATGTATGGAAATCAAGAGAGGTGACTAAAATGAATGTAAATACAGTTAATTTCGGAGATATCATAAAAGAGATAAGTCATGGACTTATGGCGGAGAGTTATATTTCGGACAATGAGTTTACTAAGCCATGCGAATATCTAAGGCTTGTGGACATTGACGACGGCGTTATTGCGGAAAACTGCATTGAGATAGTTTATGACAGCAAGCGTTTTGAGAAATATGCCATAAAGGACGGAGATGTGATACTTTCTACCACGGACAAGAATTTCAAGGTGGTATGTGCAGGCGATATGGGGGACAGGAAGCTTCTTGTTTCACCCACGCTGATAAGGATAGGACTTGACAAGGAGAAGGCTGACCCTTACTATATTGCGGCTTATCTTTCATCGGCAGAGGGAAAGGCTATGCTTGACGGCTGTCGCAGCGGAAAGGTAGTAAGGATATTGCACACAAAGGGGTTGAAAGAGTGTGAGATACCTTTGCCGACTTTGGAGGAGCAGAGAGAGATCGGTGAAAAATACCGACATCGTCTTCATGAGATAAGACGGCTTAAAGCTGATATAGAGGGGCTTTATGAGGATATAGAGATGATGAGATAGAAACATAAGCGCATAACGTTGCAGTGTGTACGTTATGCGCTTTTTCATGTCCAATTTTATACCCACTGATATTTGTATAATGTGATAAGAATAAAAGGAAAGGTCTGATCACATTGAAAAGCAGAGAGTGGGAATACATATTCACAAAGAATGGAACGATAAAGCTTATGAAATATCATGGTGCGGAGACTGACGTTTCACTGCCTGCGTTCATCAACGGCACGGCGGTGACGGATATAAGCGTAAACACATTCGGTGACAGGAAGCTGAGGAGCCTGTATATTTCGGAAAACATTCAGTTTATAGAAAAGGGCTTTTTCAAATACAACTATATTTCAAAAGAAATAACGACTTCAGCGAAAAGTGACAGATATTATTCTACTGACGGAGTTCTTTACAACAGAGAACGCACTGTTCTTATAAGCTGTCCTAAAGAACGGGAGCAGGTCGAGATACTACCCATAACGCTGAAGATAGCCGACTATGCTTTTTACAAATGCCGTAGGCTAGAAAATGTTTTTATGCCAAGATGCCTGTGCGAGATAGGAGAATACGCATTTTATGAGAATGTGTCATTAATATCGGTAACGCTCCCTTGGGGCTTGACTTTTATGGGAGAGGGGTGTTTTTGCGGCTGTGAGAAGCTTGAAAGTATCGTTCTGCCTGCAAATGTGGAAGTGATAAATGACTATACTTTTGAAAACTGCGAAAGCCTTGCGAGCGTTAAATTGCCAGAAAGGCTAAAGGTCATTGGAAGTCATGCTTTTCATCAGTGTAAATGTCTTACGGATATGATCTTGCCACCTAGTCTTAGAGAAATAAGGGACTGTGCTTTTTACGATTGTCACAAGTTGAAAGAGATAGCTGTTCCAAACGAATGTATAAAGATAAGCGCAAATGCGTTTTTCTTCTGTGCAGAGCTGACAGTGTATTATCCTGAGAAAAGCAATTATTACATCATTGAAGCTGCAAGAGTGAGCTGTTCAAAAGAAAAATGCAGAAAGCTTTATCCAAAAAGAAAGTTCACCAAAAAGGAAGAAAAAGAAGCTTTCGTAAACGTTGACCCTAACCCTAGCTTTCAGCTTGCATACGATGTCAGCGACCAATACATCTACATTACGGACGTTTACGATAGTGACAGATCAGCAAAAAAACGCATAAGAAAAGAGCTGTTTGGCAAAAGTGTGTTTATCAGCACAGAAGATATGGAAGAATAGGACAGCAATAGTTTATCTCCACTTGAAAATTTCATAAATACGCTATATAATAAGGATATATCTGAAAAGGGGTGGAGATATGACCTTACAGCAGCTTAAATATGTGGTGGCTACGGCGGAGAAAGGTACTGTCAGCGAGGCGGCGCAGTCGCTTTTTATTTCTCAGCCTAGTCTTACTAACGCTATCCGTGAGCTTGAAAAGGAAATGAATATCACTATATTCATACGCACAAACAAGGGCATAACGGTATCAAAAGAGGGTGAAGTCTTTTTGGGCTATGCAAGGCAGGTGCTTGAACAGGCGAGTTTGCTTGAAGAAAAATACTGCGGAAAACAACACGGCAAAAGGCAGTTTTGCATATCCACTCAGCATTACTCCTTTGCGGTGAACGCTTTTGTTGACCTTATAAAAGAGTTTGGCGGAGATGAATATGATTTCAGCATTCGTGAGACGCAGACCCACGAGATAATCGAGGACGTGGCAAGAATGAAAAGCGAGCTTGGCATACTCTATCTCAACGATTTCAACGAGCCTGTGCTTTCAAAGGAGATAAAGTCCAAAGAGCTTAAATTCACGGAGCTATTTTCTGCAAAGCCACACGTTTTTGTAGGCTCTGCAAATCCTCTTGCGCAGAAAAAGTCTGTGACCCTTGACGACCTGCTCCCCTACCCTTATTTATCCTTTGAGCAGGGGGAATACAACTCTTTCTACTACTCGGAGGAGATACTCAGCACCATAAAGCGACCAAAGAATATCCGTGTCCGTGACCGTGCGACCCTTTTTAATCTTCTTATCGGTCTTAATGGCTACACCATTTGCAGCGGTGTTATTGACGAAAAGCTCAACGGCAGTGATATCGTGGCTGTTCCCCTTGAAGCGGAGGGGTCGATGCGCATTGGCATAGTTACTCACAAAAAGGTACTTTCTAATCCACTGACGGAATTTTATATCAATGCACTGAAAAAATATATAGGCGAGGAAACAAGGTTGACAACATGAGAAATATGTGATATTATAAAAACATACAAAGCCTATAGGAATTATGTATAAAGGAGAATTTTCATGACAGAGCTTATAAAGCTTGAACAGAATATAACTGATACTATAAAAGAGTCGCAGATAAAGCTTGGGTTTACCCCTAATGCGGTGACGCTTTTTTATCCTCTTGACTCCCTCAACGCCATAACAGGGGGCGAGCTTACGGCTGAGGAAATGATAAAAGCCATAGACGAATACAAAAGCGAGATACTTTCATGCAAGGCTTCACTTGCTCAGGACGGCAGGATAGCTGTTACGGTATCAGAGGAGAGCGTGAGGGCTATCCACGAAAAGGTGGAGGCAAGCCCGTTCCTTGTGGAGTTTATCGGAGCGGTAAAAGAGGGGTGCTCTCTTGAAAGAGCGGCTGAGATATTCAGAAAATACAATGACAAGGCGGTAATAACTGCTGCACCTGATGATGAATTTGACCTGCTTGCATACTTTCCAGACGGAGAACCTGACGGCTGCCGATACTGTTTGCAGGACGATCTGGGCGGCATAACATATCACAGATTCACCAAGCTTGACTATGACGCACTTTATCCCGAAAAGTCAGGAGATAACACAGAAAAATGAAAAATTTCACCTGCATAAGCGTAAATCACAAGCTTTGCGGACAAGCCTTTCGCAGCCTTTTCACATTTGACAGTGCTCAGTGTGAAAAGCTGCTTTTTGACGTAAAGGACCTTTCACCTGTGCTTATTTGCACCTGCAACAGGACGGAGCTTTACTTTTGCGGAACACCTGAGGAGGGCATAAGGCTTCTTTGCGAACAAAGCGGAGTGGAGATCGCAAAGCTCAAACGCAAGGTCATGATATTCACAGACAAGACGGCGGTAAAAAGGCTTTACAGCGTATCGTGCGGTATAGAATCAGCGGTCATAGGTGAGGACGAGATACTTGGACAGGTTCGCCGTGCATATGATCTTTCAAGGGAGCGCATTGGGCTTTCCTCTGAGGTGAACATGATATTTCAAGGGGCTATCGCTTGTGCGAAGAAAATAAAGACGGAGACGGAGCTTTCAAAGACTTCCGTTTCCACGGCTACTCTTGCGGCTAAGGAAGCGGCACATTATAAGGATAATGTCAGGGTGATGCTTTTGGGAGCGAGCGGTGAGATAGGCTCGCTGGTCTTGAAAAATCTTCTTTCATACAAGAACGTAACTGTGCTTGCGACGGCACGTTCTCACAGAAATGCGCTGGAATATATTTCAGACGATCCAAAGCTTGAGCTTATACCATACGAAAAGAGATATGAGCGCATTGGCGAATGTGACTGCATAATTTCGGCGACTTCAAGCCCACACTACACTGTTACGGCGGATATGCTCAGTGATAATGAAAACAAGCTTTTTATAGACCTTGCAGTGCCGAGAGATATTGACCCTGCCGTAGAAAAGCTTGCAGGGGCCAGGCTTATAGACATGGACTTTTTCACGGAGCTTGCCAAAGAAAACAATCTCAAAAAGCTTGACAGCGTGGAGAGGTCAAAGCTTATCATTGACGAGGAAACTGACGAGCTTGAAAAACAGCTTATGTTCCATGATTTTCTTCCGCAGTTTGAGAGCCTTGACAGAAGACTTTGCGAGGTTTCGGCGAAAGATCTTTTTTTCAGGCTAAAGTCGGAGCTTGATTCACAGACTTTTGGCAAGGTTATAGAAGTAATAAAAGAATACGGAGAATGACAATGCCATACTTTCCTTTTTTTGCGAATATTGAGAATATGCCATGCCTTGTGGTGGGTGGCGGACAGGTAGCTTTGAGAAAGCTCGAAAAGCTTCTTGACTTTTCGCCTATAATAAAGGTGGTGGCATTAAAAGCTTGCGGTGAGATAAGAGAACTTGCAGACAGGGGCATGATAACACTGTTTGAGCGTGCTTTTAAGGACAGCGACATAGACGGCAGTACATTTGTGATAACTGCCACAGGGGACAGCGGTGTAAACAGGCACATTTCTCAACTTTGCAGGCAAAGGCACATTCCATGCAACGCAGTTGATGACCCTGAGAGCTGTACGTTCTTCTTCCCTGCCATTGTTACAGAGGGGGACGTGTGCATTGGCATTTCAACAGGCGGAAAAAGCCCTACCCTTGCTTCTCACCTGAGAAAGACGATCCAATCGCAGACAGGGGGCAGGCTTGGGGATATATGCAATGTCATGGGAAAAGCCCGTGACTATGCACTTGAAAATATATCCACGGAGCAGGCTAGGAAAAAGGCTATGGCAGAGGCATTGAAAATATGCCTTGAAAGTGACGTGCTTCCAACAGAGGAACAGCTTATAGAGATGATAAAGGAGCAAAAATGAAACTGAGAGCAGGCACAAGAAAAAGTCCACTTGCAATGGCGCAGACTTATATGGTACTTGACATGATAAAGGCGGCATTTCCTGAATGTGATACTGAGATAGTCACCTTCACCACAAAGGGCGACAGACAGCTTGACCGACCTCTTGACAAGATAGGCGGCAAGGGTGTGTTCGTCACGGAAATAGAACAGGCTCTGCAAAGCGGAGAGATAGACTTTGCAGTACACAGTGCAAAGGACTTGCCTGTTACGCTGGGCGAGGGTCTGGAGATATCAGGAGTTTGCCCTCGTGGGAACTATCGTGATATGCTTGTGACCAAAAAAGGCGTTGTATTTAACGATTGTGATGTTTTCACTGTTGGCACAGGAAGTCAGCGTAGACGCGGGGGCTTTGCAAGGCTTTATCCTAACGCAAAGTTTGCTGATATAAGAGGCAATGTTGGTACACGGCTCAAAAAGCTTTCCGATGGGCTTTATGACGGCATAATACTTTGTGCGGCAGGAACGGAGCGTTTGGGACTTTCCCTTTCGGAATACGAGGTAAAAGAGTTTGAGCCTTGGGAGCTTTTGCCTGCACCTTGTCAGGCTATAATTGCAGTGGAATGTGCAAAGGAGAGCAAGGCGGCTGAGATAATTTCGCAGGTATCACACAAGGAAACTATGCTCAGGTTTGAAACCGAGCGTGAGGTGATAAGACTTCTGGGTGCGGACTGCACTGTGCCTGTGGGGGCATACAGCGAGATAAATGGGGAAAAGATATCTCTCACTGTTTCAGACGGCAAGGGGCATTTTGCTCAGGGCGAAAAAGAGATAGAAAAAAGATTTGAACTTGTTAAGGAGCTGACTGATAAGCTATGAGCGGCAGAGTTATAGTTGCAGGGGCAGGCTGTGGAGATTATGACCTTATCACAATGAGAGGTTATGAGGCTCTGAAAAGCTGTAACGTGGTGATATATGACAGCCTTATAGACAGCCGTTTGCTTGACTTTTGCAAGGACGGTGCGGAGAAAATATGCGTTGGAAAGCGTGCAGGCAGACACAGTTCCACGCAGGAGGAGATAAACACGCTTCTTGTGGAAAAAGCCGCAGAGGGCGGTGTTGTTCTCAGGCTAAAAGGCGGCGACCCTTTTGTGTTCGGCAGAGGGGGCGAGGAGATAACTGCACTCAAAGCCGCAGGCATACCATACAGCCTTATACCGGGGGTGACTTCCTCGGTGGCAGTGCCTGAGCTTGCAGGTATACCGGTGAGCCACAGGGGACTTTCAAGGAGCTTTCATGTTATAACAGGTCACACTGCGAACGACCTGCTCCCTGAGCATTTTGAAAGCTATGCAAAATGCGGTGGAACGCTTATTTTTCTTATGGGGCTTAGAAATCTCCCTGAGATAGCAGGCAGGCTCATTGAAAACGGCATGGACGAAAATACTCCTGCGGCGGTGATATCAAAAGGGGCTACCCCTGAGCAGAGGGCTGTAAAGGGCTGTCTTGGCGACATTGCCGAAAAGGTGAAGAAAGAGGATCTGCCTGCGCCTGCGGTGATAATAGTTGGAGAAACCGCCGGGCTTGATCTTTCGCCTACCTACCTGCCTCCATTGTATGGAGTTTCTGTGGCTGTCACTGCCACAAAGGGGCTTTCAAGGCGGCTTATAAAGTCGCTCAATGCCCTTGGGGCTTATGCTCACCGCTGCGGCGGATTTGAGCTTAGGGAGCTTCACGATGAGGTCACGGAAAAAGCTTTCCAACGGCTTGCAGAGGGCTTTTACAGCCATGTTGCTCTTACAAGTCCAAATGGTGCGGAGATATTTTTGAAAAGGCTCAGAGAAAGCCGTATTGACATAAGAAAGCTAAACGGAGTGAAGATAGCTGTCATAGGCAAAGGCACTGGGGCGAAGCTTGAAAAGGCTGGGCTTTATGCAGACATAATGCCTGAAAAATTCAACAGCGTGGCTCTTGGAAATACGCTCTCGGGCACTCTTACCTGTGAGGACAGGCTTCTTATAGTACGCTCCTCGGAGGGGTCAGCGGAGCTTGTTAAGCCATTGGCTGAAAAAGGGCTGAACTTTGATGATGTTCATATTTACGAGCCTGTTTACAGCACAGGCGAGAAGATAGATGATGACTACGCTGTGTTTGCCAGTGCAGGCGGAGTGAGGAGCTTTTTCCGTGGTGGAGGAAGCTTATCAGAGAATACAAAGTGTATCGCCATAGGCGAAGTGACGGCGGCAGAGCTTGAAAAATACGGTATAAATGGCCCTCTGCTTCCAACAGAAAGCACGGCAGAGGGAATAATACAAAAGATACTTTCAGATAAGTGAGAGGAAGATAAAAATGCGAAGATTCAGAAGATTAAGGGCAAACCCAGCAATGAGAAGAATGGTTTGCGAAACAAGATTAAATGCGGCAGACTTTATCTACCCGATTTTTGTGGCAGAGGGCAATGACATCATGAAGCCTGTTGACTCTATGCCAACAGTTTATCAGTATTCTATCGACAATCTGGAGCAGATATTGCCGCAGATAGCAGACAGCGGGATATCAGGCTTGCTTATTTTTGGCATACCAGAGAAAAAGGACGAGCTTGCAACGGAGGCTTACAATGACAAGGGTGTTACACAGCAGGCAATAAGATACATCAAAGAACATTATCCTGACCTACTTATTATTGCGGACGTTTGTCTTTGCGAATATACGAGCCACGGACACTGCGGAGTTGTAAAGGGCGACAAGATACTCAATGACAGCACTTTGCCGCTTCTGTGCAAAATGGCGGTGAGCCTTGCAAAGGCCGGCGCTGATATTATCGCACCATCCGACATGATGGACGGCAGAGTTGCGGCAATAAGGGCGGCGCTTGACGAGAATGCTCTTACTGATATCCCTATAATGTCATACAGTGCAAAATTTGCTTCGGGATATTATTCTCCGTTCCGTGACGCCGCAGAATCTGCACCATGCTTTGGCGACAGAAAGTCATATCAGATGGATCCTTGCAACGGACGTGAGGCTCTCCGTGAGATAGAGGACGATATCGAGGAGGGTGCTGACATGGTAATGGTGAAGCCTGCACTTTGTTATCTTGATATCCTGAGAGCCGCCAGGGACAGATATGATCTGCCTATTGCGGCATACAACGTAAGCGGTGAGTTCTCTATGGTAAAAGCGGCGGCACAGCTTGGCTGGATAGACGAGAAGCGTATCGTTCTTGAAAATCTCACTGCTATAAAGCGTGCAGGTGCGGACATTATCATAACATACCATGCTCTTGACGCCACAAAATGGATAAAGGAGAACAACTGACATGAAAACTGCTAAGTCTGAACAGCTTTACAAAACTGCCTGCGGTTTTATGCCCGGTGGAGTGAACAGCCCTGTCAGAGCCTGCAAGGCGGTGGGCACTGTTCCGCTTTTTATCGACCATGCGAAAGGGTCAAGGATATGGGACGAGGACGGAAACGAGTTCATCGACTATGTATGCTCATGGGGACCGAACATTCTCGGTCACTGCTGTGAGCCTGTGATAAATGCTGTGAAAGCCGCCTGCGACAAGGGGCTTACCTTCGGTGCTTGCCACAAGGGCGAGATAACCTTGGCGGAGCTTATTAAAAAGCACTTTCCGTCTATGGAAATGCTCAGGCTCGTAAACTCAGGCACTGAGGCTGTCATGAGCGCAATAAGAGCCGCAAGAGGATATACTGGCAGGGACAAGATAATAAAATTCGAGGGCTGTTATCATGGTCACTCGGACGGACTGCTTGTAAAGGCAGGCTCTGGACTTATGACGCAGGCTATCCCATCGGGTGCAGGAGTGACTGAGGGCTGCACAAAGGACACGCTTCTTGCAAAATACAATGACACTGCTTCTGTGGAAAAGCTTTTTGAGGAATACGGCAGCGAAATAGCCGCACTTATCGTTGAACCATGCGCGGCGAACATGGGCGTTGTTCCGCCTGAGAAGGGTTTTCTTGAATTTCTCAGAGAGATAACGAAAAAGCACGGCACTGTGCTTATATTTGACGAAGTGATAACAGGCTTCAGGCTTTCAGAGGGAGGAGCTTCAAAATATTTCGGAGTTACCCCTGACATGACAACTTTGGGCAAGATAGTGGGCGGAGGAATGCCCCTTGCCTGCTATGGGGGAAAGCTTGAGATAATGCAGTGCGTTGCACCACTAGGCTCGGTATATCAGGCAGGCACGCTGTCGGGAAACCCATGCGCAGTGGCGGCAGGAATAGAAACTATCAGGCAGATAGAAAGCATACCAAACTTCTATGAGGAGCTTGACAAAAAGTCGGCTATGATAGAGAATGCCATAAGGGAAAAGGGTCTGAACGTGAATCGCTGTGGCTCGCTTATGACGGTATTTTTCAATGACGAGAGAGTGAAAAGCTATGATGAGGCAAGGGCTTGCGACACGGAAAGCTACGGCAGATACTACCGCCATATGCTTCAAAGCGGCATTTACACTGCACCGTCGCAATTCGAGGCAATGTTCGTTTCCTATGCTCACAGTGACGAGGATATAACAAAGACTATAGATGCTATAAAAGCTTACAGATAACAAAAACGGAGCTGTTCAAATAAACCGAACAGCTCCGTTTTTTATATTCAATATATGTAGGGGCGAACAGTGTTCGCCCGCTTTGTTTGCCTGACAAACTCACGATATCCGCACAATATTTGGCTCAATATTCCGAAGAAGTGGCTTATCAACATAAATTTGCGATAAAATCATGCGGGCGAACGCTGTTCGCCCCTACAATGTGCCAACGTGTTATGCAGAATATTTTTTATATCAGCAAATTCTAGGGAGAAGCTCTCCGCCCGGCTGTGGAAGAAGGGTCTGTGAGCCTATCTCTGTTTTCATTACAACTCTGCCTGCGTTATCCTCTGTGACCTCGCCTATGACAGCGGCGTTCTCTGAGTTTTTGCACTTTCTAAGGGCAGAAACGATATCCTCCGCTTTGTCCTTTGGTGCGAATATAACAAGTCTGCCCTCGCAGGCAAGATACAATGGTTCTAAGCCCAGCATACCGCACACGCCTTTCACCTCGTCTGCCACCGGTATTTTCTCAGCGTCAAGGGTTATTCCCACACCGCTTTGACCTGCTATCTCGTAAAGAACAGTGCCTACACCGCCTCTTGTTGCGTCACGGATAACGTGGATATCGTTTGTAACGTCGAACATTGCTTTTACGTTTGCCCAGAGGGGTGCACAATCGCTTGTTACGTCTGCCTCTATGCCGAACTCGTCACGAGCTAAAAGTATGGTACAGCCGTGTCTGCCGATATCACCTGACACTATAACGGCGTCGCCTGCTTTGGCAAGCTTGCCTGAGGTGTTGGCGTTGTCCATTATCCTGCCTATGCCCGTAGTGGTAATGAAAACGCCGTCTACCTGACCTTTTCCTGCCACCTTTGTGTCACCTGCACATATCTCGACACCTGCTTCCCTAGCGGTCTTTGCCATGGCGGCGGCTATCTCCTCAAGCTTATCCATTGGAAAGCCCTCCTCGATAACGAAAGCACAGGAGAGATACAAAGGCTTTGCGCCCATGCAGGAAAGGTCGTTCACAGTGCCGCAAATACTTAGCTTGCCGATATTTCCCCCTGCGAATTCGTATGGAGAAACTATAAAGCCGTCTGTGGTGAATGCTATCTTGCCCTTTTCCATGGAAAGCACGGCGGCATCGTCGGCGGTCAGGTCAGGGTTAGCGAAATGCTCCTTAAAAACACGGTCGATAAGCTCGGAAGTCTGCTTTCCTCCTGCGCCGTGGGCAAGGGTAACAAATTTATCTGTCATAATTATTCCTCTTTTCGGATAGTTTATTTTACAAATTGCCATACTGATAATATGCTGAGCAAGCGCCCTCGTTTGACACCATGCACGCACCTATAGGGTGCAGCGGTGTACAGACCTTGCCGAAAACTTTACAATCCGAGGGCTTGCACTTGCCCTGCAAAACATCTCCGCAGCGGCAGGCTGGGTTTGGCTTGCCTGTTATTTTCGGCAGGGCGAATTTCTTTCGTGCGTCAAAGTCGGCATATTCGTCACGGAGTATCATGCCTGACATTGGTATGATACCAAGTCCACGCCACTCGCTGTCGCATGGGGTCATGACCTTTTCCATAAGCTTTATGGCGGCAGGGTTGCCCTCGGGCTTTACCACTCTAGGATAGCAGTTTCTGAAAAACGGCTCGCCACGCTGAGAAAGCTCTATGGTAACAGCAAGAGCCGTAAGAAGTTCAGCAGCCGTGAAGCCCGTAACAACGCCTGAAACGCCCTTTTTCACAAGCTCCTCGCACACGGCTGTGCCTGTGATAGCGTTGACATGGCCGGGATACAAAAATGCGTCTGCGCTTCCCTCCAAAGCCTTATAAGCGTTTGGCATGGTCTTGTTTGCACCAAGAATAGAGAAGTTTTCAAGTCCCAGCTTTTTCGCTTTTTCTACTGCAAGGCAGGCTGATGGGGTTGTGGTCTCAAAGCCAACGGCGAGAAATACCACCTGCTCATCCCTATGGCTTTCGGCATATGAAACTGCGTCAAGGGGCGAATAAACTGTCTTTATCACAGCACCCTTTGACCTTGCTCCTGCAAGACTCATTTCTGTACCGGGTACTCTTATAAGGTCACCGAAAGTGCATATCACCGCACCTTTTTCAAGGGCGAGCATACAAGCCTCGTCGATAAAGCCAATGGGGGTAACGCACACAGGACAGCCGGGACCTGAGATAAGCTCAACGCTCTCAGGAAGGAGCTTTCTTATGCCAAGCCTGAAAATCTCGTGGGTGTGAGTGCCGCAGACCTCCATTATGCGAAGCTTTTTGCCGTCATCACATTTGTAGGAGCTTATTATCTCCTTTGCATTTTCTATAGTGTTCATTGGATACTCTCCATTATCTCGTCAGTTTCTTCGCTATCGTCAGAGGTTATCTTTGCGATAGCCACCCCTGCGTGTACCATGACATAATCCCCTACCTCGAGATCGTCGATAAGGTCAGCAGATACCTCTCTTTTTGCACCGCTTGCGTCAATAACAGCAGTGCCCTCGTTTACACTTACTACCTTTGCAGATAAACCTACACACATATTAAAACCTCCAAAAAAAATTTAATCTATATCACAAAATCGAACTTACAAAGCAGAAAATAAGATAAATCGCCGCTAGGCGATACCTTAATTCTTCACTCCTCACTCCTCATTCCTCATTCAGATAAAACGCCTGTCCCAAAGCTATACCACCGTCATTGGCAGGCACAAGGCTGTGGATAAGCACTCTAAGTCCCATTTTTTCAAGGCGGCACTTCACCATTTTAAGCAGAAGCTTGTTCTGAAAAACTCCCCCGCTCAAGGCACAGACCTTTACGCCTGTTCTCTCGCTTATGGTTCTGCACGCCTGTGCGGTCATGTCCGCAAGAAGCGAGTGGAACTCATAGGCAAGGCGGTTTTTGTCCTCACCATTTTGCATACCCTGGCAAAGACGCTTGATAAGAGCCTGAGTGCAGAGTGTTATCCTGCCCTCTTTTTCGGCAGTGAGCTTTTCCATAGGCTCGTAAATACCAAACGGCTCACGGCTGAATTTTTCTGCCGCAAACTGCAACGCCATGGAAGCTTCGCCCTCAAAGGTAGAAGAACGCCTTATGCCAAGCACCGCAGAAGCAGCGTCAAAAAGCCGTCCTGCGCTTGTGGAGCTTACTGCGTTTACTTTTTTCTCTGCCATTATAGACAGAAGCTTGTACTCTTTCGCTGTACAAATACCAAGCTTTTCACAGATCTCTCCGCCCCTTTCCCCATAGGCTGAGCCTGCTATCATTGCGGCAATACGCCAGCCCTCTTTAGAGGAAAGGTCACCGCCCACCTGCATGAAGGGCTTTATGCTTCCCATACGCTCAAAGCCTGTGCGGTCGCAGAGAAGTATCTCTCCTCCCCATATGGTGCCGTCTGTGCCAAAGCCTGTGCCGTCATATGATACGCCTATGACCTTTTCGCTATAGTCGTTTTCTGCCATGCAGGAAAGGATATGGGCATAGTGGTGCTGGATTTTTTTCAGAGGCAGGTCAAGCCCCTCGGCAAATGCAACTGTATTGTATTTAGGGTGCATATCGCAGACTACGTTTTGCGGTGTTGCTTCCAGAAGTTCACACATACGCTTTACTGACTCCTCAAGAGCCTTTACAGTGCGGATATCAGCCATATCGCCAACATAGGAAGAAAGATAGTAAAGGCTGCCCTTTCTGATACAGAAAGTATTTTTAAGCTCACCGCCTATGGCAAGGGTCTGACCTTTATCACTGCATGATGTCATAACAGGCAATGGGGCATATCCTCTTGAACGCCTTATTATGTAAGGCTTGCCCTCAAATGTATCCATGACAGTATCGTCTGAGCGTATCAAGATACGTCTGTTGTGGGATAATATCAGGTCGCAGAAGCCTGCTATTTCGCTGAGTGCGTCCTCGTCGCTTCGACAAATAGGTGCGCCACGGACGTTTCCGCTGGTCATAACAAGGCTGTCGGTCATTTCCACGCCGTCATCGTAATCAAAAAGAAGCAGGTGCAAAGGGGCATAGGGGAGCATTACTCCCACTGTAGGATTATCTGGTGCAACGCTTTCGCAAAGGCTTCCGCTAGTTTTTTTATCAAGAAGCACGATAGGCTTTTGCCAGCCTGTGAGAAGCTTTTCCTGCACTTCGCCGAAATCGCACTCACGCCTTGCGGCAGAAATATCCTTCAGCATAACGGCAAGTGGTTTTGCAGGGCGGTTTTTAAGCTCTCTGAGCCTTTTCACGGCGCTCTCGTTTTTTGCGTCACAGCAAAGGTGAAAACCGCCTATGCCTTTGACAGCGATTATCTTTCCTGCCATGACGGCTTCTCTTGCGGCTGTGATAGCCTCAGCGCCTTTCTTTTCACTGCCTATGATATAGACCTCCGGACCGCATTTGTTACAGCACACAGGCTGGGCGTCATAACGCCTTGTGGCAGGGTCGGTGTATTCCTCCTCGCAGTCTTTGCACATTGGAAAGTCAGCCATTGTGGTGCGAACTCTGTCATAGGGCATAGAGTCCATAATAGTGAGCCTTGGACCGCACTGAGTACAGTTTATAAAAGGGTGGAGATATCTTCTGTTTGTTTTGTCGAAAAGCTCTCCCTTACATTTTTCGCACACAGCGATGTCAGGGGATACGAAAATATCCCCTTTTTCCTTTTCGCTGTCTATTATCTCAAAGCTGTCAAAAGGCGGTTCGTCGGCATGGGCTGAAATTATCTCCATTATCACCGAACGCTCAGGGGGACGGTTTTCAAGGGCTTTTTTCAAGTCCTCCACAGCCTTTTCACTGCCCTGTGCGTGTATCTCAACATAAGAGCCTTTGTTTGCCACAGTGCCGCAAAGTCCAAGGTCTGACGCTTCACGGCTAACAAAAGGTCGGAAGCCCACGCCCTGAACGATACCATAAACACGAATCATCTCAGTTTTCATCAGATAAGCTCCCTGACGGTATCCTTTATCTCGTCCTCTGCTTCACTGCTGAGAACGTCTATAAGCACGTCCTCAAACTCCTCACCGTCCTGACCCTCATCTATGGCGGCATTTCTGAGTCTGCCTAACATTCTCACAGTATGCACTGTAGGTCTGCGACGAACGGAGTCCATGAGAATGTTCTCATAACCTCTGCCGTAAAACTGCTCCATATATCTCACCACGGCACTTGTCATGCTGATATCAGCCATGGGGTGTCTTTCCAGAAACCTAAGCAAAGGCAAAACTGCGTTTATGCCCTCGCCGCTTTCGTCAAGCTCCTCCATGCAGTTTTCGGCTTCATATTCAAACTCCTCTGAGCCGAGATATTCTTCAAGACGCTCTATAATTTCTTCTGTCATATCTTTTCACTCTCTCCCTGCAAAAGTCTGCCTGAAAGTCCGAAATGCGGAAAGTCTATAAACTCGCCGCTGAAATTTTTCATAACACGTCTGAGGGTCTTGTCTGCGATAACAACGTCATAGTTATCACCAACATTGTCGCAAAGGTCGCTTTCGTCTGCAAGGAAAAAATCACTCTGCTGTGAAAGCTCCTTTTTCTGCATAAAAAACGTTGCCGATGTGCAATGACACTTGCCGCTTTTTTCTGTGATAAGCTCTCTCACAGCGTCAGCCGCTGTTTGGTTATGTATCACAAGGACGTTTTTATCCGCAAAGTTATAAGCTTTTTGCACTATCTCCTCGGGCAGACAGCTTCGTGGATATTCTATCTCATAAGGCGTGCCGAACTTTTCTTTGAGATACTCCGCCGCCTTTATTGCCGCCGCTGAACAGACTATGTTCATCTCTGCCGCAGCCGCATTTTTTACATCATCAAGGGTGCTTCCCATGCCGTAGCATATAACATTCTCCCAACCCTTTGCCTTATATTCCGCAACTATCCTCTCGGGGCTTATGATACTAAGCTCCAAAGGCGTTGCACCTATAATGCCAAGCCTGCCTTTCTGAACAGGCTTGCTCTCAGTGGCAAAGGTCTTGAAAAGCTCTATCCACACCGGCTCTGAGCCACTGTCATAATAGTTCGTGCCTGTACACTCGGCTGTTATGCAAGGAAGTCCTGTTTTCTTCTCTGCCATTCGTTTCAACGCTCTCATATCTGTTGCGATGACAGCAGGCACAGGTGTGCCTATTATGGCGGTGAAAGCAGGTGATATCTGCTCACAGGCTTTGGAGAGCTTTTCGATAAGCCTGTCGTCACGTCCTAAAATTGCGTCCATATCACGAAGCCCCGCGCTGAAAACTGCGCTCTTTTTGGTAAACCACCTTGGCTCGTCAAAGCCACAGACGTTGCCTGCACAGCCGCCTGCGTCGCATATTACCATTAGTCCTCCAAGCTCGTAAAGCACTGCCGATGCACCTGATTGGTCAGGGGCAAAGGGTGACAAAAGCTTCAAAAGATTTTTCATTTATCCTCCGCTCCTTTCCAATCAAGCGCCTTTTCAAGGTCGCAAAACAGCTTTTTTACACCTGCATAGCCAAAAGGCTGGATCTCGTCATTGAAGTCTGCTCCTGCTATGTCAGGGTGATAATAGGCACAATCCTTGCCGATATAAACGTTCACCCTCTCGTCAGGCTCATAAAAGAGCATTGTTGGCGAGAGGTTTGAATATATTTTTGTTTCAGGGGAAAGCTGTGCTATCTTTTTCACAAAGCCGAAATTTCGCTCCCCCACAGTGCCGAATATCTCCGCCACCTTGAAGCCGTATCTTATAAGAGCCAATGCCATTTCTATAGGGTCGCAGTTGGAAAACTCGCCCACTGCAAAGCACAGCCCTTTATGCTTTTCTCTGAAATCATCTATAAGAGCCATTGTCTGCTCATAATACTCTTTATCGCAAAGCTCCGTTCCTATCGCCTGACCCAGCAGACGATACTGCGTAGATATCTTATCAGCCTGAAAAACTCTCGCAAGCTCTATAAAAGGTATGTTAAGCTCCTGCTCCATTTGCTGGGCGGCATATCTTGCTTCCGCATTGAGTACAAGAGAAAAATTTGCCTGCGACATCTGCTCATACTCCTCAAAGCTTTCGCACCTTGAAAGCTCCCTTATGGTCTTTACGCCTGCGCCTTTGAGCAGGCTGTAAAGCTCGCAGTCCTCCTGCAAGGGTGAGAAATAACCGAGGATATTCACCTCGTCAGACTTTCTCTTGCGAGGTTTCAGCAGTGAATACACCGATTTTCGCACTGAAGCCATAGGGGGCAGACGCTTTTCCCTTGTAAGGGCATACATATAGCATGGCACAACAGGCACGCCTGCTCGGTCACTGGATTTTCTGCACACTCTGTCCATATCAGTGCCGAGGAGAGCGTCAACGCAGGTTATACATATCATCACCGCTGAGGGAGTGTAATCAAGGCTTTGACATACCTCCTCCACGGCTTTCGGTATCTTTGTAAGGTGCCTGCCTGTGACGATATCGGTATCGTCAAGAAGCAGGTAGAAAAATCTGTCGCCGTAGCCGCTTTCCGCACTGAGCATAGTGGTGTTTCGTCCACAGCAGGCAGGAGCTACAAGAAGCATAACCGAATTTGGCACTGCAAGTCCTGCTCTTTTTACACCAAAGCCCTGCGCTCCCGGTGAATTGAATGCCAATGTTGCAGGAGAACTGTAGATAAGGTGCTTTGCCGAAAGAAGCTCGTCGGGGATATTATCTTTTCCCTTTTGGGCAAGCTCCGCCGCTGTTATGTAAAACGCTTTAGTCATCGTCGTCCTCCTGCATAAGGGTCTGGGCAAGCTTCAAAAAGCATTTTGCCGCCTGACAATCAGGCTCGCCCTCTATGACGGTCATGCCCTTATCCTCACATCTGATGATATCGTCGCTTCTTGGTATATCCGCAACGATATCAAGCCCAGCGCTTTCTGCAAAGGCTCTGACCTTTTCTTCCTCGCCCTCAACGTTTCGCCTGTTCATGACGATACCACGGACTTTTGCATAGCTTCTGTCGGCAAAGTTTTTCACCGCACTGTTTATATTATTTGCGGCATACAATGCCATTTTCTCGCCTGAGGTGACGATAAGCACCTTTGAAGCGTAGCCCTCTCTGATAGGTGCGGCGAAACCTCCGCACACAACGTCGCCGAGGACGTCATAAAGCACAACGTCAGGCTTATATTTTTCAAAAAGCTTTAAGTCTTCAAGCAGGCTGAACGTGGTGATTATACCTCTGCCTGCACAGCCAAGTCCGGGGGTAGGACCGCCTGTTTCTATACAAAGCACTCCGCCATAGCCCTCTTTTGATATCTCCTCTATGCTCTCAGGCTCATCGTCATGCTCTCTGAGATAATTCATCACAGGCATAACAGGCTCGCCCCCAAGAAGATTTATGGTGGAGTCAGCCTTTGGGTCACAGCCTATTTGTATAACTCTTTTCCCAAGACTTGCAAATGCGGCGGCAAGGTTTCCCGTAACTGTGGATTTTCCTATTCCGCCCTTTCCGTAAACGGCTATTTTTATCATAAAAGTATCCGTGCGAAAGCACGTTCCTCCTTTTTATAGGTTAAGTATTTTGCTTACATCTTTATCTATCAGATCGGGGATATCTTTAAGAAAACATCTTCCCGAAAAAGCAACGTGTGGCAGTGAAACAAAGCTTGCCCCTTTGCATATAGGTCCGAAAAGCGGGTCTGCTATGACGGTCTTATGCTGTGAAAAAAGCTTTTCAAGCTCTGCTTCTTCCTCACAGAAAATGTCCGTCCCTGACAGCACCTCGCTGTTTCTTATGCCAACTGTCGCCACAGTTTTTGCGCCAAGTTCAGCACCTAGGGAAGAAGCAAAAACGCTTTCCCCTGCAACTATCCTATGAGCATTCTCTACAGATTTTTCACCGCAGGAATTTATACAAACGCCCTCTGACACTGCTCTTTTCATGTCAGCGGAAAGCTTTTTGGAAAAGCTTTTCCCCACAGGCACGCCCACTACATATGGCACTCCATAGGTATCAAAAAGATACTTTGCCGCAGCTATCCCGTCTGAGGATATAACAAGGCTTACAGCCGCCTGTGGTGCAGTAGAAATCTCATTAAGACCGCTGTCCATAGCAAAACAGCTTTGCACTGAAAAACCGTTATCCAAAAGCCACTTTTTTATGGAGCTTACGCTTGTGTTCACTGAAAAGTCAAGAGGCGTTGCACCAATAATATTCACTGAATTTGCCTGCTTTTCTTTTCCCTCACGGCAGAATAGCTTTGCAATATTCAAGAAAGCTCCCTCTGCTCCTTGAAGATAGGAATGAGTGCCGTTGGTATCAACGAAAAATGTGGTCAGACCCGTTTGGCACTCTATCTCCTCAGAGGCTGAACAGTAGTCAAAGCCTGTCATTGCAGGCATTGGCGAACCGCAAATGGCTATGAATTTGGGTGAAAGCTCACCTGCCGCTTTCGCCACATCACGAATGAACTTGCCGTCATTGCCCATAACGGCGTCCGCTTCTGTTAGTGCAGAAATATATATCATGCTTTTGCGGTCATACCAGCGTGGCTCGTCATGAGTGGCGTAGGTGGAGTTACAGCCCGAAGCGTCATGGACGACGGTCATTCCACCAAGCTCATAAAGCGCCGAGCATACTCCCGAAGTATCCGCCGCATATATGGATATCACTTTTGCATTCATAGACAGCTTTCACACCCCCAGCCCTTGTGTTGTATCACCTTACGTCTGTCCTTTTTGTTTACTGCACCCTCAGCCATAAGCTCTGCAAGCCTTTTTATGCCCTTGAAGCCGTATCCACCGCCCCCTGCGACTATATCAACAAAGTTATCAGTCTGGCAGAAAAACGCTGCTTTCTGACCTACTGCAAGATATTTTTCTTCGCAATGTGAAAACTCCATTTTCACATTCACAGTAGGGAGAATTTCAAGGTCGTGGCAATGGGCTTTCAGCCACTCAAAATCTGCCCTTTCCTCCTCTGAAAAGCTGTCGGCGTAGCAACGCTTCACATTGAAGCCTTTCTCTGCAAGAAGTCTGCAAAAGCCAAGGGGTCTTGGCAGAGCGGTATAATCCACGGCTATAGGCATATTTTCCACTATCTCAAGGGCATTTGCAAGAGCCTTGTCGGCACTTTCCCTATCAGCCGCAAGGTCAGGCATCTTCACACCAAGCTGGGTGCAAAGCCTGCTGTAATTTTCCTCTATCTCATCATAGCCATAGCACAAGGGCAGATACAAATGCTTTGTGCCAAGTCGCTTTTCAAGTTCCTCTCCTGACGGCTTTGCCGTGGGTATATAGGTGATATTCAAAGAGCTTTCCGCCATGGAGAGATACTCCTCATAGGTCTTGCACTTTGTTATGTCAAGAAGCTCAAAGCCTGCTGAGTTTATTATTTTTACAAGTTCGGAGGCTTCGTCTGTGGCTCTGTCACAGCCTATTATTGCCGCCGTTTTAGGCTTCTTTTCGCACTTTTCAAGTGGCTCGTAAAGCTGTTTTCTCATAAGGCTGTCAGGAGAGATAGACTTTCTCATGGTTGGCGTCATGTAACAATCTATAAAATGCACCTGCGGAAACAATGCCGAAAGTTCGTCTATTATCATTTTGAAGTCACAGCCTGCAAAAAGGTGAACACAGCTTAGAAAAATCAAAACGCATTTTGGCTTTTCCTCAAGCCTGTTTATTATATCACTCACTCCGTCGATAACGTCCTGCTCCATTGTGCCGTCATACAGATCCTGCTCAGAAACAGTCACCCATGACATTCTGTCCATGGCATTCATCTCTGCCGCAGTGAGGATAACGCCCCTTAAACAGCCCTGTGCGCAGACAAATATCTGACGTGACTCAGGGATAAGCATACCGGTATGGACGATATTCCACACGCCCCTTGTTGGGGGATTATATTCAAGACCGCTTTCAAAAGGCGCAGGAAAAGCCGCCTTCGTTATATTTATGCCGCTCTCTTTTGTCATTTTTCTTCTCCCATACCGCACAGCTCGGCTATCTTATCCGCCAATGCTCTATACTGCTCTGCCGCAGTGCTGTCAGGAAAAGCTTCCATGACAGTTTTGTGCATATCCTCAGCTTCGCTCACAAGGTCGCTTCGGTCTATCTCGGCTATCACAGAGCTGTGAAAATCAGCCGCAAGTTCTGCCGCTTTTTCCTCCTCGTTTTTTACGTTGCGTTTATTGAGGATAAAACCGCCAAGTGAAGCATATCCACGGCTTTTGAAATTTTCCACCGCCATTGCGATGTTTGCGGCGGCATATACAGACATACTCTCGCCTGATGTGATGATAAACACCTTATCGGCATAGCCCTTTCGCATTGGCATTGAAAAACCTCCGCACACCACGTCTCCGAGAACGTCATAGATAACAACGTCAGGCTGATATTTTTCATATGCGCCCTTTTTTTCAAGCTCCTCCAAAGCGGCGATTATACCTCTGCCTGCACAGCCAAGTCCCGGCACTGGACCGCCTGCTTCAACGCACACAACACCGTTATAGCCTACCCTTACCATATCTTCAAGGTCAAAGCTTTCGCCTTTTCGCACAAGGTCAAGAACGGTGGGTATCCGCTCTCCCCCATGGAGAAATATGGTGGAGTCAGCCTTAGGGTCACAGCCTATCTGCATGACTTTCAGCCCTTTTTGTGCAAGTGCAACACTGACATTTGATGCCGCCGTTGACTTTCCTATTCCGCCTTTTCCGTAAAAAGCAAGCTTTATCATTATCTGTGATCTCCTCTTGATATCTTTATTTTATAGCCTATGGACTCCATTCGTCTTTCAAGGCAAGCCCTGCACTGTGCAGACTCGTCACCTGTGCATATCTTGTTGTCATAGAGCATATATTTTTTTCTCACTGCCACAGGGGACAGATTTGGCATTATAACGTTCGCACCTGACAGCACCCCTTGTTCTCTCCCTTTGGGGTTTATAGTACCAAGGGCTGTGGTGGCAGGCAAAAGAACGTCAGGGAGCATTATCCTGCAAATGCTCAGCAGAAAGAGAGTAAGCTCATATGAGCCTTGTGGACAGCTTCTGAAAGGCGTGTCTTTATGTGGGAGAAAAGGTCCAATGCCTATCATTTCGGGCTTGAAATCGCACATAAACTCCATATCCTCAGCAAGACACTCCGCCGTCTGATACGGCGAGCCTATCATCATTCCACAGCCTGTCTGATAGCCTATCTCTTTTATATCTGAAAGACACTCCATTCGGTTTTTCCAAGACATTTCGGCTGGGTGGAGCTTTTTGTAATGCTCCTCGTCGGCAGTTTCGTGCCTGAGAAGATACCGGTCTGCACCTGCATTGAAAAGGGCTTCATAGTCCTCATGGCTTTTCTCACCTAGGGATAATGTTACCGCACAGTCAGGGTGGCGTTTTTTTATTTCTCTGACGATACAACAGAGCATTTCCCTGTCATAAAAAGCGTCCTCACCGCTTTGAAGCACAAAGGTACGGAAACCATAGCCGTAGCCCTCGTCACAGCACTGCAAGATCTCCTCAGCGGTGAGCCTGTATCTGCTCACGTTGCCATTTGAACGTCTTATTCCGCAGTAAAGGCAATCATTTTTGCAGATGTTTGAAAACTCCACTATGCCCCTTATGTAGATATCCTTGCCGAACATTTCCTGCGAAATGCCCCTTGCAAGCTCTGAGGCATATGCTCTGTCGCTCTCGTCATATTCTTTTATAAGCTTCACCCACTCTCCATGGGAAAGCTTTTTCTCGCAGTTTAGTTTATCAATAAGTTCTCTGACCGCCATTGTGATCTTCAAGCTCCTTTACAAGATGTGGAAACACCCCTATGCTCCGTTTGAGAATACCTTTCATGTAGGCAATTGCAATGCCATAATTTGTGAACGGCACGCCTGCATCATCTGCACATTTCATTCTGTAAGTAAGCTCTTTTGAGCCGAGCATACAGCCGCCACAGTGTATACAAAGCGCAAAGTCTGAAAGCTCCTCTGGAAAGCCGTGACCTGAGGACAATGTTATATCAAGTTCCTTGCCTGTGTATTCTTTCAGCCAGTTCGGAAGCTTCACAGAGCCTATATCACCGCACTGTCTGTGATGTGTACAGCCCTCTGAGATAAGCACCTTGTCACCGTCTTTAAGATCGTCGATAGCTTTCACGCCCTTCACCGCGGCGTCAAGAAAGCCCTTATATCTAGCCATAAGAATAGAAAACGAGGTGAGAGGGATATCCTCAGGAGTATCCTTTGAAACTCTTGCGAAAGCCTGACTATCCGTTATAACAAGTGCAGGCTTCTCTATCCTGCCAAGCACTCCTGAAAGCTCAGTTTCTCTTACCACCACTGCACAGGCGTTTGCTTCAAGAACATCTCTTATCGCCTGCTGTTGTGGCAGGATAAGCCTGCCCTTTGGTGCAGCGCTATCGATAGGGGTGACAAGCACCACCATATCGTCAGGCTTTATAAGGTCGCCCACAAGCTTCATTGTCATGGTGTCTGTTTCAGTAAGCTTTGCAACGGCGTTTTTAAGCTCCTCTATGCCTGTTTTCTCTTTTGCGCTGACGTACACTGCGCCCTCCTCTTTTGGGATATCAGTGAGCAGGTCGGCTTTGTTTTTGGCTATAATAAAAGGTATGTTTTTCTCTTTGAATATTGAGATAAGCTGTTTTTCGCAGTCGCCAAGGGGCAAAGTGCAATCGGTAACAAGAACTGCGCAGTCCGTTCTGTTTAGTATCTGCTTAGTTTTCTTCACACGAAGCTCTCCAAGCTCGCCCTCGTCGTCAAAGCCAGGGGTATCTATTATCACAACAGGGCCAAGGGGCAAAAGCTCCATTGCCTTTGTAACAGGGTCAGTGGTAGTGCCTTTCGTATCGGATACCACTGCAAGATCCTGATTTGTTACTGCATTCACAACGCTTGATTTTCCTGCGTTTCGTCTGCCGAAAAATCCTATATGTATACGTTCTCCGCTTGGTGCGTCATTAAGTCCCATTGCAAAAGCTCCTCTCAAAAAAAAAAGCCATACCCCTATGGATACAGCTTTTCTATAGCAAAACAAGACCACACGATAGTGCAGTTTTCTGCTTGATGTGTATTCTTTCGCCTTAAAGGAGAAAACTCGTTTTCGGCGTCAGGGTCACAAATATTTATTAGATTTTTATTGTGGCGAATAAAGGGTCTTGGCGGTCACTCCCTCAAGCCTGCCTATCTTGCCTGCAAGAGAATTTATAACGTCCTGCGGAGCGTCAACTGCCACACTTATTATGTTCATGCCACGCTCTCGGTATGGCAGACCCATTCGTCCTATTATATACTCGGCATGCTCATGAAGAATTGCGTTTATCTCCTGCGCAGAGCCGTTATCGTGTGCGATTATTGCAAGTATTGCCACACGGGTATCCATAAAACACCCCCGTAATGTAAAAGTGTACTTTATCTTACTTTATGATAGCACGATTTGTTGGCGTTGTCAATTGGAAGTTATCTATTTGAATAAAATTTTTAGATAACATTTGACTAAAATATACGACATATACTATTGACAAGTAAAGTTAGCCATGGTAAACTTATTTTGTGGAGTTCTTTTAGATAAAACATAAGAATAAAATATAGCTATGGAGGAAAAGACAATGACTCTTGATAAGCTTAAAACGGGTGAGTCTGCCGTAATAAAAGCGGTAGGCGGCGAGGGTGCGCTTAGGCTGCGTTTTCTCGACATGGGACTTATACCCAAAACAAAGGTGAAAATGCTAAAGCGTGCGCCAATGGGCGACCCTCTTGATATAGTACTGAGAGGCTACGAGCTGACGCTCAGGATAGAGGACGCAAAAAACATAGAGATAGAAAAAACAGAGGAGAATGACCATATATGAGATTTGCCCTTGCAGGAAATCAGAACTGCGGAAAGACCACGCTTTTTAACGCCCTTACAGGATCTAATCAGCACGTTGGAAACTTTCCCGGTGTAACAGTCGAGCAGAAGGTCGGTGACATAAAGGGGCAGAAAAACTGCACTGTGGTGGATCTGCCGGGAATATACTCACTGCGCCCTTACACGCAGGAAGAGATCGTCACCCGTGACTACATAATAAATGAAAAACCTGACGGCATTATAAACATTGTTGACGCCACCAATATAGAGCGAAATCTGTATCTCACTTTACAGCTTCTTGAACTGCGTGTGCCAATGGTGCTTGCCTTAAACATGATGGACGAGGTAAGAGCCAACGGTGGAACGATAGACGTAAAAATGATGAGCGACGCACTTGGCATACCTGTTATACCAGTAAGTGCGGCAAAGGGCGAGGGTATCTCAGACCTTATCGACAAGGCTGTAGAAACTGCCCGGAACAAGACAAAGCCTGTTGTCACAGACTTTTGCTCAGACGATTCCGCTGTGCACAGATGTATACACGCTGTTGTCCATCTTATCATGGATCACGCAAACCGTGCAGGCATACCGCCGAGATTTTGTGCTTCAAAGCTTATTGAGGGTGATAAGAATATCGAAGATCAGCTTGAGCTTAATCAAAACGAGTTGGAGCTTCTCGAACACTGCATAGTGGAAATGGAGGACGAATCAAAGCTTGACAGAAATGCGGCGCTTGCAGATATGCGATACGACTTTATCGAAAAAGTCGTTGCCATAAGCGTTGTGAAATGCCACGAGAGCCGGGAACACAAGCGGAGCGTAAAAATAGACCGCATTTTAACGGGAAAATACACTGCACTGCCTGTATTTTTCGGGATAATGTTTCTTGTATTTTTCCTCACATTCAATGTTATCGGCTCGACCCTTTCTGATTGGCTTTCCCTTGGTATAGACAAGCTCACCGACCTAGCAGACAAAGGGCTTACAGCCTACGGCATAAACCCTGTTGTACACAGCCTTATAATAGACGGAGTTTTTGCAGGCGTTGGAAGCGTTCTAAGCTTTCTGCCTATAATAGTGACGCTGTTCTTTTTCCTTTCCATACTGGAGGACACGGGCTACATGGCACGAGTGGCATTCGTAATGGACAAGCTTCTTAGAAAGATCGGTCTTTCGGGACGAAGCTTTGTGCCTATGCTCATAGGCTTCGGCTGTTCAGTGCCTGCCATAATGGCGACGAGAACGCTTGTATCAGACCGTGACAGAAAAATGACCATACTTCTTACCCCTTACATGAGCTGTTCGGCAAAGATACCTATTTACGCAGTTTTCTGTGCAGCATTTTTCAAGAAATATCAGGCGCTTGTGATGATAGGCTTATACATAACAGGCATAGTGCTTGGGATAATAGTTGCACTGATACTGAAAAATACAGCTTTCCGTGGCAAGCCTGTGCCGTTTGTAATGGAGCTTCCAAACTATCGTCTTCCTTCGGCAAAAAGCGTAGGACTTCTTCTTTGGGACAAGGCAAAGGACTTTATACAAAGAGCTTTCACAGTTATATTCTTTGCGACTATCATAATATGGTTTTTGGAGACCTTTGACGCAAAGCTCAACGTTGTAAAAGACTCCTCTGACAGCCTGCTCGCTCTTATCGGTCAGGCTATATCGCCAATATTCAAGCCTTTGGGCTTTGCAGATTGGAGAGTGACCACCTCGCTTATTTCGGGCTTCACTGCAAAAGAGGCGGTAGTAAGCACAATGGCGGTACTGATGAACACAAGCACTGCAAACCTTGGCACTGCTCTTTCGGGAGCATTCTCCACCCTTTCCGCACTGAGCTTTCTCGTATTCACCCTGCTTTACACCCCATGTGTTGCGGCGGTGGCGACCATAAAGAGAGAGCTTGATTCAAGGATACAGACAGTAGGCGTTGTGATAATGCAGTGCATGGTGGCATGGCTTTGCGGCTGTGCGGTATATCAGATAGGAGCGTTATTATGAATACAGCCGACTGGATAGTGGTGATACTTCTGCTTTTATGGGTAGTGACGGCGGCAATAAGTATATCAAAGCAAAAGAAAAAAGGTAAATGCTGTGGCTGTTGCTCACACTGTCACAGCAGATGCGGCAAAAAATAAGGCATAAAAATAGCGGAGAACTGCAAAAAGAATGCGTTCTCCGCCATTTTATTAATATACAAGCAACACTAAGAAAATCAAAAATTTACAATACATCTGACTTTTTTCGTTAATACACCTGACAAATAAGCAAAAATGTGATATAATATAGCTTAGGGCGAAGTTATCTACCCTGTTTTTTTGAGATATAGTTAGCTTAGCCTAACTTTGTAAAGAAAACCAGCTTAGAAAGGTCGGTATTATGAAGAAACAATTTTTTAGCAATGAGAAAGACGGTTTTTATGGTACATATTATGAAAACCCAAAGGGTGCAAACTGCGCAATGATAGGTCTGTTCGGCGACGATCCTAATGACTTTATGGCAAAGTGCGGAGCAAAATGGCTTCACAAAAATGGCGTGAACGTTATGTGTATGTCACCTGACGTGAAGAACTACGGCCATGTGAACTTCCCGCTTGAAAGGATAGAGACCTCTATAAAGTGGCTCAAAAGCCATGGAAACAAGAAGATAGGCATAATGGGAATGAGTACGGCAGGAATGGATTCCCTTGTGGCAGCTTCTTATTTTCCTGACATAACACTCACTTTCGGTCTTACGCCAAGCGACTTTGTATGGCAGGGCTTTGAGCAGGGCGAAAAAGACGGCTGCAAGGAATGGCCTATCCCTGACGCTTCTACACTTTCATGGCAGGGCAAGCCGCTTGCCTATATGCCGTTCGTTTATGCCCACCCTGAATACTATCACAAAATAGAAGAAGAAACCAAAGGCTCGGGAGATATAACACGAAGCACGCACCTTTTTATCGACTCTGAAAAGGCAAGAGAACATACAGAGGAAGAAATGATAAAGGTTGAGAACATCAAGGGCAAGCTTATAATGGTGGGTGCTGACGACGACAGCTTCTGGGAGGCAGGAAAATACGTCCGCCGCATGGATAAGCGCTTGAAAGAACGCCCTCACGAGTGCGATTACGAAGCCCTGACTTACGAGCATGGAACGCACTTTGTGCTTCCTGAGACAATGCTCAGAAAAGCACTTCCTGTGGGACTTAAATTCGTAATGAAATTTATTTTCAAGGCTGCAAAGGACTATCCTAAGGAGTGCGAGCAGACAAGAAAGGATATCGACAGACGACTTTCTGCGGCTTTAAAACAGTGGGTAGCTGAATAAAAAAAGACCGACTTCCAGCGAAAAAAGCTGAAAGTCGGTCTGTCATTTTTTGTAACAGCATAATTGCTTTCAAAAAGAAGATCTTTGTGAATTTTGTGAGTTTTCTATTGACATTAGAGTGCGGATATGGTAAAATTAACGGTATGTGAATATTTTCTAATAGCAATCACATATCAAAGCAAAAAAGCAATTATTTTATATAGATAGTGGTGGGTCATCGGGGCCCTGACGAAGGAGCAAGCCATGTTTACAAGCGATACAGCGAAATATAAAATAATAGGTATCTGCACTTCATGCGTACAATCTGACTATGTGAGAGATATAGTATCTTCCATAAGCCGAAAGGGTGTAAAAGAGGGCTACAAGGTGCTTCTTTTTAACACCTTTTGCGACCTTTATCACAACATTTCCTACAACCATGGTGAAGCAAGCATTTTTGATCTTATAAATTATGACATTCTTGACGTACTTATAATAATGCCCGAGGCAATAAAAAGAGACAGCATTTCCAACGAGATAAGCAAGCGTGCCCATGAACACGGTGTTCCTGTCATATGCGTTGACAGTACAATGGATAATTGCTGCAGTGTGACATTCAATTACTCTGACGTTTTTGAAAAGATAGTTCGCCATGTGATCGAATTTCACGGCTGCAGAAGAGTTAATTTCATTGCTGGCGTAAAGGGCAATGCTTTCTCAGAAGAGCGTATAGAAGCATACAAAAAGGTGCTTGCAGAAAACGGCATAGAATTTGAGCCTGAGCGTCTTGGCTATGGTGACTTCTGGGATATGCCAACAAAAGGAGTATTGGAGAAATTTTTGGAAAGCGATTTGGAATTTCCGCAGGCGATAATATGTGCAAACGACGCTATGGCGATAGCAGCTTGCAGCATACTGAGAGAACGCGGCATAAAAGTGCCTGAAGACGTTATTGTAACGGGCTTTGACGGCATCGAGCTTGAACAGTATAACAGCCCTCGTCTTACAACGGCGGCTGTAGACAATGATGTGCTTGGCGAAAAGATAATAAACGCCATAGACCATATGATGAACGGAGTGCCTCTTCCTGAAAAAATAGAGGTCAGCTACACCATGAGGATATCCCAGTCTTGCGGCTGTAAGAAAATAGACCCGAGAGAAGTAGGCGACAAGATCCTTGAGCTTTACCATAGAATGAACAATTCTGATGGTCACGAATAGCATATGTTCTCTTATCTTGCAAAATCAGTGGAATGTCACACCGTAGAAGAAATGGCAAAGGTAATGGCACGTTCGGGAGATTATTATAGCTGGGTATGCACAAACTCTGATTTTCTGTCAAACACGAGGCAGAGAGAACGCTTTAATAACAGCTTTACAAAGCAGATGAGAGTTTTCATGCAGACTTTTGACAACAAATACAAGACCGGTGAAGTATTTGACACCGAGGATCTTTTGCCTGATATGGAGCAAGTCCTTGGACGCCATAACTGCTTAATGTTCTCGCCGCTTCATTTTCAGGACGAGGTCATAGGCTATGCGGCAAATTCATTTAGTCCTATATATTTTCTTTTCCAGAACACAAGGCGTTTTATAAACAACACCAATCAGATAATGGAGAGCTTTAAAAACCGCCAGCGGCTTGAAAAGGCAAATGCAGAGCTTGCAAGGATACATATGCTTGACCCCATGACAGGGATATATAACCGCAGGGGCTTTTACAAGAACGTAAAAAAGCTTATTTCAAAGGCTGAGAAACAGGGCGTAGGCGTATGGGTATTCTCTATTGACATGGACAACCTTAAAAAGATAAATGACCTCTATGGTCACAACGAGGGTGACAAGGCGATAAAGGCAGTGGCGTCGCTGATGACAAAATGCACTGTAGATGGTGGGATATGCTCACGCTTCGGCGGTGATGAATTTGTGGCTGTTATCGCTGAAACAGACGGTGCAGACAGCTTTTACGAAAAGGTATCCCGCAGCATTGCAGAGTACAATCGCAGAAGCAAGTCGCCATATGATGTGTCGATAAGCTGTGGCTACAAAGCTGGAAAGCCGAAAACACTGAAAGAGATCGACGATCTTATGAAAGCGTCAGATCGTGAGATGTACACGCAAAAGCGTAAACATCATAGTCGACGGGACTAACAGACATAACAAGAGGGCGGATAGTTTGAAAACTTCCGCCCTTGTTTTTTATGCTATTTGAGTATGCCAACTCCCTCAAGAAAGATATTCAGCCCGATCAAAACGAGTATAATGCCGCCTGCTATTTCTGCCCTGCTCTTATATCTTGAGCCGAACTTATTGCTATGGCGAGTCAACTTTTTTTGTCAAATAAACATTTGACAAAATTGCAAAACTGTGATATAATAACGATTGTAATGTGTTTCCGTAGCTCAGCTGGATAGAGCGACCGCCTCCTAAGCGGTAGGTCGGGTGTTCGAATCACCTCGGGAACGCCATAATGTGGAGATAAAAAAGATGTCTCCTGCGAAAAGCCCGAATATATCGGGCTTTTTTGCTACCCAAATGTAAACAAAAACGAATGAAGGCGAAATGGGGTCTGTTTATGACCGAACAGAAAAAGAATACTATCATAACAAGCGGCATCGCTGTACTTGCCGTGATACTGGCATATTGCTTCCGAATTGTGGGCAGGGGCAGCTTCTACCCGATGCTGTTTTCCTATCTGCGCAGCTTTATCTATATAGGTCTGTTCGCCGCCTGGGGGCTCTCCGTCCGTCAGCGGATCGTGCAAAAGCAGGTGTGCAGGTTTATGACGGTCACCGCAGTACTGCTCATCATATGGATGGTAGTCCGTTCGGCAAAGTATTTTATATTCTGGCAGCCGGATGCCGTCCGTTACTTGTGGTATCTGTTCTATCTGCCCATGCTGTTTGTGCCTATGCTGGCGCTGCTGATCGCCATGTCATTGGGAAAGCCGGACGAATACAAATTCCCCAAGGGAATGTCGATTCTGTGGATCATCTCCGGCACATTGCTTCTGCTCGTGCTCACAAATGACCTGCACCAATTCGTATTTACCTTTCCTAAGGACGCCGCCGTGTGGACAGACAAAAACAACGGCTATTCGATAGGCTACTTCATTATTGTAGGCTGGCAGGTGCTGTGTGCCTTTGCCGCACTCGTAATTATGTTTTTAAAATGCCGTGTGCAAAAAGGAAGGCTCCACTTTCTGCCCATTGTTCCTATGCTGCTGACGATCGTTTACAGCGTGCTTTACTATGCAGGTGCGGATTGGCTGCTCCACTTGTTCGGCGATATTGCCGCATTCCAAAGTGTGATGTATATTCTGACCTTTGAGTTTTGCATCGCCTGTGGATATATACATTCAAACAGCCGTTATGTGGACTTGTTTGCCTCCTCTGTCGGCACATCGGCAGAGATCACCGACAAGGACTTTACCGTTCGGTATGCAGCTGTAAACACTGCGCCTATCTCAAAGGAAACGATGAAAAAAGCCGAGCAAAGCCCGGTCACAATGGGCGGCTTGACCGTTCACACCATGCCCATTGATGGCGGCTATGCCGTATGGACAGAGGATGTGTCGGCTTTGCGTGACATCAAGGAGGACTCCGAGCTTCTTGCAGACGAGCTTGCCGACAGGAACGAAATGCTCCGTTATGAATACAAGCGTGAAGCCAAGCGCCGCAAGGTGGAGGAGCAAAACCGCCTGTATGATCTCCTGCGTTCCGCTACGCAGACGCAAATCGACCGCATTGCAGAGCTCACTAAGGAATACCGCCGAATCTCAAGCACCGATCCCGACAGTGCCAAAACGCTCCTTGCCGAGATTGCCGTGCTGTGCAGCTATATTAAACGCCGCAAGCATCTGACGCTCCTTACCGACCGAGATATTAAAATAGCGGAAACGGAACTCCACCGTGCCTTCAATGAGTCCCTCCAAACGCTGAAGCTGTTGGGCGTCCGCAGCTCGCTCTATGTGGACGAGTCTCTTTCCATGCTCTCCGGCAAAACGGCGACTGCTGTATTTGATTTTTATGAATCGGTTATTGAAGCCGACATTTTGAATTTAACAGGCATACAGGTAAGCCTCATAAAGGCAAACGGCTTGCGCTTGTCACTGAATGTGTGCTGCAAAGCCGATCTTTCCGCTTTGGTAAACGGAGACAGTATCCGCTGTGAAAAAGAGGATGACGAGGAATACCAGCACCTTGTATTTGAAGCGAAAGAAGGTGACAGGAAATGAGTACATTTTCTTCCCTTTCTGAATTTTGGCAGACCATGCTGCCGTTTATCATGCTTGTGGAGATCGTCCTTGAAATCGGGCTGTTTATGTATCAGCTTCTTCGCAGCAATAAGCCGGTGCGCAGCCTGCTGAGTCTGGCGGTCATGGCGGTGATGATCCCGCTGCTATTCTCCGTTTCTCAGGCAGATCCCGATAATATCGGGGACGCATTTCTGCTGGACGCACCGTGGCTGATATTTGCCGCTGCCATTTTCCTTGCGGCAGTTCACTTTGCCATTGCTCTGCCGCGGGAATACCGCCGTAAAAAGAACGAGCTCTCGCCGTTCTCCATTAAGGAAGCAACCGATAAGCTGCCTATGGGCATCTGCTTTGCCGACCCGAACGGCAGGATCATCCTGTGCAACAACCGTATGCGCAGGCTCTCCTTTGCCCTTTGCGGCCACGAGCTGCAAATCAAAAGCGATATGGAAAATGCCCTGAGCGTGCCGGACAGATCCGTAACCGTCAAGGATGATTGCTACATCCTGCCCGACAAGACCGTCTGGCAGTTTCGCACACAAAATATCACCGTGGACAGCGATGACCGCTGGCAGCAGATAACGGCGCACAATGTAACCGAGCTGTATAACGGCTACCAAAAGCAAGAGGAAATAAATGAAGAACTGGCAGAAGTCAATCGAAAGCTCAGGAAGATGTACGCTCGCATGGAGAACGATGTCAAAGAGAAGGAAAGCCTTGACCTAAAGGTCTATATTCACGATACCATCGGGCGAAGCCTCCTGACCATACGTGACATCATAGACAGCGGAGAGGATACCGAGCGAAAGCTTGAGGCGCTGCAAAATGCCATCGGTATGCTGGCAAGCAACCGTGTCACCTCTGTCAGCACAATGGACGAGGTAAAAAGAACTGCACAGCAGCTTGGCGTGGCTGTAAAAATCGACGGCTACCTGCCCCGTGATACCGCAGCCGAGGAGCTGACCGTTGCTGCCGCCAAGGAGTGCGTGACCAACTGCATCAAGCACGCAGACGGGAATGAGGTATATATCCGCATTGCCCAGCGCGGCGAACGCTATGATGTTACCATAACCAACAACGGCAAAATACCCACAGAACCGATAAAGGAGGGCAGCGGCCTGTCAACGCTTCGCCGCAGTATTGAAAGCTCCGGCGGTGAAATGCATATTTCGCACAATCCACGCTTTGCTCTTCTGATTACGATTCCCGCAAAGGAGATCAGCCTATGATAAACACCATACTTGTAGAAGATGATCTATACATCCAAAAGCACTTTGTCGATCGTCTTGCGGCAGACGGCGAGTTTCATCTTGTCGGCGTTTTCCGTGACGCCTTTGAAGCGGAAAAGCACTGCGACGCCACCGTAAAGCTCGTCCTTATGGATGTGCAGACGCAGCATAAACATTCTGGTCTTGCCGCCGCAAAGCGCATCAAAAAGGCTTTTCCGCAAATCAAAATCGTTGTGGCTACCTCGCTTGTCGATCCCGAAGTTTTGCAAAGAGCCAAAATGGGTGCTGCCGACAGCCTGTGGTATAAGGACCACGGAACAGAGGAGCTGATGAGCGTGGTAAAGCGCACTCTGGCAGGGGAAAAGGTATTCCCCGATACCGCTCCGGCCATTGAAATGGAGGGTACGATGTCCGATGTCTTCTCGCCCCGGCAGTTAGACATCCTACGCCTTTATATAAAGGGCTTTACCTATCAGGAAATTGCCGATAAGCTGGGCATCTCCAAAAACGGCGTTCGCTGGAACCTGGACGATATGGTGGAAAAGAGCGGCTTTGAAAGCAGAGAAGCGCTGGTTGCAACCGCCATTGAAAACAAACTCATGGTGATCACCTTAAAAGACGAATAAGCAAAACTGAACCCCTTGGCTGTACGGTCAAGGGGTTTTTCGCGCCCAAAAGGCAAAAATTTTTGAAAAAATCGGGATTTTTCTTCTGTCACTGGCACAAGTGCCAGTGACAAACGCCAAAAAATCAGTATAATAGATAATGTAAGATTAGGATTGTGCTTTTAGAAGGTGGTGATGAATGATGAAAAAAATCGTTCTTGACATTCAAAGCGATATCCATGCGCACACCATGGAGCGAATGCTGATGCAAAAATTGGACGATTGCCAAGTTGTGATCTCCGAGTCGCCGGACGCAACCGCCGAGTGGTGCAAAACGCATCAACCGGATGTGCTTTTAATGGAGGTCAAGGCGTATTCGCCATGGATGTTCAAAGAACGAATGGCAATCCGTGACAAGGTAAAACGGAACACGGAAAGCTGTCGTGTCATTCTCTTTGTGGATGATGATACAGATGAAGATTTGACCGAAAAGGTACGGCAGGCAAAGCGCGAGGGTCTGATAGACGCTTTTCTCTTCGGTTCGGTATCCGAAAACTACTTTGCTTCGGTCATCGACAGTGTTTAAATCAGGCAACACAAAAAGCATAAAAATCTTCAAAATAATTATGAGGGAGGAATAATAGTATGACAAAAACGAACAAACGAAGGCGCGTCGCCAGCGTCCTGTTGGCGCTTGTGATGCTGCTCTCACTGATGCCGAGTCAGGAGCTTCATACCCATGCCTTTTGGGAGGACTACGACCAAGGCACAGATTGTATCTACTGCGACCACTACCACTGGGCTGAGAATATGTGCGACGGTTGTGGGTTCTGCACCGTTGACTGCAACTCCGACTGCTTCGCTGAATTTCACTGCAACGATTGTGGTGAGTGTCTGTTCAATACACCCAATTGGTGCGATCAATGCTACAAATGCGCCGACTGCATGGAGGAAACGCACTGCTCGACCTGCGGCAAATGCTACATCGGCGAGGATGACCAGCTATGCGGCGAATGCTATAAGGGTCCCTGCTGCTCCATAACCATTTGCGACTCCTGCGGCTTCTGCGATGACTGTGCAAACGATGACAGCGACCCGATGCACTGCTCGCTGTGTAACGCCTGCTTCGGTTCGGTGGACGAGTGCGTGGACGATGATGATACCGGCGTCATCCACTGCATCGATTGCCACACGGCCTGCGAACAGTGCGAGGAATGCCTGCTGAATCAGGAGTCCTGCGAGGATTGCGGCCTGTGCCTTGAGTGCTGCCGAGATAACTCTGAGGGCGGCGGCTGCCCGGACGGCGAGACCTGCGTGGAAAGCGCCGAGTGGGACGAGCACATCTGCCAGGGCTGTGACGGCTGGGTCACAGATAAGGAGGACGAGGACGAGTTCTGCGAAACCTGCGAGATGTGCAAGGAGTGCTGCGAGGGCAACTCCGACTGCTCCGAGGGAATGTGCGCAATGGACACGGACTATGCGGATCACTTCTGTGAGGACTGCGGCCTGTGCTTCCACGACAGCGATCCCTGCGAGGACGGCTGCGATCAGCGCTGCAAGGACTGCTGCCGAGATGCCGTGAGCGCTATGGGCTGCGATCATGACGACTGGTGCTTCAGCGACTCTGATTTTGAGGATCATTTGAAGACGGAGCATTCCGGCGCCGGACATACTCACATAGCCTCCGCCACCTGGGAGGCTGACGGAACGCAGCACTGGCACCCCTGCCGCTATTGTGACGATAAAAAGCTGAATGCCGCCAACCATGAATTTGACGCCAAGGGCGTGTGCAAGGTCTGCGGCTACATCAGCGGCAGTTCCATCGTCATCAACCGCCAGCCGAGGGGCGTCAAGTGTAAGACCTCTATCTACGATGATTATAACGAAGAGCCGGAAAACGGCCTGCTGTTCTATGAAAATAACCCGCTCACCTTCTCTGTCTCGGCAAGAAGCCTGAAGGGCGACGAGTTGACCTATCAGTGGTATCGGAAGAATAATGAGAATCCAACGGCGGCGCCCTACAAGCTGCCGGAGGGTAGGTTTTACACGGGTGTGACGACCTCCACACTGAAGATGTCGGTTTCCACTCAGGCCTGCATGGAGGACTACTCCTACTACTGCGTCATCGGCAGAAAGGGCGACCCTTCCGACACCATGAAAACGGCGGAGGCAAAACTGACTGCCACCCATGCCTACAGCCACAAGCAGGCGGGTGTGCGTGTGCCCACGGAAGACAGCGAGAAAACGCCGGAATACAAGGTCACTTGGGTCGATAAGCATGGGAATACCCATAACGGTGTCGTGGGCGGCGACCCGAAATGCGACGGTCACAAGCTCCCGTGCCTGTTCGAAGCAGGCGAATACGAAGCGCATTATATGACCACCGGCTCCAAGGAGCGCATCTTCCCGCATACCTTTGTGCTTGACAGAAGCCTTGACGCGGTAGGCGGCGGCAGAGTCGATGTGCTCAGATGTTCCGTCTGCGACTATACCGTTCCTGTGAAGAGCCATGTCCATGATTACGGCTGGAACTGGGACTGCACCGGCTTCGGCAGTATCTATGAGTATACCTTCAACATCGGCGGCTCGACCAAGACGGTGGAGCAGCTCATCATTGAATCTGACTATGCCCACCCCGAAAAGTGCAAGGTTCCCGGCTGCGAGGAATTCATCATGGTTCCCCATAGTTGGGGCCGCTGGAATGTGGTCGAAAACCCCGATACCACAGGCAGCAATGGCGGCATGGAGGCTGAATGCAGCATTTGCGAGTACACAAAGACAAAAATCGACAAGGATGATGACGGAGGAGCCGATCAGTGGACAAAGGACACTGCGCTGGTGACAGTGAAAAACGGCCGGGCAACCCGTATGATCGTCAAGCCCGGCGACAAGATCAGGCTTTATCCCGAAGAGAGAACCGATCAGAAGGCCATCGGCTGGAAGGTGGAGTATCTCCGCGAATACAACGTGTCTGACAGCACTGCACCGGTTCATAAAAATTGGAGTGCCAACGAGGCGAAGTCCCAGTTCAAGCTGGTGACCAACGGCTCCGCCCTTGAGTGGGGCTGCACGATCCCAGAGTTCAGCGCCATGGGTGCCCCCGGCGGCGGCAGTTTCTTCTTTGAGCCTGTCTATGCAAGCTGTGACCACAGCGGCGACACCACGGTGCTCAATGCGAAGGAGCAGATCTGCGACCGTAAGGGCTACACCGGCGACACCGCCTGTGCAGACTGCGGCCATGTCATCAGTGCCGGTTCGGATATCTACCCACCTGCAAACGCCGGTCATACCGGTCCACTGCAGCCGCTGTACTACTACGGCACGGCCAACTCGGCAACCACAGACGCGAGCCATGGCGGCAAACGCTATAACGCCAAATCGGGCGACTGCCGACACCGCGCCTATGAGGGCGACTACCGCTGCACAGCTTGCGGCGGCACCGTAAAGGGCGAGACCGGCGACTTCAGGCATAGCGGTCCCCTTGAACTGCGGGATGTAAGAACGGCGACCTGTACAGAGAGGGGCTATTCCGGCAACCAGTACTGCACATCGTGCGACAGGATCGCACAGAAGGGCGTCTCTACCCCGTCCCTCCACGAAATTGCCGATAACTACAAGCTGATCAATGAGGTTAAGCCCGGATGCACCACCTCAGGCTATAGCGGCGACCAGCAGTGCACAGCCGGCTGCGGACAGATTATCCGCTACGGTCATGTCGTTAATAAGCTCAGCCACGACTGGGACGGCGGCAAACCTGCAAAACAGGGCAAGAGCGAAGGAATTCTCTACACCTGCCAGCGCGCCGACTGCGGCGAGACAAGGTTCGTAAAGAACTCCGCTGCGACCGGATACGTTGTCACGGTCATCAAGGGCACAGCCTCCCTTGCCGCAGGGATACCTATCACGGACAAGATCGCGCAGAACACCGTTGTGACCGTTACGGCGGACGCACCGGAGGCAGGCAAGGTATTTGACAAGTGGGTCGTGCTGGAGGGCAATGTCACTCTGGCAGACGTCACCAAGGCGACTACCACCTTCACCATGCCCGGCAATGATGTGAAGCTCGAGGCCACCTATAAGGATGCGCCTCCAAGCCATACCCACAGCTACGGTACAGAGTGGAAGTATGACGACACCGATCACTGGCATGAGTGCGAGTGTGGCGATAAGGCCAATATTGCGCCTCACAGCGCCAGCGAGTGGATCGTTGACACGGCAGCTACCGAAACCGCCGACGGCGCTAAGCATAAGGAATGCACCGTCTGCAAGAAGGTTCTTGAAACCGCACCGATCCCTGCAACAGGCAGCAATCATACCCACAGCTACGGTACAGAGTGGAAGTATGACGGCACCAACCACTGGCATGAGTGCGAGTGCGGCGATAAGGCCGACACGGCAGCACACAGCTTCCAGTGGGTGATCGACAAGGCCGCTACCAAGGAGGCCACCGGCATCAAGCACGAGGAATGCACCGTTTGCGGCGCCAAGCGCAGCGAGAATACGGTCATCGACAAGCTCCCCGACGGCGGCAATACCGACAATACAGGCAGCAGTGATAATAACACCAATAAGCCAGGAAATGACGACTCCACCAAGTGTCCTCAGACCGGTGACAGCAGCAACCACATCGGTTGGCTGGCTGCTCTGTGCGGCGTCCTGACTCTGCTGGGTGTAAGCGGCAAAAAGAGAAAGGGATCCGAGGTTGAATAAGCCGACGCTTCCGAAATCGAAATAGCCTAAACACAATAGGCGGTGACGGATCATTCCGCCACCGCCTATTCTTTGAAAACCGAATAGTACAGTGCATCCTTTTGCAGGGCGTAATTTTTTTGTGCCTAAAAGCAAATTTACTCACTGTCAAAAGCTTGAACTCACTACAAATAAAAAAATGGTAACACCAGCAGGAAGTTATTTTCCTGCTAATGTTACCTCATTTACAAGTATCACAAGATTTAAAGGGGAAATGATAAAGACTTTGTAATGCTTATCGTAATTCTTGTAGCTTTACGCTTAATTCTTGTAAATGTTTTTTGGCTCTTTAGCTTGATAGCCACCATACATTGATGCACATCCGCAGGCAGCTATACCCATTCTCTTAGTTGCTCTGGCAATAAGGCTGGCAAGCAATTTCTTAAATGATCTCATTCTTATAACACCTCTTTTCTTTGATCTTCGCTGATATTATTAAAACTGCAATTAATAGATTTGTTAACAGGATCATAGATCCAACCATCTGATATCTATTGATAATCGCCCCGCCAAACAGATCAAGCAACAGAAAAACTATCATTCCCATCGCTTTGAACTTTGGCTTTTTTTCTTTTTCTATAGGCTTATTTTTGTTCTCCACAGGGCAGAATACAAAAGCTATTATCTCTTCAAACACCACAAAGGCAGCGATCACCCATATATTTATATATCCGCATACCTTGTCATTAAGAAAAGCTGTAGCAATAAATGTCGAACACATCAACAGATTGCATCTGAAATATGTATCTGCATGATACCCTCCGGTAATAACCCTGACAGCAATAAACACTGCCAAATATATTACGCTTTCCAGCAAATGCCCTGTTAATGCTCCCATAAGCAATACAAGCACAATGTTCAACATTGATGAGATAGTTATTTCTATGCCATACCGATAAAAATCCTGTACCTCATCTGCTTTGCCGATAGCTTCCTGCTCGGTCAAAAAATTAAGTATACCCGATACAACAAGATCCATAAACTATCGCCTCGCTTTTGTCTTACCCTAATTTGAATTTTACTAGAATAACAGCAATATGTCAAGCTTTTTGGAATGAGTTGCAGGTTTTTGTCACGAAATGCAGCAACGGTCCGGAACAATTAGTTCAGGACCGTTGTATCTGCCATCAGTGTTACCTGACAGCAAAACATTCCCTCCGACTCATAGAAATCGCATCTGCCATTATATTTTCTTGCTATCTCTCTGATTATGGAGGTCCCCAGACCATGCTGTTTTTTATCAGCCTTTGTGGTCGTAAGCCTTGGATTACTATCCATAACAGAATGATCTATTGAATTTTTTATCAAAAACGTATATGTATCCGTTTCTCGGTCGATCTTCAGATACAGAAATTTATTTGCGTCGTCGGCTATTTCCTTGCATGCCGTTATAGCATTCTCCAACGTGTTGCTCAACAGGTCGCAAAGGTCGGTTCCCTTTATTCCCTCAAAATCTGAAACTGTTATACATGATATTTTTATCCCCAAGGAAGAAGCCATCGTAAGCTTTGCGTTAACGATAGCATTTACAATATTATTTTTCGTTTTAACATAGGACTCCGACTTCCCGATAAGGTCAAAGCTTTCTGAGATAAATTTTCTCGTTTCATCTATTTTTTGGACTTTCAACAGTTCATTAACCGTTTCATATTTGTCTTTTATATCATGCCTTAGTTTTCTCATGGCGTCATATTGCGACTCGGCATTTCCGATAAACTGCTCAAGATACTGCTCTCTTAGTTTGACTATCTCCATTTCCTTGAGCTTCCGATTCTTTTTTATCAAAGAATTTATTATCCAGAATATAAGTATATTAAGAACAAAGACAAGCATATATGACAGATTTATATACAGCCTATGGCCATCGTCTGCCGAAAGGGACAGTTCATGTATTACCATAACGAGAGAAAACGAAATAATAAGCACTGCAATTATCGTAACCCAATCTGAAGCCGTATAATCATCTGTATGTTTAAAGGCCATCAGTATTAATCTAAATACAATGAATATAGAGATCTGAATCATTATAAGCGTCACAAATCTAAGCAAGCTTTGTTCGACCACAAGCTCCCTGAGGGATATTTTAAAAAATGACGATACAGCATTTAGTTCCAATGACGTTATCAACAAGATCGCAACCTGCGAGAGGGATATGGAAAGAAATTTCTTTACTGCATTGTCACTAAAAAAGCAAAACGCAAAAACAAGCAGACTTGCCCAGTACAAAGCACTTCCAAAGCCCTCAAATACAGTGAAATAATTAAAAACAGTGACCAGACAGCCTTCACAAACGGCAAATATAACAGCCCATATCTTAGCCCTTTCATGAGATCTTGGCGTAAGAAATTTATATATAAACCATGTTTCCAGACCGCCCTGATAAAAGTTTATCAAGATCTCAAATATCGTCCACAATGTAATAGTCATCACTTTCTCCTCAGATATTCAGTCAAAGCGTCGTCAACTGCATTCTTATATCCTCGGCTCATGGGAAGCTCTGAACCGCTTTTGAAGATCACTGTTTCATTTGAACGGCTTATGTTAAAAACATATTTCAGATTGACGATATATTTTTTATGCACCCGTATAAAATCGAATTTACGATAAGCTTCTTCTATCTCGCCAATGCTATCTCTGACTGCAATAGTATCCTTATTATTTGCAAAATGATATATGATGCTGTGGCTATTGCTCTCTATATAAGTTACATCCCGAAGCTTTACAGAGATCCTTCCCTGCTCCCTATTCTCCAAAACCACTGTCTTTTCCTGCTTCAATGCGTCCGTCAACTGTCCTGCTACCATATGGAGCCTATCCTTCATAACATCAGCGTCAGGATCTTTGCAGATAAAATTCAGCGGTCTGAAATTAAAGCTGTCATAAACCAGCTCCTGATGACTTGTCACAAAGATCACAAAGCAATTACCATTCTGACCTAGCTGCCGCGCGACTTCAAAACCGGTCATTTCAGGCATATCAAGGTCAAGAAATATAGCCGAAAAAGGCTTTTTCCCATGGCAGTAAAAAAAGCTCTCAGCTTTGGTAAACGTTTCTATTTCAGCCTTGACCGACCTTGATTCAAGTTCATTTGCCAGCATAGATTTAAAAAACTGAAGAAAAACAGCATTATCATCACAAACTGCGATCCGCATTTTTTCACGTCCTTTTATAACATAGTCTATGTACGATTTTATATTACCATAATTATACCGTAAGGTCAAGCCATAAGGCGTATCGCAGCTCCCTGCGTCAAGACCACACCTGGCGGCAAACAAAAAAGGGCTGTTCTAACAGCCCTTCAGTCTGCCGCAAAAGTGTAAGACCAACGTCCCACTTATTTAGGACTTTTCCAACTTATTTCGTTTTGGATCCCTACACCTTAGGCTTTTTCATAGTAAGCGAAATACGCTTTTTCTTCAGGTCAACGTTAATTACCCAAACCTTAACTACCTCCCCGACCTTTACGACCTCAAGAGGGTGCTTTATAAATCTGTCGCACATCTGAGAAATATGTACAAGTCCGTCCTCATGAACACCGATATCAACGAACGCTCCGAAGTCTATTACGTTTCTCACTGTGCCCATAAGCTCCATGCCCGGCTTCAAGTCTTTAAGCTCCATAATGTCGCCACTTCTCATAAGCGGTGGCGGCAACTCGTCACGAGGGTCACGACCCGGCTTTTCAAGCTCCCCTACTATGTCCTTTAACGTCGGAGCACCAATGCCGATATCTGTGGCAAGCTTCTTCATGCCCATTGCATTGACTTTCTCAGCTATCTGCTTTACATCGCCCATGTCCGCAAGGCTCAGCCCGCACCTGTCAATAAGCGCCTGCGCGGCCTTATATGACTCAGGGTGAACAGCCGTGTTATCCAGCGGATTTTTTCCGCCACGCACTCTCAAAAAGCCTGCACACTGCTCAAATGCCTTTGCGCCAAGCTTCGGAACTTTCATAAGCTGCTTTCTTTCGGTGAAAGCTCCGTTTTCCTCACGGTAGGAAACAATATTCTTTGCAACTGTCATATTTATGCCCGATATGTATGACAACAATGAGTATGAAGCCGTATTAAGGTCAACGCCTACTGAGTTTACGCAGTCCTCAACAACGCCCTTTAAAGCCTCGTCCATTCTCGCCTTTGGCATATCATGCTGATACTGTCCAACACCTATTGCCTTTGGGTCTATCTTTACAAGCTCTGCAAGAGGGTCCTGCAAACGGCGTGCTATTGATACTGCTGAACGCAGTGAAACGTCATACTCAGGAAACTCCTCAGCCGCAAGCTTTGAAGCGGAGTAAACGGAAGCGCCTGCCTCAGACACCACCATGTAAGAAACTTTCTGCGGAATTTCTTTGATAAGCTCGGCTGTGAACTGCTCCGTTTCTCTTGAAGCAGTGCCATTGCCTATGGAGATAGTCGTAACGCCATATTTCTTTATAAAGCCCGTCAGAACACGCTTAGCACGCTCTGTATCCTTCTTTGGCGGAGTAATGTAGATTATCGCAGTGTCAAGCACCTTGCCCGTAGCGTCCACTACAGCGGTCTTACAACCGTGAGCATATCCTGGGTCAAGACCAAGGGTAACAGTGTCTTTAACAGGCGGCTGCATAAGAAGCTGTCTGAGGTTTGAAGAGAACACCTTTATCGCCCCCTCCTGAGCGTTTGCCGAAAGCTCCGCCCTTATCTCACGCTCTATGGACGGATAAATAAGTCTTTTATAGCCGTCCTCACAAGCAGCCGTAACAAGCTGTCCGCACTCTGACTTGTTTTTCATATATCTTGACACGCAGGCTCTCTCCCCTGCGCCCTCCGGGACATTCACTGATACTTTCAGAACGCCCTCTTTTTCGCCTCTATCCAAAGCCAAAACTCTGTGACCTGCTATCTTTCCCACAGCCTCGGCATAGTCATAATAGTTCTCATACACCGACTCGGTATTCTCGTCAGATGCTTTTGAGCTTATCACGCCTATCTGCGAAAACAACGTTCTTATGTATTTTCTCAGGTCAGCATCGTCAGAGATATCCTCTGCGATTATGTCCATTGCACCCTGCAAAGCTTCGTCCGCAGACTTTACGCCCTTTTCCTCGTTGATAAATTTTGACCCCTCGACCTGCGGGTCGCATTTTTTATCCTGAGTCAAGATAAGTTCAGCCAGTGGTTCAAGCCCCTTTTCTCTTGCCACCGAAGCCCTTGTTTTACGCTTCGGCTTAAAAGGTCTGTAGATATCCTCCACCTCCACAAGGGTCTTTGCATTTTCGATAGCAGACATTATCTCGTCTGTCATTTTCTCCTGCTCAGTGATAGAAGAGATTATCTCGCTTTTACGTTTTTCGAGATTTCTAAGATATGTGAGCCTGTCAGCGATCTCTCTAAGCACCTGATCGTCCAACGAGCCTGTAAGCTCCTTTCTGTATCGTGCAATAAACGGTATAGTTTTATCGTCATCAAGGAGTGCAACAGTGTTGTCTATCTGCTCCTGTCTGAGCTTAAATTCTTCCGCAAGGGTCTTGTTAATGTCCATGTTTTTACCAATCCTTTTTATTACTTTTTGCGTATTATCACATATAATATTATAGCACATTTTCGATAAAAACGCAACGAAAATGCGGTCGAAAACTGTAACAAAGATATTATATAATACATATAGGATTTATCAGAAAATTAATAAAAGCAGGCAAAAATGCACTTGAAAAAAGGGCTTGGATATGTTATCATAAAAGAATAAAACAGTATTCAGGAGTGTTTATATGCTAAATCAGTTTTCAAGAACCGAGCTTTTATTCGGCAAAGAAGCAATGGAAAAGCTCAGCAACAGCAGGGTTGCGATTTTCGGCATAGGCGGTGTAGGCGGATATGCAGTTGAAGCCCTTGCACGAAGCGGTGTAGGCGAGCTTGACCTTATAGATGATGACAAAGTGTGTCTGACCAACATCAATCGTCAGATAATTGCCACAAGAAAAACAGTAGGAAAATACAAGGTAGACGTGGCGGAGGAGCGTGTTCACGACATCTGCCCTGACATAAAGGTAAACACATACAAGTGTTTTTATATGCCTGACACAGCGGATCAGTTTGATTTTACTCAGTATGATTACATTATCGACGCCATTGACACTGTTACAGGCAAGCTGGAGATAATAAAGCGAGCAGACGTCGCAGGAGTACCTGTTATATCCTCAATGGGTGCAGGCAACAAACTTGACCCTACAGCATTCCGTGTGGCGGACATTTATCAGACAAAGGTCTGCCCTCTTGCAAAAGTCATGCGACGAGAGCTTAAAAAGGCAGGCATAAAGTCGCTTAAAGTTGTTTACTCAGAGGAACAGCCTATCAGACCGATAGAAGATATGGCTATTTCATGCCGTCAGGACTGCATTTGTCCTCCTGGTACGGCAAGAAAATGCACAGTGCGCCGTGATATTCCAGGCTCAACAGCATTTGTTCCGTCAGTGGTGGGTCTTATCGTGGCAGGAGAAGTTATTAAAGATCTGGCTAAGAAATAATACAAACAAAGGACGAACTATTGATCAGCTGTGGTATAATGGTTTTGGAAATCAATCGGGTATACAGCCCGACAAATCGTAATTTAGTGGAGGAGTACAAAAAAAATGGATAAAAGTGAAATTATTAAAAAGGTTGCACCATGTTCTTTAATGTGCCACACTTGTTCGGCATATAATGATGGGATAATTTGTGCGTCGGCTAAAACATTATTAAAATATTTAGAGGGCATAAAAGAATTTTATGAGGTACATATGCCCGACGCCGTAGAAAGCTATAACAACTTTGAGGGAGTACTTAGCATATATGCGGGTGCTTCTTGTTCAGGTTGCCGCAGCACAGAACATAATGGATGCAGCATCGAAGGGTGTTTTTTGCTTGAGTGCACAAAGAACCATGGCGTTGATTTTTGTGGAGAGTGCAATGAGTTTCCGTGCAAAAAAACGCAGGGAATTTTTGAAGAAATAGTATACAGGCAGTGGCTGGAGGGTAATCAACAAATTAGAGAATATGGTATAGAGGCATTTTGGAAAAATAATTCCGAAAATCCGCATTATAGACCATATAAAAAAATGATTTAAATTCCAATTTGTCGAGCAGATCACTTATCACAGCACTATTATTTGAATTTTTCAGAAAGGAAAAAATGTTATGCAAGAATGGCTCATGACTATAACGCTTGGAATAATCGGAGCATTTTTGATAGCTGTTACATATGCCGCATTATATCAAAGCAAAAAAAGCAAAAAACACATATCTGGATTTCCATTTTTCGGTGGGTTTATTCTTGCTGTTGCATTTCTCTTCTCTCCTATTAAATGGTTAGCTTTTCTGGGCTTCATTGATTATGGTTTGTGGCTCCTGCCATATGTATTGATTATGGATTATTATAACAACAAAAAATTCAAAAAGATATATATGCAGCAGAATTTTGAACAACGCATCAGTGATGAATCAAAAGAATTACGTATCAGAATTTCTGAAAGAAATGAAGAATGGGTACAGCCGTATATTACGAATTTAGTTTATGAACTCAAAGTGCCTAAGCTGTTATATGCTGTTTGTACAGACCAAAATGGAAAGAAATTTTTACTTATTGATAAATGCAAAAGAAAAAGCAACATTGAAATAGTTCCTTTTGACAATAATACTATTCTACTTACAGACCTCAACTCAAAAGATGTTGATTATTCAGTAGAAATTGAAATCAAAGACAATCCATAAATAGTTTCCCATTTATCGAACAGCTCCCTCATCGCAGCACTCATAACGGGTGCTATGATTTTTTCTACTTAAAGATTTTGTGCAACAAAAAGGACTTCCGTACACCTACATTAGTGTAAGCATACGGAAGCCCTGTTTCCATACATTACATTTACAAACTTCAATACAAAATCATATATACAAAAAAAGAGCCACAGCAAAAGCTACAGCTCTTTGGCTCCCCCTGTTGGACTCGAACCAACGACCCTTCGGTTAACAGCCGAATGCTCTACCGACTGAGCTAAGGAGGAATATGACTAAACAGAGAAGAAAATTATCTTCTCTGTTTAGTAAGGTGTCGGCAGCACCCTATCTTACCGGGACGTTACCATCCAAGTATTTTCGGCGAAGAAGAGCTTAACTACTGTGTTCGGCATGGGAACAGGTGTGACCTCAACTCAAACGCCACCGACTAAGTGAAGAGGAACGAATCCTCAAAATTGAATAATGAAAAAGCTGTTGGTTAAAAGGAGTAGTCATAACCAATAAGGTTAAGCACTCGACCGATTAGTACTCGCTAGCTAAACACGTCACCGTGCTTACACTTTGAGCCTATCAACCTTGTAGTCTTCAAGGGGTCTTACTCTGTAAACAGAAGGGATATCTTATCTTAAGGGCGGCTTCACGCTTAGATGCCTTCAGCGTTTATCCGTTCCGCACATAGCTGCCCAGCTGTGCCACTGGCGTGACAACTGGTGCACCAGAGGTGCGTCCATCCCGGTCCTCTCGTACTAGGGACAGCTCCTTGCAAATATCCTACGCCCACGACAGATAGGGACCGAACTGTCTCACGACGTTCTGAACCCAGCTCGCGTACCGCTTTAA
>OHSK01000019.1_pt1 | contig 154768 bp, 132 predicted proteins | sample 1578701 | NCBI WGS metagenome assembly OHSK01 (sample SAMEA3879503, study PRJEB24766) | human gut metagenome | biome: human-associated habitat; feature: feces | place: USA | collected 1985/1987
ATACTGTGAGCTGATTGTAGAGATTTTCTGGAAGCAGCTCAACGCCGAAATCGCCTCGCCTGTCGGGGAACATTTTCACAAAAACCGTGGCAACATTGCTCCAGCCATTGTACCAAAAACCCTTTGAAAGCATTGGCAAAACTGTGCCGAGAAATATTACCGCAAGATATGATATTATCATAAAAACAAGCTTCAAGATCTGCCCCACAAACCAGTTCGCCCTGCCGATACGAACGATATAAAACACGGTATTGGTGTCAACTTTCGGATAATCAGCAATGAGGGTAAGAAAAACTATGGGGATTATAAGTATCAGTATCTCAGAATTCGCCACAGCTATAAATGGCTCTAGTATGTTAAGCGGCTCACCCATAAGCTCTGCATTGTTGGTCAGCGGAGAAACTGCAAAATTGTTTATGAATATGAGCAGCACCGCAACGATCACCATTCGTGCGTCACAGACCCACTTTACAAATTCCGTTGCCGCACAGGAAAAGACTTGTTTTAAACTAAAATTTTTCATTGCTTACACCCCTTTGTCCAGCCGCATATTCATTATTACTATAAAACCTATCACAGAGAAAAGTATTATCCCGAAATTGAAAAACAGAATGTATTTTGTGTCAGCAAAAGCTGTGTAATATGACAAATTCATTATGCTGTTGGGATAAAAATTCTCCAATATACTTGCCCTGTCGAAATCCTCTTTCATCATCGAATTTGCAATAAGTTTCTGCACAGTTATCTGCCACATATATGTTACCATAAATGGCACGCAGGTTATAAGATACGGATTTTTGCAGAATGAGCTTATGAAAAGTGCAGGCATTGTGCTTATAGCTCCATACAAAAACGCTGAAAGCATATATCTTAACACGCCTATAAGTTCGTTTTTGTTGTTCACAAGCACGAATGACAAGTCATCTGCGGAAAGTTCATATTGGCTCAATGAAGGAAAAATTATTCTTACGATAACACCAAAAATTATATATCCGAATAGAACAGCCGAACCGCCGCACAAAAATGCTGAGCAGAATTTTGACAGATAATATCTCAAACTGCCTGTTCGGGTTATGTTGAACCGCATTGAGCCGCCGTTTCGCTCTGCACAAAATGCCGTCATAAAGGGAAAAGCCGCTATTATAGGCAGAAACATTGCCATATATCCCGACATACCTTTTGCGAATATCAGATAGGAACTGAAGGAATAATCATCAGCAAAAAGCTGTTTGTCAAGCTTTGCAATGCACTCAAACACCGTGTATATCTTCGCCGTGTTCGGGTCGGTATACGCCTTTGCGGTAAAGCAAAGCAGGGTCGTGAGCAGCACCGCACCGACATATCCGATATTCAGCATACTCTTGTTAAGGTCGCATTTAAGTGCTTTCATTGCCCCACCCCCTATGGAATAAGCACATATATCTCGCCCGTAACGCAGTCAACTGTCACATAATTTATTGCGTGCAGACCTGTCGGCTGTTTATCGTCGATAATAAAATACCACTTTGGCGTACAGCGTATATTATCTGCACTTTCGTCGACTTCGGTACTCTCGCCACGAGGTTCATACATAAGCTTGACGTCATCAAACTGTATATCGATCTTGTCCGCAAGATTTTCCTCAAGCAGATCGCAAGCACCCTTGAAAGACAGCATTTTGTCTATTTTCTCAGCCTTTGCCACCTTGAAAGCGTTACAACCTATGTAATATTCGGGGCCAAAGTTTGCGTCGAGATCGGTATAAGTCTGCATTGAATAGGTCATAAGCGCATTGCCCTTCACGAACAGCGTATCGTCAGCATTCGTGGAAAAAACATTTTGTATGCCGATACCTTTATATGCCTTTTGTATCTCGATCTCATAGCCAACTCCGCTGTCGGTGGTGATTATATACCCGTCACTGACCACATTATCAAGCTCCTCTCCAAGCACATTGCTGAACGTGTCCGCCAAAGTCTTTGCCTTGTCCGCAGCAGACAAAAGTCCGCTGTCAGCATTTTCAGAAGTTGGTCTGTCGAGATAAAAAAGCTCCATATTATCGGCGTCAGCGTCTGCGGTATTTACGCCGTTTTCGCTTGCCTCCCAACAGCAATAAGGCTGTGCAAAGCGTGTTATTTTAAGTTTGTTATGTTCGTCCTGGAGCTGTGCCTGATCTTCCACAGTTTCGATCTTACCATCGATCTTGATATCCAAGGCACTTTGCAGCTCTTCCACTTTTGACGACAGCCAGTCCATATCATTTTCGGCATTGATATAAGCAAGCTCCAAGTCATAAACACCGTCAGACCTGCAAATGCTCACCGCCGATTTTTCGGGCAGCTTGAATTCTGTATACTCTTTTTCAAATGCAGCATCAAAGCTGTCATAAATATTCTCTGACGAAACATAAGCCTCGCCGCTGTCCACCTCAGCCGAATGCTTATTACTTCTGATATTGTCGGGAGTATTTTCACAAGCTGACAGCGCCACAGCCGCCAACATCACGGGCAATAATACTTTTGTTTTTCTGATATTTTTCATATGTCATTCCTTTCTTTTGGGTTATTGCTGCGAGGTAGTATAGAAATCAAGCTGTTAAATTGATCGTATAATTTAAGGCAATATCACATAAAAAGATAGTTAGTGATATTGCCTTAGTTTAAATTTTATTTACCGCTAACATATCCTGAAGCATGACTACCTACACCTGACGGAGCTGGATTGAGTGACATTGTGCACAAAATACGTTCACCTTTATCAATGTATGTCGCATTAGTGTGTTTCGTAGTATGGTTTCCTTTACTTGATATTTCTCCACTTGCAATATATGTACCTCCAACCGTTGTTCTATAGGAAACGGATGTAGCATTTGAGATATTGTCAATTCGGTAGTTGACCCTAACATAATCATCCTGAGCTGCGATTCTCTTAACGATATTTTTTATAATATAGGTGTGATTTTCTTCAAGTTTTGTTGCAAATAAATTCAATTTCATCATATAACACAATTATTGCAACGGATAATTGTGCATAATGAATATTCACATCTTCATTGGACTCACCACATTTTTTTGCAATAGACTTTTTTATCTATGCATACATTATTTTAACACATATAACACCAAAAGTCACTATATTCTGCATATTTCTCTCATATGCACAAGATTTTTGTATAGCTGAACAAATATTGCGTTCTAAATTATTTCATTTTACACAAGTTGATTGTTAAATGCTTGTTAACATCAACACGGAAGTTGAAATAGCCATTTAAAATAAAATGTTGACTTGTAGGCTTTTTAATGGTATAATATAAAAAATATTTGGAAAGGATCATATATGATGAGGGTTGAACTTATTACCCATACACCTGAGCCTGAAAAGGTGGTTGCTACTGCTGCAAAACTTTGCTATTCAAGCAGTGATATCGCCTCGCTTAGAGAGGGTCTTACGGAAGAAAAAACAAAGAGCTTTATTGAAAGGCTCGTGTCTATTGGTCACGAAAGCCCTATGGAACACGTTTCTTTTACTTTTGGCATAGAGGGGATATCCCGTGCCTGCTCTCATCAGTTGGTAAGACACAGAATTGCGTCTTATTCTCAAAAAAGCCAGCGTTATGTAAATGAAAGCGGCTTTGAGTTTATCACGCCACCATCAATAGAGGCTGTGCCAGAAGCAAAGGCTGCATTTGACAGGCAAATGGATCAGCTACTTGATTGTTATAATAAGATTGCAGACATACTTACAAATACACATGAAAAGGCGTTTTTAGAGCAGGGTATGTCTGAAAAGGACGCACTTAACAAGGCTAAGAAAAAAGCCTATGAGGACGCAAGATTTGTTCTTCCAAACGCTTGTGAAACAAAGATAGTTGTGACAATGAACGTCAGAACACTGTTTAATTTCTTCCAGCATAGATGCTGTAACAGAGCACAATGGGAGATAAAGGCTGTGGCTGATGAAATGCTCAGACTTTGCAAGCAGGCCGCTCCTGAGCTCTTCAAGAACGCAGGTCCGTCATGTGTGATGAAAGGCAAGTGTCCGGAGGGCGCAATGAGCTGTGGAAAAATGGCTGAAGTAAAGAAAATTTACGGAGAAATGAATAATGTTGAATAAATCTGGACTTATAGTTCTTGAGGGACTTGATGGAAGTGGAAAATCAACTCAGTTTGAAAGGCTTTCTGCTTATTTCAGTGAAAATGACATAAAGCATAAGGCTATAAGCTTTCCTGACTATGATAATCCGTCGTCTGCGTTGGTAAAGATGTATCTTAATGGTGAAATAGGCAAAACGCCTGCTGACGTGAATGCCTATGCAGCTTCAAGCTTTTACGCTGTTGACAGGTACGCTTGCTACAAACAATTTTGGGAGCATGACTATAAAGAGGGAAGTCTTGTACTTGCAGCGAGATATGTTACGTCAAACTGCATTTATCAGATGACAAAACTGCCGAAAGAGCAGTGGGAAGATTTTATAGGTTGGCTTGAAGATTACGAGTATGACAAGCTTGGGCTTCCAAGACCTGACAAGGTGATATTCTTGGATATGCCAATAGAGATATCTCAAAAGCTGATGTCGGGAAGATACGGCGGAGATGAAAGCAAAAAGGATATCCATGAAGCAAATGTGGAGTATCTGAAAAAATGCCGTGAAGCCGCTTTGTTTACCGCAGAGAAACAGGATTGGGATATTATTCCTTGCAGCGACGGCAGCGAGCCTTATACAAAAGATAAGATTTTCGGAGATGTTCTGGGGTTAATCAATAGAAAGTAATGTGTGTTTAATGTTTGATTTCAGAAAAATAAGTTTTGAGGACAAAGAATGGATAACCAAGTGTCTTGCAGTATCAGATTTCAGAGGAGCAGAATATTGCTTTGCAAATAATATGGCGTGGCAAAGACTTAATGACACTGTAATAACACATTATGGTGATTTTTATATAAGCTGTTCCTTTGAGGACGGTCAGCCGTATTTTACATTTCCTGCGGGCGTTAAAATAGACGTTGAGGGCAAAGAAAAATATATCAGGCTTTTTGACGAGCTTAAAGAATATGTTTCCGCCCAGGGAAAGCCGCTTATCGTATCTTCTGTAACAGATGATAACCTAAGCTGGATAAAAGAATATTATGGTGATAAAATCATCTGCGAGTATGATAGGGACAGTTCAGACTATATTTACAATGCTTCCGACCTTATCGAGCTTAAAGGCAAAAAGTATCACGGCAAGCGTAACCACATAAAGCGTTTCATGGACGAGCCTTGGGAATACAGAGAGCTTACTGATAAGGAAATAGACAGCTGTATTGAATTTTCGGCTGAGTTTTATAATAAGAATGACAACGCTGACGATCCTTCGGCGGTGGTTGAACAATATGCTATTGATCTTTTTCTTACGAATATGAATAGGCTCGGACTTAAAGGCGCTGTGCTTTACAGAAATGATAAAATGACAGGCTTTACGGTTGGTGAACAAATAAATTCGGATACCTTTGTGGTGCATATAGAAAAAGCACTCGCTGACGTTCAGGGTGCATATCCTATGCTGTGTAGTCAGTTTGCGTCGCATAATGCAAAGGGTCTCAGCTTCATCAACAGGGAAGAGGATCTAGGAATAGAGGGTCTTAGAAAGTCAAAGCTTTCTTATAATCCTGCTTTTCTTTTGAATAAAAATGTAATTACTTTCAGATGATCGAAAGGAGTCATTTGTTATGGTTTATGTATTTCTTGCCAATGGTTTTGAGGAAATGGAGGCTCTTGCCCCTGTGGATCTGCTCAGACGAGCAGGCGTTGAAGTTTTTACTGTAGGCGTAGGCTCTGATATGATAGTCAGCTCACACAACATTCCTGTCAAGACCGATACAACAGTGGATAAGATAGTTCTTAATGACGAGCTCGAAATGATAGTTCTCCCAGGTGGTATGCCGGGTACTTTAAATCTTGAAGCAAGCCCTGATGTGCTTGGTGCGGTTGATTACTGTGCTGATAATAACAGATACATTGCCGCAATATGTGCCGCTCCGTCCATAATCGGTCATAAGGGTCTTCTTGACGGCAGATATGCAACTTGTTTTCCAGGCTATGAGAAAGATCTTAAAGGTGCGATACATTCTGCCAGACTTGTGGCTGTTGACGGTAAATTCATCACTGCAAAGGGCGCAGGCTGCAGCATGAAGTTTGCACTCAAGCTTGTAGAGCTTCTTGTTTCAAAAGAAAAGGCAGAAGCCCTTGAATCAGGTATGCAGAGCAAATGACAGATAAAAAAGCTTTAAGAAAGCATTTCAAAGAGTTACGTCTTAGTATGTCTGCGGAAGAAAGAAAACAGGCAGATGTGGCTGTTCAGCAAGCTTTCCTTGACAGCGAGGAGTATAAAAGCTGCACAACTGTGCTTGCATATGTTTCCTCTGATATTGAAGTGTCTACGGCGGAGATAGTAAGAAAGGCGCTAAAGAGCAAAATAGTGCTATGCCCGAGATGTGAAAAAAACGGCAATATTATGTATTTTTACAGAATAAACAGCACCTATGATCTCAAAAAGGGTAGGTTTGGCATTTTTGAGCCTGATGAAAGTTGTGAGAAATACTGCGTTTTTGACAATGCCTTGTGTATCGTGCCTGCGCTTTCGTATGATAAAGACGGATACAGGCTTGGCTTTGGAATGGGCTTTTATGACAGATTTTTGGCTGATTATAATGGCATAAAGCTAGGTTTATGTTACGATAACTGTATGTCAGAAAGCTTTTGTCATGACGGCTATGATATCTCTGTAGACAAGGTATTTACTGATAAGGATATATATACTATAAACACAAAGGAAAGGAAGTAAATAATGGACGATCTGAATTTTAATGTTGACGATATAATAAATGATGTCAACGCCAAGATAAAGTCTGCCGAGAAAAATGAAGCGGACGAAGAAAGCGTTGAAGCAGAGCCTATCGCTGACACTGAGAACAGTTCCGAAGCCTGTGAACAGGCAGATAATACTGACGAGAAACCACAGGAAACTCCAGAAGCGACCGATGACAAGCCTGAACCTATCCTAGCTTTTCACGAAGACAACTCAGAGGAAGACAAAGGCGAAGAAGACGAGGATAAAGAGCCAGAGAAGCCCGAAAAGCAAGAAAAAAAGTCAAAAAGTAGCAAGAAGAAAAAGAAAAAAAGAAAGAAAAGCAAGGTGAATAATTCGGTGTTTGGCGGAATTATACTTGTTATAGTAATTCTTACAGTCTCTTTAGTGCTTGCAGTGGGCGGCATTTCTATTGGCATGGAGTATTATGGTATTGGAAAAACTGACGAGGATATCAGATTTAATATCCCTGCAGGCTCAACAAACAGTGAGATAGCTGATATACTTGTAAATGAGGGAGTTATAAAGAACAAAAAGCTGTTTATGCTTGCTTTGAAATTTGAAAAGCCCGCAGCTATATATCCTGGTGATATCACACTTCAGCCATCAAGCGGATATTCTGAAATAATCGAAAAACTTTCACAAATGAGAGAGTCATACAAGACTGTAAGTATTACATTCACAGAGGGAGAAAATCTTCTTGACATAGCTAAAAAGCTTGAAGATAATGAGGTCTGCACTGCTGACGACTTCCTGTTTGAATTCAATAAAAATCAAGGCTTTGACTTTGAAAATGATGTTGATGATAACGGCGATATGTTCTATCGCATGGAAGGCTATTTCTATCCTGATACATATGAGTTTTATGTGAATGACAGTGCAGGAAACGTTACCAAGAAGCTTAGAGAGCAGTTTGAAAAGAAATACGAATCTGTCAAAGCTAAGATCAAAAATTCCGGTATGTCACTTAACGAAGTTATGACCCTTGCTTCTATCGTTCAGCTTGAAGCCGCTTCTGAGGACGAAATGCCAAAGGTAGCTTCGGTATTCCTGAACAGACTAGATGACCCTGACACCTATCCTATGCTCCAGTCTGATACAACAACAAATTATATTAAGAATGTTATAAAGACCGAGGCTGACAACACAGCTTCTATCGAGCATTATACCGAGTGTTATGATACCTATAAGTGCAAGGGCTTGCCGGCAGGACCAATATGCAACCCTGGTATGGCTGCAATAAACGCTGTTCTTGAGCCTAAGAAGACTGATTACTATTACTTCTGTAATAATCTTAAGACGGGCGAAACATTCTATGCAAAGACACTTGACGAGCATGAGGAAAATCTTGTTAAGGCTGGACTTGCAAAGAAAAAGTAATAAAGGATTGAATTTTTAATGACTGAAAATAATTTGCTTGAAGTTCTTGCTCCTGTGGGAGATATGGAACGTCTGTATGCGGCGCTGGATTTTGGTGCTGATGCAGTTTATCTTGGAGGTACGGCTTTCGGAATGAGAGCCGCCTCTGCAAGCTTTGACGCTGAGCTTCTGAAAAAAGCCTGTGACGAGGCTCACAGCAGGGGTAAGCGTGTGTATCTGACCTGCAATACGCTTCCTCATAATGACGAGATAGTGCATTTAGAGCAGTTTGTGAATGACGCTCTTGCGGCAGGCGTTGACGCTATGATAGCCAACGATATCGGTGTTTTCTCACTGATAAAAAAATATGCACCTGATATGGAGATTCATGTTTCCACACAGGCTGGTATAGTAAATTATGTTACTGCAAATGAATTTTATAACATGGGTGCTAAGAGGGTAGTGCTTGCAAGAGAGCTTTCTCTCGAGGAGATCGCCGAAATAAGAGCAAAGACCCCTAAAGATCTTGAAATTGAGTGCTTTGTACATGGTGCAATGTGCGTAAGTTTTTCGGGCAGATGTTTGCTTTCCCAGTACCTTGTAAACCGTGACGCAAATCGTGGCGAGTGCGCACAGCCTTGCCGCTGGGGATACCACCTTATGGAAGAAAAGCGCACCAATGAGTTTTATCCTGTTTTTGAGGACGAAAAAGGAACTTATATCCTCAACGCCAAGGATATGTGTATGCTCAACCACATTGATAAGCTTGCAGAGGCAGGCGTGAACAGCTTTAAGATCGAGGGCAGAGCTAAATCTTCGTATTATGTGTCCGTTATCACAAATGCCTACAGAAAGGCTATGGATATCTATAAATCTGATCCGGAGCATTTTGAGTTGCCACAGTGGCTTAAGGATGAAGTTTTCAAGGTAAGCCACAGAGCATACTGTACAGGATTTTTCTTTGGTCACCCAAAGGAGAGCCAGTATTACGAAAACGGCGGGTATATTCGTGAATATGATGTTGTGGCTGTGGTTGACGGTTGTAGCGGTGGAAGAATATACTGTACTCAAAAAAACAAATTCAACAGGGGCGACGAGGTTGAAGTGCTTTCACCTGTTGGCAGCCCTGTGAAGTTCACCGTGAAGGAAATGTTTGATGAATACGACAACTCCATAGATACTGCAAATCATGCAGCTATGAAGTTGTCGATAAGATCAGATCTGACGTTCCCAGAACATTCTATAATTCGTATGAAAAAATAGCAAAAAAGCCATGTGATTTTCCTCACATGGCTTTTTGTTTACTTCTTTTTCTTTTCAATTTCTTCAGATAATGGATTCGACTCCATGGCCTTTTTGATGTTTTCATCAGATAAATGTGTGTATATCTCAGTGGTCGCAATGCTTTTGTGACCGAGTATATCTTTCAGTACAAGAGTATCTACACCGCCGTGTTGGTACATTAGGGTTGCGGCTGTATGCCTGAGCTTGTGGGTGGTAATACCCAAATTGCTAAGTCCTGCACGCTGGAGCTGTTCATCTACTATTTGTTGAACACGTCGCTTATTTATCCTTGTTTTGTTAGCTGATAAAAAAATGGCAGTTTGTTCCACGTGGGGGCGGGTAGTGTCAATATACTCATCAAGTGCAGAAACACAAGCGTCGTTAAGATAAATAATGCGCTCCTTTCGGCCTTTGCCGAGGACACGCAGAGTTCTGTTATCTCGGCTGTAATCGCTTAAATTCAAGCCCACAAGCTCGCTCAGACGCATACCGCAGTTAAGGAACAGAGTAATGATACAATAATCACGCACCTGATTTTTAGAGTCGATATTACGCAGAAGCTCAAGGCTTTGTTCAAGGGACAGATATTTAGGCAAGGCTTGATTTATATGTGGCAATTCAAGATCATCAAGCGGATTGTTTGAAATAATCTTGGCTTTTTGACAAAGATATACATAGAATTGTTTCAAAGCTGAACATTTTCTTGCACGGGTTTTTGTGGAATTATTGCGCTCATCTTTGAGATACTTTAAATAAACATAAGCATCGTTTAGTGAAAAGCATTCGAGCCATTCTATTGGCGTTTCTTTTATTTTTATTTTATTGAAAGGCGTTTCGGCTGGAACTGCATGGTGCTTGACATTAAGATATCGCAGAAATGTTCGGATATCAATAAAATAAGCTTCTTCAGTGCGGTCAGAACGGTCTTTGACAACTTTCATGTTAGTTAGAAAATCGTCAAGATAATATGGGCAATCATCTACATATGCTTGTTTCATTTATATCTATTCTCCTTATTTATCACTTCTCTAAGTTTCACTAAATTTTTATTTAGTGAAACTTATTGTCAATATAAGTATTATACCACGTTCCAGAATTAAAGTCAAGACAAGACGAAGTCATTATAACAAAACGTTCTTTAGGATACTGTCGACATAAATTTTTATAAGAACGTTCAATACATGATGGACACACACCAGAAGACGAAAGATAAAAATAAACATGCCAAACATGAAAATCATTTAAAGAAACAATCATAAAATACATAATAACACCCTTTCTGTTTAATAAGAAATACGTTTGTTTTCTACTTGGCGAATAAGATCACAATAATAACGATATTCATCATCAGAAAAAAGATCAACAAGGAAAAAAGCAAACAAGGTAGCACGAACTTCACAACCTTTAGACACATCACCAGAAAGATATGATAATTCAGTGTTCATTGTTTCCTTAGCGATATTCTTCATTTGTTTAATAGTCATTTCAATCAATCCTTTCTGCGGTTTGTGGGTTATCCGCTTTCCCTTTGTCTATATATATTATAACATATTGCTAGCATTATATCAATAGATAAATTACACAAATTTTGCTAGCAATATATATTGAAATTGTATATTGATAGCATTATAAAAATATGATATAATATAATCCAAAGAGGTGATAAAATGATAAGCAAGGCACAACAAAAAGCTACAAGCAAATATATTTCAAAAGCATATGACCAAGTATCATTAAGAATGCCTAAAGGAAAAAGGGACATATACAAAGCTCATGCAGAGAAAAAAGGAAAGAGTCTGAACGCTCTAATACTGGAGTTGCTTGAAGACGATATAAAGTTTGAAAAAATAATGCAGGAAGATGATTAATATCTTCCTGTTTTTCTTTTTACCACAGTTCGAGACACTACCATGCGAGAGCAAGGAAGATGATCCATAAGATATAAGCCCCTTGCATAAGTAACATCACGAAAAATAATATCTTCATACAAGACATTATACAAGGTAACAAGCTCCTGCCCAGCTCGAACCCTGCGGACACGATAACGAGATTTTTTTAAGTAGTGATTGAAGAAATCACATTCAAGCCGTGGGCGTATTCCTCGACGGTCTTCATTACAAAAACAACACGCACCGCCGACACGACGTTGCCACGGACAGGAACGGCTATTACATACAGTGCAAATACAGTAATAGCATTTAGGGTGATGCCAGCGTATCAGAATTATCACCCCCTATAGGATTATACAAATCAGGCAAACGAGACAGGACAGAAGCTATATCATCACAATTTTCACAAATTTTTTCAAATTGAGATAGGTCACAAGACATCAAGCCCATACGCTCCAGATAATCAAGGCGATTAAGCAAGTCCATTTCTGGAATAAGATTATCCTGACTATCAAGCTCTTGTTTGAGTTTAATATATTTAGGGTTTCTCTTTGAGCAGTCCTTAAATATGTCTTTAACTGCTTGTGTAACGCCTACGGCTTGAATATATGTGGCGGTTGCACCGCCGAATTTTTTTGTTGTTGTCTGTTTTAATTTGTAGAGGTTATACTCTTCATCTTTTTTATCGAATAACTTTATTTTCTCTGCATTACCTATAAATTTTTGATACCATTCTTGAAGACCCCACCGGCGATTGTTTGTGTCGTTCTCTTCCGGTTCTACGAACCGGAGATAGTTATATATAACACCGGCGAATACTTCGCCGATGTTATAATCATTTTCAATGTACTTTCTGACGAAAGTACATGCTCGATCATCACGCAATTGGATTTCCCACCTTACCCAGTGGGAGAGGTCTGAGCGGTTACGTTCTTCTTTCTTGTCATAGATACGGAACATAAGATTAGACTTTTTTGAACCAAAATAAACAGTACGTTCTTTTTTTGCATTAAGTATACCAAGCTCCCAGAAGCCACGACGAAAAGTTGTTATCATATGATCACGCTGTAAAGATTCAGAATAAATAATATCCATATCAAGAACATTATCAAAATCATCATAAGAAACATCAAGACGTGAAATATGATAATCATCACAAGATACTAAAAGAGCAAGTAAGCTATTCCAATCACAGTTAGAAGAATGTGTTTCATACGCACGACAGCCAGAACCAGACATATTAACATAAGTCGTATCTTTATGATAATCACCGCCCCAAGACTGAGGAACACCCCAACAAATAGTTATACCATTGAAATAAATAGAATGAGTATACCCATTAAAAGGACGTTCAAGCTCAATCCATTGAACATGAGATAAACCAAGAATAGCCTTTAAATCTTCCACACCATCAGAAAGGGAAGTAAAAGATAGCCAGTCAAAAATAATAGCATTATGATTTTCTGACATATCAATACCTCCCTTTTTATTTCTTATTATTCATGACTTGCGCACCATAGGTGCGCAAGTCTATTCACCATACTTTTTATTATGACGTGGTTGAAGTGGTGCAAGTGGTTTACGCTCGAAGCTGTCAAAGTATTTATAATACAGTGGTCTGAAATACCACCTTGTTGACAACAAACCCTTCATACGATAACCGCACTGAATTTCGTTTGTAAAGTCATTTATAACGATTTTACGCACAATAGGCGTTGTAAAGCTCCACCACATAAATTTACGAATATAGAGCAATTCAGCAGTGTTATTTCGTATTTTCTTATCAACATCATCATAAGCCTGCGTAAAATACACAACATCACAACCATAATGACGATGATTAGAGAAAAAATATTTAAGTTCAGCAGTGAAACTCTTGAACCCTCTGCTATCAGCTTCATTCATAGCTTCATCAATAAGGATTAAACTATTTTCAAAATTGTAAACACCAAGGTCTTTGAACTCAATAGGATAAGCACCTTTAAGATAGAAGTTACAATAAACTTTATCATATCTCTTCCCTTTTAAAGCTTGCTTACACATTTTCGCCATAAGCGTTGATTTACCGCTTCCAGGCAAACCGAAAACACACGTTATCATTTATACATCACCTTTTTACCGCTAACGAAGTGCATAGCCAGACTAACGAGAGAAAGAAAAGCATAAGCACAACAAGCGAATATAAATAAATCTACCGAACAGATAGACGAAATAAAGCCAATAATAATACCACACAAGGAAAGCATAAACAAACCCCCTTTTAAAAAAAATTAAGCACATAGTTCAAAGCTGAACTATGTGCTTGAGCGTTATAGTCCGAAACGCTATAACGGTTATCTGCAAATGAGACGTTTAGCAAGACCTATGATAGCACCGCAAACGAAAATGCCGACAGGAAGAAGAAGCAAAGGCTGTGAAGCGATCGTTGTAACAAGGTTACCGAATTCAGTGAAAAAATAAGTAACAACTTCCTTAACACCAGTAAGACCAGCAGAGATTGCACCATCAGCAAGAGGAGTAACAGCGTTAGATACAGATTCAACCATAGTAAAAACCACCTTTCAAAATTTAAAGTATCTTAACGAATGAATATATTAAGGAGTCCAGTGAAAGCCTTGATGATAAGACCAACAAAAAGAACTGCAATAATAACTAAAGTAATAACAACATAGTCGCCATAAGCCGTTATATCAATACCATTGAAGATATACGTTATAAGCCAATCATAAAGAGACATATCATTTACCCCCAAACAAAATTGATTTAACAGCACCGCCAAGGAGACAAGCACCAAAGACAATAGCGAACACAAGAGGATAATTTATATCAAGATCATAGTTATATGAACCAGAGGTCTGATAAATAGTAGGATAAAGAGGAGTTGCAGGAGTTGAAGTGTAACACATGGTATCTTGAACAGGAATATCAAATGAAACGTCTTTACCCTCAGAGATAATCTTTATATACTCATCATGAGACATTTGCATATATACAGCCTGTTTTATATCGAAGTGTGAACCGTTGACCTCAACAGGAAATTTTGACAAATAGATATGAATAAGGCGATTATTTGCGCCAAAAGATTCAGGATAAACAACATAATAAGGATAACCAGAATCAGTTACAACACCTTTGAGAAAATCAAGCTCATCAGCGTTTAGCATTTTTATCATTCCTTTCACTTGTAGCCTTATGATACTGGTATTCACTGTTACCCCGTGCAACAAACGGAAGCAAAACAGTAAATAGAAAGCCCATAAAGGTTATACTAAGGATAAGCCAGAAGAGGGAAACAGAATAGCCATAAGCCGTGAAAACAGTTTTATTCATAAGTCCATAGACCTGAGATAAAAGAGTAAGAATATAATCAAAAACAGCCTGCATATTATTCACCAGCCTTATGATTAATTACTAACACTGCTATACGGACAGTTACAACGAACATCGCCGCCGACAAAAGAACTGTAGGCAAAAGCCCGATTGAAGCGGTAACAGTTTTAATAATATCAGGCAATGAAGTGAAAAGCTCAACACCTGCATTAATGATATTATGGATAAAATCAAAAAGAGTTTTAAATATATCTATAATAGCCGTAAAGCCATTCTTGATAGTATCAAGCATTAAATCACCGCCTTGACCCGAAAATAAACCAACCGACAACGGCAACGGATAAAACTGTAATCATGAAACCGCTAAGACCAGCGGATTGAATAATTTTATCAAACAGAGTACGGACAAGACCAGCACCCTGAGTTAAATCAGAAGAGAAATCAGAATTGAAATCAAAATCAGATATATCTTGACCCGAACCATTAACAGAAGGGTCAACAGAACTATCAAACTTATATACAAGCTTGTCCTTATCGACTTGCGCACCCGTATTTACATTATAATAATTGTAGGTACGGTTATCATTATTCCACGTCTTCATTATAGGGTCATCAGGATTGTCAGGATCCTTTAAAGACGGGTCAACTGTAGAAATACCCTCGGACGATATTTTAAAAGTTAAATTAGCGACTTCATAAGGTTTTGAACCATTATAAACATACGCTCGAGCAGTATAATAATAATCAGTCTTGCAACCTGCATGAAGCAAAGTATCAACAGAAATACTATAATAAGGACCGACCGAATTTGCAAGAAGATAATCACCAATAACCTGCTCATGTCTATTAGGAGCGTCAGAAGAAGAAGGAATTGTTTGAGTATAAACATATTTATGAGGTTTATAAACTAACGTTTCAACCGCAACCAAAGTATCATATACTTCAATCCAAACACGATTATCAACAGGTAATGAAGAAGCGTTATCATTCAAGCAACAGAAAAATTCAATATCAGACTTGAAATCAAACTGAGCATTAACAGGGGGTTTAAACTTGGAAGCACCGAGAGACAATTGAGTATCAACATTATCCCAATCATAAACAGTGGAATTTACATAAACCTTGCCAGATGAAATATCATAACCATCTACACCAAAATGATAAAGAATACCAGAATATTTGAAATCTGATGAAGAAGAATCACTAAAACGAAAAGGAGAAAAAGAAGAAGAATAAGTGCCGCCATTAGCATACCAATACATTGAAAGACGAGAAGTAGTAAAATCAGATTTAGACAAATAGCGGAACTGACTATCTTTAAAATAATAACAAAAAATCGCATCATCAGGCAACCAAATCATTGAAGTATTGACATCACCCGAAGAATTTTTAGTAGAAATCAACGCATAATGTTTTGGAATAGCACCAAATGATTTTGCAAAATACGAAATAACATCAGATGAATGCGGAATATCAGTTATTTCCGAAACCTCAGACCAAGCAACACTAGAAGATGAACCACCGCCAGAACCAGAAGCAGCACTCACAGGCAAAACAGAAATAAAAGAAAGGGCGAGCAGTAAAGCGGAAATAAAAGACACAACGAACTTTTTCACTTTACCACTCCCCTCTTAAATTACTTTGAATATTTACAGTTACGGTTATTAATATAACGACAAATAGAATCACATTCAAGACAAGCAACTTTATAAAGCTCAAAAAAATCATGGTCATAAAGATAATCCATAAGATCGCAGTAATAACGAATATCATTCTTTATAACGATAAGTTGAAGAGCTTTCAAATACAAAACATTACTCATTGATAAGTCTCAACGTATCAAGATTGCCGTATTGGTCAAAAGATACATCAAACTTAGCACCGACGAGCGGAAAAAGTTCATGATAGGTCTGAATATCAGCCGTAATTGACGGAAGCTTGTTAGTCGGAATGTAAGTCGAGCGTGGAGTAACAACCTCATCACCTGCAACCTCATCACCCGATATAGGTTTTGACAGATACATCTGCACCTTATCATACTGCCTGCCATTATATTCGCCGTGCTTATGCGCAACACCCATTAACGTACAAATCATAGTTTTTTACCGTCCTTTTCCATAATTTTTTTTGTGCTCTTATAAATACCCTTGTTGTTACGTTTCTCAGCTCGAGAGTAAATGACGTTCGCAATAATTAGCAGGAACAAAACCACCAATGCAATTATGAGAAACCAGTAACCTATACTTGCTAGCATTTATAAACACCTCCTATTTTATATTAGCCATATGTGGCTATCTATAATTATAGCCACTTTTGGCTAAATGTCAATAGGTAATTAGCCAAATGTGATATAATTTAGAAAAATAGACAAAAAAAGAGGTAATAAATATGACATATTATCCAAGATTAAAAGATTTGAGAGAAGATAATGATTTGACACAAGAAGAAGTAGCAAAAATATTAAATACTACCTATCAGTATTACAATAAATACGAAACGGGGAAAATACCAATAACATTTGAAAGAGCAATAATACTTGCAAAATATTATAAAGTATCACTTGATTACATAGCAGGTATGACAAATAATAAGAACGGCGTAGGATACAGCAGAGAAAATAAGACAGAAATAAAACAACAAAACAATGCACAAACAATAATAAATCTTAATGGAGGAGATAAATATGATAAATGAACAAGACCCCATGTATATGACAAAAGTTAATATTGAAAAGATACTAAATGCAATTAACACAAAAAAATGCAGAACACAATCAGATATAGCAAAAGAAGTAAAAATATCACAAACGAATGTATCATACAACATAAGAAGAATAAACAGATACGGAAGAGAAATATGGTACGAAAACGGAGCATATAAAACAAGCGCTAAAAAACCCGAAGATTTAGCTTTTGTAAAAGTAATGGAAACAATGCTACTATTTTATATAATTCGTCCAGAGATACTAAATTGGAAAGAGAAGAAAATATGTGAGGTATTCGGAATAGAGAGATTCACAATATCACAATTTAGAATATATGCCAAAAACCTAGGTATGTAAAAAGCCCCAGGGTCAGAAAATGACCAAGGGGCTTTAATTGTACACCGAACACCCCTGTTAGTAAGGGGTGTTACGTACAGACCCACCGCAACGACAGATAAACACTATAACCAAACGTAATGAAATAGCTGCACATGCGTGCAGTTTTCGGCTCGCTACCTTATCCAGATAGGAAAGAAATAAGCCGAAAATCTCCAAAGCCGACGGCTTCGACGCTTACAGCGTCTGAAATCGCCCTGAGGGCGACCCCGCAGGAGCGGGGATAAGCTAAGAAGAACATAGGGAACCAAGCAGAAAATACGAGAAATCCCACTGTAATTAAATTACAATGGGATATACTGAATTTTTATTTAGTGAAACTTTCTGTACACGCTGTGCGAGGGGCTGTTTGTGGCTCTTTTATGCTTTGTCGGCTCTCTCCGTTGTGCACTGCTTTAAGTATACACCCTACTTTGTGGGCTGTCAAGCTATACTACATTTGCGGTAATCCCTTGACAACAAAATTTATTATATCATATAAAGCAAGGCGAGGTTAAAACCTTGCTCATATGATATTTTTTTGTGTATAGAAGTGGCTTACTTACGAACCTTTGTGAGCCACTTCATTATTTTTGAACAAATTATTTTATAAATTTCCTCCAAACAGTTGATTTTACAGCGAAAATATGATAAAATCATAGTAGTATATTTTATGAAAGGAACGATAGTTAATGAACGACAAGAAACCTATGGTCATGAGAATACTCGTTCTCGCTTTGGTTGCCGCACTTATACTCGGTCTGATCGTCGGAACTGTCATTAGTGCTGTATAATGGTGCATATCGGAAATAGCTGGGACGATATTCTGGCTGATGAGTTTAAAAAGGAATATTATTTGAAACTCCGTGAATTTTTGAAATACGAATATTCACACTTCACTGTTTATCCTGATATGCATGATATCTTCAATTCATTGAAGTACACGCCTTATGAAAACGTCAAGGCTGTTATCATTGGACAGGATCCTTACCATGGTCCGGGACAGGCTCATGGTCTTTGTTTTTCCGTTAAAGCTGGTGTTAATCCACCACCGTCTTTGCAGAATATTTTTAAAGAACTTAATGCTGATCTTGGTATCTCTATTCCTAATAATGGCGAGCTTACCGATTGGGCTAAGCAGGGCGTGCTGATGATGAACACTGTTCTTACTGTTCGTCAGGGTCAGCCTAATTCTCATAAGGGTAAAGGCTGGGAGCAGCTTACTGACGCTGTAATAAAAAAGCTTAATGAGCGTAATGTGCCTACTGCGTTTATCCTTTGGGGTGGCAATGCTAAGGCTAAGGCACCACTTATAACGAACCCTATTCATGCAGTATTCAAGGCAGCTCATCCATCTCCATTGTCTGCGTATAATGGTTTTTTCGGATGCAGGCATTTTTCTAAGGTTAACGATTTCCTTGTAAGTAACAATATTCAGCCAATAGATTGGACAATAAGCAATAAGTAAAAAAATAACCTCGGTTTGTATCACTACAGGCCGAGGTTTTATTTTTATAGTTTTTTGATGTGTTGTATAAGCAACGCTACTCCCATTACAATGAGGTTGTAGACGATAACTAGCGTTGGAGTAAGCTGAACAAATGAACCTGTCAGCATCATTATAAGGGCTATGAACGCCGCAAGTATCGTTGCACCATACATCACTGACGCACCAAGTTCTGCGGTAAATTTGAGCCTTTTTGCGCCTATCACAAGCATTGCAAATGACGGAAAATGTCCGCTGCAAAGCATTGATGAAGCCTGACGTGGAACGTACTCGGTTTCGTTTTCGTAATCCTTGTGATATCTGAAGCTGAGAAGCTTAACGCTGTCGCTTTCAATATCAAAGAGGTCAGAGAGAAAACGCTGTGAAAGAAAGCCGTCAACTGTTCTTATTACTGTTGTGATACCTTCAAGTTCAAGCTCCTGAAGCCAACGTGTAACGGACAGATTAGGCGATACCTGAATAACGAACATTGCTGCTGTTATTCCAGAAATAGAAAGATATACAGCAACATTCCCATTTGTATACTCCTTCTCTTTTGCTTCTGACGGCAGACCATCAATAGAGTGGTTTTCCATAAGCTCTCTTGTACCAAGAAGTACACGTTTGTTTTCTATCCAGCCCGAAAGTCCAAGACCGTCCTCATAAATGTAGCTTTCAACAGGATAAAGCAACTCAGTCTTTCCTCTGAGCATTTTGTAGAATGTAGATTTAAGAACACTTCCCGATTGACAGCTAAGGCTTGCCGCCATTAAAATGCAGTCTTCAATAGAAATAGCTGAGAGTAGTTTAAGGTTTGCAAGCTCAATACTTCCTTTAGGGAAAAGCTGTTCAGCGTCAACAAGAAGTGAATTTGTGTCAGCAAATTCATCAACAGAAGAATATCCCAGCATTACCGCTGAATACTGCAAATACTTCTTTGTAGCTCTTGCCAAAGGTACATTTACTATAAGCATTACCGCAAACGAAGAACACATGGTAACAGTGCCTGAGAAAGCCGCAAGTGCTATGAACAAACGTTCTTTCATGTTTGACGCACCCTTATCAAATATAAGTGACAAAAGTGCTATAACAACGCCTGCAATGAGGATATAAGGGCTTATTTTCTTTGAATACTCATCTGAGATATCAGAAGTGTAGCTATTCTTCATGAAATCGTCCACAAACTCGGTTTTGCGCATAGCTGCTATCTTTGGCTCTGCAACAGCACCTCTTGTGAAGTTTTCTGCTATTTCCTCATCTTCAACGGATGTAACTGCATATCTCTCAAAATCTCCTGCAACGTACCTAAAATTACGTTCAGTACGTTTTACCACCATAAGTTTTCCAAGAGTATTGAATATCAGACCCACGATTGCAACGGATATGTAAACATGGTAAACACTGTCACGAATAGACTCAGGGTCAAATAGATTTATTATTCCTGCAATGACTGTAATAAAAATACCTATCGCTGCTATTGTATCATTATCTGCCTCTTTTTTAAATAGGCTTTTCATTCCTGCAAGAAGCACGTTATAGCACACCGCTATAGAAATAAGACCCAAAATAGTGTTTGCAAACAGATATGCCGCAGGGGTTATCGTTCTGTCAAATGTCTTTATAAGGGGTAGTTCCAAGTCATTTGCAACCGTGATGAATGTGCTGAAAATGCCCGTAAACAGAAGTACACAAAGCCTTAGAACAAGGTTGCTCTTCACATGACGGATAGAGCCAAAGACCTTTTCGGCGTCATCAAACTTCTTAAACTCCGTCTGCCCTGCCTTGTCTTTATCGTTTTTATCATCACTGTCAGGCTCGCTTTCCTGCTCGTCAGTTTTAAGAACAAAGCTGTCAACTTTCTTCTTTCTGTGCTGTGACAATATAGAGGATTTTTCCTCATAGGTGGCGTCATCAGGGATAAGTGCCTTGTCAAACTCCTCTGTTTTCGGGATTATTTTTCCCGTCAGTCCCATTTTGATATCTTTAAGGCTTGCCCTGTTCACAGGCGGAATGCTCTGCTTTGCAGCCTTGCCTTTTTTATGTTTGGTGAGATTATTTATAAGTGCAGCATTTTCCTCATTACGTTTTTTCTCATTCGTATGATCTGACGCCAATTCATCATCAAAATCTGTTGCTTTTATTGGATCATAGCCGTCACTATCTATATCGCTGGTATCATTATCTTTTTCAATACTCTCATCAATATTAGTATCTTCATTTAAAATTTCATCGTTTTCCTGTGACTCGTCAGTCTTTAAATCGTTTTCAACTTTTTCGCTGTATTCTGAAATTATATCGTCTATTGAGAATTTATCAGCCAAAGCTTTAACCTCCCTGTTCCTTATAGATTTCTCTGTCTTACGGCTTCGTACATAAAAATGCCCGCCGCAACGGAAGCATTCAAAGAATTGACTTTGCCTGCCATAGGCAAACTAAGCAAAAAATCACATTTATCTTTTATTAAACGTCCCATGCCGAAGCCCTCAGAGCCGACTATCAGCCCTATAGGACCAGTTAGCTTAACTTCAGTATAGCTCTGTCCCTCGCCGTCAGTTCCATATATCCACACACCGTTTTCTTTAAGCATATCAATAGTTGCAGCAAGATTTGAAACTCTTGCAACAGGCAACCAGCTTGCTGCACCTGCGGACGTTTTGAAAACAGTTGCGTTCAATGATGCACTTCTTCTCTTTGGAATGATAACGCCGTGAGCACCTGCCGCCTCAGCCGTTCTGATTATTGCACCAAGATTGTGCGGATCTTCTATCTCATCGCAAATGATAATGAAAGGATCCTCTCCCTTTTCATTTGCGATGCTGAGAATATCCTCCGGAGACACATACTCCGCACACGCACCCATAGCAATAACACCCTGATGTGAAGCTCCCCTGCTCATATTGTTGAGTTTTGTTTCGGTAACACGCTTGACATTTATGCCTTTTTCCTTTGCAAGTCTACAAATAAGTGTTATAGAGCCTTTAGCCTCAGGGTTAATATAGATAGTGTCGATCAGCTTATTTGCTTTTAAAGCCTCGATAACAGGGTTTCTGCCAATTATAAACTGCAGTTCATTTTCTTCGTCTAAATTATTATTTTTATCTTGATAATTACTCATTGAATTTTCCTTTTCAAAAAAATATACTACTCGTAATTATACCACAAAAAAACCATAATGCCAATAGTAAACAGGCTTTTTATATAGACTTTCGACGATTTACACAAATTTTATCAATGATATTTATGCTTATCACATACACAATGCGATAAGCAGCAGAACAAGCATTGCCACACCAATTATAGTTGATATCACAGCCGCAAAGTTGAATTTTCTGTTTGTCGAAAACATTTTGTCCCCCGTTATCGCACTTGCGATATCAACAGCATTTTTTCTTAAAATATCAGGGTGTAGATGATTTTTATTTGCGTTTACAAATAATAGAATCTTATCAAAACATTCATTTTCTGTACACTTTATTTCGATGATTTGTTTATTAATTCCTTTGAGCATTACAGTCAACTCCTCTAAATACCAATTACTTGATTATATTACTGATTGTTGGCATTAAAAAAGTGCAATATTCAACATTTCAACGCAAAAATGTTGAATATGAAAAGTTTTCAACATTCGTAGGGGCATTTTCTGTTGAAAACCATGTTGAAAACGTTGAAAACTCATGGTTTTATCGGTATTTGCAGGCTGTTGAAAACTTCATATTATAACGAAAATCGACCATTTAAGCGAAAAAACGCTAACTTTTGGGAACAAATACACACGAGAATGTTACGAATATATTAACACACAAACTTGTCTGTTGAAGGTTATTTGTTAGCAGCGGAATGACCGCACTTTACATAATTTTTGAATTTGTTTGAGAATAAATTTACAATGCTAGATCCAAAGTACAAAAAAATGACCTGTTCAAAGAACAATGACCTATTAAATGATATAAGCTGATCTTCTGTACATATAATTGTACTTTTACAATCTTCTGCATAAAATCTAAGCTGTAACCATTGTAACGAAAAGTAACGAAAATTTCTTATCTTGTGGTAAGAAATTTTATAGCACGCTCTATGGAGTCTTTTGAGTTTCCCCAATCGGCATTTGCTCCTGTGTTACGGTAGTCATACATCTTGCAGTAGTGTGATACGTCCGCTTCAAGAGTGTCAAGATATTTGCTTGTCAGCTCGCCGCAAGCGTCAATAAACTGCTTCTGATATTTCTTATCCATACTTTCAGTACACATAGACACTAAAAGGTCATAGTGCGGCAGACAAAGCATTTCCTGCTGAGCAAAAAGATCTCTGAAATCACGCTGTTGAACATACATCTCAAACAGCGTAACGAGTATCCTTGACATTCCCCAATCCACCTTGCTGCATACAAAACATTCGTTATTAACTGCGCTGACTTTCTTTTGCTTTGCTGTCTTGCCCTCGAACATTTTCTTTCGTGTGAAAATATGCTTTTGCATATCCTGCAAATGTGATTGAAGCATAAGCGCAAGTGACAATCTATTTTTGCAGGCTCTCATCTGTTCAAAATGTGTTTTGCAGAAACCGAGCTTATTGGTCTCCATACGCACGTCTGGCTCCATCATAGCCGCTCCCATTATGTACTCAACAGTTCTCTGCTCCAACGTATCACGCAGGCGGCATATTGGACAGCCGCATTTCGGCTCAAATATATCTGTGACAGGTATTGTCAGAATGCTTTCTCTCATATGATCTATCCTTTCTTAGATATGTTTATTTTATCCGCTTGAAAAATACTAATATTTATAGTATAATATTTTTTGTAGAATTTTGCAAGTAGATTCGATGATTTTATGATAAATAGGAGCTGAATTTTATGGATTATACACAAAGCGGCAGTGACATTTTGCTGAAACAGCCTGATTTTGGACTAGATGATACACTTGATTGCGGACAGGCTTTTCGCTGGGAGAAGATAGATAAAAAAACTTACAGCGGAGCTTTCCTTAACAACAAACTTACCATAAGTGAGGAACCCGAAAATGGCGTGTTTAGGTTTCATGACACTACTGTGCAGAACTTTGAAAACATTTGGATCGATTATTTTGACCTGAATACTGATTACGGGGAGCTTAAACGCCGCTTCTCTGAGAACGAAACTCTGTCAAAAGCCTGCTCATTTGCAGGCGGCATAAGAATACTCAGGCAGGACAGTTGGGAGGCGTTATCTTCCTTTATAATAAGTCAGAATAACAATATCCCAAGGATAAAGGGCATTATAGGACGTTTGTGTGAGCATTATAGCGGCTACCCTTCTGCAGAAGATATGGCAGATGAAACTATAGACAGCCTTGCATATCTGCGTTCAGGGTTCAGAGCAAAATATCTTGTTGACGCCATTGAAAAGGTTTTGAGCGGTGAGATAGACTACCAAAATATAAAAGAAATGCCCCTTGACGATGCACGAAACGAGCTTATGAAGATCAAGGGCGTTGGTCCGAAAGTTGCTGATTGTACACTGCTTTTCGGCTTTTACAAAACGGACGCCTTCCCAAAAGACGTGTGGGTGAAGCGAGTGCTTGCACAGTGGTATCCGAACGGACTTCCCTCTTGTGTGAAGGGTGTCGAGGGCATTGCACAGCAATATCTATTCCACTACATAAGAAATACCCAGAAATAACAAAAGACCCGATCGTAGAGTTTTCCACGGTCGGGTCTGATATTTTATTACATAGACTCTGGGCAAGTTATCTTGAGCATATCAAGAATATTCTTTATTACCTGCTTAACTGCAAGTGAAAGTGAAAGTCTTGCCTGCATAACGCTCTCGTTTTCTCCCATGATACGACAGTTGTTATAGAACTTGTGATACATTGTAGCAAGGTCTATAACATACTTTGTTACCTTAGCTGGGTCATAAGCCTTTGCAGCCTCGTTTATAACGTTTGGCAGAGTAGCAAGGTGTTTTATCATCTCCTGCTCCTCAGGGGCTGTGAGGACGCTGAGAGCCGCCTTGTCGAGGCTCTTAACTTCAATGCCCTCTTCGTTCATCTTTTTAAGGACAGAACAAATTCTTGCGTGTGCATACTGTACATAGTAAACTGGATTCTGGCTTGTCTGAGATACAGCAAGGTCAAGGTCAAAATCGAAGTGAGAGTTAGGCTCACGGAGATTGAAGAAAAATCTTGCTGCGTCTATTGGAATCTCGTCAAGAAGAGTTGACAGAGTGATAGCTTTGCCTGAACGCTTGGAAAGCTTATACTTTTCACCGTTACGGACAAGGTTTACCATTTGCATGATAACAATGTCAAGTCTGTCAGCGTCAACGCCAAGTGCTGTCATAGAAGCTTTAATACGAGCTATATATCCGTGGTGGTCCGCACCGAAAATATCTACAGCTTTATCGAATTTTCTTACTGCAAGCTTGTTGTAGTGATATGCGATATCAGGCACAAGATATGTTGGCACACCGTTTTCACGAACGAGAACTCTATCCTTTTCGTCACCGAACTCTGTTGTTTTAAACCAAAGGGCACCGTCTTTTTCATAGGTATGACCGCTTGCTTTGAGCTGTTCGATAACTCTCTGAACTGAGCCGTCCTTATGAAGTGTGCTTTCGTTGAACCACTTGTCATACTGTATTCTATATTTGCCAAGGTCGTCGTGAAGCTTCTGAATGTTCTTTGGCAAGGCAAAATCGCAAAGTGCCTGACGGCGTTCCTCGCTGTCAGCGTTCACATACTTGTCGCCGTATATCTCATTGAATGCGTTTGCATGGTCGATTATGTCCTGACCCTTATAAGCGTCCTCCGGAAGTTCAGTTTCAGGCTTGTATATCTGAAGATATCTAACTTCGAGTGAAGTCTTGAACTTCTCTATCTGATTGCCTGCGTCATTGATATAGAACTCTCTTGCTACCTCATAGCCTGCCTTTTCAAGAACAGACGCAAGACAATCGCCTATAGCTCCGCCTCTTGCATTACCTATGTGCATAGGACCTGTTGGATTTGCAGAAACAAATTCCACAAGAACGCTCTTCCCAGCGCCAAGGTCAGTTTCACCGTATTTCTCTTTCTGCTCCAAAACAGTGGCAACTACAGTTGCATACCATTCAGTAGAATAGAAAAAGTTAATGAACCCAGGACCTGCCACTTCACATCTTGCAAAGTATGAGCCGTTAAGGTCTATCTTTGATACGATAGCTTCTGCTATTTTTCTTGGATTGTTTCTGAAAGGTCTTGCACATACCATTGCGGCATTAGTGGAAACGTCACCGTTTTTTGAGTCGGCAGGTATCTCCGTATTAAATGCAGGAACAGGCTCTGCTGGAAAAGTTCCGTCTGCAACAAGCTCGCCCATAGCCTTCATTACAAGCTCCTTAGCCTGAATAAATGCGTCGCTTATGAGATTAGTCATATTATTTTTCCGTCCTTCCAAATATAATTATGCGACAACATTTGCCGCTTTTACTTCTATAGCTATCTCAAAATCACCGATATAGCTTGAATTGACATCTAAAACATAGTGAAAGAAAAGCATTCCACCGTTTTCGTCAAGATCTGATCTTATGGTTTTAGCGGTTATGCCTATCATAAAATCACCGTATGGAGTGCCATAAACGCAATGCTGCTTTTCGCCTATATCAACAACAAGATTTGCTTCAACCGTTCCGGTTCTGTTCATAGTCACCTTGCGGCAGCCTTCGGTTTCTAGCGTTGTAACGCTTCCTTCAAATCCTGTTGCCTCAGACTCCTCATACGATATGCGATATCCTTTTTCGGTTGCTTCATAAAGTCCTGCTGAGATAAGCTCTGTTTCTTCTTTTGTATTACCGTCGCTTTGACGGCTAACAAGTTTTATTGATACTTCCTTGCTGGTCAAATAAAATCCTCCAGTTTACAGCTTTAGGCTGCATTTTGATATTTGTGCATTGATATTGTTTCCGAGAAAACGTTCAACATTCTCAGAAAACAGCTCAACGCTGTCGGTACAGTAAAGCTCAAGGCTCTCACGCTCTTCTCTTTCAGCCGTATCATCGCTGTATGAAAGGGAGTTGAGTGCATATTTCGCAAGCTCTGCACCTGATGAAACAAGTGTTACACCCTCGCCCATTATATCTGAAATTAGTTCAGTGAGGTGTGGATAGTGAGTACAGCCGAGAATAAGCGTATCAACGTCTTCTTTTTTCATTATTTCAAGATACTCCTGTGCGATATATCTTGCAGGCACGCAATCGGGGGCAGTATAGCCATTCTCTACCAGTGGTACGAACATAGGACAAGCTTTGCCGACCACCTTGATGTTAGGGTTAATGCTTCTTATAGCTTTGCCGTAAATGCCGCTCTTTATGGTCGCACTTGTGGCTATAACGCCTATCCTGTTATTCTTTGTAGCAGAGCAGGCAGCCTTTACAGCAGGCTCAACAACTCCGCTTATGGAGATATCTGACTTTATATCCATTGCAGGCAATACAGAAGAAACTGTACCGCAAGCAACGAGTATCATTTTAACGTTATGCTGTTTAAGAAACTCTATATCCTGTCTGGCATAGCTCATTATAGTCTCTCTGCTTTTTGAGCCGTATGGCACTCTTGCCGTGTCGCCAAGATAAACGATATTTTCATTTGGCAGAAGCTTTATAAGCTCTTTCACACAGGTAAGCCCGCCAACTCCTGAGTCGAAAACTCCAATGGCGGCGTTATTCATAATCAACCTCCGCCTTATCAAGTGCCAGCTTGATAAGCTTATCTTCCTGCTGTGCAGGGGTCATTCCCTCGTACTGCATAAGCTGTGGATACATACTTATAGGCGTGTGACCTGGGAGAGTATTTATCTCGTTAAGAATAACAGTGCCGTCTTTCATAAGGAAGAAGTCTACTCTTGAAAGTCCGCTGCAGCCCATTGCTCTGTATGCCTTGACAGCCGTCTTTCTTATTTCTTCAATGCTCTCCTCGCTCATTCTTGCAGGGATAAGCGTTTTGGAAGCGGCGTCATTATATTTTGCGTCAAAATCGTAAAACTCGTCATTTGCGGAGCATACTTCACCGACAGTTGAAGCAAAAGGCTCGTCATTGCCCATTACCGCACACTCGCACTCCATGCCTACTATAGTTTCTTCTACAATGACCTTGCTGTCATGAGCAAATGCAAGCTTGATAGCAGATTTAAGCTCGTCTCTGTTTTTAGCTTTTGAAACGCCCACCGAAGAACCACAGTTTGCAGGCTTGACGAACATAGGATAGCCAAGCTTGCTTTCCATTTCGTCACACTTTTTGTCAAGATGTGAAAGCTCTGAGGTTATAATGCCTACCCACTTTGCTGTCTTTATGCCGTTTGCGTCAAGAACAGTGTGTGTAAGTCCCTTATCCATGCAGTTTGCAGAGGATATGCAGTCACAGCCTACAAATGGTATCTCAGCAAGCTGAAAAAGCCCCTGAATAGTGCCGTCTTCACCGTTCTTTCCGTGAAGGACTGGGAAAATAACGTCAACTTTTACATTCTGATATTCGCCGTTTTCGCCAAGAGCGATAAAGCCCTTGTGAAGAGGGTCAGGGCTGAGAACGCATGGAACATTATCAGGGTGCTGTTCCCATTTGTTTGACGCAATATCGTCAACATCTCCTATATATTTCATCCAGTGACCTTTTTTTGTTATTCCGATACAAATAACATCATATTTGTCCTTTGGTATACTCTTTATAACGTGAGTTGCAGAAACAACAGATACGTCGTGCTCGTTTGATTTTCCGCCGAAAATAACGGCAACTCGGATCTTAGACATAAAAAATCGTCCTTTCTGAATTAGTATCATAATATTATAACATATTTCCGCTAAAATTGCAAATCTTTTTGTGCCAAAATATACGCAAAACTGCCTTGAATATTGTGTTTATTGCATAAGGCAGGACTATTTGCCGTAGGCAGCGACTTTTTCAAAGCTAATATTGCCACCGAATATATCCAGTGCTGAGCCTATGGTGAAATCTATCTTTCCCCTGCCGAGTTCTTTTAGCGTATCGAGGTCATCAAATGAGGAAATGCCGCCTGCATAGGTCGATGGAATGGTGCAGTATTCTCCCATTATCTTTGCTATCTGCGGCTCAATTCCCTTCGCTTTGCCCTCTGTGTCAACAGCATGGATAAGAAATTCATCGCAGTATTCTGAGAACATTTCTAGGGTCTGGCTGTTCATTTCAATATCGGTGAATTTCTGCCAGCGGTCTGTCACAACGTAATACTTCCCGTCCCTTTTGCGGCAGGAAAGATCTAGCACAAGTCTGCTTTTGCCAACGGACTTCACCAGTTTGTTCAGATTATCGAAATTAACAACACCGTTTTTGAAAACAAAGCTCGTTACGATAACATGGCTTGCGCCCTTGTCAAGAAATTGTGCGGCGTTTTCGTCATTTATTCCGCCGCCTATCTGCAATCCGCCCTCAAATGCGGATAATGCACTGTAGGCTTGTTCGAGGTCTGCGTTGTAAAATTCGCTGCCGACAGGGTTTAATATAATAATATGTCCCCCCGTCAGTCCGTATGACTTATAAAGTTTGCCATAATAAGCGCCGTCATATTCTGAAACGAAGTTATCCACAGCATAATTGTTTTTGTCAGAAAGGCTTCCGCCCACTATCTGTTTTACATTACCATTATGGATATCTATGCAAGGTCTGAATTTCATTGCTCTCTCCTATCTGAATTTTCTCATGTATATCACCAAAACTATATCATTTCCGTTTTGGACACGTTGACAATATACTTGATGATCTGTATGCTTTTCGCAGAAGCTGTCAAAAACTTTGCTAAGCCCTTTGATATTTTCCTCATTGAAGTTCGTGTCTATCTGGTCAGTTTCACTGAATTGAAAATCGCTCATATCTGACGTTACCGCCACGCTGTCCTGCATATTATCCAAAGCCTTTTCCATAAGGCTCTCTATCTCATTTACTGAGTTTATATGCGTAATTGTCTGCGTAATATAGCTGAACTTTGTACTATCTGTATCAGGAAGCTCTGTATCGTCCCAGACGTGTTTTGTTTTCATGTATTCTTCTGAGACGTTAAAATACTTGTGCCTTACTGGTCTATCCGTAAAGTCAGGGATAGGGTCGTCCCAGCAGACGTCAACATAATACCAACTACCGCCTATCTGAACTATGTTCCATGAATGATCGTCGCCCTCAAAATCTGTGGCGTATATGGTCTTGCAGGGTATTTCCAGCATATCCATAAAAAGCTGAAATGTTGTGGAATAGCCTGAACATATTGCTTTTCCGTTTATAAGACAGCCATATGGATTATCAGAGTTTGGCAGGCCAATACCAAGCGCATTGAGATGTGCTTCGTCATAGCTTGCACACTGCACTATAAAGTCATGTATGGCAAGCTCTTTTTCATAATCGCTCATGTCAGGTGTGATAAGTTTTTCAATGGCTGAAACGGCTTTGTTGTATATTTCAAGCTGTTTATCATCAAGATTTGCTGTATTGCCTGAGAGATAAGCCTGAGATATAGGCGTGCTGTCATAGTATTTATCATTGACGCTTTCGCTGTCAGCACTTGATGATGTAGTCACGGCAGAGGAATTATCCACAACTGTTGTGGGCTTTTGTGACTCTGTACAGCCTGTAAGACATAGTATCACTGCTGATAATAATATCAAAACAGTTTTTGCTTTCATGCTTTTCACCGCCTTGTTTTCTCTGATAACACAACTATTATATAATATACGCTTTGCCGTGTCAAGTAAGGATATCGTAAGAAATGAAAATTTATACAGTAAATTGACGTATACCATGCAAAAACATGCACTAAAACGCTATAAAATCAAGCAAATGTTTATATTTACCTTGACAAAAATCGCAATTTGTTATAAAATATTAATATCAGTTATTTTTGAAAGGATTGTTGTTACAATGGGACTTACTTTAACAGAAAAAATACTTAAAGCACATCTTGTTGACGGCGAATTTGTTAAGGGTCAGGAGATCGGTATCCGTATCGACCAGACGCTTACTCAGGACGCAACAGGTACAATGGCTTATCTTGAATATGAGGCAATGGGCGTTCCTCGTGTCAGAACGGAAAAGTCTGTAGCTTATATCGACCACAACACGCTTCAGTCAGGCTTTGAGAATGCCGATGACCACAGATTTATCGGTTCTGTCTGCAAGAAGCACGGCATTTATTTTTCACGTCCCGGAAACGGTATCTGTCATCAGGTACATCTTGAGCGTTTCGGTATACCAGGTAAGACCCTTATAGGTTCTGACAGCCACACTCCAACAGGCGGTGGTATCGGAATGATCGCTATAGGTGCAGGTGGACTTGATGTTGCAGTTGCAATGGGTGGTGGTGCTTATTACATCACATATCCTAAGATAGTAAAGGTAAATCTCACAGGCAAGCTTTCTCCATGGGTATCAGCTAAGGACGTTATCCTTGAAGTTCTCAGAAGAATGTCTGTAAAGGGCGGCGTAGGCAAAGTTATAGAATACTGCGGCGAGGGCGTAAAAACACTTACAGTCCCTGAGAGAGCAACTATCACAAATATGGGTGCTGAGCTTGGTGCAACTACATCTATCTTCCCTTCTGACGAAACAACACTTGCATTTCTGAAGGCTCAGGACAGAGCTGACGTATGGAGCGAGCTAAAGGCTGATGATGACGCTGTTTATGACGAACAGATAGATATCGATCTTTCACAGCTCGTACCACTGGCTGCCTGTCCTCATTCTCCTGACAACGTTAAGAGCGTAAATGAGATCGGAAAGCTTAAGATAGATCAGGTTTGTATCGGCTCATGCACAAACTCTTCTTATGTTGACATGATGAAAGTTGCTCACATTCTTAAGGGCAAGACAGTTGACCCTAGCGTTTCACTTGCAATCGCTCCAGGCTCAAAGCAGGTACTTAACATGATCGCTGAGAACGGCGCACTTGCTGATATGATAGCAGCAGGCGCAAGAATACTTGAATCCGCTTGCGGCCCATGTATCGGTATGGGTCAGTCACCTAACTCAAAGGGTGTTTCACTTAGAACATTCAACAGAAACTTCGAGGGACGTTCAGGTACAAAGGACGGTCAGATCTATCTGGTATCACCTGAAATGGCTGCTGTTTCAGCTCTCACAGGCTACCTCACTGACCCAAGAACACTTGGAGATATGCCTGAGTTCAAGCTTCCTGAACATTTCAAGATAAACGACAATATGGTTGTTCCGCCAGCTGACGAGGCTGATATGGACAGCGTTGAGGTTCTTAGAGGACCAAATATCAAGCCTTTCCCACAGACTTCACCGCTTGATGACAGCATTGATTGTCAGGTATCACTTAAGGTGGGCGACAATATCACAACCGACCACATCATGCCGGCAGGTGCGAAGATACTTCCACTGCGTTCAAATATCCCTGCTATTTCACAGCACTGCTTTACAGTATGTGATGAGGACTTCCCAAGACGTGCAAAGAACATGGGCAAGTCAATAATCGTTGGCGGCTCAAACTACGGTCAGGGCTCATCAAGAGAACACGCAGCACTTGCTCCTCTCTATCTTGGCATAAAGGCTGTTCTTGTTAAGAGCTTTGCAAGAATACACAGAGCTAATCTTATCAACGCAGGTATCCTTCCGCTCACATTTGTAAATGAAGCTGACTATGACAAGATAAATCAGGGCGATGAGATCGTTCTTGCTGACGTTCGTGCAGATGTTGAGGCTGATATGTCTAAGCTTACTGTTGTGAATAAGACAACAGGTGTTGAGATACCAGTTCTCTGCGAGCTTACAGGCAGAACAAAGGATATCATTCTCGCGGGCGGTCTGCTTGACTACACAAGAGAACAGCTCTCAAAATAATAAAGTCTGATATGTAGGTCCCTATGGGATTTTCTCGAAACTTTTCGGCACAAAGGACAGCACTCTCAAAGGTGCTTGCATATGTATGATAGATATTGACAGCGACAGCTATGAGCTTATCATTGCAAGTCTTGACGTTTACAAAAAGATATCTGCGATAGCTAAAAACAACGGATATTCCATTATTACTTTATAGGAGGTCTTACCAATGGCAAAAATTCAGATGAAAACACCGCTCGTTGAAATGGACGGCGACGAAATGACCAGAATTATCTGGCAGGATATAAAGGATATTCTTCTTACTCCATATATTGACCTTAAAACAGAATACTATGACCTTGGTCTTGTTCATAGAAATGAGACCGACGATCAGGTAACTGTTGACTCTGCAAACGCTACAAAGAAATACGGCGTTGCTGTTAAGTGCGCAACTATCACACCTAACGCTGCGAGAATGCCTGAATACAACCTCAAGGAAATGTGGAAATCCCCTAACGGCACTATCAGAGCTATCCTTGACGGAACAGTTTTCAGAACTCCTATCCTTGTTAAGGGTATCACTCCATACATTCCTACATGGACAAAGCCTATCACTATCGCTCGTCACGCATACGGCGACGTTTATAAGAACGTTGAAATGAAATGCCCTGCTGGCTCAAAGGCAGAGCTTGTTTGCACTGACAAGGACGGCAAGGAAACTAGAGAAACAATTTACAACTTTGAGTGCGACGGAATCATTCAGGGTCAGCACAACAAGTCAACTTCTATCGCTTCATTTGCAAGAGCTTGCTTTAATTTTGCACTTGATAAGAAGCAGGATGTTTGGTTTGCTACAAAGGATACTATTTCAAAGAAGTATGACCACACATTCAAGGATATCTTCCAGGAGATATACGACAACGAGTACAAGGCTAAGTTTGAAGCGGCTGGTATTGAGTATTTCTACACTCTTATCGACGACGCTGTTGCGAGAGTTATTCGCTCAAACGGCGGTTATATCTGGGCCTGCAAGAACTATGACGGTGACGTAATGTCTGACATGGTAGCTACAGCATATGGCTCACTGGCTATGATGACTTCTGTTCTTGTTTCACCTGACGGCATTTATGAGTACGAAGCTGCTCACGGCACTGTTCAGAGACACTATTACAAGCACCTCAAGGGCGAAGAAACTTCTACAAACTCAGTTGCCACACTGTTCGCATGGACAGGCGCTCTGAGAAAAAGAGGCGAGCTTGATGACCTGCCTGAACTTATGAACTTTGCTGATTGTCTTGAAAAGGCAACTATCGAAACTATTGAAGACGGTGTTATGACAGGTGATCTTTATCTGCTTTCTACACTTGAAAATAAGAAGAAAGTAAATACAGTGGACTTCCTTAAGGCTGTTGACGAGAGACTTAAAAAGCTTCTGGGTTAATTTTCATATCACAAATATTAAAAGCTGTAGCACTTTGCGGTGTTACAGCTTTTTTTAATAGAATATTATGCCGAGAAAGGCGGAGCTTACGATAATTGTGATCGGTGAAAGCTTGAATTTCTTCAGTTTCAAAAGAAGCACATCTGCCAAGGCTATGAGCAGGAATATTATCAACGCTTTATAGTCAAAAGCAGGCTTTGAATTTATGGTGGTGATATTTAGCAGTGAAGATAAAGCCATTGTAATGCCAGTGGCGAGTATCATTGCAACAACGCAAGGACGAATGCCTGAAAGCATTGCTTTTACCCCTGAGTATTTAAGCAAATCCTTCATGATCGAAGCTATGATGAATATTATCACGAACGAAGGCAACACAACGCCAAGAGTGGCTATCAATCCGCCTATGAAGCCTGCCTGCGATGAGCCTACAAAGGTCGCCATGTTCACGGCAAGTGGTCCAGGGGTGGACTCAGATACGGCAATAAAGTTCACAAATTCGTCCTCACTGAGCCAGCCAAAGGTAAGAACTTTTTCACGGATAATGGATATCATTCCATATCCTCCGCCGAATGACACTGCGCCTATTTCAAGAAAAATGAGAAAAAGTTTGAGATATATCATTTTATTGTACTTCTCTTTCTGAGGGTTTTAATCAGATACACGGCAATGCCCACAGCACCACTTATGATAATATAAAATACTGATGAAAACTTCACAGAAAAAAGTGTGAAAAGTATCATCATTATGAAAACTCCAAGCATTATAATTTTGTCAAGCAATGTGTTATCAAGTGCTTTCAACATTCTTAGTCCTGCAGTAAGTATAAGATATATTACACCCACCTGAATGCCACGGAATCCAGCGTAGACTACTTTTAAAGACAGAAATTTGTCAAAGAAAAGTGATATTATGTAGATTATAAAAAACGACGGTATGCACACACCGACAGTTGCCGCAATAGCACCCCGCACACCGTCTATTTTGTAGCCGATATATGTAGCACTGTTTACAGCAGTTGGTCCGGGGGTGGACTCTGATATAGCTGTCATATCGAGAAATTCTTTTCTATCAAGCCAATTTTTGCGCACACAAAATTCTGTTTCAAGCAAGGCTATCATTGCATATCCTCCGCCAAAGGTAAAAACGCCTATCTTAAGAAAGGTCAGAAACAATGTTCTTATATTTGAATTGTCATTTTTCAAAAAAACTCACCTCTTTTTATATTATAACGAACTTGTCCTAGTAAGTCAATGCTTTTATTAGCATTTGCTGATTTATTACGAAACATTAAAATAATCTATAATTATGTGTAAAACAGTTGACAATAGTCGATATATGGTGTATAATATACTTTGTTAAAATTAAATAGCCTTATCAAGAGTGGTGGAGGAAACAGGTCCTGTGAAGCCCAGCAACCTAGCGTTAGTTAAGGTGCTAAATCCTGCGGTTATTTCCGAAAGATGAGGAAATTGAGTAATTTCAAGCGTTTCGGAATGAAGCGCTTTTTTTGTGGCTGTTTTTAGATTAACAAATATTCAGAAAAGAGGTATTTTTATGTCAAAGTATTTATTTACATCTGAGTCGGTTACTGAGGGACATCCTGACAAAATATGCGATCAGATCTCTGACGCTATACTTGACGCTCTGCTGGAGCAGGATCCTATGTCAAGAGTTGCCTGCGAAACGGTCACTACAACAGGTGTAGTAATGTGCATGGGCGAGATAACAACAAAGGCTATAATCGACATACCACAGATCGTTAGAGATACAGTTGTCGGTATAGGCTATGACAGAGCCAAGTATGGTTTTGACGGACACACCTGTTCAGTTCTCACAACTATAGACAAGCAGTCGCCTGATATTGCAATGGGTGTTGACAACGCTCTCGAAGGCAGAGCTGAAAACGCATTCGATACAGGTGCAGGCGATCAGGGTATCATGTTCGGTTTTGCTTGCGACGAAACACCTGAACTTATGCCAATGCCTATATCACTTGCTCACAAGCTTGCTCTTAAACTTACAGAAGTTAGAAAGAACGGCACTTTGCCATATCTCAGACCGGACGGAAAAACTCAGGTAACAGTTGAATATGATGATGGCAAGCCAACAAGAGTTGACGCTGTTGTAGTTTCTTCACAGCATGATGACGCTGTAACACTGGAGCAGATAAGAGAAGATATTATCGAGAACGTTATAAAGACAGTTATCCCTGCTGAACTTCTTGATGAGAACACTACTTATTTTGTAAACCCAACAGGAAGATTTGTAGTCGGCGGCCCTCAGGGCGACAGTGGTCTGACAGGAAGAAAGATAATCGTTGACACATACGGTGGATATGCTCGTCACGGTGGTGGTGCTTTCTCTGGAAAAGATCCTACAAAGGTTGACAGAAGCGCAACATATGCTGCAAGATACGTTGCAAAGAATATCGTTGCAGCAGGTCTTGCCAAGAAGTGCGAGGTTGAGCTTGCGTACGCTATCGGTGTTGCTCACCCTGTTTCAATCATGGTCGACACATACGGCACAGGAAAGGTTTCTGATGAAAAGATAGAGGCAGCTGTAGAAAAGGTATTTGACCTTCGCCCTGCTGCAATAATCAAGAGCCTTGACCTTAGAAAGCCACAGTACAAGCAGCTTGCAGCTTATGGTCATATGGGTCGTGAGGATCTTAATGTAGCTTGGGAAAAGACAGACAAGATCAATGATCTTCTTGAAGCAGTTAAATAATAAATATCAAAGCCTTGACAGGAATGTGCCTGCCAAGGCTTTTTTTGTGTTCAGCATTAATTTTGTTTTAGTCTTTGCCTTTAAGAATAGGCGACAAAGGCTTATAAATAAGAATTGTGACCAATGCACAAATAATACCCTTCACAAAAGTAAAAGGCAGATTGAAAATACACAGTGCAGAGAAAATATTCTTTACACTACCCATTATCTGCTGGTACATACCGAGTATAGCAGCTTCTCCGCCGAATGCTTTAAAGTATATAGGATAAACGATAAAATAATTCAACGGCAAGCTTATTACTGTGAAAACCAAAGTGCCAATGATACAGCTTATGATAGCATTCTTTCTGGTTTTTTTCTTGTGGTATATAACAGAAGCCGTCAGCACAAAAGCTGCGCTTGTTACAAAGTCGAAGATGTTGCCGATACCCATTGTTGTGCCTAGTCCCTTTATAATCAACTGGATAACGTTCTTGATAAGGCAAACGATCACGCCTGCAATAGGTCCCATTGAGAAACCTGCCAGCAGGGATATAACGTTTGAAAGGTCAAGCTTGATAAATCCTGGCATAAGTGGCACAGGGAAATCAAGGTAATATATCACAGTAGCTATGGCGCTGAGCATTGCCACCGTTACCATTTTTCTTGTTGTAAAAGTTTTATTTCTTGGCATAGTGTTATCACTTGTCATTTTAATTCCTCCAAATAATAAAATTATCGGGAGAAACAGCAGCAAAAGCAAAAGCACCCTGAAAATAAAATCAGGGTGCAATTTATGCGTTATTGATCTGTCGTTTCTTCCATCCGGACTTTACCGTCGGTTTCGGATTTTCACCGAATCAGCGCATTTCTGCGGTCGAGGACTTACGAATACTATTCGATCACCTCCGGTGTGGAATTTCACCACCCCTGAAACACATTATTAAATTTTGCTGAACACTTTTTATGAGATCAATCCTCGTTGTCCTCGTCCTCAATTTCTGAGAAATCAAACTCAAGGCTCTCTCCACAGTTTGGACAGTCAATAGAACCGTCAGCGATAATGTTCTCGCCGAGCATTATTGTGTCACCGCAGTTAGGGCATACACACTCATACATAGCGTTATCATCATCATCGTCATCATCACAACAACAATCATCGTCGCAACAACAATCGTCGTCATCGTCATCATCATCACCGTAAATAAGCTCTTCTATCTCGCCGAGATCCTCGTCAAGAGTATCTACAAGCTCAACTGTTTCGTCAACTTCTTCGGCAATATCTTCAACTGTAGCAGACATCTCATCAAGAATATCAGCCATAATTGTCAATATCTTTCCTTCGTTTGTGGAATCGTCAATCTTAAGACCTTCCATAAGTCCCTTTAAATATGCAACCTTCTTTGACAGCTCCATAATATTCCCTCCGTTTCTAAAAACCGTAAAGGCTAAAACTTATGCTCTTTCCATGTACTCACATGTACGAGTATCGATTCTTATTCTGTCGCCTGTGTTGATGAACAGAGGAACTCTGATCTCAGCACCAGTTTCAACTGTTGCAGGCTTTGTAGCATTTGTAGCTGTATCGCCCTTGATACCAGGCTCTGTCTCTGTTACTTCAAGATCAACAAAGTATGGAGGCTCTACGCCGAATACTGTACCCTTGTAAGAAAGGATCTTACATACCATGTTTTCCTTTACGAACTTAAAGTTATCTGAAAGCTCAGCCTTGTTTACTGGAACAAGCTCATAGCTCTCTGGATCCATGAAATAATAAAGATCGCCGTCATTGTAAGAATACTCCATATCCTTTCTCTCAACATATGCTGTTGGGAATTTAGCTGTTGGATTGTATGTCTTTTCAACAACAGAACCTGAAATTACATTTCTAACCTTTGCTCTGACGAACGCTGCACCCTTACCAGGTTTAACGTGCTGAAACTCAACGATCTGCATTACGTTGCCGTCCTCTTCAAAAGTCACGCCGTTTCTGAAATCACCAGCAGTTACCATTATTTAGTACCTCCATAAACATTCTTAATTAATGTGTACACAGTTCAAAATGTCCGCATACCTCTATATTTATTTTACCATATTTATTTGTTTATTGCAATAGCTTTTGAAAACTTTTTTACCAAAAATCAAAAAAAGTTACAAGCAAATAAGCTCTTTAGGGGCTTTTGTCATATTGATACATCCGTTTTCTGTAACAACAACAAAATCTTCTATTCTCACACCAAACTTGCCCTCAAGATAAATACCTGGCTCTACTGTTACGATCGAATTTTCAGGCAATATATCTTCCCTGCTAGGCGAAGCATAAGGGCTTTCGTGTATCTCAACGCCAACTCCATGACCAAGAGAATGTCCGAAATTATCGCCGTAGCCTGCATCAGTTATGATATCTCTAGCTATCTTGTCAAGCTCTTTTCCTGACATACCTGCCTTTACTGCGTCAAGAGCTGAAAGCTGTGCATTAAGGACAGTTTCGTATACAGACTTCATCTTGTCACTAGGTTTGCCTACGCATACAGTTCTAGTCATATCGCTGTGCCAGCCATCATAAGTTGCTCCGAAATCCATAAGCACGAACTCACCGCTCTCAACTTTTTTGTCAGATGGTACACCATGTGGAAGCGAAGTATTAGAGCCTGAAAGTGCAATAGTGTCAAAAGACAGAGCTTCAGCACCATTTTTAAGCATATAATAGTCAAGCTCCAGCTGAATTTCTTTTTCAGTTCTGCCGACCTTGATAAAGTCAAGCATATGTGCAAAACCCTTTTCAGCGATACGCTGTGCTTTGATTATCTTGTCTATCTGCTCTTGGGATTTAACTGTTCTGATCTCTCTTATTATTTCCGCAAGCTTTGTGTCTGCGATGACCTCAGCATTAAGCTTTTGCTGATATGCGATAAGCTCGGAAAGTGTGCAGGTATCGGCATTAACAGAAACTGTTTTTGCACCATGCTTTTCAATAAGGCTGTTTATCTGCTCATAGAGCTTGTCCTGCAAAATGACCTCGCAAGCTGTGACAGTTTTCTTTGCCTTTTCAATATATCTGAAATCTATGATAAAATACGCTTTTTCCGGAAAAACCACTAGAGTTCCTGCACTTGATTTCATTGCGGTGAAATATCTTCTGTTCACATCGTCAGTGATAACAGCACAATCTGCCGCTTCTGTTACTCGTGAACAAAGTTTTTCAAGATCAGTCATTGTCTGCACCGCTTTCATTTTTCCATTTGTAATACAAAGCGTCAACAGCCATGTAGTATGAATACTTTCCGAACCCGCTTATCTGACCCACGCATACAGGTGCGATAACAGAAGTGTGTCTGAATTCGTCACGGGAGTGTATATTGCTCAGATGTACCTCAACGACAGGAATCTTTATTGCGGCGATGGCGTCTCTGATAGCATAGCTATAGTGTGTATAAGCGCCTGCGTTAAGTATAACGCCGTCATAATTTTTTCTAGCAAGGTGAAGCTTGTCGATTATTTCACCCTCATGGTTTGACTGATAAACGTCGCAGTGAAACTCATATTTCATTGCATGCTCGATTATCTCGTTGTTTATGCTCTCGAATGTATCTGTACCGTAAACTCCAGGCTCACGCTCGCCCAGAAGATTAAGGTTAGGACCATGTATAACAAGTATTTTTTTCATATCAATACTCTCCTATCTTTATTTCACCGACAAATAAAAATTCTTCATTGTCAGTGCGTCTTTGTCCTGAGTGCCTGCACTTTCACAGACGAATATAGGTGAAAGATCTTTCTTTGCGACTATCTCCATAAGCGGCTCATAGTCAGGTCCAAAGCCTTGATTATCGTCAAAAGTCAGGTGCTTTTTCTCACCTCCTGGATTTGTAAACATTATCTTAGAAAAATGGCTGTGGAATATTTTCAGCCTGTCGTGACCGATAGCATTTTCCACTTCATCAAGCATTTTCTCATACTCTGCCTTACCTTTTATATAGCCGAACTCTCTTGCGTTGAGATGTCCGAAATCTATTGTCGGCAGGAACGTATCATCAAGCTTGCAAAGCTCCAACACTTCTGTTAAGTTACCAAGCTGATTTACCTTGCCCATAGTTTCAGGGCAAAAAACGATATGCTCAAAGCCCTGCTCAACGGCTGCTTTTCTAGCCCTTGTGAGAGTATCTTTAGCAAGTTCCAAAGCGTCCTCTCTGCTTATTTTCGCACAGCTTCCTGAATGGATAACTATTCTATCAGCACCCATTCTGCTTGCAGCGTCACAGGATTGCAGAATATAATTTATGCTGTTGTCACGCTTTTCAGCTTCAAGGCTTGAAAGCGAAATAAAATACGGCGCATGGAGCGAAAGCGTGATATTATGCTCTTTAGCCTTATCTTTCAAGGCAAAAGCTATTTTATCGGAGACCTTAACTCCCCTGCCACACTGATATTCATAGTGGTCAAGCCCCATTGCTTCGAGATATCCCGGAGCTTGAAGTGTTGTTTTATATTTAATGGAAAAAGCCTCGCTGTTTCCCGCAGGTCCGAATTTTGCCGACATTAGTATCATTCCTTTCGTTTTATGCTATTTGAGCTTTGGTAAAAACGGCTTTTCACAAGCTCTTTTAAATCGAAATGGCAAGCTCGTTTCAGGCTTTATTGGGAACACGAATATTGAGCGTATACCTTTCAGATTTGAGCCAAGCACGTCAGTGAATATCTGATCACCCACAGCCGCAACATTTTTCTTATTAAGACCCAGCTTAGCTATAGCTTTGGTATATCCAAAGGTCAGCGGTTTTTTGCCTTCAGGTACAAAGTCAAGCTCCAACTGCTCTGCAAAAGGCTTTACCCTTGGAGCATGATTGTTTGAAACGATCATAAGCTTTATCCCTGCCGCTTTCATCTTAGCAAGCCAATCAAGACTCGACTGCGGGGGAACGGGATTGTTATGTGTTGTCAGCGTATTATCAAGATCGAGGAGCAGCCCCTTGATATGCTTTTTAGCAAGAAAATCGGGGGTTATCTCTCCTACCTTGTCAAAAACATAAGTTGGTTTGAACATAAAAAAACTCCTGTAGTATAAAATAAAAAGCGGACATAAAAATGCCCGCCTTTAATTACATATTAGTATTTACGCTTACGAGCAGCTTCGGACTTCTTCTTACGCTTTACCGAAGGCTTTTCGTAGTGTTCTCTTTTACGAACCTCTGCGATAACGCCGTCTCTTGCACATGATCTCTTGAAACGCTTAAGTGCTGTATCCAAAGTTTCGTTCTTTCCAACACGGATTTCTGCCAAAATTATTCCCTCCCTTTGCCACCTGTGACAGAGGCAATTCTATCGGAATTTCCGAAAATCAACGGTGATAGTGAAGGTGTCTGCAAAAGCAAACTGAAACGCTTTACGTTCCCCCAGTCCTACTCTTTCGGACCGCTCTGTCTTTAATCTGCGGAATTTATAAAACCGATATAATTACAAATTTAATTATACTATATTTCCACCAAAAAGTCAATAGCTTTCTGGCTCTTTTTTTGATTTTTCTGAGGAAATTTTCGCTTACTTTACAACCAGATTTACAAGCTTGTTAGGAACATAGATTTCCTTGACTATATTTTTGCCTTCCGTTGCCTTAACGATAGCTTCGTCAGCCTTAGCAAGTGCGATAACGTCGTCCTTAGCTGCGTCTGTAGGTATTGTGAGCTTGGATTTTACCTTGCCGTTTATCTGACAAACGATCTCGATAGTATCGTCCTTGCAGAGTGCTTCATCATATGTTACCCACTCCTGCTCGTCAAGAACTCCCTCGCAACCGATCATCTGATAAAGTTCTTCTGTAACATGAGGTGCAAAAGGATTGAGTATGATAAGAAGATCTCTGAACTCTTTCTTTGTGATAGAGCCAACATTATATATCTCATTAAGAAGCGTCATCATTGCGGCAATAGCAGTATTGAACTTCATTGACTCAATATCATCGGATACCTTCTTGATAGTCTTGTGCATGAGCGATCTCAGCTTGTCGCTGTACTCGTCGCTGTCAACTACCTTATCCTGCAAAGCCCAAATTCTGTCCACAAATCTCTTACAGCCCTTAACACTGCTCTCGCTCCATGGAGCTGCCTTTTCATAGTCACCCATGAACAGAACATAAAGTCTGAGAACATCTGCACCGTATTCGTCAACAACATCGTTAGGGTCAACAACGTTTCCTCTTGACTTACTCATCTTCTCACCATCAGGTCCAAGGATAAGACCCTGAGCTGTTCTCTTTGCATAAGGCTCTGAAGTTGGTACAAGACCGAGATCGTAGAGGAACTTGTGCCAGAAACGTGAATAGATCATATGACGTGTAACGTGCTCCATACCACCGTTATACCAATCAACAGGCATCCAATATTTCAGTGCTTCCTGTGAAGCAAACTCGTCATTGTTGTTAGGATCGCAATAACGCAGGAAGTACCATGAAGAACCAGCCCACTGTGGCATTGTATCTGTTTCTCTCTTTGCGTCACAGCCACACTTAGGACATTTGCAGTGTACGAAAGAGTCTATCTTAGCCAGAGGGCTTTCGCCGTCTGTACCAGGCTCAAAGTTCTCTACCGGTGGCAATTTAAGTGGAAGCTCATCATATGGCACAGCGACCATTCCGCAGTGAGGGCAATGTACTATCGGGATAGGCTCGCCCCAATATCTCTGACGATTGAAAGCCCAGTCTTTCATCTTATACTGAACGCCCTTTTCACCGCAGCCCAGTTTTTCAAGAACAGTAAGCATCTTTTCGATAGCTTCTTTTTTGTTTGTTATGCCGTTAAGCTCACCAGAGTTGACCATTTCGCCGTCGCCTGTGTAGGCTTCCTTAGAAATGTCGCCGCCCTTGATGACTTCGATTATGTCAATGCCGAACTTCTTTGCAAAATCATAGTCCCTTGTATCGTGAGCAGGCACAGCCATGATAGCGCCTGTGCCGTATCCCATCATAACATAGTCTGAGATGTAGATAGGTATCTCTTTGCCTGTGATAGGATTGATAGCTGTCAGACCGTCTATCTTAACGCCTGTTTTATCCTTAACGAGCTGAGTTCTCTCAAATTCGCTCTTCTTTGCACACTCTGTCTTATAAGCGTCAAGATCAGCAATGTTTGCAATACTATTTCTGTATTTCTGGATGATAGGATGTTCAGGAGCGATTACCATGAATGTAACGCCGTAAAGTGTGTCAGGACGTGTAGTGTAGATCTTGAGCTGTTCATCCTGCTCTTTGATCTTGAAGTTTACAAATGCACCTGTTGATTTTCCTATCCAATTCTGCTGCTGGAGTTTGATGTTAGGCAGATAGTCAACTTCTTCAAGTCCCTGAAGAAGCTTGTCAGCGTATTCTGTGATCCTCAGATACCATACTTCTTTAGTTTTCTGAACTATCTCGCTGTGGCAAACATCGCAATGACCGCCCTGTGAGTCCTCATTTGAAAGAACGACCTTACAGCTTGGGCAATAATTTACAAGGGTCTTATCTCTGAATACAAGACCATTCTCAAACATTTTAAGGAATATCCACTGTGTCCACTTATAGTAATTTTCATCAGTGGTATCGATAACTCTTGACCAGTCAAATGAAAAACCTACTCTTTTAAGCTGCCCCGTGAACTTCTTGATATTGTCGTCTGTTACCTTTCTTGGGTGAACACCTGTTTTGATAGCTGTGTTCTCTGTAGGCAGACCGTAAGCGTCAAAGCCTATAGGGAAAAGAACATTATAGCCCTGCATACGTCTTTTACGGCTTACAACTTCTAGACCAGAATACGCCTTGATATGTCCAACATGCATTCCATGACCTGACGGATAAGGAAACTCTACAAGTCCGTAAAATTTCTTCTTTGAAAAGTCATTGCTTGCCTCAAAAGTCTTATGCTCGTCCCAGTATTTCTGCCATTTGCTTTCTATGGCCGAAAAATTGTATTCTTTCATCTTTATCAATCCTTTGTTAAATTATAATTGTCAAAATTAATCCTGTGGCTCGTCTGGTAAGAACTGCTTTACGTCGATATCCTTGCCGTCAGACCATAGTCTTTCAAGATTGTAATGATCTCTTGTTTCCTTATAGAAAACATGAACTATGATATCACCGTAATCAAGTACGACCCAAGTTGCACCCTGATAGCCCTCTGTTCTGTTAGGTTCAATGCCAAGCTGGCTCATTTTGAACTCAACTTCCTCAGCAAGGGCCTTTGTCTGAGTGCTTGAAGTACCATTTGCTATAACAAAATAATCCGCAACTATAGTCAGGTCACCGATCTTTATTATCCTGATGTCCTCTGCTCTTTTTGAATCAAGAGCTTTAACAATAGTTGACAGCTTTTCATTCTGTGAAATATTATCCATAAAAATCTCCTTTATTTTGAATTATCGGCAAAATCATTATATGCTTCAAGTGTGGAAACAGGGATAGTATTACCCTTTTCCACTGAGTCTTTTATTGAGAATTTCAAAGCCTCAAACATTGCTTTCTCCAAGCTTTGTTCGGCATACTTTCTCATTTTCTTTACGTCTTTATAATCCCTGTCCGCAGAAATAAGGTCTGCAAGATATACTATCTGGCTAAGCTTGGGCATATTGCCACAGGCAACTGTATGATAGCGTATAGCTGAGATTATCTCAGGATCATGGATATCAAAAAGCGTCTGCACAAGCTCTGCCCCTGCAATACCGTGAAACAGAGGAACAGCCTTTTTCTCTATATCGCACACATCAAGTGAAGATTTAGAAACTATAGCCGCAAGCTCCAATGCTGGTATCTCTTTTGCAACATCATGCAAAAGTCCTGCAATATAAGCCTTGTCTGCGTCAGCACCATATCTTTTTGCAAGCTCCACAGCGGAATTTGCCACGTTCATAGAGTGTGTGTATCTCTTTTTTGATAAATGTTCTTTTAGGTATGCTTTATAAATGCCTATTGTTTTTTTATCTGCCACTTAGAAAACCTCGGTTATACAAATTTTTGTCCACTATATATTGTACAACATTTTCACTCAAATAGCAAGAGCAATCAACATTTTTTTTGAGCATTTGACGTATCTCAGTTGAAGACACCTCAAATGGGTCGGTTTTTACTATGATTATCTCTCCACCCTCGGCTTTGAGCTGTTTGGCTTTCACCTCTATGTGGTCAATGTCCTCATGCGAGCGTGCAACGCAGATAAGTGCCGAAAGTGATAATATCTCCTTATACTGATACCATTCTTCAAATGAAAGCAACATATCGCTGCCCATTATAAAAAACAGCTTATCATGTGGATATATCTCTTTTAGATGTCTGAGTGTTATCACTGAATAGCTTTTGCCCTCTTGCTTAAGTTCCCAATCGGATATTTCCACACATGGGATATCTGCAAAAGCAAGTCTGCACATATTCAACCTATCTTCAGAGGAAGCTAAGTCCTCCGCTTGCTTATGTGGAGGTATTCTGTCAGGCATGACGATCATCTTGTCAAGACTCGCCTGCTCCGCTACGCTTTTAAGGCAATTTAAATGCCCTAAGTGAACAGGATTGAACGTGCCGCCGAAAACACCTATTTTCATTACTTTGACTTTAATTTTATAACAGGCTGCTTCTCATTGCGTTTATAAAGTACCGCCTTTGAGCCTATTACTTGAACGACTTCAGCAGATATCTTTTCAGCGATCTCCTCTGCGGCTTCCCTTGCGGTGTACATTGAGTTGTCAAGCACCTTTATTTTTACAAGCTCGTGAACTCTCAGATAATCGTCTATCTGTGCCACCTGAGCGTCATTAACTCCGCCCTTGCCTATCTGAAAAGCAGGCTGTATAAGCGAAGCCATACCTTTGAGTTCTGCTCTTTGTTTAGTTGTAATCATAATCTAAATCCTTTCAGTTTAATGCTTTGTGAGCTGTTCAAGCAAAGCTTTCAGTGCGTTTGCTCTATGGGAAACGGTATTCTTTGTTTCTGAGTCCACCTGAGCAAAGCTCTTGTTCCCATACATGAAAATAGAGTCATAGCCAAAGCCGTTTTCGCCAACAGGCTCGTGAGCTATCTTACCGAATACTTTTCCCTCAACGGCTATCTCTTCACCGTCTGCTTTGATAAAGTGTATTGTACAGGTAAAGTGTGCTCCCCTTTTATCATCAGGTATTTCTTTCATTTTTTTTAGCACAAGAGCGGTACGCTCATCATCAGTTTCGAGTCCGCCATATCTTGCTGAATATACTCCAGGCTCACCATCCAGGGCGTCTATCTCAAGACCGCTGTCGTCTGCAAGTACAGCACAGCCGCAAAGCTTGAATGCAGCCCTTGCTTTTAGTGCAGAGTTTTCAGCAAAAGTAGTGCCTGTTTCCTCAACATCAAGTATCAGACCTGCCTCTGATTGCGAGAACACCTCATAACCAAACGGCTCAAGAATCTGTTTATATTCTCTTATCTTGCCTTTATTGTTGCTTGCAATAACAAGTTTCATTTTTTCTCCTTTAGCTGTGTATATAAGTTACCTTATTTTTCTTTAATTTTTCACGGCATTTGTTTGCCTTATCTTTGAAAACTGTACCGATACATTCTTCGTTGAAAACAACTTTCATTCCACATTCAATAGCACCTATTGCAGTGTTGATAACGGAGATACCACCATCAACACCTACAAATTCTATCTCTTTCACATTCCTTGCTCTCATAAAATCTTCAAGAGCAACGTTTGAAAAAGCATCGGGCTTGCTTTTGGAATAAATATTTTTGGATACAACTTTCAGCTTTGCCGGAAAGCTAGCCGCAGGTGTTCCCTCTTTGGGCATTCCTCCACCCAAAAGTCCCTTTTTGTAGCTGACGATATAAAAGACCTCCTCAGCTTTATAAGCAGAGATACGCTTGTTTATGGCGTCGATAAGAGATTCGGCATCATATGAGTATGTGGTTTTATCTCTGCCCCTTCCTACATACATTTCCTGCATATCAACTACAAACAAAACCTTATCCATAAAAAAATTCCCCCTGATTTTATACTTTTAAGTGTCTAATCCAATATTCTATTATTCAAACAGTGCTTCAACAAAATCTCTTGCTGAAAACGGCTGTATGTCGTCTATTTTTTCTCCTACTGTAACAAGCTTTACAGGCACTTGCAGATCGTCGGTTATGCTGATAATTATTCCACCCTTGGCTGTGCCGTCAAGCTTGGTAAGAATAATACCCGTTATATCAGCTACTTCGTTGAACTGTCTTGCCTGATTAACTGCGTTCTGTCCCGTTGTAGCGTCAAGCGCAAGCAGGACTTCGAGAGCGCAGCCCTCAGCCTGCTGGTGAACTATACGGGATATCTTTTTCAGCTCGTCCATAAGGTTTTTCTTATTGTGAAGACGACCTGCGGTATCGCATATAACAACGTCAGCCTGTCTTGCCTTAGCCGCCGCCAGTGCGTCAAATACCACGGAAGCAGGGTCTGAACCTTCGTTGTGCTTGATTATGTCTACCCCTGCACGCTCTGTCCACACTTCGAGCTGGTCAATAGCAGCCGCTCTGAAAGTATCAGCCGCCGCAACGATAACCTTTTTGCCTTGTTTGTGAAGCTGATAAGCAAGCTTGCCGATAGTTGTTGTTTTGCCAACACCGTTTACACCGATAACCAGTATAACTGACGGTGTTGTTGACATATCGAGCTTCTGATCCTCACCGAGCATTTCTGTGATTATCTCTTTAAGCATATCCTTGATTTTTTCAGGTTCTTTAACGCCCTCCTGCTTGACTTTCTGTCTGAGCTTATCGCATATCTTTTCAGAAGTTGTAACACCGATATCGCAGAGGATAAGCGTTTCTTCAAGCTCCTCAAAAAGATCTTCATCTATTTTGCTGAATGAATGGAGCAGACTTTCTATTCTGCCCATCATTGAGTCTTTAGTCTTTTTAAGACCATTTTTCAGCTTTTCAAAAAATCCCATTTCTTCACTCCTATTCAAGTTTCATTTGACGTGTTTCCGAAACGTCCATTTTAAGAAGCTTGGAAACACCCTTTTCTTGCATCGTTACGCCATACAGAACGTCAGCTTCTTCCATCGTTCCACGTCTGTGAGTAATGGTGATAAACTGTGTTTTATCTGTAAGGTGGTGCAGATATTGTGCATATTTACTTACGTTCACATCATCAAGCGCCGCTTCTATCTCATCGAGAAGACAGAAAGGTGATGGCGAAATTTTCAAGATTGCAAAATAAATTGCAATAGCCACCAGAGCCTGCTCTCCGCCTGAAAGGGACATAAGATTTGTTATGACCTTGCCTGGCGGCTGAACGTTTATCTCAATACCACATTCAAGGACATTGTTTGGGTCTGTGAGAATAAGCTCGCACTGACCACCACCGAAAAGCTCGGTGAAAATTTTCTTGAAGTTCGCATTTATACGTTCAAAGCTGTCGGTGAACATATTCTTCATATTTTCTGTCAGATCCTCGATAAGTTTTTCAAGTTCTGTTTTTGACGTATTTACGTCATTAAGCTGACCTGTGAGAAATTCGTGTCGCTGTGACACTTCTGCATATTCCTCTATAGCTCCAAGGTTTACGCTTCCAAGATTTCTTATCTTTCCACGAAGTTCGTTGAGTCGCCTGTTAGCTACCGTTATATCCACAATATCCTCAGCTATCTCTGCAGCGTCGCTTCTGGTAAGCTCATAATCATCCCAAAGCTGTGCCACAAGCTTATCAAAGCCTGCAGTAACAGATTTTTTCTGTTCCTCCGCTCTTGTAAGCTGACCTGAAAGTGTTTCCTTCTCGTCCATTTTGTGCTTCTGCTTGGTGCGAAGTTTGTTTGCTGCATTGTCAAGCTCAATATGCTCACGCTGAGCTTGCTCCGCCATTTTCTGTGCGGCGGCTATCTTTTCGTCAGCACCGCTGAGTTCCTGTTTGGTCTGAAAAATAAGCTCTTTCTTCTCGGCTATTTTCTTTTCACACTCGGAGATATTATCGTTCAACTTGCCGCTGTCAGTATCACTGTCGCCGATAGTTTCTTCAAGCTGTGATATTGAAAGCTTGCAGGCATCAAGGTCTTTAGATAACTCTGCCGCCATTATCTTCATTTGCGAAAGCTCTTCGCTGAGCTGTTCACGCTTATTTTTAAGTTCTGCCTGCTCGTTCTGAGAGTCGGCAAGCTTGGCTTCATTATCTGATATCTCAGCTTCGATTTCTGAAAGTTCTGTCTGAGCCTTGTCGATATCTCCGCTTACTATCTTGTATTTATTTTTCAGCGTTTCGATAAATGTTTCTATCTCATCAAGCTTGTTTTCATAGTCAGAATAATACTCTGAAACACGCTTTATTTCCATTTCAAAACGGAGTATATCGCTGTTTACCTGTGAAAGCTTTTCCCTTAGTCCCTCGGTATCAGCGGTGTATTTTGAAACCTCTTGATTTAGCTTCTCAACCTGCTGTTTAAGCTCTGTAAATGAGTTTTCAAGTGCTGTTTTCTTTTTAGCAAGTGCTTCCGCTTCATTTTTTCTTGTAAGCAGACCTGTCTGTTTGGAAACGCTTCCTCCTGTGAATGAGCCGCCCGCGTTTATCACCTGTCCGTCCAGGGTAACGATGCGGAATTTATAGCCGTATTTCTTTGCGATAAGGGTTGCACTGTCGATATCCTCTGCTATACATATCCTGCCTAAAAGGCTGTTGATCACGCCCTCAAACTGGCTGTCATACTTAACAAGCTCACATCCTAGAGCCACAAAGCCGTCCTCATTTTCAAGTTGCGGCATATTTAGCCTGTTTCCTCGAACTGATGTAACAGGCAGAAATGTTGCACGGCCTGCTCTGTTCTCTTTCAGAAGCCTGATACCTCTCTTAGCAGAGTCCTCATTGTTTACGACAATGTTCTGAAGTGCCCCACCCAACGCAGTTTCAATGGCTACAGAGTATTTTGTTTCAACAGATATAAGCTGAGAAACAGTACCGCAAATGCCGCTTATCCTACCCTGCTGTGAGGCTTTCATTATATGCTTTACGCTGAACTGAAAGCCCTCCATGGAGTTTTCAAGATCGGCTATAGTCTTTATCCTGTTCTCAACGTCACGGAGCTGTATTTCCGTATCTGTGAGATTTTTGCGACATTCTGAAAGCTTTGTGTTTCTAGTTTCAAGAAGCTTTGCAAGTCCGCTCATGCGGTTTGTAAGCTCCTGCTTGTTTTCGTCAGCTTTGCATTTTGATTCACGCAGTTCCTTTAATTCCTTTGAAGAAAGTTTTGAATGTTCTTCAAGCTGTTTTTTTCTTTCAAAAGAATTTTCGATCTGCTCATCAATATCCGAAAGGTTGTTTTTAGAATTTTCAAGTCTGAATGAAACTTCCGACTTTTTCATGTAAAGCTCATTTATAAAGCTTCCAGCTTCACTTACCGACTTGTCAGATAATGCAGTTTTATCAATAAGCTCAGAAAGCTCTTTTTCCTTACAATCTACGGCTTCCTGCTGCTTTGCTTTTTTCTCGTCGAGTTCTTCAAGCTCCTGTCTGCGTGTTTTCAGCTCAGCCTCAAGATAGTATTTTGATGAGTTGGACTCACTTATCTGCTCTTTAAGCTTCAAAATATTATCTTCAAGGTGAGAAATATCATTCTCATATACTGCGATCTTTGACAGTGCCTGAGAGTTTTCAAGCTCCACCTGATGTATCTGATTTTTGTAGCTGTCAGCAAGCTCAGATTTTTCAGCGCTCTTTGCAAAGCTGTCATTTATATCATCTTCAATGCTTTCAAGCTCCTGCGTGATGACCTCGTACTCTTTTTTTACAGCAGAAAGCTTCTCCTCATAACCTGCTATTTGGCTCATATACTCGTTGAGTTTATGCACCCATACTGAGACTTCCAGCTTTCTCTTTTCTTCATCAAGGACTCTGAACTTCTCCGCCTTTTCAGCCTGCGCTTTAAGCGGACCTATTCGTCCTTCTATCTCTCCCATGATGTCATTGATACGAGAGAGATTATCCTCAGCCGCCGCAAGCTTTTTTTCGGCTTCTTTTTTCTTTGAACGGAATTTTGAAATGCCTGCCGCTTCTTCAAATATCTCACGGCGGTCATTGGATTTTCCGTTTACGATATCTGCTATCCTGCCCTGACCGATTATCGAATAACCGTCCCTGCCAAGACCGGTGTCCATAAACAGTTCCACTATATCCTTTAAATTTACTTCTTTACCGTTTATCATGTAAAAGCTGTCGCCATTGCGGTAAAGCTTTCGTGATACTGACACGGTGTCGCTGTCATATTCAAGTGCACCGTCCTCGTTGTCTATGGTGATAGTTACCTGAGCAAAAGGCGCTTTTGGTCTAGTTTGAGTGCCGTGAAAAATAACGCCTGCCATTTTTTCACCTCTCAGGGCTTTGGAAGATTGCTCGCCCATTACCCAGCGCATAGCGTCACCGATATTACTCTTGCCTGAGCCGTTAGGACCGACAACTGCGGTGATACCCTTATTGAATTTCAGCTCTATTTTATCTGGAAAAGACTTAAAGCCCTGCAATTCAAGTGATTTAAGATACATTATTTTTCACCACCCCTCATTATGATTTCGTTTATCTTTATTTTATCGCTGCCTTCGTGACCTATAATTTTTATATTGACACCAAGATCTTTGAAATATTCTATATTAGCTTTTTTCTGACCTATTGCCTTGCTTATCTGCCTTTTTGGTACAGATATCACAACGGAAGCTATATCGCTTATATTACCATGCTTTCCAAGCTCCTCTGCTATAAGCCTGCGGTAATTTCTGCCTTCGCAAAGTTCACGGAATGCAGGGTGATAAAATCCGCCCAACATTTGCTCCTCTACGACCTCGCTTGCGTGCAGACCAAGCTTTATAACATCTATACCAAGTTTATCGGCTTCTGTGAGAAGATAAGAACAGATTTTCACTACCTCGTCAAAGTCCATAGGCTTATATTCGCCACTTTTGTAAAGCTCTCCGAGCCTTGTACCATTAAGGATAACAACGGGATAAATACGTACTGTTTTAGGAGACAGCGCCGCTATCTTCGACCAAGTTTCCAGCTCAGTGTCACGGTTGCTTTTATAAAGTCCTATCATCATTTGCAGACCAAGGTCAAAGCAGCCATAGCTTTTTATAAGCTTTGCAGCGTTTTCAACGTCCTGAACAGTATGTCCACGCTCGTTGGCTTCAAGAACAACATCTGACATAGACTGTGCGCCAAGCTCGATAGCCGTAACGTGATTATCTCTGAGAATGTCAAGTATCTCAGTGCTGATATAGTCAGGTCTGGTGGATATCCTGATACCCTTGAATTTGTCGTTGCCTATAAACTCCTGTGCTGCACCAAGAAGTTCGAGCATATATTCTCTCGGCACTGCTGTAAAGCTACCGCCGAAAAAGGCTATCTCCGTCTGTGAAACGTCCTTGACTTCGTTAATTGCCTGTGTGCAGATACGCTTAACATCATCAGCGTGCGGTATCTTCTCTGTACCAGTTATGGTGCGCTGATTGCAGAACGCACACATATGCGGACAGCCTATATGCGGCACGAAGACAGATATATTACTGTGCCCCATAGCCCATTAGTTCCAATGCTTCTTTAGCCGCCAACTGTTCAGCGGTCTTTTTCGATCTGCCTGTACCCTCGCCGATAACATTCGTATTCAAAAGCACCTGGACAGTAAATTTCTTATTATGGTCAGGACCTGACTCGCCTTTAAGGTGATATTCTATTCTCTCCTCAGGATTTTTCTGGATTATCTCCTGAAGAATAGTCTTGTAATCATGGAAAACAACTCCATCAGGCGTGATATTTTCAGGTATGAATGAAAGTATATATTTTGAAACAGGCTCGATACCACCGTCAAGATAAATTGCAGCGATAACTGCTTCAAAAGCGTCTGAAATAATTGACGGTCTTTCTCTGCCCCCTGTTATCTCCTCGCCTTTTCCGAGAAAGATATACTTGCCAAGTTCTATTTTCTTTGAGAACTCAAACAATGCTTTTTCGCACACAAGTGAAGCTCTCATTTTTGTCAGCTCGCCCTCAGGCATATGCTTGTAATGCTCGAAAATGTGATCTGACACAACTATAGAAAGCACTGAATCTCCAAGAAATTCAAGCCTTTCATTGCTGTTTCTTGCCTTCTTGTTTTCATTTGCAAATGATGAATGGGAAAGAGCTTCGTAAAGGAGCTTTTCGTCTTTGAACTGATAACCTATTCTTTCCTGAAACTCTTTAAGAGCCTTTTGCTCGTCCATTATAACATCTCCTGTTTGCTTTTCAACTGCTCGATAGCAGTTGTGATCTCGTCTATCACATTAGTTTCAGTAAATTGTTTTGCTTGTCTAATAGCGTTATAGAATGCTCTTGCATTTGATGAGCCATGTGCCTTGATAACAGGCTTTGCAGTACCAAGTAGAGGCGCTCCGCCATACTCAGAGTAGTCTACCTTTTTCTTGAATTCTTTAACGTTCTTCATTACCATAAGAGCAGCGATCTTTGACTTTGTATCCTTAGTCAGAAGCGTTTTAAGCTCCCCTGAGAAGAATTTTGCCATGCCCTCGTAAAGCTTGAGCATAAGGTTTCCGCAGAAGCCGTCAGCCACGCATACGTCACAATCGCCCATAGGAAGCTGTCTTGCTTCGATATTTCCAACAAAGTTTACAGGTGCGTTTTTCAACTGCTTGTAAGTTTCAAGCTCCAGCTCTCTGCCCTTTGACTCCTCTGCACCAATATTTGCAAGGCCTACTCTTGGTGACTCAACACCAAGTATCTTGTTCATATAAGCCGAACCCATTATTCCAAACTGAGTAAGCATTTCAGGGCGGCAGTCTGCGTTTGCACCGCTGTCAAGAAGCATCGTAGGCGTCGTTGCCGTAGGAAGTATTGTTGCAAGAGCTGGTCTTTTGATTCCCTTTATTCTCTTTACGATAAACGTTGCTCCAACTACAAGTGCGCCTGTTGAGCCAGCTGAAACGAAAGCGTCGCCCTCGCCGTCTGCAAGCATTTTCATGCCCACAGCCATTGAACAATCCTTCTTGCCCTTGATTACTTCTGTAGGCTCTTCACATATCTCGATAACAGTATCAGCGTGCTTGATATGTAAAGCTGTGATATCAAGTCCGTTTTCCTGTGCACATTTTTTTATTTTTTCTTCATCACCAACAAGAGTAACGTCAACACCGAAATCTTTCTGTGCATCAATTGAACCTTTTATGACTTCGAGAGGTGCGTTATCTCCGCCGAAAGCGTCAATTACTATGTTCATAACATTCTCCTTAAAATTCCTCAATAGCCTTGTCAAGGTCTGCAAGACCCCTTTCAGCTATCATCTTATATTTCAGTTTCTTATCTCTTATACGTTCAGGCAGCTCAGGCAGGATACCCATATTACATCCCATAGGCTGGAATTTCTCCACAGTAGGATCGCTTATATACTTTGAAAGCGCACCCAGCATTGTGGTATCAGGCAAGGTAACCGCAGGCTTGCCCTGCAAACGTCTTGCCATGCTCAACCCTGCAAAAATTCCGCTTGCCGCCGATTCGATATATCCCTCAACGCCTGTCATTTGACCTGCAAAATAGAGGTTATCTCTATCTCGCATATTAAACTGCGGGTTTAACAGCTTAGGCGAATTGATGAAAGTGTTTCTATGCATAACTCCATAGCGTATAAATTCTGCATTTTCAAGTCCTGTGATAAGAGAAAATACTCTTTTCTGCTCACCAAATTTAAGGTTTGTCTGAAAGCCCACAAGGTTATACATACTTCCCTCTGCGTTCTCTGCACGAAGCTGAACGACGGCATAAGGTCTATTGCCTGTTCGTGGATCTGTCAAACCTACAGGCTTCAGCGGACCGAAACGCATTGTGTCCTCACCACGTTTTGCAAGGACCTCAACCGGCATACAGCCCTCGTAAACTTTGAAGCCGTCCTTAGAAAAATGCTCCTTATCAAAATCATGGAGCGGAGCGGATTCCGCATTGATAAGTTCATTATAGAACCTGAGATATTCTTCCTTATTCATAGGGCAGTTTATATAATCAGCTTCTCCCTTGCCGTATCTCGAAGCAAAAAACACCTTATCCTTATCAAGACTTTCATATGTGACGATAGGTGCGGCGGCATCATGAAAATACAGATAATCACCGCATATTTTGCCGATACTCTCTGCAAGCTCATCGCTTGTAAGAGGACCTGTTGCGATTATAACATCGCCATCAGGTATATCTGTGACTTCTTTCTCAATAACAGTGATGTGAGGATTTTCTATTATCTTTGCCGTGACCATATCGGAAAACTTTTCCCTATCAACAGCAAGTGCTCCGCCAGCTGATACCTTAGTTTCAGCTGCACATTCCATCGTAACAGAGCCAAGTCTGCGCATTTCCTCTTTTAGCATACCTGCGGCTGAATCTATTCTGTCCGCTTTCAATGAATTTGAGCAGACAAGCTCTGCAAAGCCCTTATATTTATGGGCAGGCGTAAACTTTTTCGGCTTCATTTCATAAAGCTCAACGTCTATTCCTGCTTGGGCTAACTGCCACGCAGCTTCACAGCCTGCAAGTCCTGCACCTATTACCTTAACCGCCATTAGATAAATTCCTTTCATATCCGCAATCAGGCTTATGGCAAATGAGTATTCCGTTCTTTCCGCCTTTCTGGAAAAGCGTACTGCCACACTTAGGGCATTTCTCTTCGGTAGGAACGTCCCATGTCATGAACTTACACTCAGGATTGTCCTCACAGCCGTAATACTTTTTACCCTTTTTAGACTTTTTGAGAAGCACTTTCTTTCCGCAGTAAGGACAAATTCCGCCTGTTTCCTGAACTATTTTTTTGGTATTCTTGCACTCAGGAAAACCTGAGCAAGCCATAAATTTGCCATATCTGCCTATCTTTATTACCATAGGTTTGCCGCAAAGCTCGCACACCTGATCTGTTTCTTCGTCAGGCACTTTGATACGCTTCCCGTCCATGGCTTCCTCGGCTTCAGTCAATTCCTCGTCAAAGTCACCGTAAAAGTCCTGCAAAGTTTTTACCCAACTTTTCTTGCCATTTTCCACTTCGTCAAGAGATTTCTCCATGTTTGCAGTAAACTTAACATCAACTATTTTATCAAAATGCTCGCTCATAAGCTGGTTTGTTACTTCGCCAAGCGAAGTCGGCTTAAGCTGTTTTCCGTCACGCTCAACATAATTTCTGTTTATTATGGTTGTAATAGTTGGAACATAAGTCGAAGGTCTGCCGATGCCTGTTTCCTCAAACGCCTTTACGAGGGTCGCTTCTGTGTATCTGGCAGGAGGCTGAGTGAAATGCTGATTTCCCTCAAGATTACGCACCTTTATTGAGTCACCGGATTTTATTGGGGGAAGCACGTTTTTCTTTTCACCCTCATCGTCTTTAGCCTCTTCATAAAGAACAGTAAATCCGTCGAACTTTACAGAATAGCCTGTTGCCTTGAAGTTACAACCGTTTGCAGAGATATCAACAGAAACAGTGTCCATAAGGCAATTTGACATCTGAGAAGCTATAAATCTCTCCCAAATGAGTTTATAAAGCTTGTACTGGTCACTCGTCACTCCGCTTGCCTTTACCATATCAGGTGTAACCTCTGGGTGTGTTGGTCGGATGGCTTCGTGAGCGTCCTGAGCGTTGCCCTTAGTTTTATATTTTTTCGGTGTGTCAGGGATATACTTATCGCCATATTTTTTTTTGATAAAATCATATGCCGCTGCTCTTGCTTCATCAGAAATTCTAAGGCTGTCAGTACGCATATAGGTGATAAGACCTGTCTGACCCATATCGTTTATCTCAACACCCTCATAAAGCTCCTGAGCGGTTTTCATCGTTCTTCTCGCCTGAAAGCTGAGACGTCTTGACGCTTCCTGCTGTAAAGTCGAGGTGGTGAATGGTGCGGCAGGAGATTTTCTGTGAACGCTCTTTTTTACCTTGTCGATAACAAACTCGGCACCCTCAAGTCTTTTCAGTATCTCGTCAGCCTGCTCTTTATTTTTCAACTCTGGCTTTTCTCCGTCAACTGTATTAAGCTTTGCGGCAAAGGTCTTTCTTTCACCGTTTGCAGAAAATTTTCCGTCAATGGACCAATATTCCTGAGATACAAATGCCCTTATCTCGTTTTCTCTGTCGCATATCATCTTAACTGCGACAGACTGAACTCTGCCCGCTGAAAGTCCTTTTCTTATCTTTCTCCAAAGAAAAGGTGAAAGCTTATAGCCCACAAGTCTGTCAAGGATACGTCTTGCCTGCTGTGCATTAACAAGGTTTATATCAATAGAACGTGGGTGGCTCATTCCAGCTTTGATACCAGTTTCAGTAAGTTCGTTGAAAGTTACTCGGTTTTTATCATTCAGATCAAGACCCAAAAGCAATGCAAGATGCCATGAAATGGCTTCTCCCTCTCGGTCAGGGTCTCCTGCAAGATAAACATGGTCGCTTTTCTTTGCAAGATTTTTTATATCTTTTATAACGCCCTCTTTGTCTTTTATGTTGACATATTTAGGCTCAAAATTATTATCTATATCGACGCCCAGCTTTGATTTTGGCAGGTCACGAACATGACCCTTTGAAGCCACGACTTCATAATCATCGCTAAGATAACGCTTAATTGTTTTTATCTTCGTTGGTGACTCAACTATGATCAAATTAGACAAATCTATTCTCCATTCTTAATATATATTAAAGTCCAAACATTTTGCCCGGATATGACTTAACAGTGCCATAAAGTTCAAGCTCCGTTAGCTGTGCAAGCACATCAGAGATATCCATACCAAGCTTTGCAGCTATCTCGTCCGCAAGCATATTTCCGCTTTTTAACAGTTTGCAAATGCTCTTTTGTGTGTCATCAAGCCCTGACAGATCAGGCTCAGATGTTGGCTTTACCACTTCTGTTTCAGAAACAGTCTTGCTGTCAGGCACTTTTCTTTTGCTTTTCCTGTGCTTCACTGTCTTAGGCTCGCCATTGTTAAGTATAGCAGAATCCTCAGCAGGAAGCGTGAACTCTCCCAGGCTTTCCACAAGTCTAAGAGATTGATACCTTTCATTGCCAAGCGAATACACTATATCCTCTGCGCCGAACACAGGTTGACACTCATTTCTTATGAGATCACGTTGTCCGAAATATCGACTGTCATAGATATCATGTGGCGGTACTACAAATACCTGTTTTCCTTGAGATATGGCGTGATTGACATTATCAAGACCATGGCTTTCCTTGCTACACTCAGTAAAAAGCACTGCATTTGAAAGTCCTGTAAGAATCCTATTGCGATTCACAAAAGCATTTCCAAATGGTTTATAACCCGGAAAATACTCTGATATTACTACTCCATTCTCAGCGATCTGTTTTTTTAGCTCGTTACTTCCCTTAGGGTAATCACAATCAAGAGCTGTACCACACACAGCTATAGGTCTACTATTATTTTCAATAGCTACCCTATTAGCGATCTGATCTATACCGCCTGCAAACCCCGAAGCAAGCAGACAGTTCCTTCTTATAAGATCTGCGCAAATATGCTTCGTTATCTTTACAGAATATTCAGACGGCTCACGGGAGCCTACTACTGAAATAACGCATTTATCGTTTAAAAAGTCAAGGTTACCATAAGTATACAGAACAGCAGGTGGATTTGCGATCCGTTTAAGTCTGTCAGGATAGCCCTCACTTTCGTAACAATAAATATTTATGCCAAGCTCTTCACAGCGTTTTTTTATGATTTCTGCGTCTTTAAGACTATATTTTCCTATCCTCTGCAGCTCTTTATCATTAAGTCCGCTGACCATATGATCATCGAGTGCAGTCATGAACTCAACTATATCATCATAATTTGCAGAAACTTCCCATATACGTTTGCTCGATGGAGTGAAAATCAAAACCGCTCTTATCCACAATAAAAGTCTTTCTTTATCCATGACTGCCACCTCGAAACATTTCCCACAAAATGATTGTGCCTGCGCAAGCAGCATTAAGTGATTCTATGTTGCCGTGCATAGAAATAGTCACACGATTTTTACAAATGTCTGAATGTTCTTTAGGCAAACCTTTGCCCTCGTTTCCTATTACAACAGCACACGGTCTATCAAAATCAAATTCTGTGATATTTTCACCGTTCCTGACAACTGCAGCATTTGTAACGATACCAAGCTCATCAAAAAGCGTTGCGACGTTCAGAAAATTGTCCACTACAAAAAGATCAAGTCTTGTAGTGCTTCCCATAGCGGAACGAACCACCTTTGGGTTATACAGATCAACGCAATTATCTGTCATAACTACTCCACTAGCGCCTACGGCATCGGCAGTTCTTAGAAGCGTACCCAAATTACCTGGGTCCTGTAAATTATCAAGCACGAGATACTTACCGTTTTTGTCAATATACTCAGCCGCAAAAGGCAAATCGACCTTAAAAACGATCATATAAATGCCTTGAGAGTTTCCCTCATCTGTCATCTTTTTCGCAAGCTCATCAGATATTTCAAAAACATCTTCGGGTCTTGCGCACGAGAAAAGACTATCAATTTTAAGTGTATTTTTATACTTAGTCAAGGCCGTTTGAGTATAGAAAACAGAATGGACTTTTATTCTTCCGCACACAGCTTCATAAGCGGTGTCAACGCAGTTTCTTGCACCTTCAACAGCAAACAATCCATGTTCTTCCCTAGCTTTTTTTGATGACAGAAGCTTTCTGAAAAGCTTCACTCTAGGGTTATCTTTACTATTAATATGCAAACTGCGTCACCTCTTATTCTGAAAATTTAATCATTTAGTTGCCAAATGCGTCATATATGGTGTTGCCTTAATATACAACAAAACACGCAGGTTACAAGAACGTGCGTGTTTTTGACTATTAAAGAGCAGCCTTCGCCTTTTCTGCAATCGCTGTGAAACCAGCAGGATCGCTGATAGCTATTTCGGAGAGCATCTTTCTGTTAAGATTGATACCAGCCTTGTTTACGCCGTTCATGAATGTTGAATAATTCATACCGTTCATTTTAGCAGCTGCTGAAATTCTTGTGATCCAAAGCTTTCTGAAATCTCTCTTCTTCTGCTTTCTTCCAATGTATGCATACTGACCTGACTTCATTACAGCCTGTTTAGCCATTTTGAAGTGCTTGCTCTTGGCACCAAAGTATCCCTTAGCAAGCTTCAGAGTCTTATTTCTTCTCTTACGAGTCATCATTGCTCCCTTTACACGAGCCATAGTTATTACCTCCTGAAATTTTTAAAATTTGTTTTCCCTACAACTCGTTTATTTGTAAGGGATAAGAGCCTTTACGTTCTTGATGTTGGTATCATCTGCATAAGCTGCACCACGCAGGATTCTCTTACGCTTGTGATCCTTCTGAGTAAGTCTGTGTCTTTTGTTTGTGTGCTGGAACTTAACCTTACCGCTACCGGTAACACTGAAACGCTTCTTAGCACCAGAATGTGTTTTGATCTTTGGCATTGTATTTATCCTCCTTATTATTTTACTTGTTTACTTTCGGAGAAACGAACATCACAAGACTGCGTCCCTCCATTTTTGATGGCTTGTCAACAACGCCGGCTTCAGAGATAGCGTCTTTGAATTTTGCAAGAAGTTCTTCACCGAACTGTGGATGAGCCAAAGTTCTTTTCTTGAACCTTACAGAAACTTTTATCTTATCTCCTCCGTTAAGGAATTTAACAGCCTGATTGACCTTTACATTAAAATCATGAGTGTCGATCGTAGATGACATTCTAACTTCCTTGATCTCGATAACCTTCTGATTTTTCTTTGCTTCCTTCGCACGCTTTGTCTGTTCAAAACAGAACTTGCCATAATCCATGATACGGCATACAGGCGGAGTTGCCTGAGGAGCGATCTTTACAAGATCAAGATCTTTCTCAAATGCAATTTTAAGAGCCTCGTCAGCACTTAAAATACCAAGCTGATTTCCGTCAACGTCTATGACCCTGAGTTCTTTATCACGGATCTCTTCGTTGATCTGATGTTCCCTGTTGCTAATGACGCAGCACCTCCAAAAATAAAATAAAACGGGCACAGAACTGATCCGTACCCGCATAAAATCACATTGATATGCAAATTCATGTTGACCTTTTTACTACAGAGAACTGCGCTTAAGGTGAGAACGGACATTGTTCTGCTTTGTTTACCATGATATTATACTACACTTTTACCCACTTGTCAATACCTTTTCTCAAATTATTTCAAAAAAATATTATCAAAACTCTCTATATGTCATTATATCACATTCAGAGCTTGATTTCAACCCCTTTTCGCAGCCAAAATGAATAAATATAACAGCTTTTTATTTTCTCTCCGAGTATCATCTCAAACGATGCTTTATACAGTGCAAGCTGTGTTTTATAGCCCATGAGCTGTGACAAATCATTAAATCTGTCAGTTTTATAATCAACAATAACATATCCGTCAGGCTCGTGGAAGATACAATCGGCGATACCTTGAAGCATTCCGCTGTTACCATTATATTCAGGAAGATTTTCACTTAAGTCAAGATCGCTCATTGAAACAAGAAACTTCTTTTCACGCATCACATTATCGGAATTTTTCACACGCTCATAAAAATCAGATCTAAAGAATGCTTCAAGTGCTTCAACATAAACTCCGTCAGCTTCTTTCTGGCTGAAGTACCCCTGATTCACAAGACGTTCAAGCTCTGTTTTTACGCTTTCATGTGCCTTATCATAGTCCGATAACTCCATAAATTTGTGGGTAAAAGTTCCCTTTTCCGCTGCTGATAGTTTATCAAACTCATCATCAAGCCGTGGAAGACTAGGATAAAACTCAGGTTCGGTTTTCTCTGTCTGCTTCTCTTTTTCAGCCGCAGTTATCTCCGTAACAGTAAGCTTTGCTGGTGTTGATACTCCTGACCAGTCATACTCAAATGCAAATTTGTCAAGAAGATTTCTAAGCATTGTTTTGTCCGCTTCTATTTCGTTAATAGATGTATCTTCTTCCTGTGTCTGTTCTGTATTTTCAATGCCGTATTCATTATATATTATCTCAGGCTCAGGATATTCGTCCCCGCTGACAGCTATATTATCAGTGCCAAGCCAAGATGTGAGTTGATCACCCGTGGAGTGAAGTGCAAGCGTTATTGTTATCCAATCAAGCATCGTTTCAGCGTCCGCCACAACATTTTCAAGAGAATCTCCCTGCTTTGAGTATATGTTTCTAAGCCTGTCAACTATTCCCGCCTTACGTTCAATAACCTTTTCATATGTGGTATTGCTGTAAATAATCGGTGCGTAGCTTACAAAAAGTCTTTCTTTTGCTCTTGTACATCCAACATAAAGCAGGCGGAGTTTTTCACTTTTTTCCTCTGCTTTTGATTCCTTTGAAAGCTTATCATAGTAAAGTGAAGTTTTTCTCATAAGTTTGCTGTTATCCATAAAACTGAAAGCAAAGCCCAGCTTGTTATGTGAACAGTAACCTTTGTCTTTCTTTATAAGCGGTATGTCAAGCTGACATAAAAATACAAATGGATATTCAAGACCTTTTGAAGCATGGTAGGTCTTTATGTAAACGGAATCTGAGCCCTCTGTTACCGTCATTGCCTGCTTAAAGGCTTTTTCATTTGAGGACACAGAGTCGATATATCTTAGAAAACCAGTTACGCCCTCCTGACTATTTTGCTCATAGGATGAAGCATATTCAAGAAGCAGACGAAGGTTTGCTCGCTTTTTATCAGAATCAAGATACAGCGAAACGATCCCCATAAGGTCGGTCATGTCGTATATTTTTCTTATGAGCCGTTCAAGACCCATGCTCATTGAAAGATAACGCAGGGAATTAATAAGCTTATTAAGCTCTATGCACTTATCCTGCAATGTTTTATTATTAAAACTTATATGAGTAGCTTCCTTTTCGTGGCTGTCCTCAGCAGAAGCTGACGCCGCTACCACCTGATAGATATGGTCTTTCAGTTTGCTGTTAGGCTTCTTTGACTTTTCTGTTACTGCCGCCATTTCATCAGGCGTAAATCCCATGATAGGCGACATCATGATAGCTGTCATTGCAATATCGTTCATAGGATTGTCAATTACCCTGAGCATATTCAGCACAAGTGTTATCTCTCTTGACTTCATGTATCCGTTTGTATCCTCAGAATATGCTTTCAGACCTACTTCTTCAAGGGCTTTTGCCATAAGGGTAATTTCATCATTCTTTTGAACAAGTATACAAAAATCTCCTGCACGGCACGGCCTTAGAGAGCCATGATCTTTGACTTCCTCACCGTTTTCAAGCATATGCTTTATCTTTTGTGCTATTACTTTGTTCTCCACAGAATAGCCATTTGTCTTTTTGTAGTCCTTATCAAAAGGTATGAGCATTATTTCTGTAGGCTTGTTATTTTCATCATAAAGTTCACCGTATCGAAGTTCTTCATTTCTATCATAATCCACCTGACCTGTGTGCTGTGTCATAAGATAGTGGAACAGAAAATTTACAAAATCAACCACAGACTCACGACTTCTGAAATTCTTGCTTAGCAAGATAGCCTCGAGCTGTTCGCTGTTTTCAGGTGCGGAAGCGTCATTTCTCGTTTTGCTGAAAAGTTCAGGATTTGAGAGTCTGAAACGATATATAGCCTGCTTTATATCGCCTACCACAAAAACATTTTTGCCCATGATATCCAAGTTATCAGAATCAGAAAGCGAGCGGAAAACAAGCTCCTGAAGATTATTCACGTCCTGAAACTCGTCTATGAAAATAAGCTCATATAGCTTGTTTTTGCGAATTTCCTCGCAAAGCTCCGTGCGAACAGGTCCATTCTCGGTATCTTTTACAAGCAATTCTCTCGCCATTATCTCAACGTCAGAAAAAGTAACGCCATTTCGTTCAAGCTTCATTTCTTGTGAGATCTTGTCTATATCTTCGCATACCCTGCACAGAACAGTAAATATTCTGTCAGATTCAAGCATATTTTCCTTCATGATTAGTTTTGTGTTATTGAACATATCGGTAATTTTAGCTACGATATCTTTATATTTGTTTCTGTATGATGCACAGAAGGCATAATTGTCCTTGAACTTAATGCGAATATCATCGTCAAGTGATGCATTGAAAGCCTTGTTTGTGGGAAATCTTTTTATGGTGCTGAATTTCCAATCTGACTTAGCAATAGTATCTATATCGCCGCTTTCAAGAAGCTTTCTTAACCTATGAAGAAGTTCTCTGTCACTGTCGGCAGTTTCATTCATTTTGATATGTTTTATAAAAGGGATGCCTTCTATCTCTTTACGGCAGGCATATTCTTCAAAAACCTCATACATTGAAAATGCTTCTTTCAGCTTTGTTTGAGCTACACATATATTATCTTTTATAAAGCTGTCAAAAATCTTATCATCAGTAAAATTTTTATGTACCTCTGCTCTCCAACGCTTAGAAAACGGCAGCGAACGCATGAATTTATAAAGATTGTCGGTGATTTCATTGAGAGTTTTATCCGCAAAAGCGTTTTTCAGCAGTTTGTAGCTTTCATAATCTTCTTCACAAAGCTTTTCATAAGCCTGCGTGATAGCTTCCTGCAAAATAAGATTTTGCACACTGTCATCAAGTATATCAAGTCCTCCCTGAAAATCAAATTCATGTAGATTACTTTTCACAAGGTCAAGACAGAAAGAATTTATTGTAGATATCCTCGCAAGCTGGATAAGATTTTGCTGACTAAGCAACCACTTGTTTTCAGGGTCACGGCGAAGCTGTTCGTCAAAAGCACGGCTGAGTTTTTCTTTCATGCTTGAAGCGGCTTCTTTTGTGAATGTTACTGCAAGAAGTCTGTCGGCAGGTATTTTATTTTTTTCATCAGAAAGAAGTTGTATCATTCGTTCTATAAGCACTGTGGTTTTGCCGCTTCCTGCCGCCGCTGAAACTATAATGCCCTTGCCACGGTCACTAATGGCTCTTTCCTGCTCTTTGGTCCATTTTGTATCAGCCAATTATTTTTTCTCCTTTCTGTCAGTTAGTTCTTCCATAAGTTTTTCTTCATAAACGCTGTCTTTCACGTCTGTAACGTCATCTTGGTTTATCCTGCCGCAGATATCGTGAAAATCACAGTGCTTGCAGGCTTCCGCCACAGGTCTTGCCTGAATGTTTCCCTGGCAAAGCTGTTCACCAAATTGCGCCACTTTGCCTATAGCAAATTCTCTGAGCTTTGTAAAAAAGCCGTCTGGAATAGTGCCTGAAATGCCGTTGGTTTTAGAATATTTAAAAGGCGCATAGGCGTAATTCTCTTCTGAGCTGAAAGCTTCAGTGACAACCTTTATATCAACGACTTTTCCTATAGGCTTGAAAGCGTTTAGCCGTGATCTGCTCTCGGCTTCTTCTATGTCAGCGTCGGCTGTCTGCTCGTATGTTTTAGGCTTGTTTCCTAGCGTGTAGTATACGATACCAGCCTGCTTCAATCCACCGTCTATATTCACTGGATTTTTGGTTTCAAGTAAAGCGGTAAGATACACGAACATCTGCAAATTAAGGCCATTGTAGAGCATTGAATATTTAAGGTCAATAGAGCCTGTTTTATAGTCGATTATCCTCACATATTTTTCACCGTTCTCGTCCTCGAAAACGTCAACTCTGTCGATAATTCCCGTAAGGATTATCTTATCTCTGCCGTTTACGTCTATGATTAGTCTGTCTTCTCCTTCGGACTTGTCTATTTTGTATTCCAAAAGCGCAGGTCTGAATTTTGAGTGAAGAAGCTCATTCTGCATAAAACGAATGATATGCAGGATATTGCTTTCCATACGCTCCTGTAAAAATACAAATGACGGAGATTTTCCGAACATTCCACCAAGGCTTTCCTTTATATATTCGGTAACGTTTTTGTGGATATACTCTTTTATCTCATCATCTGAGAGAGTAAGGAAAGCATTGTCAAAGCCTGTGCCGTCATCACCTTTACGCATTATCTTTTCAAGAAGCTGATGAATGATAAGTCCCCTGTTAAGCCCGTCGATGTCTGCCTTTCTGACAGTTTTAAGACCAAGACCATACTTGCAGAAATAATTGAACGGGCATTTATAATATGTATCAAGCTGAGTAGGCGAGACCTTTGCAGGCTGTTCTGACATGAAAAGCTTTTCTGCTGTCTTTTCGTCAAGCTTATAGTCACCGTTTTCATGAAGATTCTTTGTTCGCATAAGTTTCTCGGCATATTCCTGCGATAACCCCAACACAGACCTAATCGCAGAAACTGTAGCGTTTTTATCTCGGGAATGTTCCATATATTTATAGTAAGCTGTCCTGAAAGAAGTGCAGTAAAAATCAAGCCCCACATCCTGAGCTTTGGTATTGATTTTGCCAAACATTCCGTTAAGCTCGGAAACAAGTGCAGAGGGGTGGTGAGCTTCTCCTACAAGGTCAGATTCTGAATAAAGCACATAGAGCTTTTCGTCTGCAAGGGTAAAAGCGTTGTAGCACACAAGCTTCTCTGTCTGAAAAGATTTTCTTGCGCTGTGTGAGATATGAATATCGCTTCCCTCTAATATCATTTTTTCATTTTCTGTGATAAGTCCACCAGAGCTTAAAGTCGCAGGAAATATGCCGTCGTTCACCTCAACAAGAAAGACAGCCTTTACGCCCTCAAGCCTTGAATGGCTCGGGTCGCATATCCTTACGCAGTCAAGTTTCTGCGGAGGACGTGAAACACTCATTTGCGAAAGCATGAGCTTGAAAAGCTCATAAAACTGTCGGAGGGAGATAACTTCGTCATTCATGCAGTCATAGACGGATTTGATAGCCGAAAGAACAGAGTTCCAAAGTTGTTTCAATCCTCTTGCCATTTCAAGCTGAGTTTCGTTATCCGAAGTTCCTGCCTTTTTTACTACAGAAAAGGTCTGCTGAGAAAGCTCAATGCTGCCAAGAAGATCATAAAGCCCACGGCACAGTTCCCCTGCTGTAACGTCTTTAACAAGTTTGCTTTTAAATGCTTCAAAAGGCTCGATTATCTTTCGTCTTGAGCAGTTTATTTTTTCAAGCTGTTTTTCGCTGAGATCACCTGCAACAGTAAAATCACTGAGCCACATATCACCATCAACGCTCCAGCGTATGCAATAGTCTTCCAGATTTGATATCTCGATATTCAGCATTGGAAAAAGCGGCGATTTTATGTATTTCAAAATATTGTCCGTGGAATACTTTCTTGAAAGCAAGCACTTGAAAAGCGAGTTCATATACCTCACCAGAGATGATGAAGAAACACTGTCACTGCAGTCTGAAAAATATGGTATCTCATATCTGTCAAACGTACCCTCAAAAACGGAAGCACAATCTTTAAGGTTTCTTGCAAGCAAAGCTATGTCACTGAATTTATAGCCTTTTCCTCTGACAAGTTCCCATATCTTTCCACTGACAAATTCACTTTCTTCGTAAATATCCGTTGCTGATATAACAGAAACATTTTCGCACTTTCCGATGTATGGCTTTTTGCAGGTGTTGTAAATCTCTTTGCTGATATATTCTAGTTCAGGGGCTTTGAATGAACTGTTGTGACACTCTATGGTGTTGACCTTGTAATTATGATCAGCGGAAATATCTGTTATCTGTTGCAACGTTTTAAGAGTATCAGCAAAAGGGTGATTTGAATATCTTCTAATGCTTTCATTGTCGATACATAGAGAGAACGTTATACTCTTGCATTGTGCGATACAAGCGTCAAGCATTTTAAGTTCATCAAAAGAGAAATCGTTGAAAGCGTCAACAAAAACTGTCATTCCACGGAAATATCCGTTTTCCTTGACCTGATCCACACTTCTTGCCATTGCAGACAGTGTATCCTGCATTCCTGCCTTTTCAAGCTCATCCATGTAAAAATCATAAAGTCTTGAAATATCAAAAAGTTTCATGGCAAGAGAGCCGCTCTGCTTCTCAGCAGCAAGAGCTAGATCCTGTGGTGTTATTCCGCTTTCACGAAACTGGCTCACAAGTTCATTAAGTTCGGCTAAGAAACTGCCCTTTTCAAGACTCTTTTTATAAAAGCGGATATCCTTGGTCTGCTTAAGACGTCTGACAGCCTTATACATAAGAATAGTGCGGACGTTATCATCGGCATTTTCTTTTGCACTACCGCCATAAAGCTTCTCTGTGAACTCAGCGATACGGTTAAAGCCTGCAGTCTGTATGACGTTGAAATCTGCCGCACCAAGGTGTTCATACAGTTTTTTATCATATTCAAAAGAAAACTGATCTGGTATTATGACCATGACCTGCTCGCCGTTTTTTACAGCAGACTTGATCTTATCTATGAAAACTTTGTCACGTCCACTGTGAGAGCCACCGCTTATAACTGTTACCATTGAATGAGCCTCCGTTATGATTGATATTTATATAATAACACGGCAAGGCTCAAAAGTCAATCGTACTTTTGATACAAGTACAAATAAATGTACACTTATCTAAAAAGGCTTTTAATTATCTCGGCTATTTTAAAAGAAAACTTTATATCTTCCCTATTGCCGTCTATAACAGTTATGCCACTGCCATTTTTATCGTTTTTTTCATCTGACATAACATTGCTCAAAACGAACGCTGCCCCAAGGTTTGATGAGGAAAAAGCAGCGGCTTTGATGCCTGCAGAGCTTACTGTAACGACAAATGAAATGATGATAGCTGTAACAAACTTTTTCATTAAAAATGGCCTCCCATAAATATCTGTTGTTCAGATTATGGGAGGTCATAGTTATTTTATTCAGTTTCCGAAAAATTTTCTTGCGATATCTACCGACTCTTTTGCGTCTTTTGCATAATAGTCAGCGCCTATCTGCTCTGCATAGTCAGCCGTTACCACCGCACCGCCTACTATTATCTTGCAGTCAACATTGTTTTCACGAAGAAGCTTAACTGTATTTTCCATGCTCACAAGAGTTGTTGTCATAAGCGCAGAAAGACCGATAAGATGTACGTCATTTTCTATTGCACAATCAACTACTGTCTGATAGTCAACGTCCTTGCCAAGGTCAATAACGTCATAACCATAGTTTTCAAGAAGTACCTTTACAATGTTCTTGCCGATATCGTGGATATCACCCTTTACTGTTGCAAGGATTATCTTGCCCTTAGAAACGCTTTTTTCACCCGTTGACAGAATGTAATTTTTTATTACCTCAAAGCAAGCCTGTGCAGTGCCTGCTGTCTGGATAAGCTGCGGCAGAAAAAGCTTGCCCTTTTCAAATTCTGCACCAGCCTTATCAAGTGCCGGGATAAGCATATCATTGACAATGTTCATGGCTTCTGTTTCCTGCAAAAGCTTTGCAGTAAGGTCAGCTGCTTCTTTCTTCAGACCGTTTTCGATAGCATACGGCAAGTCTATCTCAGCTTTTGCGCCTGTTGCGGCAGGAGCAGTTTTTTTCTCGCCACCGTAGTGAGAAATAAAGTCAACAGAGTTTTTATCAATGTTTGTCAGAAGCTTGTAGGCACGAACAGTTGCCGTCATGGAATCAATATTAGGATTCATTATCGGCAGGTCAAGACCCTTTGTGAGCGCCATCATAAGAAAGTTGTGATTAACTATCTCTCTGCTAGGCAGACCAAAGCTGATATTCGATACACCGAGAACTGTTTTAAGTCCAAGCTCGTTCTTTACTCGTTCCACTGCATTTACTGTCTGCATAACATTTTCCTGCTCCGCAGAAGCGGTAAGAGTAAGACAATCTATATACACATCTTCTTTTCTAATGCCGTATTCAAGCGCCTTGTCAAGTATCTTTTTAGCAAGCTCAAATCTCTTGTCAGCACTCTTTGGTATGCCGTTTTCATCAAGAGTAAGACCTACCACAGCCGCACCATATTTCTTTACAAGAGGAAGAACATTTTCAATGGAGCTGTCCTCAGCGTTTACAGAATTGACGATAGGCTTGCCATTATAAGCCCTCAGAGCCGCTTCAAGCACCTCAGGTATAGTTGAATCCACCTGCAAAGGCACATCGACAACGCCCTGCAAAGCCTTTACAGCCTTGACCATCATACTCTTTTCGTCAATTCCCGGCAGACCAACATTTACATCAAGAATATCCGCACCTGCGTGTATCTGCTCGATAGCCTGACCAAGGATATAGTCAATATCGTTTGCAAGCAGTGCTTCTTTAAAACGCTTCTTGCCAGTAGGATTGATACGCTCACCGATTATTCTTGGCTGGTCTATAACTACAGTATGTGTCGGTGAACAGCAAGCGGCAGGGATATCATTATGCACGCTGACGTGCTTCTTGCCTTTGAGCATTTCAGCCAGCTTTTTGATATACTCAGGGTTAGTTCCGCAGCAACCTCCAAGCACCTTAACTCCCAATGGGATAAGCTTTTCTGCAAACTCCGCAAAATCTTCAGGTGAACAGTTATATTCATTTGTAACAGGGTCAGGAAGTCCTGCATTAGGCTTTACTACAACAGGGAGATTTGTCCACTTGCAAAGCTCCTCCACAACAGGATAAAGCTCCTTTGGTCCTAAAGAGCAGTTCACACCGATTGCGTCAACGCCCAGACCCTCCAAAGTCAAAGCCATGGAGCTTATGGCAACGCCCGTAAATGTACGCATATTTTCCTCAAAAGTCATTGTGCAGACTATAGGAAGATCGCTGTTTTCCTTTGCCGCAAGAACAGCCGCTTTAAGTTCATAGAGATCTGTCATTGTTTCAAAAACGATAAGGTCTGCGTCAGCTCCTGCAAGTATCTGCTCCTTATAAATATCGTAAGCTTCTTCAAAAGTGAGCGTTCCTGTTGGCTCTAGAAGCTGTCCGATAGGTCCGATATCAAGAGCAACAAAGGTATCAGTACCCTCACAGGCTTTTCTTGCATTTTTTATAGCCGCAGGGATAGCCTGCTGGACAGTATATCCGCACTTTTCAAGCTTGTGTCTGTTTGCACCGAAAGTGTTGGCGTAAACAATGTCTGAGCCTGCGTTTATATACTGGCGGTGTATGTCCACCAGCCAATCAGGCTTGTCTATGTTAAGGGCTTCAGGAGTGCCACCCATTTCAAGTCCCTTTGCCTGAAGCATCGTACCCATTGCTCCGTCAAGTATGACAAATTCTTTTGTTTTAAGTAATGTTCTAAAATCCACAATGATCTCCTCTTTTTCTGAATTGACAGACTTCCCTCATATTACAGCAGGCACAACCACGTCTGCCTTTTGATATTTCATTTTTTGACAATCCGATTACCGCCGTAACAGACTTTCTCGGCGTCAGTATATTATTTTCAGTTGCATTAAGCCCGATAAATTTCTGCGCATTGAGTACGTCAAGAAAAACTCTCTGCACGCTGATAGGCAGATCGCCATAACCAGGAGAAAACCTCCATGTCTGATTATATCCGCTGAGCTTTTCTTTCACAGTGTTGTCAACTATATCGCATACCTGCTCCACAGCCGCACTTGCAAGGCAATCCGCTATCATAGCTTTAGCCATATCCTCTGCTTCATAAGCACGAAGCTTTCTATCAACGCCCGAAGAAATAGTCGCTGCAAAAAGCACGCATTTACTGCACCCCTCAAGGTGTCTGCATATATCATTGCCGCCAAGAAACAACGGAGTACCGATGACCTCAACACCGTTCTCTTTATGAGCGACATCAAACACTCTGTACACAAATTTAGGCTCAATGACCTTCAAAAGCTCTTTTTCACATTCATCTATCAACAAAGCCGTGCGTTCGTCTGGCTTGTTATTGCCCATTCCCATATATCTCACGGCTTCTTTGACGTTTATATGTTCAAGTTTCAAATAATCACCTACCGATTATTATTATACCACATTACTATGAATTTTACAACAATAAATAATAAATGTACGTTCACAAAAAAAGTCCCCGCAATCATCAGGGACTTTGTGTTACATATTGTCAGCGTCTTTAAGATACTGTTCAGCATTTTCAAGCATAAGCTCTGTGATATTTTCACCGCCCATTATCCTTGCTATCTCATACTTTCTCTGCTCATGATCGAGAGTTCTAACAGTTGTAACTGTCCTGTCGCCCTGTATATTTTTCTCAATAAGCAAATGATTATCCGCCATAACAGCCATTTGGGCAAGGTGGGTCACACAAAGAACTTGCCTAAGGCGAGATATCTGTTTCAGCTTTATACCTATCTTCTGAGCCGCTCTGCCGCTTACTCCTGTGTCTATCTCGTCAAATATCAGCGTGCCGATACTGTCCTTTTCTGCAATTACGTTTTTCAGTGCAAGCATTATTCTTGAAAGCTCACCGCCTGAAGCGATCTTCGCAATAGGCTTTGGCTCTTCGCCCAGGTTTGCAGAAATAAGAAACTCTATGCTATCCATGCCATTTATGGTGAGCTTGCCTGTTTTCTGCTGAACCACCAGCTTGACCTTTGGCATATTGAGAAATTCAAGCTCCTCTGTTACCTGAGAAACAAACCGTTCTCCTGCTTTCTTTCTATGGTCTGAAAGTGCTTTGGCTTTCTTTGATACCTCCGCAAGAAGTCTTTCCTTTTCTTTATTAAGCTCGTCTAAGCTCTGCTCTGCTCCGCTCAGTTCATCAAGCTCATTCTGTGAATTTTCAAGAGTAGTCAGTACATCATCAAGTTCAGGTCCATATTTCTTCATGATACGCCTGAGTTCATCAGAACGCTGATTAAGGTAATCATAACGTTTCGGGTCGATATCGAGGCTGTCAAGAAGTGAGCCTATCTCCTCAGAAATATCCTCCATTTCAATAGCCGCAGAACTAAGTCTGTCATATATAGGCGATATCTCAGTCATTATATCAGTATATCCCTCAACCGATTTTGAAGCTCTCTGCGTCATCTCCACTGCACCATCTGTGTCATCATCGCCCGAAAGAAGTTGTTTTGCCATATAAAGAGCCTCAGAGATTGCAACAGCATTTTTAGAGATGTTAAGCTCTGCTTCTATCTCTTTATCCTCGCCTTCATGAATGTTGAGCGCATTTATCTCCTCAACAATATCAGCAAGCTCAGCCATGCGAAACTCTTTTTTGCTTTGCTCAGTTTTTATCTTGTTTATCTTCTTTGCAATGCTTTGAAGCTCTCTGAAAGAGCTGTGATAATCTTCTATAAGAGCTTCCGATTCGGCATAGCTGTCAAGTATCTCTATATGACGTTCAGGAGCCATGAGTATCTGATTGTCGTGCTGTCCATGGATAGTTACAAGCGTTTCTCCGATAGCTTTAAGTACGGAAACGTTCACCGCTCTCGAGTTGACTCTTGCAACGCTTCCACCATCTGAACGTATCTCACGGGTAAGAAAAAGCTGTCCGTCTTCTGCGCTTATGCCAAGTTCGTCTAGTACCTGCAAAACATTGTCCCCAATGTCAGTAAACAACGCTGAAATAACAGCCTTGTCCGTGCCTGTTCTCACAATATCCTTAGTGACACGCTGACCGAGGATAGCATTTATTCCATTTATAAGTATAGACTTACCTGCTCCCGTTTCGCCTGTGAAAACATTAAGCTTATCAGAAAAATCTATAGTTGCCTTTTCAATCACGGCAAGATTTTCAATATAAAGTTCACTTAACATTTTAGATCATTCCTCTGCTGTTTAAGAAATAATAGAGGATCTCAGTTCCTCTGCCATATGGGACGCATCTTTTTCTGTCCGCATAAGTATGAATATCGTGTCGTCACCTGCAAGCGTTCCCACAACATTGTCAAGCCCTAACTTGTCAAGCTTTGCACACACCGCCTGTGCCATGCCCGTATGACATTTCACAACTACAGTGTTAAGCGCATGATCCACTGACACAACGGCGTCTGAAATTATGCCAAAAATACCATTGTTTTGCTCTGCAATATCTTTTTTGAGTGCAGGCAGGCTGTATTTATAATTGCCGTCTGAACCAATGGTCTTTACAAGGGAAAGCTCTTTTATATCCCTTGAAACTGTTGCCTGAGTGACTTTCAGACCATGCCTTTTAAGCGCTTCACGAAGTTCCTCCTGAGTGCCGATATTTTCGTCTTTGACAATCTGCATTATCAAATTCTGACGCTGATTTTTCATATGCCGTCCTCCGCTGATTCCTTCAACGGCTGCATAAGCTTTTTGTTTATTGACGAGAAAAAGCTGCCGCCGCTTATATCTATGATTTCAACAAAATACTTTGACTTTGATACTATCACAGTGTCCTCTGCCGAAAGTCTGAAAACATTATTACCGTCAACGCTGACGATTGCGTGAGAGCCACTGTTAGTGTGACACTTGACTTTCATAACGCTGTCCTCTGAAAGTATCATAGATCTTGCAAAAAGCGAGTGAGCACATATCTGTGTGAACTCTATACACTTCATTTCAGGTTCGATTATAGGTCCGCCTGCTGACATTGAATAGGCTGTTGAGCCTGTGGCTGTAGAAAGTATAACGCCGTCTGCACGAAGTGAAGAAATAAGTCTGCCGTTTTTTGATACCTCAAAATCGGCTATCTTACAATCGTCAGCTTTTGTTACTGCAACGTCATTAAGCGCAGTATATGACTTATTTTCACCGCCACATTCGACATTTACGTTTAACATCATTCGGCGGCTGAGGGTATATTCTCCAGAAAAAAGCTTGTCCAGCAATTCAAGCTGTGAATGTTCAAGAGAGGCCATAAAACCGAGTCTGCCACAGTTTATGCCAAGTATAGGCTTCTCAAACTCACAGCCCTTAAGAGAGCATTTGAGTATCGTTCCGTCACCACCGATCGCAATAATCATATCACACTGCTTTACACACTCGTCTTCGCTACAGAAAGTGATATCGAGCTTTCCGAAAACGTGCTTATAGCATCTATCCATAAAAAGTTTTGCACCATTTTTGTGCAGCCTTTCATATGTTGCGGTCGTATACTCAAAGCAATGAGTTTTATCAAGATTTGGATAAAGATAGATTTTCATAATATTACCACTCTTGCGTTTAGTCTTTGAAGCTATCAAAAGCTTCGTTCACAAATTCTTTTATATTGAGCTGACCAAGCTTGTCAGCCGTCATGTCAGCGTTTTTAAGTAGAATAAGATATTCAAGATTGCCGTCGCCGCCCTTAACAGGTGAAATTGTTATCTTTTCAGCCGCAAGCCCCTCTGCTCGAAAACAGCCAAGAAGCTCGGTTATCACTCTCACATGGTCTTTACGATCTTTGACGATACCCTTTTTATTGAGAGCCTGCTTGCCAGCCTCAAACTGAGGTTTTATAAGAAGAACCATTTCGCCGCCATCGCAAAGACAATCGCAAAGGGATTTTATAACAAGTTTTAGAGAAATAAACGAAAGGTCACCACTTATGAACTGCACAGGTCTGTCAAAAAAATCCGCTGTCAGATATCGTGCATTCACGCCCTCACAGTTTTTCACCCTGCTGTCATTGCACAAACTTTCATCAAGCTGTCCGTGACCCACGTCCACCGCATAGACAAATTCTGCGCCATGTTCAAGCATACACTGAGTAAATCCCCCAGTTGAAGCACCGATATCTGCACAAACTTTACCTGTTAAGTCAAGCCCGAAAACATTGCAGGCGTGTTCAAGCTTAAGTCCGCCCCTGCCGACAAACTTCATATCGTCAGGCCTACATTTCACCCCGTCGTTCTCATCAACCAATATAGAAGGCTTGACGCAGACCTTGCCGTTTACCGACACAAATCCATTTTTTATAAGCTGCTTGGCACGTTCTCGGCTTTTTACGCCGCAGTTCGTAACTATATACACATCAAGTCTTTCACTCATCTTTCAAAAAGCCCTCAACTGTATCAGCCATTTTCTCTGCTGAAAAACCAAGCTCGTCAAGTAGCACATCACATTTTCCGTGCTTCACGAAACCGTCAATAGCAAACTGAGCCACATTTGGGCAGATAGAAGCATACTTCTCTGAAATACTTCCACAGTAATAAGCTTCCTCAAAGAACAGCACAGCATCGTAGGCTGACATTATATCAACCACCTCATTGTCTATAGGGAAAATATTCACGAGCTTAATAATATCGCACTTTATATCACGATTTCTGAGTATTTCTATAGCTGTAAAAAGATCATTTGCAAGCCTGCCGTATGTAACAAGCAGAACCTTTGCGCCCTCTATATGACGATAAACGTAAGTTGAAACAGGATCAGATGTATCATACAGTGATTGATCCCTGCCCCTTGGATATCTCACAGCGCAAATGCCACTGTCGTCCTCAACAGCTTTATGCAGGCACAGCCTGAGTTCGTCATAATTAGACGGGGAGTATATCCTCATATTTGGCACAGAGGTAAGAAAAGAAACATCAAAAATTCCCTGATGTGTTTCACCATCATCACCGACTATACCTGCGCGGTCAACGCATATAACTGCATGACAACCTCCTATTGCCATATCATGGATAAGTTGGTCGTATGACCTTTGCAAAAACGATGAGTACACAGCAAAAACAGGTACATAGTTCATAGAAGCAAGCCCAGCACAGAAAGTAACTGCGTGTTCTTCGGCAATGCCTACATCAAAGAAGCGTTCAGGAAAACGCTTCGCAAAATACTGAAGCCCCGTGCCGTATTTCATTGCCGCAGTGACTGCACAAAGACGCTTATTCTTTTCTCCCATTTCACAAAGCTCTTTTCCCATTATAGAAGAAAAGCTGTCAGAAAGTACGACGTCGGGATTGCCCGTTTTTATCTCAAAGGAGCCGACCCCGTGAAACTCTCCCGGGTTAGCTTCTGCAGGAGCATATCCCTTGCCTTTTATAGTATTCACATGAACAAAAACAGGCTTGTTTACTGCCTTTGCAGCCATAAGTCCCTGTTCAAGTTCTTCAAGATTGTGTCCGTCGATAGGTCCAATATAGTGAAAGCCAAGATCTTCAAACATGGTGCTGTGAAGTATCATGTTCTTGACCGCATTTTTGGAGTTACGAACGGCATTTTTCACAGGTTTACCTATAACAGGCGTCTTATCAAGCATTCTCTCTACTCTGCCCTTTGTGCGCTGATAGCTCTCTTTTGTACGCATGGAGGAAAGATATTTTGCCATTCCGCCAACATTTTTTGAGATAGACATTTCATTGTAGTTGAGGATAACGATGATATTTGTATCACTTTTGCCTGCATTGTTAAGTCCCTCGTAAAGCTCGCCACCTGTTGAAGCACCGTCACCGACTACAGCAATAGCATGGTGAGTTTTATCACCACTCAGCTTCATTGCTGTGGCGATCCCAAGCGCAGCAGAAACAGACGTAGAGCTGTGACCGCTTATAAAAGCGTCATGCACTGACTCGTCAGGTCTGCAAAAACCCGAAATACCGTTTTCCTGTCTGAGAGTTTTAAACTCTTTGAGTCTACCCGTAAGTATTTTATGTGTATATGCCTGATGACCAACGTCCCAGACGATTTTATCTTTAGGTGATTCAAAAACTCTGTGGATAGCCATTGTAAGCTCCACAGTACCAAGATTTGACGCAAGATGACCGCCGTTTTTTGAAACCGTATCTATAAGAATTTTCCTTATATCACCGCAAAGCTCCTCACACTGCGCAGTGGAAAGCTTTTTCAGGTCGGCAGGCAAATTCATTTTATAAATATCAGGCTTTTTTATTTCCGACATTATATCTAGATCTCCAATCTTTTTATCAACTTCTTGTAAGCATATCAGATGTAAGCTCTGTGAGGAAAACGCTATCCTCAAAATATTTAAGATGACCCAGTGCTTGAACTGTCAGTTGTTTTGCTATCTGTTCTGACTTGTCAAGTCCAAGAAGGGATACATATGTGTTTTTATGCTGTTCGCTGTCACTGCCGATAGGCTTGCCAAGCTCCTCAAAAGTGCCTGTTACGTCAAGGATATCGTCAACTATCTGAAATGCTCTGCCCATTGCCTGAGCATAATCTGCCGCAAATGGGATAGCCTCAAGCTTATCGCCGAGAATAACGCCCATTACACAAGCGGCTTCAATAAGTGCGCCTGTTTTGCAGGTCTGCAAAATATTCAGTGTATCAACATCTATTTCTTTATTTTCATATTTAAGGTCTATCACCTGACCGCCTATCATGCCGTCAGTGCCTACTGCTCTTGCCAGAACAGAGATAAGCATAACAGCCTTGTCGGCAGATATAACACCGTTCATGGCACTGTTGGCAATCACTTCAAAAGCAAGAGTGTTTAGTGCATCGCCTGCAAGGAGTGCGATATTTTCAGGAAAAGCTTTATGACATGAGGGCTTTCCACGTCTGTAATCATCATCGTCCATACAGGGCAGATCGTCATGTATAAGAGAAAAAGTGTGTATAAGTTCAATAGAACAAGCTATCTCTGCATACTTCTCAGGCTGACGCTCGCCGCACATACGGCAAAATTCAAGCATAAGCACAGGTCTGAGCCTTTTGCCCCCTGCCTGCAAAGAATACTCCATAGCCTCAACTACCTGACCCTGAAGCTCAGGCTTTGAGTGGGTAAGCTCCAGCAGTTTATTATCTATAAGTTCCACATAATAATCAAGTGTGGCTTTGTTCATATCATTCATCGCTATTATCTCCGTTCATAGCCTTTACGGAAAGCTTTGCACTTTCAAGGCTTTTTTTGCATTCGACCGACAGATCTATCCCCTCTTTATAAAGTTCCAAAGCTTTCTCAAGAGGAAGCTTGTCATTTTCAAGCTGACCAACTATATCATTAAGTCTTGTAAGATTTTCTTCAAAAGTCATTTTAAACAGCCTTTCATTTGACAAATGTTATTTTAGCAGATACACTGCCGTCTGACAGCTTTATGTCTACCTCGTCGCCAACGTTCAGCATTGATACACTGTCGACAACGCTTTCGTCTTTCTGAACGATAGCATATCCCCTGCCCAGAATATTGAACGGACTAAGCATATTCAGAGAAGAAACATAGCCGTCAAGCTTAACTGACAGCTTTTCAAACCTGCGTTCCATGATCTGCGACAGCCTTTTTTCAAGGTCGCACACTGCTTTTTCGCTCTGCTCTAATTTCTTTTCAGGAGAATATAATTTCAAAAGCTTATCACAGCTTTCTATCTGTGACACAGCCTTATCAAGTTTAAGCTCCATAGCCTTGTCAAGCTTTTGCCTTAAAAGCCTCACAGCATTAAGTATATCCGCCTTGTCAGGGGTAGCAATCTCAGCCGCCGCTGACGGAGTTGGCACACGCATATCTGCGGCATAGTCTGCAAGAGTGGTGTCAGTTTCGTGACCTACAGCCGATATCACAGGTGTATTGCAGGCGTAAACAGCCAACGCCACAGCCTCGTCATTGAACACCATAAGATCTTCGCTAGAGCCACCGCCACGAGCTAAAATTATGGTATCTGCACCGCTCTTATCAGCCGCCGACAAAGCTTTGCATATAGTTTGTGCCGCTGTCGCACCTTGTACCTGTGCAGGATAAACTTCGATATTGCACACAGGGTAACGCCTTTCAGCTATATGGATTATATCCTGCAAAGCCGCCGCAGTAAGCGACGTAACAACAGCTATCTTCTTTGGAACAAGGGGTATTTTCTTTTTTTTGTTCACATCAAATACGCCCATTTTTTCAAGCTTTTTCTTGGTCTGTTCGAGCTGAACGTGCATAACGCCCACACCAAGAGGTGCTATCTCCGTAGCTATTATCTGATAAACACCGTCACGCTCATAGACCTCTATATTGCCCATAACAAGCACGCTCATGCCGTCCTCAGGCACGAATTTAAGCCTTGAAACACTGCTTGAAAACATAACAGCTTTAAGTGCAGAACTGCTGTCCTTTACCGTAAAATAGGCATGACCTGATTTGTAATGTATATTAAAATTGGATATCTCGCCCTTGACAGCAATGCCTTTCAGCTTAAGGTCAGACCGAAGTTTTGAAGCAAGATATCTGTTTAGCTGAGAAACAGTGATAACTGAACTCATATTTTGATCTTCCCTTTCCTGATTGCAGCATAGACCGCAACGCCCACTGCGTTATCACTTGAAAACTCAGGCTCAGCAAAGCTGCCGTACTTTTCAAGCTTGCTTTTTATAAAGCGATTAGACATCACACCGCCTGCATATATAATAGGTATATCCTTATACTCATGGCGAAGATTAACTGTCATTTTCTCCACCGCAAGGCACACACAATCAATACAGTATGCCGCAACATCAGCCACGGAACAGCTCTCGTCTATAAGCTTCATGCACTGATTTTCTATTCCGGAAAGTGAACAATAAAGCCCATCAACTGATGCTTTTGGCTTTATTTTATGTTCGCTTTCAGACGCAAGCCTTTCAAGCTCTTTACCACATGGAAAAGACAGCCCAAGCCTTACGCCTGTTCTGTCTATGGCTTGTCCGCCTTTAAGATCACGGCTTCCGCCGATCTGAGTTATATTTATCAACTTAGCCTTGTCAGGCTCGCACAAAAGAAGATCTGTAGTGCCACCACTGACGTGAAAAGCCGCAAAAGGCTTATCAGAACTGAGCATATCCAGCTTTCCGCAGGAATAAAGTGCCGCAAGTATATGTCCCACCTGATGCGAAGTCTTTTCAAGGTCAGCTCCACAGGCAAGTGACACAGCTTGTGCAACATTTTCTCCAACAAGAAAGCAAGGCATATACGAACCCTCTGCACACCTTGGTGCATAAGAATACCCAACTGCACTTAAATCATACCTTTTATCAAAAAGCTGTTTCATAAGTTCTGGAAGCTGTTTCGTATGGTGAAACACAGCGTCGGATTGTCTTAGCCCTCGCTCTCCCTGCTTGACAGGAAGAAGTTTTTTGCATGACCTGATGCTCATATCCGCAGTATCAAGCAGTGCACATGAAGTGGTATAATTGCTTGTGTCTATTCCGAGTACAAAACTCACTGCTTTTCCTCTTGTTCCTTTGCAAATGAGCCAAGCACACCGTTTACAAATGAAACGTCAGGCTCGAGGGCATATTTTCCTGCAAGAGCCACAGCCTCGCTTATGGCAACGTTCACAGGAACGTTCTCCTCATATATTGCCTCGTAAATAGCAAGTCTGAGTATTGCAAGATTTATTTTAGGTATTCTTTCAACAGTTCTCTTGTTGCTGAACTTGCTGATTATGCTGTCGATCTCGTCCTGCTTTTCGCAAACATTTTCCACGAGCTTTTTAACTTCATCATTTACGATAATCTCGTTCACTTCCATGGCAGACATGAAAATATCGTCAAGCTCCTCGTCCTGTCTAAACATTTTCTCAAATATCAGCAAAAATGCTGATTCTCTTATTTCACGCCTTTTAATTGGCACAAAAACACTTCCTTCATCTTATATTTGTCTGAATCCTATTCCTTTTCCGAAAGGTCAACTCCGCATATGGTCACATTTACCTTTGCAACTGTAAGTCCAAGCATATTCTGAACTGCACTTTTTACTTTATCCTGTATCTCCTCGGCAACGGAAACCGCCTTAGCTCCACGGCAAAGTATTATACCTATAGACACTGACAGCACATCGTCAACAAGACCTATCCTGATATTGCCGAAATTTTCCTGTCTAAACCAGAGCTGACGTGGAGTCTTCATAACAGGAGCGATACCATAAACGCCCTCTATTTCATTAACAGAGTTTGTAACGATCTGCGCTATAACGTCCTGACTTATGTGCAGGCTTTTTTCTACTTTCTTTGAAACATCATTCATATTTATCCAAGCCTCCCTTTTTAGATATAAAAAAGAAATCCTTCAATCTATACTTATAACCATTATATCATAAAAATCAATAGGTTACAAGTATTTTGAAGGACTTTTTTTATTTGCTGACAAATTTTATTCTACATCATAAATTCTGATGTTTTCATTTGCAACTGAAACTTCGCTAAGGAGGATATCTTTTATCTGTGCCGCTTCGCTTGCAACAAGCCCGTCGCTGTCGGTCTTTACAACGATATTTGCGTTGTCACCGTCAAGATAAACAACACAGTCCTCAAAGCCTGCTGCTTTCACAAGTGTCTCTACCTTGCTCTCCGACTCCATGAGCCCTGTCATGGCTGAAGCTTCTTCTTCAGCGACTTTCTTTTCTTCCTCTGTGGAATCGCCGCCGTTCATTATATTTTTTAATGTTTCTACCGCCTCGTCCCTTGAATTCATTCTGTCTATTCTTGCCTGTGCAAAATAATCTGAAGTGCTGTCATTGCTTACGAGCTGTGCGTCGCCGTAATTCACGCTTTGACTTTTCACAACGTCCGTCGCCTTTATCTTGCCGTCTGAGGTCGATACTGCATAATTTATGTATACTGCAAGACCGAGTATCAGCGTCATTCCTGCAAGGATTATCTGCTTTTTGCCTATTATCATGGTCGTTTTTTTCATCTTTATTACCTCTTTCTGTTATTTTCTGCCCTCAACGCAGATCTTACTGCTTGATATGCCTAGTACTGTCGAAACCGCTTTAAGCACACGTTCGTTTACTTTTATATCTCCACCTCCTTCGCAAACAATGACAACGCCGCATATCTGCGGTTTTATTATTTTTCTGACCAAAGCCTCCTTTTTGCCGTCATTATCAGTTATTACTATCTCGTTTTCATACCTGTCGCTTGTTCTGTCACCATTATTGTCTGTGCTTTTGGTAAGATTTTCGGCATAAACATATTCGGTAGTTCCCTCAACTGTCACCATTACCTCGCACTCGCCAACTCCCCTGACTTGAGAAAGAACATCTTTAAGCTCTTTTTCTATCTGCTTTTTGTAGCTGTCTGTATCATCAGTGGCAACGCTTTCCGTGGGAATGCTCTTGCTCTCTGCCGTATTTTTAGCAGGAAACATCTCAGAAACAAATATAAGTAATATCCCTGCAAGACCTACGGCTATCACTATCTTCGTTTTCATAGGAAGCTTTTTAAGAGCCTTTATTTTCCCCTCAACTTTACTTTTCAGCAACGTTTATTCCTCCTGCACGATAACTTGAGTATCAGGCAGATCTTCTGCAATAAGCTTTTCAACAAGCCCTCTATCGCTTATTTTAGTCAGATATACCCTTACCGCTGTTATCTCTATTTCATTATATTCATTTATATCTGTGGTTATGTCCACTCTGACGTTTTCTATGCCATTCTTATTCAGCTTATCCAAAAAATATTCTTCAAGCCTGCTTTCGGATTCGGACAGATAATAAAGTTTCGTCGCTGTTGAAACGCTGTCAAACTCAGGCAGATCTGCAAGCTCTGTATAGTCGCTTAGGGTGACTTTGAAGCCATGTCCCATTACAGGCGTTATGACCGCAAGTAAAAGTATCACAGCAAGCACTGATCTAAGTTGTTTTTTCAAAGTTCCCTCAGGTGTGGCAATATCCGTCATAGAAGTTATCACGCCTATAATGCAGGCAATAAATATCACTGCTTTAACTGTATTCATTTTAAGCTCCTATGTTCATGGCTGTCATTATTACAACTGATGTGGAAATAACGAACATTATAGAATAAGCCGCAAGGATGCTCACACCAATTGATAAAACCGAGTTTATGCTTTTAAGAAGTCCACCACTGTTGCTTATGCCAAAAATATCGTTTATGGTAGCGCCTATCCACACTGCAAGTTTTACTGCAAGAAGCGTAAGCAAAGGTTTCGCAACTATCACAGACATTATTATAACCCCTATCACGCCGACGCTTGTTCTTATTACGCCTATACTTCCCTTTACCGCTGAATAAGCTTCAGAGACCGAGCCACCTATGACAGGTATAAAGCTTGAAGCCGCAAACTTAACGGCTCTTGCGGAGAGATTATCAGCCGCCGCTCCTGCAAAGCTTTGAATAGATAACAGCCCTGTAAAAAGAGTCATCACAATGCCAAGCAACCATATGACCAGCTTTTTCACCGACTCTGCAAGACTTCCAAGGTCAAGAGATGGGTTTATTGCAGAAACAAGGGTCACTGCAAGCACTGCCGACAAAAACGGCACAAGTATCGTATCTGCCAATATACCTGCGCTTTCACATATTATCAGCATAACGCTGTAATAGCCTGCTCCTGCCGCCGCACTACCGCCTGCTGTCGCCACGCTTGAAAATATGGGTATGTAGGACATCATGAATCTGTTCATTTGTTCCATGGAAGTCTTTACAGAATAAAGACTGTCAGTGACAGTATCGCTTATAACAAGCACTGTGGTAAGAACACATATGAGCGTGAATACCTTGTCCACTGTACCCTCGGCTGACATTGACCTTACCAACACGCAGAGCATAGTGGCGGCTGTTATTTTCCCGAGCATTATAAGAGGGCTTCGCAAAGCAGCGGTAAAGCTTTCAAATATATGCTTTATCACATCAAAAGCATTTATATTTGCGGCAGAGGACGGATCTTCCAAAGTGATGTTATTATCTTCAAGTACAGTTTTTACATCTTCATCACCCTCAAAAGAAAGTCCCTCGTTTATTTCGCTTATGAGCCTGTCATAATATTCATTGTTCTGTTCCTCACTGTCTGCATATACTTCCTGTGGTGTAAACATGACCGCAAGTACTATGATGACAGTGGCAATTATTTTTTTCATATGTTAATCCTATATAAGCAATGCTTTTACTATTTCTACAAATGCTTTGAAAAGCGGCAGCGATACCGAAAGCATTGCAAGCTTTCCTGCCAAAGTGACCTGTGACGCAAGTGCGTTTTCTCCGCAGTCCTTACAATAATCAGATGCAAGCTGTACAATATAGCATATGCCAAGTGACTTGAACAGTATGGTAAGATACATATTGTCGATTCCTGACAGAGTGAAAAGGTCCTCAAAAACTGAGATAAGGTCTTTCACAAATGCTACCGAATGAAAAAGCACCAGTGCCGCCGCTGCAAGCACAGCCGCATATTTTATCTCACGGCTGTCTTTCTCAATGGCTTTGCACACTATGGTTGAGAAAATACAAAAGCACACTATTGTAAATATTTTCATTAATACAATCCAAACACTTCTTTTATCGTTTCAAATAGATTTCCGATCTGCCTTACTATCATAAGCAGAACGACAATAAGCCCTGCAAGAGTTGTCATCATTGCCTGCTCGTCACGCTCCGCTCGTTTCAGCAAGAGATTTAACACGGCAACGATAATTCCTATGGCAGCGATTTTGAAAATAAGATCTATGTCCATAAAATTTTGTTCCCTTCATTATGGTTATCCTTTGCTATGGCTATATTAGCATAATAGCGATAAAAGCCCCGCTGAGAACGCCCAAAGCCCTGCATAGCCGCACCTGTGAGGTGAAATTCTCTGAAAGTCTGCTTATCTGCTCGTCAAGTGCGGCAAGGCTCATGGAAACGTATGCAAGCTGTCCATTTGTGTCTGTTGTACCGAGTTTTTCAAAAAAATCTATGGCGGTCTGCCTGATTTCATTGTCAAAAAGCTTTGAATTATATATATCCTCGGTTATTCTTCTGCGGACATCAGGCGAAGAGGTATCTTGCGACAAAAATGTAAAGTCAGAATAATCCTTCTGCAAGCTAAGCTTTAAGATAATTTCCCCGAAAGTCATTCCACCATCAACCATTGCCCTTGTTTCAAATATCAACCGTCTGAGAAGCTTGAGATATTTCATTTGCCGTATCTTGTCCAACGCCATTGCACAGCCCATTTGTGTGCAGGCGGATATGATCAGCACACAGCCTATTAGCTTTATCATTTCATGCTCCTGTTTTTGTAAATGATACCAGCCTGCCACACATTGTTCCTGTGCCTAGTACCGCAAGTGCGTCGAAAGCCTTGTCTTTTATGAGTTTTGAGATATAACGCCGCTTTTTAAGCTCATCAAGGCTTGAAGCATGGCATGAAGCAATAAGCTTCACTCCTGAGTTGAGCGCATACTGCAAAGCTTCGTTGTCCTCAGAAGAACCTATCTCGTCGCATATGAGTATTTGCGGTGACATGACCTTGACAGCCGTCATTATGCCCTCATATTTGTTGTAGGAATTGAACACGTCCGTCATTGCACCTATAAGATTTTGCGGCTCACCTGCCACTGTTGCGGCAAACTCGTTTCGCTCGTCTATAAGCGCAACACGCCAGCGTTCTCCAAGCTTTCTTGCAAGATCACGAAGCACTGTAGTTTTTCCTCCCGAGGGCGGTGAAGCTATAAGCAGGCTCATTGGTTTGTCAGAAAAGCATTTTGCATATATCTCGTCTGAACTGCCTATCATTTCACGAGCTATCCTTATATTAAGAGAAGATATATTTTTTACCGACTCCACGGCATAACTCCTTGCAGGATCAAGAACGGCAGTTCCGCAGAAGCCTACTCTGCACCCTCCTGAAACCGTTATGTACCCTCTTGCTATCTCACGGTGAAAGCTATGAAGAGAGTTCTGAAATGCTCGCTGATAGATAGTTTCAATATCCTCTGTGGTAACTTGAACGCTATCCCCGATATTGTTCATTAGTCTGCCGTTATCATTAACGAAATACTCTTTCGAGAATATGGTAACAGACAGCCGTCTACCTCTGCGAAGCCTTATTTCCTGTATCCTGTCACGCTCTATTTCTGGCACTGACATAATTGCTCCCCTTATGCGAGGGGTGAGCAGTTCGTAAACGTATTTTATCTTACTGACTTCTCTTATCATTTTTTCACGCTCCTTTTGACTTGTCCTATGAAATAACTATGCTGTGAGCCTGCATTTTAGTACAAGATATTTGTATTCTCCTACATACGCAGATATCCATTATTGTATTTAATTATCACGCAAAATGCTTGAAATACTGTTGTATTTGTGATATAATGTTAATGCAATATGCACAAATATTGTGAAGATAAAAGAAACATACAAAACAAAGGAGAAAATTATGAACAACAGCTTAACTGAAGAACAGGTAAAAGTACTGAATATGTCACAAAGTGTGATAAATGAGGTAAGAAAGGTCATTATCGGCAAGGACGAGATAATCATAAAAGTCCTGCTGTCCATACTTGCAGGCGGTCATATCCTTATTGAGGATATTCCAGGAGTAGGAAAGACCACTCTTGCCGTGGCTCTTTCAAAGGCGCTTTCACTTGACTATAAAAGACTACAATTCACCCCTGATGTTTTGCCAACAGACGTGACAGGTTTTACCATTCTAAATAAAGAAACACACAAGTTTGAATATAAGCAGGGTGCCGCACTCACAAATCTTTTTCTTGCAGACGAGATAAACAGAACCTCAAGTAAGACGCAGTCTGCGCTTCTTGAAGTAATGGAGGAGGGCAAGGTAACTGTAGACGGTATCACACATAAAATGCCTGACCCTTATATCGTTATTGCAACGCAAAACCCGGTTGGTTCTATAGGCACGCAAATGCTCCCTGAGTCGCAAATGGACAGATTTATCGTAAGGCTCACAATGGGTTATCCTAATCTTGAAAGCGAAGTCGCAATGCTAAAATCCAAGCAAAATCTCGTGCCTGTGGATAATGTAAGGCCTGTGGTTTCTGCGGAGGATATCCTTCAGGCAAGAAAAGTTGTGGAAAATATTTATGTTTCAGATCAGGTTTTCCAGTATATCGTTATGCTTGCAAATGCAACCAGAAACAATGAATATATAAAGCTGGGTCTTTCACCTAGAGGAACTATCGCACTACTCAGAATGACAAAGGCGACAGCGCTTCTTAAGGGCAGAGATTATGTTATCCCCGATGACGTTATATACAGCTTCAAGGACGTTGTTCTTCACAGACTTGTGTTCAGCTCAAAGGCAAAGATAAACGGCTTCACAGGAGAACAGATACTCAAAGGAGTTATTTCCTCAGTTCAGGTTCCTAGAGTTAGCAAATAACGGAGGAGCAAATGCTGGTTTTATATATAATATTATTTATCGCCTCTATTTTCTTCTATATATTATATGTGGGTAGCTTCTCTTTTTATCTCTTTGCATTTTTACTTGTTATGCCTATAATCTTATTCGTTATGCTCAAAAAAATGTCAAAGAAAATAAGCGTTGGTTTTGTGAACACTCAGAAAACCGCAGGCAGATCGTCAAAGATACCTGTTGTGCTGAGATTGCAAAACCGCTCAAAGTTGCCTGTTGCCAATATGATTATAGAGATAGAATATTACAACACTCTTGACGGCGACAAAAATACAATGAAGATAAACACTCCACTTTACCCTGATGATGTTCAGTATCTTACTTTGCACGTTTCTGCAAAGCATTATGGCACAGTGAGAATGAACATAAAACGCTGTCGCATTGTGGATATGCTGAAGCTTTTCAAGATAAGAGTAAGTACCGACGCTGCTTCCAGACTTTTTGGCGAAAGTACGTTCACTATAGTTCCTGACTATATACCCATCGAAAACAACATTGCCAATTATGCTGAAATGGGTCTTGAAACCGATGATTATTCCAAGACATCAAAGGGCGATGATCCCTCAGAGATTTTTGATATACACGAATATCATGATGGTGACAAAATAAATAGGATACATTGGAAGCTTACTGCAAAGCAGGATAAGACCATGGTCAAGGATTATTCCCTGCCTATATCAAACTCTATCGTGCTTATGGCGGATCTCCACCTTGATACAAATACAGACGATTATATGCTCGTATATGATACTCTTGTAGAGGCTATAGCGTCTATATCCTATTATCTCATAGAAAATGACACACCTCATAAGGTAGTGTGGTATGATAAAAAGAAAGATTTGAGTGAAGTAGTAAATGTTACAGACGAAGAAAGTGCAAGACTGCTTATAAGTCTGCTGTTGCAGGCTTCTGTTTATGATGAGCCTGACTTGTCTATGATAAATTACATCAATGAGCCTGAGAGATATAAATGCGGTCACTTGATGTATTTTTCTCCCGCATATAACAGCAATCTCAGCGGCGTTATGAACGATAACGATCTGGCGTTCCGCTATTCCTATATGCTTATCACAAACAAAAAGAAAGACGACGTTATAAACGATGAGTTTGCAGAGGTCGTGAACGTTACTGCAAAACACGTTGCCGAAAGCATACAGGAAATATGTCTATAAAGGTGACAACATGAAAAAGAAAAGAATAAAAAGCAAAAACAAAGATATAGGATTTATCAGCAGCAATGGTATCTGCATTGACGGAGATATCCTTATGAATTGCGAGCGTGAGCATAATTCAGGCTCATTTCTATGGTTTCAGATACTTCTGACCTTTGTGGCGACCATATGCACAGCATTTATGGCAGTATCATTCCTTGATATGGAAATATACAAGACCACGATCATATATTACTCCGCCATGCTTTCACTTGTGTTTGGTCTGATGAAATCGTCACACAAGATAATTAAGTTTTCTGCACTTGGTGTGATGATACTTCATGTAATTTACCTTGTGAGCAGGATAACTACAATAAAATACGGCTTGTTCGTTGTTATAGACAGATATCTTTCAAGGGCAAATCAACCTAACTCAACTCTTGGCGTTCAGCTTAGTGGAATTTCTACTATCGACTACCCATATCTTGCGTCAAATTTTTTCGTATTTTTTATAACTCTTGTTTGCCTTGGTGCGGCAGCATCCTGCCTTTATAGGATAGATTTTCCACTGCTGTTCATCATTACATTTCCTGTTTTCGAGCTTGGAATGTATTGGGGCTGGGAGCCGTCAATGTGGACTGTTATTGGTCTGTTTGTATGCTGGGTGACAGTGCTTGCACTGCACATAATAAACCACACAACTAACAAGGCAGGAAGAAAAAACACCTTTGCGGTGCATGAGCGAAAACGCACGTTTTATTTTACATCTGAAAAGCAAAAAGCTTGTTTCTATAACGTATTCATGAAATTCACGGCTATTTTAAGTTCGTTGGTACTTGTAGTTATAATGCTTTTCTCAGCAATAACAGGCTTTACACGTCCTGAGTCATTTGCAAAATACAGACATGATATTTCTACAGCAGTGTCAAATTTCTCTCTCACTGACCTGAGGAATGCTTTTTCAGATTATGACGGCGGATTTGATCTGTTTGGTATAAAAACAGTTGGTGGCACAAACGGAGGCGTTCTTGGCAAGACAGCAGGCATTAGCTTCAACGGCTCAACAGCACTAAAAGTGGTCACTCCAAAATTCTCTAATACACTATATCTCCGTGGATATGTAGCAGGCGTTTATAACGACAATAGCTGGACTCCTGTTGACGTGAATGGCAATGAAGACACCTTCTCTGATGATTTTGAGCAAGGCAAGATATGGGTGCAGGATCTGGATTATGACCTTATCCAACGCAAATACGCGGATCTGACCCCTGCTCAGATTTCTGTATCTGTTCTCGGCGCAAGCAAGAAATTTGTGTATGCGCCATACGCTTCTTTATATTCAAGTGATGGAAATACAGACGATAAAAAAATGCGTCCTACCACTGAGTCATATGTCAAATTAAGTTCAACAAAGTATTCTCTTTACTATTTTGATCCCTCTCTTATAGAAGAAAGACTTGAAGCTCTCCCTGAGGCTATAGCCACAGAAGTGCCTGCATTGTCTGTTAATAAGGACAGAGGTGTTGACGCTTACTCAGAGTTTGTTCACCAGAAATATATGGACGTTTCAAAGTCTGATGAGCTTGATAAGGCATATAAAGAGATACTTAGTGAATATCTTGGCGTGGATATTTACCACAAGGGTGATTGGACTTATGAAGAAATAAGCACTGCAATAAGAAACTATTTCTCTGATAACTTCACTTATACCCTTGAACCGGGTGTTACTCCAAAAGGTGAAGATTTCATAGATTATTTTTTAGGTACACAAAAGGAGGGCTATTGTTCATATTTCGCAACGGCGGGTGCAGAGCTTTTAAGAATGTTTGGCTATCCGTCAAGATATGTAGAAGGATATGTGGTGCTTAATTCACAGCTCGGTGAACCTAAAGATGATTCAACATACGAGGTAAGTGTAAAGGACAAATGTGCGCACGCATGGGCTGAGGTATTTATAGACAATGCAGGTTGGTATCCTGCAGAATTCACACCAGGTTATGATAATGATAATCCTAATCTTACGCAACAAGAGAAAGACCCTAAGGAAGTTACAACAACTAAAAGCACAGAAAGCAAGCCTACGACTACCACACAAAATGGCGGTCAGGGTGGCACAACTTCAGTGGTTACTAAAAAGCCTGCAAACAGTTCAAAAGCTTCAACAACAAAGAAAACAAATTCTGCAAGCAACGGACATGGTGCCGGAGTGATGTCAGGCGCTGGGAAAACTTCTGTTTCATCAAGAATAACAGAAAACAACAGCGACCATGGCTCATTTGTAGGAATTTTCATCACTCTGGGCGGACTTCTGCTTATAGGCTTCGGCGTTGTAGTCCATAGAGATGTTAAGGTAAAGAAAATGCGTTCGGAACTAAGTAATGGGGACAATAGATCACGCACTGTGGCGGTATATCGCTATATGCTCAAATATTTAAAGCTTATAGGCATTACCGACAGCAGAAATATTACAGACTTACAGCTTTGTGACAGGTTAACAGAAAAATGCCATGAAATGCAAATCAATGATTTCTCTCATATGATAAAATATATCGGAGAACTTGCAGTCAAAGCGGAAATGAGCAACTCAGTAATATCTGATGGGGAACTCGAAACTGCACTTTCTTATTTTGAAATCGTAAAGGACAAGATCGTCCTGCCAAAGCTTTCGGGTGCTAAGCTTCTTAATGCAAAATTTGTTTACTGTCTATATTAGAGGGAGAAAGCCACGCTCGGTGTGGCTTTTTTAACCCCAATGATATTACCAAAAAGCTGATCTGTGATTTTTTTATATGAAATATATGTTTAATGCAAATATGGATATGATATTATCAGTAGGATAACTTTTTGAATATTTTAGAAAGGAATGATCGGGTTGCGAAAAATAAAAAATACAATAATATTTATGGTTACAGTTGCTATACTTACAATGTTCTGCTCTTGCTGTAAACGCTCTGAGATAAAACTGGGATCCGGCAACGAAGGTGGTATATATTATAAATTTGCTGACACTCTCAGTGATATTGATGAAAACATCACAAATATAAGAACGGCTGGTTCTCAGGCTAACATGAGGCTTTTAAAGGACGGCTTTATCAACATGGGAATAGTCCAGAGCGATGTCCTGTCTGAAGCAGTGAATGGCACAGGAGATTTTAATGGTAACAAAATAAACAACGCCCGTGCAGTTGCGGCTCTTTACATGGAGTCTTTTCAGATAATCGTTCCGGCTGACTCAGATATTCAAACTCCTGCTGATCTGAAAGGCAAAAAGGTCTCTGTGGGCGAAGAAGATTCTGGCGTAGCAAAAAATGCTGAATACATTTTAAACTCTGTAAGTCTTGACTATAACATGATAGATGTGCGCAACATGAACTATCAGAAGTCTGCTGAGGCACTTAAAAACGGCTCTATCGATGCATTTTTCGTGGTACTTGGTGCTCCATGTGATATTATAACACAGCTTTCTGAGGAAATGGATATAAGAATATTGCCTCTTGATGACAGAACGATATCATATATGACGAATCTTTATGACGGATATTATGAAACTGTAATAAAGGCAGGAACTTATAAAGGCATTGACGAGGACGTCAAGACTGTCGGCGTAAAGGCTGTTCTTGTGGCAAGCCAAAAGATGGACAGCGACACTGTAGCAGATATCACGAAAATGCTTTTTGAGGAAAATGACCAGATAAAGAAGAGGATCTCATTTGCGAATAATGACACAAAATTTGCGACAGATAATATCCCGTGTGCTTTTCATAAAGGGGCAGTGGAATATTATAACAGCATTGGAACTGCTATAACAGAGGAGGATCAAATTTGAAAACAATAAATGTGGATATGTATCAAACTCTTGCGGTAGCAGTAGGAGTTTTGTATTTAGGTGGATTTCTCAAAAAGAAAGTCAGATTTCTTGAAACCTTCTGTATTCCCTCTCCTGTCATCGGCGGAGTTATTTTTGCTATCATATCATGTATTCTTCACGTCGCAGGAATAGTCGAATTTCAGTTTGATGAAACGCTAAAAACGGTTTGCATGGTCATGTTCTTCACTTCTGTTGGCTTTCAGGCAAACATTAAAGTTTTGAAAGCAGGAGGTAAAAGTCTTATTGTATTTTTATTATGCCTGATAGTGCTGATATTTGCGCAGAATGCGGTTGCAGTGGGACTTTCAAAGCTATTGGGAGTAAGCTCGCTGGTAGGTATGTGTACAGGATCTATCCCTATGGTAGGCGGTCACGGAACGTCAGGTGCTTTTGGCACAGTGCTTGAGGACCTTGGTCAGCAAGGAGCAACAAGCCTCTGCACAGCAGCGGCTACTTTTGGATTGATTATAGGCTCTGTAATGGGCGGACCTATCGGCAGAAAGCTTATACTCAAACACGATCTGCTGAAAACTGTTATTCCTGAGGACGACTCTATACTTGTCGAGGACGAACAAAAACATCACCGTTCTGTAAGCATGTATGCACCTGCAGCTTATCAGCTTGCGATAGCAATGGGAATAGGCACGTTTGTATCATGGGTGCTTTCATATTCAGGCATGACTTTTCCTGTGTATATCGGATCAATGATCGTTGCAGCATTTATGAGAAACATCGGTGAATACAGCGGTAAAATACACATACACATGGGTGAAATAAATGATATTGGTGGTATTTGTCTTTCGCTTTTTCTCGGAATAGCCATGATAACATTGAAACTCTGGCAGCTTGCCGAGCTTGCATTGCCTATGATAATCATGCTTGTTGCACAGGTGCTTCTTATGGCGATGTTCTCTTACTTTATCGTATATAATGTAATGGGCAGAAACTATGATGCGGCAGTGCTTGCGGCAGGAACTTGCGGCTTCGGAATGGGTGCAACGCCAAACGCTATGGCTAATATGCAGGCTTTAACAGCAAAATTTGCCCCTTCAATAAAGGCTTATATGCTTGTTCCTATTGTTGGAAGTATGTTTGCCGATTTTATAAATAGCCTTGTTATAACAGGATTTATCAACTTTATTAATTAACGGAGGAAAAGAATATGAACAAAAAGAACAAACATCTTGACTGTTATACAGATAACCTTGCTTTTCCAGAAGTTCACGTTGAAGATGTAAAAACTGAGAGTGATGAAAACGAAAATAATAGCGAATCAGGTGTAATATTCGACAACTTAGCAATACCTGAGATAAAAATAAAGTCCAAGAAAAGGAAAAGATAACAAAAAACGATTTTCTGGTTATTTTCAGAAAATCGTTTTTTTTATTTCATATTGGAGATATATTCTCTTATCTCTTTTTCCACACGGATAACGTCCTCGTGAAGCTCCTGAGCTGACATTCTGAAAGCACCGCTGCCCATGATTATGACCTGCTCCATGCCGTCAGATGTGGCGACCCTTACCTTATGTTCTCGGCTGAGCTTGTGGGCAGTGCGTTCGATATAAGTGTCAGCCGTTTCGGCTTCTTTGGTGTAAACTATACTGATATTGTGGTAATTTTCCACTACACGCTCCTGCTCTTTGACCTTGTATGCGTCAAATACGAGTATCAACTCACATTGCTTGTATCCCTGATAGTTGCAAAGCCTGTTCACAAGCATACTTCGTGCAAGGTCAAGGCTCTCGTTGGCAGCCTTTTTCAGCTCGTCCCAAGAGAAAATTATGTTATAGCCGTCAACCAGCAAATATTCCACGCCTGAGTATATCTGCTTCGGCTTTGACGCTGACTTTACAGACTTTTCAGGTCTGCGCATCGCATAGTGCTTATCACGTTCTATCTTTCCGTAAGTGCGCTCAAATATCTCCATAAGCTCTTTGTCGCTTGCTGCACGTCTTACAAAATCTTCGGCACGAGAGTATGTCTGTGGCTGAGAAACCTGCCTGCGTTTGTCCTCTGGAGGTATGTGAAGCTTATCAGGAACTTCGTTCCATTTGACATTGTAACCTGCGCCATGAGAGCAAAATACAGAATCTGCCGTATTTTCGAGATCTTTGTCAGGATCGTAGCCATATTCTTCAAGCACAACTTCTGTATTATGACATTCACGGTAACCGTCAGAAGTGCATATCAGCTTTCCAACGCCCTTGGTGTAGCTTATGACCTGCGACTGATATCCACGCATTTCAGCCACTGGTGCACTTCCCTTTATAACGGAAAATTCACCCGATACCTCCGGCTGTGAGAAAACTCCGCCCATGTTCTGTATATCTGTTATAGCACGTCCCACATTCTGCTGTGGAACTTCAAGTGTGAAGCTGTAATAAGGCTCAAGAAGAACGGACTTTGCGTTTCTAAGTCCCTGTCTGACGGCACGATATGTTGCTTGACGGAAGTCGCCGCCCTCTGTGTGTTTAAGGTGCGCTCTTCCCGAAACGAGCGTTATTTTCATATCTGTAATAGGAGAGCCTGTGAGAACGCCAAGATACTTTTTCTCCTGCAAATGGGTAAGAATAAGTCTTTGCCAGTTTTTATCCAGCGTATCTTCACTGCATTCCGTTGCAAAACGCAGACCTTTGCCACGCTCCAGCGGCTCAAGTTTCAAATGCACCTCAGCATAATGCCTGAGCGGCTCATAGTGACCATAGCCGTAGACCGTTTTCTCAATAGTTTCTTTGTATGCAATGCTTCCCTCGCCAAAATCAATGTCGATATCAAAGCGCCGCTTGAAGAGGCTTTTCAGTATTTCAAGCTGCACCTCACCCATTATGCTGACATGTATTTCGCCAAGCTGTTCATTCCAATCGACGTGAAGCTGTGGATCTTCATTTTCAAGCACACGGAAATATGAAAGCAGAGTGTGCATATCCAAATCACACACAGGCTCGACACGATAGGTAAGAACAGGCTCCAACAGTGGTTTTGCAGAATCCTGCTCAAAACCAAATCCCTGCCCAGCATAAGTTTTAGTCAACCCTTCAACAGCGCAAACAACACCAGTTTCAGCGTTATCCGCATTACGATATTTTGCCCCTGAATATATTCTTATCCTGCTGACCTTTTCCGAGAAGCTTTCACCGTCAGCCGATGAATAATCTACTTGATCTCTAACCTTAAGACAGCCACCTGTTATCTTCATAAAAGTCAGGCGTGAGCCACCGTCCTCTGAAATTTTATACACTTTTGCACCAAAAGTACCGCTGTCATATACACACGGTGCAAGCTCTGCAAGGGCGTTCATAAATTTTTCTATGCCCTGTGATTTTAAAGCTGAGCCGAAAAAGCATGGAAATACTTTTCTATGAGCCACGGCATCTGACAGTATCTTGTCAGACATTGATCCCGTTTCAAGAAACTCATTCATAATATTTTCATCAAAAAGGGCGCAATCCTCAGTGACTTCTGACTTCATACGGCAGAAATCCACAAATCCACTGCCAAGACGACCCTCTAGGCTGTTCATAACAAAAGTTTTATCAGCACCGTCCAAGTCCATTTTGTTCACAAAAACAAAGGTTGGGACGTTATAACGCTTTAACAGCCTCCAAAGAGTTTGGGTATGGCTCTGCACACCGTCAGTTCCGCTTATAACAAGCACAGCAAGATCAAGCACCTGTAATGCACGCTCAGTTTCCGCTGAGAAATCGACATGACCAGGTGTGTCAAGCAAGGTGAAAGATGTGTTTTTATATTCAAATTCCGCGGGTTTTGAGAAAACAGTTATACCTCTGTTTTTTTCAATCATATCCGTGTCAAGAAAAGCGTCGCCGTGGTCTACACGTCCGATCTTTCTTATTTTGCCCGACAAATAAAGCATTGCTTCCGAAAGCGTTGTCTTGCCTGAGTCGACGTGGGCGATTATGCCTATTACTGTTTTTTTCATATTTTCTTCCTATTTGCTAAATTTCAATGTACTCCATTTCATTCTTCATTTGCACAAATCCAAACTTTTCATATAAAGGTCTGCCCATTTCTGTCGCTTCCAGAGAAATAGAAGTAATACCTCTTTTCTTTGCATCTTCTACCAGTAATGCCAGCGTCCTTATGGCGATACCATTTCTGCGATATAAAGGCTTCGTATACATATTCATAATATATGCTTTCTTACCACTTGGATTGTGATAGGTAGGCATCACCTGGTAATAACTAACCCCACCTGCACCAACAAATTTATCGTCATCAAAAACCAAATAACCTGTGTGAGAGTCATCATGAAAGGCCTGTCTATAATACTCGTAAGATTCTCTTTCTACTTCAGCCATATCAATATCTGACGTTAGATTATTAGCTGCCCGCAAAACTTCTATTCTTGTTTTAGTTAGCAGAACTATATCTTCTATCGTTGCTTTTTTATATATAATATTCAAACTAATCATCCTCTCAATTAAACAAAAACGCAGGTACATATTTCCGCGAAGGTTTAATATTAAGCATAAAATCAATATTTTTTTCGACAGTAGGCAGACAGTCTCCACATGGCTCGGTTATTCAACGAAAAACATACTCAACCCTTATTGTACGAGGAAATGGTGGAAAGCACTTTTACCCTTAAAATCTAGGGTTTCGAGTCTGTGATAACCTTGAATTATCCTATAATTTGTATAGGCAAACAGGGTAAAGCTCTGTTCCTTAAACTTCATTTTTAATGTCATCCCTACAAACTGGAATTTGTCTATTTTGAAAAATCACCTATTTTGCCAAGTGATTTTCCAATACTATGATACATTCCCGAATAAATTACAGGTTCTAATTTCGTAAGATCCACATCAAGTGTATCTCTACATTCCATCTGTTCTTCTATTTGAATATTCCTTATTCTGCAGAAAAAGGTTGTTGATTCTCCAATTTCAATTGATTGAACTACTTCACATTCATATATCCACCTACTCGCCTCCAAAACAGGAACATCCACAATCTCTCCCCTACCAACATCATATGAAATTTCATCCTTCTTCCCATCCTTTGCATGATGTGTGCCAAAATAATCCATAAGTTCGATCATGTCTGTGCTAACAAGATTAACGCTTAAAACACCAGTTCTAATTACATTCTGTTTGGTCCTTTTAGTACCAAACATACTGATAATTAATAAATAGTCATTCTCTTTCTCATTGGTTGTGCTAACCCATGTAATTGGAGCAAAGTTATGCGTTCCATCCTCATTGTTTGTACCAATAATAAAAGCAGGCTGAACACACATTGAAAAGTGTGTTCCTATTGATTTTCGCTTTATAACTTTCAATTAATCCTACCTCCTCAAATTCCGATTTATCTTTCTAATCAACTACACGCCAACTTCTTTAAAATATTAACATAATATTTAAACTCATTCAAGGAACTCAAATAAACACACAAGTGGAACACCTCAAATTAAGTTTAGAAAAAGCTGATTAATGCGAGGCATTCGTTTCGCCGTTTTGAGCAACGCTCGAAAACACGTCACTGAGAGGACTGTGAAAAAACGGCAGAAACTATTTATTCAGCGTTTCCTTTGTTTATTTGAAATTGCAATATAACTGCATAAAGAAATCAGGAAACTTATACAGTACAAAACAACCGCTCCAAAACTAAACAATACTTCTCCCAAATAAGTTAGTCCAGGCATAAATCCATATCCAGGAAGATTATTATAGTAAATCATCAGTCCTATGGATATAAGCAGCGGAATTAGTTCTGCCGAAAACAATATCCGCCAAAGTTTTTTTGTTTTCTTGCGAATGGTTATAACAAATAATATTATTTGAAATATAAAAATTACTATATATGTAATCAGTAGGAACAGTGCCATTACTATTTTCCTCCGTAAATTCCGATTTGTCAATTTCATTAAATATGAATTTTATCTTTTTCCAGTGGATACAGATATGTAATCGGATTCTGTGCCGACTGATTCAACTTCAATCCGGCTATCGACTTTCCAATGTAGAACGATTCATTCTCATCCAACGGAAATCCCTGCTCATATCTTTCATCCACAAAAAAAATAATCTATTTTCAGTTTTTGGTGCAAGAACAATATCCTGTCCTGAAAGTTTTACTACCATATAAAATTACACTACTCTCAAACGTGGCACAGCCATTATATACTCGCCCTCAAGTTTTACTACCCTATAAAATTACACTACTCTCAAACTTGATGTTCAATTTCGCACCGTTGCCAATTGTTTTACTACCCTATAAAATTACACTACTCTCAAACACAGCGTTTTGCAGGTTATTCAGCATATCAGTTTTACTACCCTATAAAATTACACTACTCTCAAACTCAGGGCTATCACTAGCAAAAACCGCAGAAGTTTTACTACCCTATAAAATTACACTACTCTCAAACCTCAAATTTAAGATAATGACACTACTCATCAGTGCATTTTATATTAGGCAGTAATTATATTATAGCATACAAATATAAAAAGTCAACAAAATTCAGATAATGCACATATCCTTGTCTATTATCAAAGTTTTTGAATATTCAAGGTGCGTATGTTCATTATTTTCAATACAGATCACTTTAAATTTTCTTAGCAGTATGTCTTTGTATAAAAGCTCAGTTTGCCGGTCCGTCAGATAACTTCGAAGATTAACAAAGAAAAATACACGCTCTCCTTTAAATTTGTTTACAGCAGTCATATATTCTATGATCTTTTCTGAAAGTTCCATTTTTTTATCATAAAAACGTACACCAAAAGCTTTAAGTATACCGCTTATGTCCTGTGGAACATCAATTTCTATTTCATTATCAGCCGACTCAGTTATCATGTAAATATACAAAGCTATATCAGCCATAAGCTTTTGAGTATGCTGATAGAAACGTTCATTTACCGATACATTTTTTATCTCAGCATACAGCTTATTTACAAGATCGCGCTGATTTATTTCAAAAGGTATTATCTGAGTTATAAGCTCTGCACGCTTTCTTAATTCAAGCGGCTCATTATTTTCCGACAAAATCAGTCTGCCACTTTCGCCTGAACACTGATCATATATATCGGATATTACATCACTGAATATCTGCTGATTTTCAATTACTAAATTCAAAACCGTGCTTTCTTCTAGCTCACAGTATAAATTGAAAGCTGGATATGCAATAGTCATAAAATCACCAATCTTTCATCACTGTCTACTATATCGCTTTTGAAGCTGCCTGTTATAAACTCCATTTTCTCAAATTGCTTTTCAGTAACATTTAGCATCTGCACAAGTCCATCAGGCGGTTTATTGCTTTTGATATTGCTCATGACAGTGTTAGCCGCTGTCTGATTAATCACCATTTTACAATAAACAGACTCCTGCATCATGATAAAGCCATTTTTAATGAGAAATTTTCTGAAACGTGCATAGTTTCTTCTGTTCTCAGTGGTAATAACAGGCAGGTCAAAGAATATAAACATTCTCATAAATCTATAGCTCATCATTCACCTCTCTAACTATTTTAATGAATAAAAACTGATTTTCGAAACGTCATTATCGTTGAGTGCGTCAAAAACACTTCTGCAATAAAAACGCATTGCATTTGACAAATACTGCTCGCTTTCATTTATCATCACGGTTGTACTGAGCAAAGACACTATAGTATGTTTTTCCTCTTTACCAAATACAGTAGGTGTATTTTTATATACCCATCGGTCTATAATTATACGGAAAGGTTCCATGAGGTCACATGAAAGATTGAACTGATTGAACATATTACTGTGAAACAGCCCTAACTGAGTTATATAACCATGAGCTGTCACCTCTCTGTTTATACAAAAAAGTATTAAACTATATCCATAATTCAGAGCGGCATTAATTATGCAATCACGGCTACGTGTAAAATCTTTACCAAATAAAGCATTAAAGTATACCTTTGCTGCGTGACCCTCTCTGTTGGTGACATCACCAACTTCAAGTTCTTCAATATATCCATGCAACATCTCAGCTTCGTTTGATTTTCCAAGTTCTTCGAGAAACTCGGCTTGCTTGCGTATTTTTTCAGCAACTATCTCAGTCCACGCACAAGCTTTGATATCATCGCTCCACTGTATCTGCCGTTTGATCTTTGCAGACGTATCATGACTGCCATAATAAGAAACAAGTTCACATGAGGGATTTCTTTTTTCATCACAAAATATAACCTTTATCTTTTTTTCGGACATAGCCACAATAAGACAGCCTGTAATTGATACTGCACTATTCTCGATAATGAGAACGGAGATCTCATCAAGATTTATTCTCTTGACATCATCTTCCGTTCTCACCACAAGATAGCCAGTCCTCATATCAAGCTTTGATCTTTTGGAAATGACAACTGTTCTCCAACTCATAAGTCAAGCAAATTCGGTGACTTATGCTCGATAAGTCCCGTCGGTGACTGGTCGACTAAAAAAATATTTGAATAATCTTTAACTTTATACAAACAAGTATTCAATGTTTTCACTCCAGAATTTTTTCGACCTCCAACTTCCTCCAAATTTACGCCCGCTTTTCGACCAGTTTTAAACAATCTAACCATTTCAGATAAAATTAAAACTTGGTTTTCTACTGATTTCTTAATAAAATTATCCCTATTATCTGACAATTTTATACCTAAATTTTCATACATAATATTAAATGGTTTTATATTACATTTTGACACTAATACGTCATACAACTCAATATTGTCCTCGATTGAAATACCTGAAAATGCATTAATCATACATACTTTATCTTGTTTTCTTTTTTCTATAAACTTCGTTATTTTTTTGACATAGGCCATATGTTGTGAAGAAAGAATCAATGATTCATTTGAAACAAATTTGATACTGCTATTTTGCTTGGCAGCAATCATTACACGGTATCCATCTAGTTCTAAAACCGCATTTATTTTTACAACATTATAGCGATTATTTAAAGGAAAAGCAACATCATTAGGTACAATTTTCACGTTTAACTCCTTGGATAATTTATCAGCTGCATATTCTTTTGCCTCTGATATATTCTTAAGAAATTTATTAGCCGAAAGCAACTCAACAGCCAATAAAATTACACCAAAATCTTTAATGGAAACTAATGAAAAAAATGAAATTGTAGCATTATCATACCCACCATATTTCTCTATAGAAAGATTATGTTTTATGCTTACCATACCCTTACCCTTTCTCAGCGGATTCTGATCAAAAAAGCCTCCATTTTGACCACTCTTTCGCATATAAGCATATCTCACATATCGTATGCTATTCTTTGACATCATTTTTCTAACGATAGCAAAAGATGTCTCAGGATCCCAAGCAACTTCTCCTCCACGCTCTACTTTGCGTGTTATAACGCCTGTTTTCTTGCCGTCTGAGTTCTTCTGAAATATTTTAATGGAATATTTCTCATTGTTCTTTACAAAATTCAGCGGATCTTTAGTAAACCTCGTGTTGTAAACATTACCCAAGACTATATTAAGATAAGCGTCCTTTGCATGGTGAAGATCATTTACTTCACGACATTTGAGCATACCCATTTCCTGCCTGAAATCAGATACAAGACCTGCTTTTACATAAACTATTTCTGTATTTGGAAACTGCTCTTTAAGTAATGTAGCAACCGCTTTTGTAGATTGTCTTGTTTCCACAAGCTGACGTGCAATAAAACCTGAAAGCTCATCATCTGTAAAAGGCGTACTTCTTGTTAGTCTTTGATACTTTTTCTCGCTGATAAGTCCTTTTTTATAAAGAGAATGCCACAACCCTGCCATACTATGCCTAATATCATCACTAATAGGATAACTGTCACTTTTCTTGCCGTTTTCATTGCTGCTGACAAGAACTTTGTTATCAAGACTGTCATCTTTTATCTTAGCCTGCGGCCATATATGGTCTATATTCCATTTATGTTCATTTTCCACTTCTTCAAATGGGATAGGTTTTTCAGTATACATACATCTGCCAAGCTGCATAAAGTAAAGAAAATACTTGTCACTTCTGAGTTTTGCGTCATCAATGGTATCAAGATGTTCCCATATGCCTGACTTTTTCAGATCATTTATATCTTTATTGTCAAGGCCATGCCAATGTTCAAGGATTTGATCCTTACGAGAATTTGTTCTTTTTCCTTTCGGTGTTTCACCTGTACCTCTTGCCATTTCTATAAAGATCTTGTCAGGATCTCTGCCTTGTATCTTTTTAAGTTCCTTTACAATATCAAACGTCCTTGTTACTGCACGGCGTACTGCAGTAGGGACATACATATCTTTCAAACGTTCACTCATGCTCTTATGATTTTCAGGTAGTGCATAATACTGCCTGTTCATATGCTCAATATTTTCTGAATATCGATATTTTGAACTTAACAACTGCATTATGTTCTCGTTGGTTTCCCACAGCATCGTTATGATATTCTTATCGCTCTCTGCCTCACCTGTCTTTGTATCAACTGGCAGCACATCTTCCAAGAAACAGCGTGACAGTCTGCCATAATCCTTATATTTAAGCTTTGTGATATACTTTACATCTTCGTCTGCAAGCATCGGAAACTGTGTTTTAAGCCATTTTTTCAAACGTATATTATCTGTTGTGACTGTGATATGTTCAATAATTTCCTCGACCTGTTGCTCTGTAAGAATACCATTAGACAACATTTTCTTAAAGTCATGATAAGATCTCAAAGCAGATTTTGCTATATCGTCAATACCTGTCACCTCATCACTATCCGCTGCATAGCCATGAGAAATAAGGCAGTCGCGTATCTTCTTTTTGCTGACTCTTGACTTGTTCCTTTCAAACAATTCTGTGTATATCTCTTGTTTTGTCTGAACGGATATAGGCTCTCCATTAAGTTTTATATTGTTTATCTCATTGAGAACGCTGAACTTGCTATAAAGCAATGAATATTTAGGCAGAACGTCCTGACCTGCAACGTATGTACATTTACAAGTCATACGACGAATAAACGCGTTTTCACTCTCATCTTCGTTTACCATGTCAGTAAAATTCCATGGAGTGATCTTACCGTCGAGTTTTCTAACAAGCCACGCATTTGGACTTTTCTTACTATCGACTAGTGGACCAACATAATAAGGCACACGGAATTTCATTATGCTCAGTATTTTATCCGCTACCGTACCATACTCATCTCTTTCATTAAGAAATGGAAGATAACCACAAGCATTTTCCAGTATCTTTTTAAGCTCTACATAATAAAGCTGATATGGTATAACTCGGTTGTCTGTAGTCACCTGTTTAGGACAAAGAGAATTTTGTTCACACTTTTCAAGGAGTTTGTCAAGGCAAGGTTTATCTTTTTCATTTGGTTTTATCTTGCTTAAAAACTTTTTAGTAAACTTACAAAAATCCTTCTGACTACACTTTTTATATTTACTATCTCTAGTTTTATCGGAAGATGCATTATAAACGTAACTTGCATAGTTCTGTTTTCCACTGACCTCTTTGAACATTTCATTGTAATCATCTTTGGTAAGATATTCTCTGAACAGATATTTTAGTGCATCGAGATCATATCCATGCTCATCATACTTATCTTTTTTAGCCTCAGATATAAGAGATTTACCCTCAAGAATATCCACCAGCAGCGACCAATCATAAAGACTTTTTACGCTTTTGAGCAAAGCAAAATCAAGCTCGTCTATCTGTCCTTCCAGCATCTCTAGAGTATCTCCAAAATCCGCATTCCTTACGCAAACGGAATCTTTCTCAAGGTCTGTGTACTCTTCATTTGCAAAGAACTTTGATAGCTTTTCCGTACCGCCACTAAGCAGCTTTATAAGTGCCGAGTAGCTGATATTTTCATTATCATAGGTCTTTACCTTACCGCCAAAAAGAAGTTTATCAAAATCTTTATTCTTTGCAGATACCGTTTTATGGCTTTTTAGTATTTCAGCAAAATCATCGGCAGATCTGTCAAACGGTGGTTCATCATCAAGCTTTTCTTCCAGAGCTTTATAAAAGCTTTCATAGAGCGGCTCAAACTCTGTTACTTTGCTTATATCGTCCTCTGATACCGGAAGAAGGAAATGTCCTCTGTGAGCAAGCAGATATACACAGGCAAGATATACAAGCCTTACATCATGAGGTTCTTTGCTTTCCATAAGCTCACAGATAAGGTGATGTATAGTTGGGTACTCTTCAAAATAATCCTTATCAGTGTAATCAGGATCGTCAAAGAAAATGTTATTTGTTCTATGTTCAGCGTCCTCAGGCAATAAGGCACTTTCCTTTAGCCTACGAAAGAAATTTTCATCCTTTTCACATACAGCCCTAACAAAAAACTCCTGCAATAGTATTATTCTTTGCTTACGGCGATCAAGCCTTCTTCTTGCCGTGCGGAATGACCTTCTTTCCGCAGACTGCTTTGCCTCATCAAAAAGATGAACACCCCACATTAAGTTGTTCTTGTATTTTTTCAGCTTATATTCACTGTTTGTCACAGCCCAGCCTACTGAATCTGTTCCTATATCAAGTCCCCAAAAAATTTTTTCGTCAACCACTTGACAAACCTCCCTTTATGTGTTAATATAGTGTCATAGGATTACTACCCTATAAAATTACACTACGAGTTCAAATAAAAATTCTTTCAAATCGTTGGTTTCATACCTTCATCACGAGTGTCGTGTTCAGATCCTTGTCTTTGACAGGGATCTTTTTTATTGTTGTTGATCTTTTTGCTCCAAAGCTGATCTTACCCATTTGTAATACTCCTCTCTTATATCTTCAGGTTCATATATCTTCATACTCCTAGGAAATTGTAGCATCCACCCCCATAGAGTCGGACTGATTTGCACAAGCACCGTGGTTTTACAGATATCCCCATTACAACGAATTATTATGTCATGCCCAAATTTATCATAGACCACCTCTATAAGTTTAGAAGAAAACTGAAACGTCACCTTTCGTATACTGCCGCCATACATCTTGAAAGACTGTAAACGATATGTGCTAACATTTTTCAGTACCTCAACAGCATTTTGACTTATTGGTTCAGAAACTATCTCAGGATCTTCTATTCTGTCAAGTCTGAATGCTTTTACCTTATTGACATATTCAGGGTCGGCACGATAACATAAAAGATAGTAGTTACCGTCCTCAAATATCAATCCCAATGGTTCTTCTTGATATATAACTCCGTCATGTGCAAAGACCTTTTCGTCATATTCATTAAGGTGAAAATATTGAAAGCGTATTCTCATCTGCTTTTCAATAGCATTTTCAACTATCTCTATATTCTGAAAAATGCTGTCATTCTTATGTTTTACAGTCATAAACTGCAAGGTATGACGCTTGAGCAGTTCCACTCTATATTTACAACTCAAGTATGCCAACTTATCGAGAAGTATTTCCGTCTTATCGGCAGGAATAAAAGCAGCACTCTGAACTGCATCCATAATTATCTTAATTTCCGAAACACTGAAACGGCGTTCATTCACATAATATGTGTTGTCATGAAATGAACGTCCTTTCAGTATCTCATAACCGTTAGAACGTAGAGTTTCTATATCACGGTATATAGACTTTCTTTCACTTGAGATATTGCACTTAGCAAGCTCATCTATCAGTTGTTGTGTCGTCATCAGATGCTCAGAGTCAGTCATCATATTCAATATTTCCCATATTTTTAAAAGTTTAAGTTTATTTGGTGCATTTGACTCCATTGCTAAGTTCCTTTCATCATGAAATGTTCATAAAATAAGTATAACATATTTAAAAACTCCAAGTCAATATTTACAAGTACCAATTTTGGAACTTAAAAGAAAATTAAAAAAATATTTTATTTTGTTAATCATCGTCGATTTATAATATAATGCCATAACAGCACCATTCACTAAATCCTTTCAAGAATGAACGGTGCTGTTCTTTGGTACCCGTCAAACCCTCCGCATCTACCCCACCGATGTCTAAAGAAGTATAATAAACTTTGGTTTTGTCAATATTACTTGACACATTTTATTCGAACAAGAATTATGCAACGAGAAAGATATGATCATAGTAGAGCTTTCTTCGGGCTGCCGGAGGCAACCCACCGTTGGCGGTGCAGATTCTTCTGTTGGCCCAGTAACTCATATAATATCTCCAGATCATAGTCTTCAACTCTTTCATAGTGTAGTTCTCCGGCTTGTCTTCACGGTTGTAGAACAGCTCTTCTTTCATTCTTGCCCACATACTTTCACAGCGTGCATTGTGCATTATCATGACATCTTCCGTTGGTGCTGTTCATGCTTTGAATGATCCCATATTTCTTTACAGCAGCATCCCGGCATCTTTTCTCTGTGCAATGCAAGGGTCGAAAATAAGTTTAATGCTTTTAAGGAATACGCCAAGAAGTACAACCTTCATTTGGGCTTTGTGCGCGACATTGATGAGGAATTGTACATAAATAATACAATCTACACTGAAAATATGTCAGAAGATAATTAGATTTCACTGGATGATGTGCTGAAATAAATTCTCAGCCTTGAATAATTAAATTAAAAATGAGCTACTGCACATAATGCAATAGCTCATTTTCGTATATTCCAAATCAACCTAATTGTTCTACAAATCTTGCAAATGCTTCTTTTCCTTGTTTATCTCTCTTAAATACTCCGGCATCTTCAAGTACCTGCTCAAAAACTCTGCCAACTTCATAACGAATAATATCCATTGCATTATCAGCGTTAAAATCAGAATATTTTTTTAGAATTTCACTTGCCCAAATTGCATGAGATGCAATTTTATCATCTGTAGCAATCTCTTTGCCGGACAGTATTGCATCTTTTAAAAGTGTCAGTTCATCTGCTAAACGCGCCGGAAGAACAGCAAGTCCCATCACTTCAATCAATCCGATGTTTTCTTTTTTGATATGATGTAAGGTAGGATTCGGATGGAACACACCTAACGGTCTTTCTTTCGTTGTAATATTGTTTCTCAATAACAAGTCGCATTCAAATCCAGAAGAAGTTGCTCTTGCAATTGGAGTAATTGTATTATGCAGAATTCCGTCTGTTTCTGCAAAAATTCCAACCACTTCATCCGTATATGTTCTCCATTTTGTTAAAATATCAGCACATGCAGCTGCCAAAGCCGTCCTGTTTTTTGAAGAAAGACGTATCACAGACATCGGCCATTTTACAATGCCGGCACTAACATTCATATAATTATTCAAAAGAAATGTTCTTTCAATCGGTGCTTTTGCCATTGCAAAATTATAATTGCCGCCTTGAAAGTGTTCATGCGTTAGAATGGAGCCGCCTACAATAGGAAGGTCTGCATTTGAACCGATAAAATAGTGTGGAAATTGCTCAACAAAATCAAACAGTTTATTGAATACCTGTGCATTAATTGTCATAGGAATATGCTGTTTATTAAAGACGATGCAGTGTTCATTATAATATCCATAAGGAGAATACTGCATGAACCAATCTTGGCTGTTGATATTCAACTTTACCGGACGAAGATTTTGTCTTGCAGGGTGTGTCTGGTGACCTGCGAATCCCATATTTTCAACACAAAGCTGACATTGAGGATAGGCTGATTTTTTTTGCAATTTAGCAGCAGCAATATCACGAGGATCTTTCTCCGGCTTAGAACGATTTATAGTAATGTCAAGTGTTCCATATTCTGATTCATATGTCCACTTTAAATCTTTCGCAATTCTTTCAGCACGAACATAGTTCAGGCTTTTACTAAAAGCATAGTACCATTCTGTAGCTGCTGATGGCGAAGCAGAATATTTTCTTTGAAATGTGGCATTAACTTCTCTCGGCATAGGTGTGAAAACACCCATAACTCTTGTATCGAATAGATCACGTTGTACAGCAGTGTCTTCAATAATTCCTGCTTTTACTGCATAGTCGATCAGGGGTTCAAGAAGTTCTTCAATATTTCCCGTGAGTGGTTCTTTATCATTCCAGTCAGTCAGTTTTAGTATATCCATGAGCTGATTTCTAACAACAAAAATATCGTCATTTGTAATCAAATCAGCTTCTATTGCATGACGGATTAATCCGTTTATTGCCCTGTATATCATGATAACACCTCTTTTCAAAAACCATCTGGATGATTCTTATGCCAATTCCATGCGTCAGATATAATTTCTTCAAGGCTATCATGTACAGGATTCCAGCCGAGAATTTTTCTTGCCTTTTCACTGGAAGCCACCAGTCGTGCAGGATCTCCAGCACGCTTTGGCGTTTCAATTGCCGGAATCGGGTGCCCTGTCACTTTTCTTGCTTTATCAATTACTTCTTTTACGGAATAGCCGACACCATTTCCAAGATTGAAAATATTGCTTTCGTTTCCGTTTTTCAAGTACTTTACAGCGAGAATATGTGCCTGAGCCAAATCGGTAACATGGATGTAGTCTCTGATACAAGTTCCATCAGGAGTATCATAATCTGTTCCATAGATGGAGATACTTTCTCTCTTTCCATTTGGGACTTGAAGGATCAAAGGAATCAAATGACTTTCCGGATTATGAGCCTCGCCGATTTTACCTGATTTGTCTGCTCCGCAAGCATTGAAATAGCGGAGAGAAACGTATCTTAGACCATGAGCTTTTGAAGTCCAATAGAACATCTTCTCCATAGCAAGTTTGGTTTCACCATATGGATTGGTTGGCTGTGTTCTGTCTGTTTCAAGAATCGGAATATTTTCCGGTTCACCATAGGTGGCAGCGGTTGAGGAAAATACAATTTTATCAATATGGTGTTCAACCATGGAATCCAAAAGAATTTTTGTTCCGCAGAGATTATTATCGTAATACTTTAGTGGATCGACAACGCTTTCTCCAACAAGAGAATATGCTGCAAAGTGAATCACTGCATCTATCTGTTCGTTTTCAAAAATATTATCAAGAAACGCCTTGTCATGCAAATCACCCAGATAAAATTTCGCATCTTTCGGAACAGCTTCGATGTGTCCGGTTGCAAGATTGTCTGCAATAATAACGCTTTCTCCGGTGCGAATCAACTCTAAAGCTGTGTGAGAACCGATATATCCTGCACCGCCTAAAACAAGTATACTCATTATTCCCTACTATTATTTGATTTCAATACCGCCAAACGGTCTGATTGTCATAATGTAGCACGAATTTTGTCCAAATATTCTGTCCATTTCCGATCTATATGCATTGACAAGATCATTTGGTACAAATGCCTGAACATTCCCTGCGAAACCACCTCCGTGAACTCTTACAGCACCATTGCCTTTTAATATTCGTTTCCCCGCCATAATTGCAAGTGGAATACCTTGTTCCGTTGGCTTTCTACATGAGTATAAATTTTGCAGATAGTTCATGGAGGAATCTCCCGATTCGTTTACAAGCGTGAGAAAATCCTCAAATCTGTTGTTTTTGAGAGCTTCCGTTTCTGCCTTTGCACGATAATTGTCGCCAAAAAAGTGAATTGCACGCAAGACAGCTCTGTCAGAAATCTTCTTTTTAATATCAGGGAGATTATTCCAAAATTGATTTTCATCAACTTCACGAAGAACCTTTTTGCCGAAATATTCTGCAACTTCGTCCATTTCTGTACGAACGGCTACATAATCATCTGTCAAATCAGAATGATCTCCTTTGGTGTCTGTGATGATCAATGCATAGCCGGTTTTTGAAAGGTCAAAATCAATTTTTTGGATACTTGGATTTTGAATGTTTTGAAAATCAAGAAAAACAAATCCACCAACGGAGCAAACCATCTGATCCATCAATCCGCTTTTCTTGCCAAAATAAAAGTTTTCTGCATATTGTCCGATTTTTGCGATTTCTACTGCACCGATCTGATTGTTATTGTAATAGCTGTCAATTGCTGTTGCAATCAATGTTTCAAATGCAGCAGAAGAAGAAATACCGCTTCCACCAAGTACATTTGAAGTTGTATACATATCAAATCCGGAAATTTCTACACCTAAATCCTTAAAGCGAGCTGCAATCCCTCTGACAATTTCAGAAGAACCTTTTTCACCGATATGAACATCCAAATCGTCCAGTGAAACTGCAAATTCATCGTATCCCTCTGATTTAATTCTGATGATGTTTTCGTCATGAAATGCTGCAACACCGATAACATCTAAGTCAACTGCTCCTGCAATGACACAGCCATGTTGATGATCGGTATGATTACCGCCGATTTCTGTTCTACCCGGAGCAGAATAAACGTGTATATCATTTCTATTCGGATACAGTGCTGTGAATTTCTCCACAGCACTAATATATCGTGATTTCTGACTTTCTATATCCTGTGGCTTATAAATATTTGCGAAGATATTATCAAATCCACCACAAGTAACATTGTCTTGAAAATCCTGTATTTTCATTGTTTTCCTTTCTTCTTACGATCTTAAGGGCATAATTACAAATTCCAATTTCATCGGCTGATCTGCATGGATTCTGTACTCCTCATGCACCGGTGCACCCCAGGAATCATCGCCGCCGACACCCATTTGCTTTGCAGCGATTCTGACCCATGTGTAGCGAACACTTGGAAGTTCATCCAGATGCATTGCGTTTTCGAGTTCATAGGCACTGTATGGCAGTACGCTCATTTCAAACGGAGCAGATGCCTTTTGGAACGTCAGACCATGCTGCATATCATCATGGACAGAGAGCGTTCTTACACCGGTACGATTGCCGCATTCCTGCGGATTGAGATAGCCGGAAAGATTTTCTTTTGCCGTAGATTTCCACGATCCCAGTCTTGCTCCTTTGCATCGGTCGCTGTAATTTTCATCAGGGCCGAGTCCGTAATACTGAAAATTGCAAAGCTGTTTTTTCATCTTGAAGTCCAATGCAAGAACCGGCATATCGGACATTCCGCTTACTCCTGCATAATTTACACTTACGCCCAGCTTTCCGTCAAAGTGCGCGGTATAGGTTACAGTAAACTCAAAAGTCTGAACACAGGCAGCCTGATATGTGAATATGATTTTTAAGGCATCTTCCTGTTCCAGCCATGAAACGGTTTTATACTTTGCAAATTTGCCTGCGACATACCACTGTGCAAGATTGTACGGCTCGGAAGCACCGGTGTCATTGTCCGTCATTGCTCTCCAGAAGCTGACCTTTGGTGTGCGTGTGATATATTCAAAATCATTGTATTTCAGAGAACTGATGCCACCCTCTTTTTTGTCGAACATCATGGAGAAGTTTTCTCCGTGAACGCCAATGATAACATCGCCGTATACAATCGTTGGCTTTTGCAATGTGGTTTCCGGAATCTGATTATCTTTCACTTCAAACACTTCCTGTGCAAAGGCAATTTCGTGCCCTGCATCTGCCCATAGTGTCTGATCTGCGGTAACGGCAGAAACATGATAAACATATTCTCCTGCACTGTCTATTTTGTGAAGTGTCAGTTTCATTGTCTTGCTTTCTCCGGCAGAAACATTCAGAGAAAATGTATCGGATTTCAGAACAACGCCGTTCTTTTCCAATCGTACAACAAATGACAAGTTGTTTGTATCTGCAAAGAGATTTCGGTTTTCTACGGTAAGCATTCCGTTTTGAATAGACATTCTGATGTTGGAGTAAAGAGCCTTCATTTCCTGAACCTTTGGAGAGTAGGTTCTGTCAGCATAGATCACACCATTGGTGCAGAATCCGTAATCGCTTGGTCTGTCCTCAAAATCTCCGCCATAAGCCAGAACCGTTTCCCCGTCGTCATTTTGGGTTTCGATTGCCTGATCGATGTAGTCCCAGATGAAACCACCCTGATAAGCCTCATATTTGTCCTCAAGGTCAGTGTAAAGGCTCAAACCGCCAAGAGAATTGCCCATAGCGTGCATATACTCACAGCTGATATACGGTCTGCCGCTGTTCTGTTTCAGGTATTCTTCCACTTCCTGCGGTTTTGCGTACATACGGCTTTCCATATCCGTGATAGAATCATACTGATGATTCGGAACTCTTGTAACGCCCTCATAATGCACCAGTCTTGTCGGGTCTACGCTTCTGAAATATTCCGACATCGCAGCAATATCTTCTCCGCAGTAGGATTCATTTCCGCAAGACCAGATGAGGACACTTGCGTGATTCTTGTCACGTTCATACATTGATTTTGCTCTGTCCAGTACAGCTTCTTTCCATTCCGGAAGTGAACCCGGTACATTCCAAGACGGATCTGTTACACCAAGCTTCTGCCATGTACCGTGTGTTTCCAGATTGGTTTCATCAATCAGATAAATGCCATATGCATCACAAAGTTGATACCAAAGAGAATTGTTCGGATAATGACAGGTACGAACTGCATTGATATTGTTTTTCTTCATGAACTGGATGTCAAACAGCATATCTTCCTTTGTGATTGCTCTGCCTGTTCTCGCATCAAATTCGTGTCGATTGATGCCCTTGAAAATGATACGTTTTCCGTTTAAACACATGATTCCGTTTTTCAGTTCAAATCGGCGGAATCCGACCTTGGTTCTGCTGACCTCGATTTCATTTCCGTCTTCGTCTGTCAGAATCACTGTAAACGTGTAGAGATTCGGTATTTCGGCACTCCAAGGCTTGCTATTTTCAATTGTCCAGTTTACGGATTCCTTTTCATTGGATTGTGCGATGACCGTTCCATTTTCATCTGTCAAGATTGATCTCACAGAACACTTGCCCGCAATATCCAGCGTTGCAGAGAAGATACCATTTGTACCATCATAATCTGCAATCACTCTCATATCACCAACATGGGCAGACGGTGCCGCATAAAGGAATATGTCACGGAAAATGCCGGAGAATCTCCAGAAATCCTGATCTTCCAGCCAGCTTGCAGAACTTCTTTTGAACACTGCAACAGCAAGTTTGTTGTCCTTTTCACGGATATATGGTGTCAGTTCAAATTCAGACGGTGTAAAAGAATCCTCGCTGTAGCCGATAAATTCGCCGTTCAGCCAGACATACATAGCAGTTTCCACACCCTGAAAAGAAATAAATACACGCTTGTTTTTCAGAGCATCGTTCAAGTCAAAATATCTGACGTAGCTGCCGACAGAGTTGTCCTTTTCAGAGATAAACGGCGGACGGAGATGCTCCTGTCCCTCCCAAGGATAAATGGTATTGACGTACTGCGGTTTGCCGTATCCCTGCAATTCCATGTGTCCCGGAACCTGAATGTTGTCAAAATTGTCAGTGCTGTCGCTTTCTTCATAGAACTTTTGCTGCCATTCAGATGGATTCTTTGCCCACGCAAATTTCCAGGTGCCGTTCAGATTCTGAATCAGAGAGGAATTATCTGCATCGGCTTCCAAATGGTTTGCATAGATTCTGTGGTCGGAATGTGCCGCGATTCTGTTGACTGCAAACACTTCCGGATCGGTCAGCCAGTCGAGTGTATATTTCATATTGTTCCCTCCATTTTAGTTCTGTGATTCCATCACAACTTCATTTTCGGATATTCCAAGTTTTTCTTTGATTTCCGCATTTGCCTTTTCAACATTCATCTTAGAAAGAATAAATGTGATGATCAGATCCAGTGCAAACGGAACGATCAGATACATAATGTGAAGCATATTGATAGCAGAATCAGGCTGTACTGTCAAAGTGCCCTTGAATCCGCTAAAGTCGAGCAAAAGACCGACAATTGCTGTTCCAAGTCCACCACCAATTTTTACACCAAGTGATGTGCAGGAGTACATGATTCCATCAACGTGCTTGTGTTTGGTAAGCCAGCTATATTCAGAGCATGATGCGATTACTGCATTCATATCACCTTGCCATGGACCTTGACCGAGTGCTGCAAGTGCTGTAAATGCAAGCATCAGCGGAATGTTTCCCATGTATCCGGCAACTGCTACCAGAAGTCTGCCAACTGTTGCTACCATGTAGCTGTATTTGTTCAGCTTATACATTCCGTTCCATTTTTGTACGATGGTAGGAGTGAAGATCAAGGCGATAATCAAAGGAATATTGATAAACCACGCAAATGTGCCGAACATATTCTCATCTGCGAGAATATATTTTGCATAGTATGTTCCAACACCGATCATCGCACCATAGAACTGCTGCAAAATGTAGGTTACTGTGATCATCACATAATATTTGTTGTGTACGAGAATTTTGAATGCTTCTCCAAAACTGTATTTGGTTTCTTCTGTTTTTGTTTCACTGTCTGCAAGTTCCTCATCAGAAAGTTCTTTTACAGAAAGAGCGGAAATTGTATTTACAATAAGACCGATAACCGCATAAATAATTGCGACTGTTCTCCAGCCATTTGCACCACCGCCCATTGCTTCAACAAATTGGAATGTAACAGCCTGAATCAGGAGGCTTGTTCCAAATGCGAAGATAAAGCGATAAGAACCCATCTGAACTCTTTCCTTGCTGTTCTTTGTAACAAGAGCGGTCAGAGCAGAATATGCGATGTTGTTTGCCGTATAAAATACACTGTTAAGAAGTGTGTAGCAGATAAAGAACCATGCGTACTGAGCAAAATTATCCATGTTCATCGGGATTGCAAATACACCGATCAAGGTAATTGCACAACCGATAAAACCATAAAGCATCCACGGTTTTGCCTTGCCCATTTTCGTATGTGTCTTATCAATCAACGTACCAAAAATGATGTCTGTTATTCCATCAAAAATCTTCGATACAGCAATAAGAACGCCAATAACACCTGCGTTTAATCCAATCGTGTCGGTAAGATAGATCATTACGAATGATGTCAGCAATGCATAGACAACGTTCCCTGCAACATCGCCGGAACCATAACCGACTTTGTTATACCACTTTAAGTATGTTTTTTCTTTGCTCATAATAGAGCTCCTTTCATTGTTTGTATGCCCACATGGACAGAATTTTTCCATAACGAATGATACGAACTGCTTTTCATCTTGCAAAAGCGAAATAATGCCATCGTCAGAATAGATGATTATTTTTTTGACTATAAAGAATTTTTACTGAATTCAACATGAAATTACAATGAAAGACGTCTTTTTTTTAATTCTTTCCTCTCATTTCTTAACTCTATTATACCACGCAAAACGGCTTAAAAAATACACAAAGTTATAAAATATATGCACAAAGTTTAGGATTTTTCTTGTAATCAGTGCTCAGGTGTGATATACTATAGTTATAGAAGCAAGGAGGTGCTTTTTATGTTTATGAATGTTGCCTATTTAAACAACTCTACATCTACTGTAGTGGATAATACGAAACCTTTAATTGTAACAAGCTGCGGAAATTATCGTGTGAAAAATCGTTCTGAAGTAGTAACACATCGTCCGAAGGGAAGAAAAGATTATCAGCTTTTATATATTGCCTCCGGAAAAGGACATTTTTTCATTCACGGAGAAGAAAAAACGGTTTCAGCCGGAAATATTATTATATATTTGCCGGATCAACCACAGGAATATGTTTATTATCGTGCAGATCAAACCGATGTTTATTGGGTGCATTTTACCGGAAATGAAGTAGAAGAAATTTTAAAGTATTACAATATCAACCTGAAAAATAATATTCTCTATATTGGAACATCTCCCGATTATCAGTGGTTATTTGGTCAGATGATTCAGGAATTGCAGCTTTGCAGACCACGGTATGATGAATTGATCTCTTTGCAGCTGCGAAATATTTTTGTTTTGATAAGCCGTGCAATCATGAGTGCAAAGAAATTCAGCAGCACCAGTGAAAAAGAAGTTGCTTTTGCGATGCACTATTTTCGTAAGAATTACAACACAGAAATCAGCATTGAGGAGTACTCCGAATCCAGAGGGCTTAGCAACTGTTGGTTTATTCAGTGCTTTAAAGAAATCACAGGTTCCAGTCCGCTGCAATATATCTTAAAGCTGCGAATCTCCAACGCACAAAATTTGTTAGAAAATACGGACTACACCATTACTGAAATTGCAAATATGGTTGGATACACCAATTCGCTTTATTTCAGCAGACTGTTTCATAAATACATTGGTATGTCACCAAAAGAATATCGAAAAGTAAAACTCAAAGAAAATCTCAGGGAATAAAAAACAAAACTCGTTTGGCTAAAACTAAACCAAACGAGTTTTGTTGATTTTTGATAAGAAATAAGGAATGGCTACATTACCAAACACGTCTGAATTGCAATCTCCTCAGCCTGCAGCTCGAAGAGATTTTCAAGCAGCCAAACCTTAGCCGTATCAGCATTTTTCATCGCAAGTGCATATTCAGGATCAGTAGCACGCATTTTGTTCCAGATCTTCCATAATCAGCAGAGAAGATTTTGAAAAGGTACAGGAAAATCAGAATTAACTTCTTTGTTTTCCTAATAGTGTTTAATGTATTTAGTGATAGTATCGATTAATTCCTCCATGTTAATCGGCTTGGAAATATGGTCATTCATGCCTGAATCCAGGGATTCCTGAATATCATCTATAAAAGCATTTGCAGACAAAGCTATAATTGGAATCGTAACTGCATCGGACCGCTCTATACCCAAGGCTCGAATGGCTTTTGCTGCTTGGTGTCCATCCATGTTTGGCATCATAATATCCATCAAAATAAGATCGTATGTGCCTCGTGGATGATTTTTAAACAAATCCACAACTTCTTTTCCGTCTGATGCGCGTGTTACGGTCACACCAGCATCTTCCAGCATCATCGTAGCAAGTTCAGCATTTAGATCATTATCCTCAGCCATAAGAACATGAATACCCGTCAAATCTCTATGTAGATGTTGTTTTTGTTCTGATTGAATAACCTGTTCTGACAACTCCAGTGGGATCTCCACTGTGAATGTAGAACCTACACCTTTTTTGCTCTCAACAGCGATCGAACCGCCCATCATATCCACATATTTTTTTGTGATGGCCATACCAAGGCCGGTTCCCTTATATTGAGTTCTGGCATTAGCATCATCTTCTTGTGAAAACGGATCGAATAATTTTTTCTGGAACTCTTCGCTCATGCCAATACCGTTATCACGAACAACATAACGAGTTATGATATGTTTCTCATCCGCTCCTGGGTAACTGCTGATATCCAAAGTGATCTTTCCGCCGTCATTTGTGAATTTCACAGCATTGCCAAGAAGATTCACCAAAACTTCTCGGATACGCGCAACATCCGCAAGGACATATGGGTTCTTTGGGATTTCTCGATGTACTTCAAACTTAAGATCTCGATTATAAAGAAGTCCATTCATAATCGCCTGGACGTTATCTGTCAATTGAGTAATGTCCACCGGCTCGGGCGAAATAGTAACTTTTCCACTTTCAATGCGAGTAAAATCCAGAACGTCATTCAACAAAGAGAGAAGATGATTCGAACTTTTTTGAACTTTCTCCAAGCTATCATGAATATCTGAAACCGTGTTCTGGTGAAGCGCAATGTTTGTAAATCCAATAATGGCATTCATCGGCGTTCTGATGTCATGGCTAATACTAAGCAAAAACGCAGATTTTGCTTTGTTGGCAGCATCTGCTTCCTCAGCGGCGGTCATTAATAATTGTTTTTGTTTTTGCTCTTCTGCCTTGCTTTTCTGGTAAACATAATAGGTATATAGACAAATCAAAAGCAATACAGCCCCTGCGACTAAACCGCAGATGATGGAAATATGATTCGTCTCTTCAACCATTCCATAAGCTGATTGCATATCCATTTCAATGCAAAATGCGCCAATGATTTCTCCTGTCCCATCATGATTTGCTCTTACAGGATAGCAAGCCGTAAAAATCGGGCCCCATGTTGTATCAATGATATCCTGAGAGTACACATTTTCCCCAGAAATAGCCCTATCAATATACGGAACCATTTCTTCCTCAATATAATCTCCAGGGTGTCTTACATCATCCGCATCCGAATCCAAACCGTCTACCACATAAACGAGTTTTCCTTCTTCATTTTTTGTAGCGGTATAAATATATCGAGTAGAATTCAGTGTTCTGATTTCATTGAAATATGAAGAAATATCCTTATATAATTGCTTCTTTTCATCAGATTGATCTTTGATTTGATCAAAATCTTCTTTGCCGATTTTTCCATCCACGAGTTTGTGTACTGCATCTGCACTCGCTGTGTCACGTATGATTTCTGTTTCAAGGGCGGTCTTAGTGTAAGAACTTTGCAGAATAAATGTGTACAACGCTATTACAAAAATCGTCAAAAGCCCCGCAATCACAAAGATACTGCCTGTATTCTTCAGCCTAAGGAGTTTTTTTAAATTAATTCCTTCTTTTGTTTTCTTCATGCTGCTCATTCACATCCTTTAAATCCCAATTTATCGTTCATCCCTAACCTCTATAATTTCACCTACAAAAACAATATGTGGTTGCCAGCCTCCATTGAAATCGGGATATACTTTTGGCAAAAAAATGTTAATTTTGCCTCTTTATAGGTTACTCCCTGACCGATTTCAATAGGAGTCAGTCTTGCAGGATTGGTTGTCACCCTTTTTCATTTTCCAAAAATCATCCCAAAATGCCTGACATCTAATCCACTGTCTCAAATTGTGACATCTAATCCGAGGTTACAAGCTGACACATATTTTCGCAGTAGACTGGTTCTTATTTACCTTTCCTTGACATCAACACTACCATCTCCACATGGCTCGGTTCTCCAACGAGTAACCTACTCAAGACCCACTGTACAAGGGAATGGTGGAACGCACATTTTACCTTAAAATCTAGGGTTTTGAGCCTGTATAATCTTGAATTGCCCTATAATTTGTATAGGCAAACAGGGTAAAGCTCTGTTCCTTAAACTTCATTTTTCATGTCACCCCTACAAACTGAAATTTAAGTTTTTCGTCTATTCCTTATTGAATAGATAATTGTTATAGTTAATGTACACAAAATTAAAATATGTAAAATGGTATGATATACATCAGGTATGTATTTGCCTTCTACATCAATCCAGTGAATTGTTTCTGAGAAATATTTAATTTTACCATCTAATGATCCCATAAATCCACTGTTAAAAATAGTATACCACTCGTGGCACATAAGTTGTATAACAAGCCACATTGACATCCACCCGATAACAACATATTTTCCAATATTTTCTTTTGCAAGAAACAGTATTATTGTAATCAAATAAATCAAAAAGCATATACCATCTTCTTTATATGACCTTGTAACTAAACATTTGTTTCCAAAATACAAACCTGTCATATCAAGGAAAAACCATAATAATAATACAATCTGTGCAACAATACAATATCTTTTCCTCATTTACACAACCTCTTCAAATTCCGATTTATCAATTTCGTTAAATTATCCTTATGAATTACTGCTGCTACAACTTTTACTGTTTTCATTCGCTAAATTTCTTTCTATATGAATTGCAGGAGATTGTTTTTTATACAAACTTCATATCCTAATTTCTTCTCGCCGACCTTATCAAAATTGGCGACAATATTAGCCCTTCGATAGCTGTAATGACTCCTGGTCCAAAGGACTTATGGGTTTACCTTTCTTCCTACAATATCAGCAGATACCACCACTGGCGGCTTTGGCTGCGGCTTCGGAATAACATGCGGAACATAAGCCGGTTTACTTTTACCTTTTCTCAGCAAGGGCCTTCATATACTGGGCATCGACATCACCACCTCTATTCTTAAAGTCCTCCATATCTTTAAAAACGAACATCGGCGGCTTCTTTACATCATTGTCCGGAACCGGCCTGATAGGGAACATCCATACTTTTCTCGAATTTCCATCCTCGCCAGGTTGTGTCCCAGCATACGGCTCGTCAACGAGCTCTATCAGTCCACAGTAAACGTATTCACCTTCATCGATAACTTCAAAGAGATGTACATCTACACCGTTGTGTCCACATCCGGCAAGTGTGGCATTCTGGACCCAGTTAATATCCTGATCTCCGTTTTTGCCAATACCAGTATAGTGGAGAATTCCTCCGATCCATTTGTCGTGATAGATACCCTTTGTGTTGTCTGATACGATCACCAGCGTATCCGTCGTCTTTGACCGGCGCATGCCTCCCATATTCCCACACTTAAATTTTTCAACGATATCGCTATTTTTCAGCGTTTCACCAATTTTTAATCCAGGATCAAAAAAATATACGGCCTCCATTTACTATTTTATTCCACTATCACAGTTAGCCTGTCCTGCGATAGCACATTTAAAAGTTCTTCCATACTCTTTTCAATATTTACCACATCTACAAAGAACAGTGAAACCGTCGCGCCATCACCACTATCAAAAGTGATTTTTCCACTATCTTTCATTACAAAATTTACCGGATAAAGAAGCCATATTTCCGACGTGTTATATTTCTTGGAATATGCATACATCTGATACATGTCACCCTGCGATATTCCATAATTGGCTCCTTTGTCATTGATGAGGCTCTTCCATTTGGTATCAAGAATAACAACGCTTCCATCATCTCTTGTAACCACAAGATCCGGTCTGAGAGCAAACTTTCGATGCTTCTCACCATTCAATGTATTGAATAGGTAGTGTCCTTTATCCTGAGCAGAAACCTCCCAGTTGGCCCTATTGAAAACCTTCTTCATATTACGTGCAACATATGACTCAAACACTTTTTCCATAGGAAACAGAAGTGCTCTTGCATTATCAGTCCCTGAAAAAGTAGTAAAACTCTTGCCTTTCAAGAACACCTTAGACCACTTAATTAGCATTTCATATTCCTTGGTATTACGATCTATTACTACCTTTGCAAAATCCTCATCATAGTTCTTCGAAGGCTCTACAAGTTCAAATGAAGTAAGAAGCTGCCTTATTTCTTTACCATTTTCCGCGCTACTACTTATACTCTGCAATTTCAAAAGCGTTGATTTTATCAAACGATTTTCTGGCCTATTTACCTGATACTCATCAAATCCTACATAGTAGCGTTCTTTATGCGCAAGATTTGCTTTAATATGCTCATTAACCATAAGCTTTCCCTTGTAAACAGTAAGGTTATCCTCCTGTCTCGCATATGAAGATTTAATACCATGCTTTACAATCGACCTCACTTCTTGCAGATACATATTAATGAAGACATCATACAAATTCATTCGATTCGTTTTAAGATTAGCATTTGTAAAGACCTTGCTCGGAAAATCCCTCATGCTTCGAAGCATCTTCATGAACACTTGCTTCGTTTCATCATTCTCGCCATTTACAAACTCTATCTTAGGTAATATCTGAATCTGATAGTTATTCTTCATCTGAATGAGACCGACGTAATTCTTAAAAGTTACAGTTTCACCCAGGTTTCTTTTGTATCCAATCTTGATAAAATCTAAAACATCTGATTCTGTATCATCTGAATCAAAAGCATGAATGAACTCTATTAGCTCTGCAAATGAGTTCTTGTCCATGCATTTATAGAGATCCCTATAATCGGGGTTTCCAATTATGGTCTCAAACTCTTTTACCTCCAAGAGTTCATTCATCTAATCACCACTTTTCTTATCCAATTATCTCTTTATAACTCATGATGTTGTCAAAGGCCTCGTCCTGAATTACATAGGCGTAATCTGGTATATCAACATCAGAGGTATCTCCCCTGAATATCTGGTTTAATTTAATCTCATTAGCAAGAATAAACATATGCTCTGTGTTCTCTTTGCCGTTATCCCCAAGGCACATACGAATCTTACTGTAATCTTCATAAAAATATTCCTGTAAAAGTGGAATAACCGACTTCTTAAATATACTTGCAAGTTTCTGAACCGTTGGTTCATCCTTAAGGTCCGTAAAGAAAGCATGGCCTATGGTATGCTCTCTGTCAAACAAATACTCAATACGCTTGTTGATCACCTCAAGCATTTCTGCCACATCAAGTTCAACATCACCATCGACGACTTTATCAGCACCAATATTTCTAAGAACCTGAGGATTAGGCATCATCTCTTCAAACTGAAATCTTCGACGTAATGCTGTATCCATAATGGCTATGGATCTATCTGCTGTATTCATGGTTCCAATCAAATAAACGTTATTCGGAACTCCAAAAGGAACATTTGAATATGGAAGAGTCGCTTCCATAGCTTCCTTTGCCCCTTTCCTCTTAGTAGGCTCAATAAGTGTAATCAATTCACCAAATATTTTTGAAATATTACCTCTGTTAATTTCATCAATAATGAATACAAAAGGCCTTGTTTCATCCTTTACTTCAACTCCCGCCTCCGTAGGAACCCTGCTTAGCAAATCACCTACGCTTATTCGGTTTAATGGATAGACAGATTTTCGATCCAGCCTTGTGCCACCATTAAGGTCAATGATGCTAATATTGGCTCCCTTATACAGCCATTGAACCCGACGTTTTCTTGGATAGTGTTTATCTGAAGTATCAAATTCAACTTCCCCAGTAATAATCGCCACTCCATCTACAGCATCGCTGGTAGCACGAGCAACAACTACGTCCCCGATTTCCATCTCATCTTGAAAATTCAAAAGAATGCGTCTTTCCTTATCATTCAACCCTTCTGTTTCATCGGTAATAACCTCCGGTGACTTGTGCCATCCAATTCGAATAGTACCTTCATTAAAGCATCTCTGCTTCAGTTCCGGTTCATTATTGCCACCAAGAATCACATTCCAAACACGAGCATTTTCACCAACATTAACTCCGCTTGAACTGGTTTTCTTTTTAGATGCTCGGTCGCAAAAATCTTTAAACACACCATCTTTAATTGTGTATTCAACATCCAAAGCTTCAGAATCCATCTTGGGTTTTATTCCCTCGATAAACTCTTCATATCCGTATGACTGATGAAATGTTGTAAACGCTACACGTTTCTCTTCATCTTTAAGAACTCGATATCTATCCAGGACTTCCTCATATGGTCTTGACTTCACTTCATCCAGGCTTAGTTTATCGCAAATGGCCACTGCATAAATTGCGGTATTATATGTTTTTCCTGTTCCAGGAGGTCCGTAAAGAATAATGTTCTTATCGAATTCCGTCTCACTCATTTCATCATTACCGCCTTTATCATATATCAGATCTATTTCTGTTAAATTCATTTCCTGCAAAGCCTCTAACAATTCCGGACGCATCTTATATTCATAAGTCCCTGCATTAACCTCATTACCTATACGGACTTGAAAAGCTATCGGGAAGTATCGCTGTGTATCCCCATATGGACAAGGCTCCATTTCAAAGAAACTTAATGCTCTTTTGCTTGTGTTCAGAATACTGCTGGTATAAACAGTCGGGTAACCTTTATATTTATCGGATAATGTTTTAGGTGAACCGATACCGCCAATATCAACATAACATGCAAGAACTCTCATGCATCCATCGTGCGATTTACTCTCAACCTCGTCAATGAAACGCATCCAATCATCTTTTGTTAATTTAACAGGATATTCCTCAGCAGAAGGCCAATACTTTGCCTCTCCAACAATAATCCCTGCTTGTTCAAAAATGTACTGATAAAATGGCATTAAAAATTTAACCGCATCTTGTGTTTCTTTTACAATCTCCGTTGTCCTGGTATAATCATACGGCTTTGAAATTCGCTTTATAACCTGTATTTTTTTTGCTTTACCACTATCCCGAAGTTCTTTAACCTCCTGTTGTCCACCCTCGGCGAGTAAATAATCCCCTTGTTTATTTGTGTAAGCATAATACGCATCAACACCTTCCGGTATCTCTATGTCAGCTATCACATTATGACGTGAATAATCCTCATCTTTACTTGCGCCATCTCTGGTTTCAACGTGTACAGAGAGCACCCACTCCTCATCTGTTAAGCTCTTATCATTAAAAAATATGGAAATACTATGGGGATACTTCTTCCAGTCTTTGCCCTTTAGCTCGACCCAGAAATATCTCTGGGTATTATTGCCCTGATTTATCCAACCGGAACAAGACTGTGCTTCTAATTCAGGAAAGGCGCTAACTACGTGTGAGCAGAACTTAGTAAACTCTTTGCGAGCTTTTCCACCTTCTTCCTTGAAGGCCTCCATCTCTTCTTTGTTTGGACCAGCATTATCAGGATTAACATAATGCTTTCCTGCATAGTCTTTGAAAAATGCTTCAATTCTTTCAAAATCAATAGCATCATATTCCTTGTCGCCCTTACCAAGCTTTCTTGCCTCAAGGTCAAAAATCCTATAGTTTTTTACTGTAAAGTTATTATCTCTGAAAGTCTTTACCTTTTTGCAATTTTCTATATACTTGCTTAAATCAGATACTTTCTCAAGATCAATCCCGAAGTACAAGTATATGTTAGGATTACCAGAATTAGAATTAAATACCGGGAATGTATAGGGTTTAAGACAATGAAGTATTACTGATGCTGAAGCAGCTTGCATTCCAGAAATTCCAGTGGATAATGCCTTCTGGCATATATCAAACATCTCCTCGTCGGAATCATTATCGAGTATATCTATGCACATTTGAATAAAGCGGATGCAATCTTCCTTCTTTGCGTCATAAAAGGAGTAGAACGCGGTTCCAAACATTCCAATTGACACATCACCTTCACGATTTGTATAAGCGTTATTTTTTGATCTATCCCATATAGTATCGAGCAAGCCTACTAATCTTGATTTCTCATTATCCGGAAGATGGCTTTCAGAAATAGATTTTTTCTTAATATCAATCTTCTGTCTCCATGTACCAATAACCATATGATAAATCAGATTCATATCCCTAAAATCAATCTGATCAAGATTACACATGTTTTTATAAGCACGCACAGTTTCACGTGCAAGCTCATAGCTTCCGTCATGCTTATCTGGATCCATCTCATCAATATGCTGTAGTTCCTGAGCTACTTTCAGATACTCACGGGTTTCCAAATTTACTCTTACTGGGCTCTGCGGTGTTCCAAAGCCATGTTTCTCCATCAAAATGTGGTCATACAAGTCGCCATTAAGCTCCTCAATAAGCTCAAGCTCCATATATCGACCAGCAGTACCATCAAACTCACCGGTGAGATCGTATTTTTTATCATCAATATCAGGAACCTTGATATCTACTTTATTTGCTTTACATTTTAACCTGACGGCATGTTCTTCGCCTGAAACATAAATGTACACAATGTCCCCTGCTTCGACATTTGTACTTTGTCTCCAGTCAATCTTACGCAAATCTCTAAAAGCATTAACGCAATCGTACTTCTTAGGATTTCCTGATATAAACCATTCTGTTGCCACTGTAATCTCCCCTTTTTATTGTTCTCTTTTAACATAGGTCAACTCTATATCGTATCCGAGCTGCTCCAGCATCTTTACAAAGATATTATTCACGATCTTCTCTGGGATCTTAATAAGCCGGTTTACGTAGGACGGAGATGTCCCTGCTTTCTCAGCCAATTCCGTCTGAGTCGTCTGCTCCTCTACACACTTTACTTTTACGTCGATTTCGATATTATTCCTTAGCATACCTTTTTTACCTTAAAACAGTTCAATATGGTTTCACTGTCAATTAAATTAATTGTATCACAAATCGTTTAAAATTTCATCAATTATTTATGAACGTCAAAAAGACGCCCCGAAAGAGCGCCTCTGGCACATGGTATGTTATTCATCGACCTCTATCTGCAGGCCCGACTTGAACTCGACAAGTATCATCTCGTCATATACTGTAACCTCTACTTTCTATATAAATTTTGTTAACTTACTTTCCCTGATACTTGAAATATAACACATTTTGATGTGATTTCCTACCCATAGTGTTAACTTCCTTTTTATAATGTGTTTAGATATTGTAGACATAAAAAACAGGTGACATACAAATCTTGTACATCACCTGTTCCACTATTGATTTATTCAATTGTTCTTATACAAACATCTGCTGCAACAGACCTTTTTTCAGTTCTTCCCACGCAGCCAATGTAGCTTTCTGCTTCTCAATGACTTCATCCAATGATGAAAGACAATCCGCAATTTTTTGCTGTTCTGCAAGACAAGGAAAATCAAAAACCAGACTTTGAATAATCTGAGATGATAAATTTCCCTGTCCGCCTTGAAGATATGTTCGCAAAATAGTTTCCTTGTTATGTCTCAAAATTTCAACAATAAATTTTCTATGAAAATCATTCAATGGTCTAATACATAAAATAGCCTGATTGATAGCACCTTTGATTTTAGAAATATCAACTTCACCACTTGTAGCACCATAAAGTGCATATAAAATATCACCAATATCTACCATTTTCGCAGATGATTCATTCAATCCATCCTTCGTAATACGCAACTCTGTTTTATCATCATGAATTTCTCCTGAACGAATAAATGAAATTGTTCCATTTTCATAATAACGTGTTTTCCCTGATTTCGGTGTTCCACCTGAAAATGTCTTACAAATATCTCCCAACTTCTTTTCTTCCCAATCAGGAAATTTACTTCCATCATCCGCTTTGAACCTTACTTCCTGACTGAACAGCTTCTGCATCACACCTTTTTTACGTTTCTCCCATGCAGATACAGTTTCCTTTTGCTTCGCAATCACTGTATCAATCGTTGATAAGAACTCTGCAATTTTCTGCTGCTCCTCAAGACAAGGAATGTATGACTTCATTCGCAAAAAATCTCTAGGTTTTAAGGTCATAAGTTTTATTACAGTACCTTCCAAATATTAAGCGTCCGCTTAATAAAATCAGGATTTCTTACAATAGATTCCATAAATACAGCGTTTTGTTCCGTGTAAAAAATAGCATAAATTGGAGAAAGAAGACCTTTACCTAATTTATTTCTGTTAATAGCACCGTATTTTAAATTTGCTGGATTATAAATAATGTCATTATATTCTGTACGAAGGAATTTTTTACTAGCCTTATCTTTCATAAGAAAATCTCTTTTGTTTGTTTTCTTATCTTCTGGATTTATTACACCCTGTTCTATTGTAAATGATAACAGTTTATACTCATCATCAATACATTGCATTTCTCTTCGTTCTACAAAAATATCTGACAACTTCTTTTTTTCCCAATCTGGAAACTGACTTCCATCATCAGCCTTGAATCTCAATTTAGGTTCATTCAATTACATCACCCCTTTTTTATAGTTTCAGCATCTGCAACAACCATTTTTATTTTAATCTTCGCAACAATCATCTGAATAAATTGCTTAATATCACTGACATCTCTATCAGGATGCTTATTGATTACATGTGTCTGGTCATTACCAAGCCATGTTGCTTTTTCTGCCAAAGTTTTAATATCTGAATCATCCGTAATATAATTTCTGATTTTTTCAGACAAAGATTTTGTATCTATTTCACTGACTTTTTCAGGGAATTTATCAACACAATAATCTCTAACTAAAAATTCCAATGCTCTACGATACGCCATTCCGCAAATTAAATTCAACCCATCATGTTCTGCACGTTCTGCTTGCTTATACACCTCAACAAAAGAGGGTGACAAATCACTAATATCTTCATCGAAATCTACACTTTCCATTTCAAATGGATAAATGCCAACAAATTCACTTATTGCGTCATCTGTATCAAAATTTTCATCCTTAAACGCTAATTCCGTCTTAACTGTATTCGTCACAGTGAATAATTCATTGCAAGATGTACATCTGTAAATAGATATAACCGTACATTCTTTTTGTTCATTATCCGTAATATTATTAACTGCCCTAATCGGTAAAATTTCAGTGGATAATACTTTACCACAACAAGGACATTTATCTGGTAATAATATAGGCAATTCCTTTGAAGGTAATTGTGCATTTCCTACCATATATTCATACGGATAAGGATTGTTTGCCATTGACAGAAATGACATTGCAGCCGATGCAGCTATCGTGGTGGGATATTCTGTTTTCTTAAATTTCATAATTAGAATTCACCTGCCTTTACAGTCCAAGCTGTCTCATAAAACTTTCAGCCTTATCAATCGCAGCTTTTGTTTCAGAATCCAGTGTCTTAATCTGAGCTTTTACAGCATCCAAATCCACTGGTTCTTCTTCCTCGAATGTATCAACATATCTCGGAATATTCAGATTGTAGCCGTTCTCGATAATCTCACTCATATCTGCTACATGAGCAAATTTATCTACGTCTACACGCTTTGCATACGCATCTACAATCTTATCAATATGCTCCTGTTCCAAGACATTCTGATTCTTTCCAGCCTTGAACTCTTTCGATGCATCAATGAACAGAATGTTTCCTGAATTGCCGTTTCTCTTGCTTTTCAGCACTAATACACATACTGGAATTCCTGTTCCGTGGAACAGATTTGCAGGCAATCCGATAACAGCATCCAGTCTATTCAAATCTTTGATGATATATTTTCTGATTGCTTCTTCTGCACCGCCGCGGAACAATACACCATGTGGCAGCAATACAGCTACACGACCATCTGAATCATCCATGTGATAAATCATATGTTCTACAAAGGCAAGGTCAGCAGCAGACTTCGGTGCCAGCTTTCCAGCTCCGCTGTATCGTGGGTCATCCTCAAATTTCTTATCAGCAGACCACTTCAAGCTATACGGTGGATTGCAGACCTGTACAGTCAGCTTCAAATCATCACCGTATTTATCATCTTTCAGTGTATCACCTTTGTAAATATCAAAATTCTGCCAGTCTACGCCATGCATAATCATATTCATTCTTGACAGGTTGTATGTTGTAGCGTTCTGCTCCTGTCCATAGAAATGACCAACTTTATGTGTGGTCAAATGCTTCTGGACTTCTAACAACATGGATGCAGAACCGCAGGTACAGTCACCGACGGTCTTTGCTTCGTCCAGTCCAAGGGATGCAAGTGTAGCACAAAGTCTACTCGGTCCGGCAGGTGTGAAGAACTCTCCACCTTTCTTTCCGGCATCTGAAGCAAACAGACCAATCAGAATCATATATGCTGTACCAAGTACATCAAACTGAGAATCCTGTAAATCAAAATCAATGTCTGAAACCTTGACCATGACACGACCAATCATATCTGTACGGTCTGCCACTGTCTCTCCAAGACGTACATCCTGTAAACGCATATCATTGAATAATCCATCAAATGCTTTGTTGGATTCATGACCCATTGTAGAACCTACAAGGTCATTGATTGCTTTTTCAAAATCTTCTACGCTGAACTTATCAGCATCATTCTCAAATTTTGTAATCTTACGAATCAGGTTACGGAACAGGTTTTCCGGCTTGATGACATATCCCAGTTTGGATAAAGACCAGTCTTCTACAACAGGTCTGTAATCGTCATCCGCAAATGCTTCTTCGTATGTTACACCGTCATTTTCAAGGATTTCTGCCATGTACATTTCTGTACGTTCTGACAGATAACGATAGAAAATAACTCCAAGAATATAATTCTTGAACTCGCTGGCATCCATCTGTCCTCGTAATTCGTTGGCAATCGCCCAGAGCTTTTGAGAAAGCTCATTTGCCTGTGCCTGATATGTATTTGTATCTGCCATAATTATTCTCCCTCTGCTTTATATTTGTTATAGGTCTCTGTTACAAATGTCTTCACTGATTTTGTCAGCTTCGTCATTTTCAGAAGACCCAGCTTGTATGCCGTCAATCTCTTACGTATATCATCATCTGAAATCGTACCGTGGAACACATATTCCGTAAACAATTCTGACACCATCATGTAATCAATCTTGTTATCAAACGCAAATTCTTCCATGTCAGCCTTCATCTGCTCTTTCTCGAACTGAGTGAATGCTTCCATGATATCTGCATCCTCTGACAAATCATAGAATCTAGTCATAATGAACTGTCTCATGACCTCTTTTTTGAGTCTCAATGATTCATTATCGGAACGCTCAATCTCACGCAGAATCAAATCAACATCCTGCTGCTTTTCTTCCTCTGTCTTGTCGTGAGTATTCGCATTTTTCAGCAGATTCAGGATATACACGACATTGATACGGTCAGTACGGACAAGCTCAATATCGAAATCCACATCTACTGGTACAGGTACTTTAGGATTTGGATTGTGTGTCTGGTCTTTGTAATACAGATACCAGCTCTTGAATCCTTCGTATTCATTCTCATCCATCACAACAGCAAGGTCATCCCAGTCAAACTTAGAAAATGTCTTCAAAGTGGCAAGGGTCTTTGCCATTGAACGGAACGCAATGATAAACATACGGATTTCATCTTCTGACTTGAGCTGTCCAGCTGCATCCACATCCGCTGTAATCTTTCTCAGAACAGGTTCCTGATTTACCCACTGATTCAGATAATACTCATAATTTTCAAGCAGATATTCATTCGGGTCTCCGTCACCGGAGAATAGTGCCAGTGCATCATCCTGCCACTGCTTGATATTTCTGTATGATACAATCTGTCCAAACTGCTTTGTCACCTTATCTACACGGTTTGTACGGCTATATGCCTGTACAAGTGAGTGCCAGATAAGATTCTTGTCCAGATACAGCGTATTCAATGGCTTTGCATCGAATCCGGTCAGGAACATATTAACTACCAAGAGAATATCAACCTGCGGTAAATCCTTCTGTTTCAATCTCTTTGCAATATCTTTTCTGTATGCATCAAATGTATCAATCGTAAATGCTGTATTGTATAAAGCATTGTAGTCCTGCATACAGCGGTCAAGAAGTTCCTGTGAATGTTCATCTGCACCATCATCCATATCTTCATTTGCCTGATAGGAAAAGATTGCAGCCACTTTCAGCTTCTTATCATCTGGTACCGCATCGTTCATCTTCCTGAACTCATCATAATACTTTCCAAGGGTCTGAATCTTATCCACTGCGAACAGTGCTGTATAAATATCCTTTCCCTGTGGATGCACATGCTGTTCATGATGCTCAAAGATATGCTTTGCAATGCCAGCAATACGCTCATCATCATGGTACAGAGGTTCCATGTCGATTTTATGACGCTTGCAGTATTCCGGGTCATCCAGCTGTTCCGGGTCAATACCCTTTACAGCAAGATTCCTTGCAAAGATGGTACGCTGATACTCTACTGAGAATCTAAGCACGTTACCGTCTGCAATCGCATCCTTAATCATGTATTTATGCAAGCATGAATCCAGCTTATCTCCTGCATGGAAAATATCAGCTGTGGTACGACCATCCGCACCCTTGTTTTTCTCAAAAATCGGTGTTCCAGTGAATCCGATGTAATTTGCTCTTTCAAAATGCTTTTCAATCTGACCATGCATCTTTCCGAACTGGGAACGATGACACTCATCAATGATAAATACAACCTTCTTATTCTTGTATGCATCCATTACAGCTGCATATTTTGGATTCTTAACAGCATTTGCCATTTTCTGAATTGTTGTGACAATCATCTTTTTCTCAGATGATTTCAGCATGCTGATAAGTACAGCAGTGCTGTCCGTATTGTCTACACAGTCTTTTTCAAAACTGTTGTATTCATCAACGGTCTGGTCATCAAGGTCTTTTCTGTCAATCAAAAATACGACCAAATCTACCATTAATTCATCACGCAAAAGCTGTGCCAGCTTGAATGATGTCAGCGTCTTTCCTGAACCTGTGCAGGCAAATACATAACCATTCTGATTTACTTCCAGTACACGCTTCTTTGCAGCCTTTACAGCGTAAATCTGATATGGTCTCATGACCATCAATACAGGCTCCGTGGTCTTAATGACCATGTATTTATCCATCATCTCTGTAATAGCTGATTTACGGAAAAATTCACCTGTGAATGTGTTCAGGTCATTGATACGTGTATTCTTTTCATCTGTCCAGAAGAATACAAGAGATTTCAGGATTGGATTGTACTGACCGTCCATCATCTCATTCTCATTACAGAAATACTTCGTCTGTACAGAATTGCTGACTACAAACAGCTGCAAATATCTAAAAATACCCTTGAAAGAAAACTTTCTGTATCTGTTAATCTGATTGATTGCTTCGTTGATTTCCACGCCGGGGCGTTTCAATTCAATCTGTACAAGCGGTAAACCGTTGATAAGGACAGTCACATCATAACGATTCTTATAAACTACATCGTCTTTGTGTGCCTTGTCCATTGTGACCTGATGTGTTACCTGATAGATATTTCTATCTGTATCACCTGAGAAGAAATCAATATACACTGATTCTCCATTATCCAGCTGTAACACATATTTATCACGAAGAATCTTTGCTGATTCATACACAGAATGATTATCTACATGAATTATAATGCGGTTAAACTCAGCATCTGAAAATGATGCATCATGTCCTTTTTCTGCCAGCTTCTTTGCATTGAACTTTGCAAGCTGTTCACGGAAATTGGCAAGCACATCATCATAGTTATCTAATTTTATGAATTTGTATCCGATACCTTCTAAACGGTCTATGAAAATATCTTCAACTTCGTATTCAGAAGTATGTGCCATACTTTGGTATGCTCCTTCTTTTCTATATATACTTTATATCTATTTTGATGGATATATGGATAACTCTACGAGTTACCAACATAACCACAAAATCTACTACTGCGGATTCCATTCCACATATCTATCCATACATGTATTACCAATTGTGATTGTTCATGTATTCATCAGCAGCTAATCTGAAAAACGCAGACAGGCTCAAACCGTGTGCTTTTGCTTTTGTGGTTTCTTCTAGAAAATTCATTTTTCCCTGTTCATTGAATTTATCCACAATCAATTTTAATTCTTCAGAAATCATATTTTTTACCTTCCTCCAAGTTTTTCACTTAGCAATTAATACCTTTTCTAAAACACCACAACAAGCAGTCTTCTACATATCGTAATAACAATAATGCATCTTCTTTGCTAGCGACATCTTCGTGATGTGTTCCCAATCCAGACTTCACACTATACATGGTCTGAAATAAACGGAATCTGTTTGCACCTTTTTTGTTTGTAATCCAATATGTATATATTTTCTTTATAGATGTAAGCTGTGCTCCGTTCTCAATAATTGTCTCACCAGTTGCATTCAGAATGCCTTTAATATAATCATTATTAACTGTATCTAATTTTTTGAAAAAGTTCTCAAAAAGCGACCTACAGTTTTCGATACAACTTACATACTGACCTGAACCAAAATTTGAAATAGCTTCATCGTAAAGAATTACCAAATCTGAATGATGCGTTACTAACATAGAACGTAAATATGTAACATCTGCATTTCTTTGCTGCGCACCACCAGAAGCAGGAATAAGAGAATAATTTATTGTTTCGTAATAATCATCCTCCTCGACAGTTTCAAGCAACTCATATCCAATTACATTGAGGTAGTTCGTTAACTTCTCATACTGCTGCTCATCTATCTGATGAATACTTTCCAAAATTGTGTTTAAAAATCTTAACAACGCTGTTTCATCGGATTCTATTTTCTCACAGATAGACATACATGTGTATTCTGGATTATACTGGTCATTTCTGTTTTGATAACCTCTGTTATACCAATAAGGACATAATCTATTTTCATATTCTTCTATAAATGATGATAATCCTGCTTTTTTAAGCAATACTTCACCATCATCGTTATTGTCAATGAATCTATTCATAATTTTCCCGAAAATGCTGTAAATATTTGAACGTGCTATTCTTTCCTTTGTATCAATCATATACTTTCCTCCTTCTTTAACATCTAATCCACTGCCTGCTATATTGCCAACAGTCGAGTTGCCGGATTAGACAACATCTAAATCACTCACTCAAATTGAGTTTGCACCCTAGATAACATTTATACTAGTGCCACAACCCACGACATCTAATCCAAAGCCTAAACCCTCTGATCGTTTTTACAGTAGATATGTTTCAATATAAGAAATACGGACTTTCATGAGCTATTGCCTAATCTCAAAAAAAGCCCGGAAATACGCCACTTTTCAGCACTTGATTTTATTTTCTTGACAGCAAACAGACCGTCTCCACATGCCCCGTCCTACCAAACAGATCCACGCCCTTGACCTTGACCGTCTTATACCCCAACTCTTCCAGCACAGCACAGTCCCTAGCAGCAGTAGCGTGATTGCAGGATATCATAACTATCCTGTCAGGGGACATTTTTGCCATGTACTCCAGTGCGTCCCTAGTGCAGCCCTTTCTTGCAGGGTCAGCTATTATCACATCTGGTCGCTCGCCACGGCTGTAAAGTATCTCTGCTATCTTTCCTGCGTCACCACATATAAATTCCGCATTTGTGAGATTGTTTGCTGCGGCATTTCGCTTTGCATTGTCTATTGCAGATTGTATTATCTCAACACCTATGAGCTTTTTCACCTTTTTGCTCATTGACAAACCAATCGTTCCTGCACCGCAGTAAAGATCAAGAAGAGTTTCCTTTCCTGTCAGCTGAGCATAATCTGCGGCAATTTCATAAAGCCGCTCCGCCTGAATTGTATTTATCTGATAAAATGACAGCGGTGATATCTCTATATCATTTCCACACATGGTATCGTGTATCGTGTCGCTTCCATACGCAGTAACAAGCTTCTGTCCGAGTATACAGTTGGTCTTTCGGCTATTCTCATTGAAAACTATACTCTTTATATCAGCATATTTTTTGCAAAGCTCACCCACAAGCACATCAAATACGCCACGCTTTTTAAGGTCGGTTATAACAAGACAGACCATTATCTCACCTGAGTGTTCGCCACGCCTGAGATAAATATGCCTGAGCAGACCGCTTCCCGTTTCCTCGTTGTATGCCTTTATCTTCCGCTTGTTCACATAAGCCATTATTTCATCGGCTATTGCCTTGAATACAGCAGGCTGTAATGCACAATCAGTGTGATCGCATACATGATGAGAACGCCTTGAATAGAATCCGCAAACTGCCCTGCCGTCCTGCTCTGCTACAGGGTACTGCGCCTTGTTACGATAGCCAACAAGCTGTTTACAACCCTCAAATCTGTCATATTCAGGATAAAGCTTACCAATACGCTCAAATGAATCCTTTATGAACTGCTCTTTTACACGGCATTCTTCCTCATAGCTCATGTGACGAAAACAACAACCGCCACACCTTGAATACACAGGGCAATCGTTCTTCGTTCTTTCAACCGAACGACTTACAATATTTTCGATAATGCCATAGCAATACGTTTTGCAGACCTTGACTATCCTGCATTCGATAACGTCGCCAATAACAGTAAAAGGCACGAAAACAGCAATGCCCTCGTGCTTTCCTACTCCGTTGCCCTCATTTGTCATACCGCTTATTTCAAGCCTGATAATCTCATTTTTCTTTAGCATAAAATTCCTCTATCTCATTTTTTCGCTTAAGCATAAGCTCAAAATGCTTATTGTATTCCAGCGGAAATTTGTAATTGAACACACGCTCCAAACGTCCGCCCTCTTTGTCAACAAGCTTTGTCGAGCCACCTGCACCCATTGCAAGAATGGTTTGAACCTCTTCCATTATATAGATATTATACAAACTCTCGTGACCCTGCTTTGTCCAGCCTATATTTTCAAGATTTTCAAGCATATTTTTCTGTCTGTAGAGATAATAAGGCAGATAGCCGCTTTCAAGAAGTCTTTTTGTGGCATACTCTACCATTTTATCGGCTGGATTTTTCAGCACTTCCCTGTCGCCACTGTGATTTAGCCTAGCCGCACGCTTTATGGAAAGTGTGTGTACAGTGATATTCTCAGGAGCAAGCTCGATAAGCTTATCAATGGTATTCTCAAAGCTCTCCACTGTGTCTGTTGGCAGACCTGCGATTATATCAGTATTTATAGAGTCAAAACCAACTTTTCTTGCAAGGTCAAAGCTATCAAAAAACTGTGCAGTTGTGTGCTTTCTGCCAATAGCCTCAAGAACGCTGTCATTCAAAGTCTGTGGATTTATAGATACTCTGCCACAGCCGTTTGCTTTAAGCACCTTCAACTTTTCTTCAGTTATGGTGTCAGGTCTTCCCGCTTCAACAGTGTATTCACGGACAGTTGACATATCAAAGCTGTTTGCAATGACCTTCATAACTCTGTCAAGCTGAGCAGCAGTAAGCGTGGTAGGAGTGCCGCCGCCAAAATATACGGTGTCAAGCTTTAAACCAAGCTTTTTCGTTATCTTCGCAGTATAAACTATCTCCTCACACAGCTTGTTCACGTACTCAGGGATAAGCTTCATACAGCCCTCGATAGATTGCGAAACGAAAGAACAGTAGGAGCATCTTGTGGGACAAAACGGCACTGACACATAAAGACTAAAGCTGTCCTTTTCAAGCTCATCGAGGACAGGCTTCTGGGTTATAGCAGTTTTGTATGCAATATCGCACTTTTCTTCGCTGCAAAGATATCTGCTCTCCATGGCTTTAAATATCTCCGCCTTGTTCATGCCCTCACTGAGCATATCATTCACACGCTTCACAGGTCTTATTCCCGTTATAACGCCCCATTTCGGCACAATGCCTGTTATCTCGCTCATTGCCTTAAAAAGAAGTCTTGACAGCGAAAGTTCCATGTCGCTTTCAAAATGCACAAACTCCTCTTTTTCACAAGTCTTGCCGTCATATCTCACCTTAACGCTCAAACAAACATTGTCAGCGTTATCCTTTTTCTGAGCGAACACATAATCGTCCTCTGTATCTATGCTGTCAGAAAAAACGTGGGTAAAGAGCGTTGCAGGGATAAAAAGCTTCATTACTCCCTCAAGCTCATATTTATAATCGTTGCCGCTGAATATCAGAGTCATTTCAAAGCCTCCGCAGCCTGCCTGAGATATGGGTTATACTTTCTCTCAGCGTCAAGTGTCGTGACATTCATGTGACCAGGATAAACAGTTAGATTTCCACCAAGGTCAGCTATTTTCATAAGCGACTTCATAAGGGCTGTGCTGCTTCCATCAGGCATATCAGTTCTGCCAACACTTCTTGAAAATAGGGTATCTCCCGAAAACATATTCATGCCGCATATGAAACAGACAGAACCGCTTGTATGTCCCGGCGTTTCCAACACGTCAAATTCAAGCTCGTCAAGCTTTAGTATATCATCCTCTGTAAACACATTGACCTTGCCTGTGTAATTTCTGTGTCCTCTTATTCTGAAAAGATTAGCAAGCATTCCTGCGTCATCTGTAAGCTTAGGCTTATCCATAATGTGGATATACACCTCGCAGCCTGTCCTGTCTACAAGGTCAGCCACAGCACCGATATGGTCAAAATGGCCGTGGGTAAGAAATATCTTTTTAAGCGTAAGACCGTGACTCTCTATCTCACCGAGAATATAATCGGGGTCGGCAGGTGCATCGATAAGAACGCAGTTATTTTCTTCGCTTGCAACAATATAGCTGTTCGTTTCACAAACACTCAATGGTTTGAGCCTATATATTTTCATTATCTGTCCTTTCTTATTTACCGCTTCTTTCAACAGAAATAACATTCTTTATTTTCTGAAGCTTGTTTATAACATTGTTGAGCTGTTCCATTCCTGCAATGCTGACAGTTACGGAAAGCATTGCATTGCCGTTTTTCAGTTCCCTAGAGGTTGACTCATAAATAAAAATATTGATCATTGCAAGCGCTGACGAAACGTCTGCCAGCAGACCTATTCTGTCAACCGCAACGATATCCAAAGTACACTTGAAATAGCCCGTATGCTTTTCAGAACTTTCCCACTTAACATTTATCCAACGTGCGGCATTTTCAGGATCATCTTTCTGCGAAAGATAGTTCACGCAATCCTTTTTATGCACGGATATGCCGTGACCTCTCGTGATAAAACCGACTATTTCGTCGCCTGGAAGCGGATTACAGCACTGTGCAAACTTGATAGCACAGTTGTCGATGCCGTCAACGATAACACCGGTGGAATTTTTGGAAGTCTTTATCTTATTTTCAAGGTCAGAAGTATCAGGCTGAGCCTTTTCACCATATTTCTTATTATACTCAGATTTCAGCCTTTGCATCACCTTTGAAAGCTGAACACCACCGTAACCTATGGCTGCAAAGAAATCATCAAGAGTATCACAACTGTGTCTGTGCATATCCATTTTGAGAAAGTCCTCAAGTTCTTCCTCAGGCACTCTTATATTATTTCTGCGGAACTCTCTTTCAAGAGCATTTCTGCCCTCAAAGATATTTTCCTCTCGTCTTTCCTTTTTGAACCATGAACGTATCTTGGATTTGGCTTCATTGGTCTTGCAGATATTAAGCCATGAACGGCTTGGACCGTGACCTTCAACGTTGGTAGTAAGTATCTCGATTATCTCGCCTGTTTTTATCTGATAATCATAAGACACCATTTTCTTGTCTACCTTTGCGCCGCACATCTTATGACCCACCTGTGTGTGGATAGCGTAAGCAAAGTCGATAACAGTTGAGCCAACAGGCAGTGTTATCATATCTCCCTTTGGAGTGAAAGCAAAAACGTCCTCAGGAGCAAGGTCATTTTTGATAGCCCTTACTATCTCTTCAACGTCGTTTGACTCTTGCTGTGACTCGATTATCTGTCTTATCCATGCAAGGCGCTGATCGTCCTTTGAGCTACCCCTTACGCCCTCTTTATATTTCCAGTGAGCGGCGATACCATATTCAGCCGTTCTGTGCATTTCCCATGTTCTTATCTGAACCTCGAAAGGTATTCCCTCTCTGCCGATAACAGTTGTGTGAAGAGATTGATACATATTAGCCTTAGGCGTGGAAATATAATCCTTAAATCTATTTGGGATAGGTCTGAACATATCGTGGATTATGCCAAGTACATTATAGCACTCGGTAACTGTATTGACGATAATTCTTACGGCATAACGATCATATATCTGGTCTATCTCCTTGCCGTCACGATACACTTTTTTATAAATACCATAATTGCTTTTAACTCGACCCTCGATAAGGGGAACAGGGTCAAAATCCTTTTCAAGCCTGTCATGTATCTTGTGCTTGATGTTTTCAACAAGCTGTTCACGGCTGCCCTTTCTGAGCTGCATTTGCTCGTCTATCTCGGCATAAGCATAAGGATCAAGATAGTAAAAAGCAAGATCTTCAAACTCATCTTTAATTGAGCGTATTCCAAGGCGGTGAGCTATCGGTGCATAGATGTTCATTGTTTCATGGGCGATAGTTCTGCGTTTTGAATCTTTGCAATAATTAAGAGTACGCATATTGTGAAGTCTATCTGCAAGCTTTATGATAATAACACGAATATCCTCGCTCATTGCAAGGAGTATTTTTCTGATATTCTCGGCTTTCTGCTCGTCTTTGGTGAAAGTTTCTACCTTTTTAAGCTTTGTAACGCCATTTACAAGCATTGCAACGTCTGAGCCAAAATTCTTCTGTAATTCTTCAAGAGTGCATGGAGTGTCCTCCACAACGTCATGAAGAAGCGCTGCACAAATAGTATCAGTATCCATGCCAAGCTCCAAAAGAATATATGCAACAGACAGCGGGTGGGTTATATACGGCTCGCCAGACTCTCTTTTCTGATTGTGATGATACTTTTCAGCAAGTTCATAGGCGGAAACGATTTTTGACAGATCGTACTGCCTCTCGCCATCAAGTATTTTCTGAATAAGCGCATCAATGGAACACACCGACCTCTCACCTATATGCTCAGGCTTTGAAGCTTCAGGCACAGCATCGATATAGTCAGGAGAAGCCGTAGGAGCAGGCTTTTCTTCAAACTGCTCTTTAACCTCAGCTTCGGCAGGAAGATCTTCTTCACTAACAGTTTTTATCTCAGGCATATTTTCTATCTTATCCATTTCAGCAGGATCAAGCAAAATATTCTCTTTATCTGACATTTTAGTTACCTGCCTTTCCAAGCATTTCATTCAGCTTAACAAGAGTTTCAGAGTCCTCAAGATTTACCTTTTGTTTCGGCACAACGTAGCTTATTTTCATAGTTGCGGGTCTGAACTCGATAAGACCCTTATCACGGAAAATATCAACGCAAATATGCAGTTTGCAATAATTCATGCTGTCGCCTGATATTTTCATGAAAAGATTATCCAACGTAATATTCTTAACTGCACTTATGTATTTATATACACCGATAAGCTCCTGCCTTGTCGGGATTATTTTTCTTATAAAACTTGCAGGAAGCTGTTCCCCGCGCATGAGCTTTTCATAACAATCCTTTGCCGCAAAATATCTTTCCTGCTTTACTCCACTCAATCTATGGTCGATAACTCTTATGGATATGGACTCACGGTTATTGAACACATTTATTCCAAGCTCCACGAGCATATCAAGCTTATCGCCAACTGCGAAACAAGCTTTTTCAGGTGCAAGTGAGAAAATAAGAGCCTGTCCTCTATAGCTTCCGTATGAAAACTCGATCTTTGTATGCTTGCCCTGTGACAGCGGTATTATCTTATCTACTCTTACTCCAAGCATTGCAAAAACGGGAGCAGGGTTCTCTGCACCAAAAGGCTCCATTGCGGCAAGACCCTTTACATTATCAAGGTTGATATCCTGCGGCATAAGAAGCTTATCCGCTATAAGCTCAACGCTAGGGAATTTCTCCATAGGATCGCTGTATTCATACACCATTTGAGTGAACTTTTCGATATTCTCAGCCTTCAGCGACAGACCTCCTGCACACTCATGTCCACCAAATTTATCGAGCAGCTCTCCGCAATGCTGAAAACACTTGAATATATTGAAGCCCTTTACGCTTCTCGCAGAGCCTCGTGCGTTTCCATCATCATCAATGGAGATTATAACATTCGGCTTTCCGTAAAATTCCAAAATGCGTGAAGAAACAATGCCAATAACTCCGTGGTGCCAGCCCTTGCCTGAAAGCACAAGCACTCTATGGTCAAGAGTTTCAGGGTGAGCGTTTATATGGTTTACTATTTCTGTCATTATCTCTGTTTCCGTCTGCTTGCGCTGGGCGTTAAGATTTAAAAGAGTGTCAACATAATTTTCAGCGTCCTCCGGGTCTTCGCTTAGAAGTGTTTTTACCGCTATAAGAGGTGAGCCAAATCTGCCCGAAGCGTTTATAACAGGGGCAATCCTAAAAGCAATGCCTGTTGAGTCAAGAGCATTTCTATCAAGCTTTGCTTTATCTATAAGATAGTTTAGTCCCAATATTTCGGTGTTTGCAAGATATTCAAGACCACGCTTGACAATAGTTCTGTTTTCCCCTGTGAGTGGCACAACGTCCGCAACTGTACCGATAGCACAAATGTCGGCATACTGTTCCATAACAGTGTCATAACTGCCGCCGTCAAGTGCAGCACAAAGCTTGAAAGCTACACCAACGCCTGCAAGGTCTTTGTATGACGAAGGACAATCTGCACGATGCGGATTAACAATAGCCCTTGCCCTCGGAAGCTTCTCAGGCGGCTGGTGGTGATCTGTGATAACAAGTTCCATATCAAGTTCAGCAATACGCTCAGCTTCCTCAACCGCAGAAATGCCGTTATCCACAGTGACGATAAGCTTAACACCCTTTTCTGCAAGCATTTCAATAGCTTCCATGTTCATACCATATCCAGCCTCACGCTCAGGAATATAGTACATAATGTTTGCGCCCATGCTTTCAAGATAGTTGTAAAGTATAGTGGTGGACGTAACTCCATCGCAGTCATAGTCACCGTAAATACAAATAAGGTCATACTGATCAACCGCCTTGTTTATCACCTCGGCGGCTATAGCCATATCCTTTATAAGAAAAGGATCACTAAGTTCTTCACCTTTAAAAAAATCAGCAAGGCTGTCAAAGTCAGTGAAACCCCTTGAAGTCATGACGTCTAGGGTAAGGCTTTTCAAGTCACACTTGTTCATAAACTCTGCAGTTTTCACAGGGTCAGGTCTGTTTATTCTCCATTTTTTCATATAGAAATAGTCCTTTACGCAAATTTACATTCATTACTTATTATATCACATAAACTGCCTTTTTTCAAGTAGCATCAAGAAAAAGTGTGAAATTTTAGGCATAAAAACAGCACCGCAGAAAACCCCGCAGTGCTGAAATATGGATCTTTCATTATGTTGCCGCAGAAACTGCAACAGCGTTTCTGCCATATTTTTCATTACCTGTTGGTTTATCACCTACAGGACTGAATGTTGGAACGATCTTTTCGACCATTTCAACGATATTTTCGTCATTGTTATAGCTTGCACGAGCAAGCTCTCCAAGCTGACCAAGGAACGTTTCTGTGTCAAACGGTATAGGCTTTCCGATATGGATAAGCTCATTGTCCGTTTTCATCATGCCCTCCTCTGCCATAAGCTTCTCCTCAAAAAGCTTCTCGCCAGGACGCAGACCTGAGTAAACTATCTTGATATCTACATCAGGCTTATAGCCTGAAAGTCTGATAAGATTTCTCGCAAGTGTGTCTATCTTCACAGGCGCACCCATATCAAGGACAAATATCTCGCCGCCCCATGCGTATGTGCCTGCCTGAAGAACAAGGCTCACAGCCTCAGGTATAGTCATGAAATATCTTATGATATCAGGGTGAGTAACAGTAACAGGACCGCCTGCTTCTATCTGCTTTTTGAACAGTGGGATTACAGAGCCGTTGCTTCCAAGAACGTTTCCAAAACGAACTGCAACAAACTGTGTGCCATTTCTGTCCTTATTGCCAACGCTTTCGATCTTAACCGCTTCACTGCTCTCTATATTATCAACAGCTATCTCGTCTATCGGATCGTTCTCAAGCATACCGTCTGTCATTTCATCAACGTGTGCATGGAGCATAGGTAGAAGATCTGTCCTGCCTGCCTTGCTGATAGCGTCCATGCTCTGGATAACCATTTCGCAGAGTCTTTTACTTGCACCCATAATATTAGTAGGGTTTACAGCCTTATCAGTGCTTATAAGCACAAACCTCTTTGTGCCATGCTTCAAAGCGGCATAGGCTGTCTTGTATGTACCAACAACATTGTTTTTGATAGCTTCATTAGGGCTTGTTTCCATAAGCGGAACGTGCTTATGTGCTGCAGCGTGATAAACGATATCAGGCTTGTATTTTTCAAAAACGTCATTGATACGTCTGCTGTCACGAACAGAGCCGATAAGCGTCACAAGATTGAGTTTACTGCCATATTTACGTTTAAGCTCCTGCTCTATTTCATAAGCATTGTTTTCATAAATGTCAAATATTATAAGCTGTTTAGGCTCATGACCTGCTATCTGTCGGCAAAGCTCGCTTCCGATAGAGCCACCGCCACCTGTTACCAAAATGGTCTTACCCTTAAGGTGCTGGAATATCTCGTCCATGTTTACTCTGATAGGCTCTCTTCCAAGCAGATCCTCGACCGCAACAGGCTTCATCTTGCTGAGAAGCACCTCACCATTTGTTATCTGATAAACGCCCGGAAGCTGTTTCATCTCACAGCCTGTTTCCTTACAAATATTAAGGATATCCCTTTTGTTCTCGGGTGATGCAGTTGGGATTGCAAAAAGGATCTGATCAATATTATACTTTTTGACGCTTTCCATAATGCAATCACGGCCACCGACGATAGGAACTCCTCCGATATTTCTTCCCCACTTATTTGGGTTATCATCGATTATGCAGAGTGGTCTTGCATTTGCACGTTCTGACATCGTAAGCTCTTTAAGGATCATCTGACCCGAAGCACCTGCACCAATGACCATTGCATTATGCACTGCCACCTGATTTGTTACCTGTTTTGCTCTTAAAAGGGTAACATATCTATAGGCAAAACGCACTGCTGTTATAAGCACGAACTGAGTTCCCGCTCCTACTATATAGTAAGCCACAGGCATTCTCATGAAGAGTAATGTTATACCAACAGTCTGGAATATGGTAGTAACTATCGAGGCCAAAAATATCCTTGACAGTTCGCCAATGCTAGCAAATCTCCACAAACTATTATAAAGCTTGAACACAAAAAACACCACAACACAGAAAGCTGTATATATTGGAGCAAACTTTACATAGGCAAGCATATACTCCTTTGGTATTGCAGAAAAAGTAAGGTCAAATCTGATGAAAAGTCCGAAAATGTAGGATAGATTTACGGCAACAATATCATAGAAACACAGAAAGAATGCAATAAGCATCCAATGTTTTATCTTTTTGTTTTTCCACACCTGAACTGTGTTTTCACTTGTTTTCTCCATAAATAAAACATACCTCCGCTCAATTAAAGCAATGAATAAGATCACACCATGGCCACCCCTCAATGGCACAGTGCAGGCTATTTATAATATCATCAATATTTTTTCTATACTTAAAAAGCAAACATTCTTTCTTCGTCAGCCATAGCAGACATGAGTACTTTATCAGAACGTCTTATATTTTCACTTCCAGATCTTTTAGCTATAAGATCAAAATTAGGTTTTCTATCATCAAGATTATGAGCATCGCTTCCAAAGACAAAATCTCTGCCACTTGAAATAAGCTTATTAACAAAACGTCTAGTGGAAAAATGCTCAAAAGCTTCTGCATTTATCTGAAAAACTGCATCCACAGACATCAGACTTTTCAGATCTGACTTTGAATAAACGCCCATATATCTATGTACATGGGCGATTATCGGAATAAGCCTTCGAGAATTTGCTATTTCGTCTATCTCCTCGACGATCCAACTGTTATACTGGGTGAAGGGTGGTTCAAGAAGAATAAGTCTTGTTCCGCTGATACACAGCTTTTCAAGTTCTCCTAATACGCTGATGCCCTTTTCTATAGCCACCTCAGCACCAATATGTATATCCTTCACGGCAGGGTCAGATGCCATGAGCTTCTCATAAGCATTTTGCCGTTTGACAAGATAACTGTCTAAAGAAGCTTCCCTGTGCATATAAAAATGCGGTGTTGCCACAATTATACCTATGCCCTGCTGTTTCATCATTTTTATCATTTTAAGTGATGTTTTGATGCTGTCAGAGCCGTCATCAATATTCGGCAGTATGTGGCTGTGATAATCGGTAGTCAATCTAACATCTCCATGTCATTTAACTTTCGGCAGAAACATCCTTCCCACCGTATTTATAGCTGTAGTCATATTTATACTTGTAGCTATACTTGTATCCGTAATGAGAACCGTTCTTTGCGGAAATATCATTAAGAACGAAACCAAGCAGATTGCAATCGCCTATCTCAAGCTTCTTCATAGACTCCTCTATTTCCTGATATGTAGTTCTTCCATATCTTGCAATGAGAAGAACGCCTGCGACCTCGTCTGCAAGGCTCATTACGTCAGTTACAGGAAGCAGCGGAGTTCCGTCGATAATAACATAATCATACTTATGCTGAACATATTCGAGCAATTCACGCATTTTCTCAGAAGCAAGAAGTTCTGACGGGTTTGGAGGCAAAACGCCTGATGTAAGAACAGCAAAATTGCCATTCTTGGTTTCATGCACACACTTATCAAATGTGCTTTCACCACTCAGTATTGTTGAAAGTCCAACATTGTTTTTTAACTTGAAGTTTCTGTGCTGAACAGGTTTTCTCATATCAGCGTCAATAAGAAGTACCTTATTTTCTGTTTCAGCCATTGAAGCTGCAAGGTTTGCAACTGTTACAGACTTACCCTCACTTGGATTAGGGCTAGAAACGACAACTATCTTATTTCGTGTTGTAGAAAGTGTAAACATAAGGTTTGTACGCATTGTTTTGTAGTTCTCTACAATATTAAATGGTATATCCTTATTATTGAACAGAAGCTGTTTTTTTCTGTCAGCAGAAGAACCTTCATCCTTTTTAGAAGTCTTTCCGCCAATATTCATTATCTCACCAACGATAGGCTTCTGATAAATGTCGCCAAGCTCATCAGAATTCTTTACAGTGTTGTCGAAGAAGTCGATAACAAGTATCACTAGAACAGCCACCATCAAGCCACCAACAAAGCCAAGGGCAACATTTTTAGTGGTGTTAGGAGAAACAGGTGTATTGTAAACCTCAGCGTCGCCTATCTTTTCAACTGAGCCTGCACCGATAACTCTTATAAGAAAGCTCGGAGCGACGTCAGCCATGATGTTACAAAGGTCAGAAGAAAGCTTTGCATTGGTTGTTGTGGCAGTTATCTGAAGTACCTCTGTCTGATTTACAGCGGTCATGCTATAAGCATTTCTCAGGCCGTCATTTGAAACCCTGCCGCTCGTTACAGTAAAATAAGGAGCAAGCTGTTCAGGAGTATACATCTCAAGAAGCTTATCGCTTACCTCGTTCATTACCGGGTCATCAGTAAGTATAACAATGTAGGTCTGTACCAATGACTTTGAAGCGTTAATATCCTGTAAGTCAACATTAGTCTTATCCTGACCCGTTGACTGATTATCAGCACTTTTAACATACATTGAAACGTGTGACTGATACTGCTTACTCATAACAAATTTTGATACGAAAAGGGCCAGTATCGCACACACTATTGAAGTGGCAACGATATACCAAACCTTTCCGAGAAGAAGTACCAGAAGATCCTTGATAGTGTAATTTTTTTTCATTTGAATTATTCACCCTATTGTTGATATTTTCGTTATTTTCCCAAAAAATAAACCGTACAATAATAATTTTATCACATTCTATTCAAAAAGTCAACTTTAAACGATACGTTTTTTTGTATTTCAACAAAAAAATGGTTTTTTGTTATAACATACAATAAGATAAACAAAATCAGCCAAGTATTTGTTGGAAAATCATATAAGCTGACAGCTTAATTTAACAATTATGAACGGCTACTGTAAAAGCCGCCATTACAGTCGTTCCAAAACTATTTACCAGTCCTTGTATCATAAGTATACCGAAATTCATGACAGGATAATTCTAACATAATCAGATGTCAACAACGTTATTTTCATTGGAGTATGCAAAAGTTTCAAAATCTCATTGGAAAAGCACAATGTGATAGACTCTGTCACCAAAGTAACAGAGCCTATCATCAGAAATGATATGTTCAGACAGCCTTTCAGGCGGCATTCATTTACTTCACCGAAACAATAAGAAGCAAGCTTGTGATACTGCCGTTTGTAAGATCTCTTTTCATTATCGTTCTATCTCTATACTCATACAGTTTGTACCACTAAGCTGACAACTAAGTTCATCAGGCTGATGCGTACCAACATAGAGGGTGAATTCTTTTGCAAACTGTTTTCTCTCGCCGATATCTGACACTGTTGTAAAAGCTTTGTCAGGTACTTCGATTTCAACATCAAGCTTTTCACCTTTTTTGACAAAAATCCTCTTGAAGCCGCACAGCACAGGATAAGCCGGAGCATTATCACAATGTGATTTAATGTAAAGTTCGATAACATCACAAGTATCGGCACCGTTATTTTCTACCTCTACATTGACTTTGCCATCGTCATAACTAAGCGATGTAACAACAACATCTCCATAAGTAAGACCATAGCCGAATGGATAAAGAATGTTATCTCTCGTGTACCTATATGTTCTATCAGACATAGCATAATCAGTAAAGCAAGGTAGCTTGTCGGCACTATTATAGAATGTAACAGGCAGTTTTCCTGATGGCGACACTTTACCAAAAATAATATCCGCAATAGCCTTGCCGCCCTCTGAACCTGGATACCATGCGTGGATAAGAGCGTCACAATCATGCTCGATATTTATTGAGCTTCCTGCCGCACATACCACTATCATAGGCTTGCCGATCTTTGCGACACGCTTTATAAGCTCGCGCTGACTTTCAGGAAGTCTTAGATCGTTTTTGTCACCTGATGAAAACTCATTACCTGTGTCGCCCTCCTCGCCCTCAATAGTGGCGTCAAGGCCAACGCAAAGTATCACAACATCAGAATTTGCCGCTGCCGCCTCGGCTTCGGCGTATCTATCCCCTGCCTGTGCAAGACCTGATACTCTGTCCTTATACAAGTGACAGCCTTCAGCATAATGCACCCTGCCATCAAATGCGTCCTCGATACCCTCAAGGAAAGTAACATACCTGTCGGCTGTGCCGTTATAATTGCCCTCTAAAGCCGCTCTGCTGTCCGCATTTGGACCTATTACCGCGATAGTTGATATTGATTTTTTGTCAAGCGGAAGAATACCCTTGTTTTTGAGCAACACCATGGACTTCACTGCACACTGGTAGGATACAGCTTTATGCTCAGGGCAAGAAACAACGCTGTATGGTATGTTGTCATATTCCGTTGACTTGTCAAACATACCAAGTCTTATGCGAGTTCTCATAAGAGCAACACAGGAAGGCCGGATTTCATCTTCTGTCACAAGCCCCTTGTCAAGAGCAGAAAGCAGGTGTACATACGTACAACCGCAGTTCACATTACAGCCTGCTTTAAGTGCCATTGCGGCCGACTCTACAGGAGAAGACGTCACCATATGGTGTTCGTGGAAATCCCTTATAGCCCAGCAATCAGAAACAAAATAGCCATCAAAACCCCATTTGTCAAGCTTACCCATTAGAAACTCACTAGCACATGACGGCTCGCCATTCACACGGTTATACGCACCCATTACACCCTCGACCTTTGCTTTTTTCACAAGCTCCTCAAAGGCATAAAGATAGGTCTCTTCAAGGTCTTTCCAACTAACCTCTGCATTAAATTCATGGCGAACAGCCTCAGGTCCGCTATGTACTGCAAAATGCTTTGCACAAGCTGCAGTTTTCAATACCTTGCCACTGCCCTGCAAGCCTTTTACATATGCCTTGCCGCACTCTGCGGTAAGATAAGGGTCTTCACCGTAAGTCTCATGACCTCTGCCCCAGCGTGGATCTCTGAAAATATTTATATTAGGTGCCCAAAGGGTAAGACCTTTGTATATATCCCTGTCATCACGCTTTGAATACTCATTATACTTGGCACGAGCTTCTGTAGAGGTTATATCTGCCACTTTGAACACAAGGTCGGTGTCAAACATAGCCGCAAGACCTATTGCCTGTGGAAACATGGTGGCAACACCGCTTCGTGCAAGCCCATGGATACCCTCATTCCACCAGTTATAGGCAGGAATGCCGAGCCGCTCAATAGCAGGAGCGTCATATCTAAGCTGTGAAGCCGCCTCCTCTACGGTCATTTCATTTACAAGTGCTTCAGCTCTTTCCTGAGCTGAAAGGCTTTCATTGAGATAATTTTTCATATATCCTCCTTGCACATTACGTCAATTATATCATACAAAAAAATTATACACCATGGCATGACATCGTGTCAAGGCGTATAATTATAATAATTAATGTAGAAATTATATCTAAATGCTTTGAGATCAGCTTTGACAAAAATCATAAAAGCACCAAAACAGTAATGTTATAAGTCTTTTATTTGAGAATGCTGAAAATCTTTTGCATTTTCCAGCAATATACAATTATATGAAACAGCGCATATACGCACTTATACATAACTATTTCAAATCATCGTAAAAATATTTGCTTTTTTCTGAAAAAAATACCAATAAAAATATTGACAATCGAATTTTAATAGTGTATAATATTGTTATAAGAAAATATTACGAAAGGTGATAGGTGTTATGAAAAAGATATTTAAGTCAATTTCGGCTTCTGTTACTGCGTTCATCATTGCTTCAACAATGGTTGTAAGCGCATCAGCAGCTTCTTCTGCCGATGTTGTTTCTGCAGCTAAATCAGCAGGTGTTCCTTCTAACCATGTATCAGAGCTTAAGAACTACCTTGATTCTCACGCTTCAAAGTTCAGCTCTGCTGACTATGATTACATGGTAAAGGCTCTCTCTGATTGTGGTGCTAAATATGTTCAGCCTGTTGCTGACAAGCTTTTTGGTGCAGGAACAGATCTTGCTTCACTAACAAACGATCAGCTTAGACAGGTGTTTAAGGAAATGGGCGAGGATAGCAGAAAGGCTATTGCTGATGCTTGCGTAGCTACAGGTAAACACTTTGGTGTTACTATCAAGGTAGATGAGCTTACAAGCAAGGATTGGAACGTTCAGGTTGTTGATTCAAATGGCAATACAAACATTGGAACAAACACAGGTAACGGTTCACTTAATACTGGTGCAAACAGCATGACAGCTGTTCAGGTTGCTGCGGTTCTTACACTTGCTCTTAGTGCATTTGGTATTACAGTAGCTGTTAAGAAGAACAAAGAGTGCTAAGATATGGTCAGGAAAGAGGTTAAAGCTTCCTCGTCTGACGCAAACAAACTGAAAAAAAATAAGAGGACGTCAGTGGCTGTAATGGTCTTGACGCCTCTTTTAGTTTTGGCTCTTTGTTTGTCTATCATGACGCTGGTAAGTTATAAAAAATTCATAGAGCTGCAAGGATATGCAGCAATAGCGTTCAATGAGAACGCTCATTTGAAAAACCCATCAGAGGATAATAAATACAGAAATGCAGACGCACTGCCTATGAAGGGATTAACAAAAGTCACAGTGCCAGATTCTGAAAATAAGACGGAACAGCATGAGATAATCTATCCGTATTACGGTGACAAATATGCCGAGCTGACCGTAAAGAATGATAAGGCAGGCATTGACAAAGAGCCTGTTTACTGGGGAGACTCTGATGATCTCCTAGCAAAAGGGGTTGTGCAATCTAACTATTCTGCATATATAGGTGCTACAGGCAGAGTTGTCCTTGCGGCACATAACCACACTTATTTCAGATATTTACCTAATATTCTAGTGGGTGATCAAGTGATACTAAAAACAGATTATGGCAAATTTACTTATGAGGTCACAGAAACTAAGGTACTTCCAGATACAGATACTTCCCTTTTGTATTATGACGTGACCGCAGATCCACCTGTAGATGATCTGATACTCTACACTTGCTGGAACAATGGCTATATGGGTCTTTCAGATCAGAGGCTATATGTTATCTGCAAAGTCGTAAGCAAAGAATATAAGAATTAGGAGGGTAAGATCTGTGAAAAACAAAAAACTATACAACTACCTGCCTAATCTGATAATCTCGCTGTTTTTGGCGTTTATATTCCTTGCGCTGTCACTTCTGTTTGCGGCAGACAATATTTTCTTTGAACCGACAACCTATACGGACAGTATGCACAAGATAAAAATCGAGGACACGGCTTTCCAGGAGATACAGACATATTGTGAACAACAATATGCCTACACTGGTGTTGAAGCTGATACCCTGAAGAAGTCGATTAACAAAACTGATGTATCAAACGCTATTTATAGCTATGTTGAAGATACTTTCAGTTATATTCTTGGCAAAAAGAGCGAACTTCCTGAGTTTAAGGCAGACTTTACGCTTCTTGAAAAGAATATCTCAGACGATTATACAAAATGGGCTAAAAAAGAAGGCGTTGAATATACTCAGGAACTTGAAGACATAAAGCAGAAGACAATAAAAAATGTGGAGCAGGCAATTGAATCCGACCTTGACGTTATGCTTTTGAGCCATATAAATAAACCTAATGGCATTTCCACAAAGCTTAAAGATCTGCTTGTGCTTGCGAGAAAAATAAGGATAGCTCTTATTGCAACGGCTGTTATATTTATAGGCGTTATGGCAGCAGTGAACAGAAAGCATATAGGCGGTTTGCTTTATTGGGTTGGCACTTCACTTTTCTGTTCCTCAATGCTCATTCTTGTTCCGTGTGCTATCCTAAAGGGTACAAAATATTATGACGGGCTTGCGATACATAATGACACTGTGTATAATGCACTCACAAGATCCATGTATGGCTTAACTGACAGCCTTATTAAATTATCGACAGTTACTCTCATAGTGGCAGTTCTTTTTATGGCACTTTTTGCGTTGATAATCAATTTGACAAAGTTCAAAAAGAAAGAAAAATGCTAAATTTATCAGGCCCCTGTTTTAAATAGGGGTCTGTTTTTTATAGAGGAAACAATTCCATTTAATAGTCGTCAATAGTTTAAAAATATGATTAAAACGTTATAATAATATTACGATATATGCAGTTCGTTGATATAGGTATATAAAAGAAGATGGAAAAGATTTTTGGCAAGGCAACTTATTATAATGATAGTTATGTCTTAAAGAAGTCATGATGGACGTTAAAAAGCCGCAGAAAAGTATATAGTTGTCCCCTCCAAAGTGAATGCTTTGGAGAGGATTCTTTTAAAACCAATATAATTAAATATGCTTTTCAAACATGACTTTGCATAATTCAGTTTCATCTCCACAAAAATCTTGTGTTTTGCTAACTTCAACAAAACCACATTTTTTATACAACCTTATAGCAGATAAATTATCAGCAGTGGTCTGCACTCGAACAAATCTTTTACCTTTGTCATGCAAAAAGCAATTAGCAAACTCGACCGCAAATGTTCCAACGCCATAATACTGATATTTTGGCTCAACGGCAAGCATTGAAATATAACCAACTTCAGCGTTTTCTAGTCCGTTGATTTTCAGCCAGGCAACAGGCATTAGTCCTCGACATATCAGAAAATTTTCCTCATCTGTATCATTATTCAAAATCGACTTGCACCACTCGTCATAGGATATTTTATCACCGTGTAAAGCCTTCAAATTTCTGTTGTAAAGATTGGCTACTATCTTTACATCAAGTTTTTCTCGTACAGTCACAGCGTTGTAAATTTGTCCAAACTGCTTTTCAAACATCAGGTCACCATTATTTATCAGATCATTAAACGTCTGATATGGTTTTTCAGTAAAGCCAAGCTTTTTCTGCAACTCAAGTGACGATGTGTTTTGTGGATCAACATAAGTTCGTACAGTTTTACAGCCCTTGTCTTTCAGTACATCAAAGGCTGTTGTAATCATTTTCTCCGCAATATGCTTGCGACGGTGGTTTTCAACAACAAACAGATCACCATAATACCAAAGTGTAGGGTCATCAATATTTTGTATACAACATAGCCGTCCCACAAAATCGTCTGAACTGCTTTGTGCTATCACATTAAAGTAATCCGTTTCTGACTTAAACCAAAAAAGCGTACTTCTCAACTCTGCAACATCACGTTGTCCCCAAAGTGCTTTGGAAATTTGCAAAGCAAGCTTATCTGACAAGTATTCGCTTATTCTTATGGTTATGATCTCAATATTTTTTGTATCCATAAAATCCTCATTTCATAAATAAAAAAAGTGTTCCCGAAAAATCGAAAACACTTAAATTCATTATTCACAAAAGAAGTTAGAACACAAAGCAATGTGAATGATAGATATTTTCGATTTCTCTGTTACGAATATTCATATCATTCACCTGCCTTTCAACTCTGGCAGGGGCAGAAGGATTCGAACCCTCGGCACGCGGTTTTGGAGACCGCT